>Ga0182741_1001774_pt1 | contig 26890 bp, 23 predicted proteins | sample eDN5th37CBELigOP_FD_128874 | JGI IMG/M metagenome (GOLD analysis project Ga0182741, IMG submission 128874) | Enriched Organic Plus compost microbial communities from Emeryville, California, USA - eDNA 5th pass 37_C BE-Lig OP (version 2) (version 2) ... | reverse complement strand
GTGAGAAGCTGTTGAAGATGCCCCAACGTTGGCTGTAATCCTCGCTCTGGTCCGGGGATTCATGCCATCCGGCCACATTGCCCATTCCTCCATACCACCACCAGACGATGTTGGCATCCCGGACATCGTCAGGCATGGCGAACGGAATATTGGCCACGCTCGCATAAACACCGGCAACCTCAGCAAAGGTATCCTTATAAATATCGTACCAGCTGGTACGGAAAGACCCGTCCGAGTACCAATCGTTCGGAAACGCAGGATGCACAGTTCTCGCGGCATCAAAGTTGGAATTTTCGCCGAAAAAGACGAGGAGCGGCTCCTGGGACACGTCCCAAGCCTTGCCGCCCCAGATCAGCGAATCGACATAGAGGTTTCCGTAGCCGCTTCCGGCAACGTTCTTGAGGGTAGCCATGACATTCCCTTTCAGTCCACAATAAAGCAAACAATACTTCATTGCATTAGATCATGATGTGCAGCCCCGCACACCCTCCATCCTGAGAGGCAATGGCGCGATCCTGTAGAACGGCCGCTTGCCGCCCGTACCCTTTTTGTTCTAGGATTGCTAACCTGGAATCATGTGCCGTATTGCGCCAGGGGGTAGTACGCCACATATCCGGGAACCGGCCCGCTGGGCCGAACCTTCCTATGCAAGGCTTTGCGGGCAATGGCTAAACTCGACGACCTGTTCAACCGCGCCAAGGCGGGAGATCCCGATGCGCGTGTCATCTCCGTTCGCGGCGCGCGGGAGCACAACCTCAAGAACGTCGACCTCATGGTCCCGCGGGACAATTTCGTGGTCTTCACGGGGCTGTCCGGCTCAGGAAAATCGTCCCTCGCCTTCGACACGATCTATGCCGAGGGCCAGCGGCGCTATGTGGAATCGCTCTCGGCCTATGCCCGCCAGTTCCTGGAGATGATGCAGAAGCCGGACGTGGACCAGATCGACGGCCTGTCTCCTGCCATTTCTATCGAGCAGAAGACCACCTCGAAGAATCCGCGCTCGACGGTCGGCACCGTCACGGAAATCTACGACTACATGCGCCTGCTCTGGGCGCGGGTCGGCATTCCCTATTCGCCCGCCACGGGCCTGCCCATCGAGAGCCAGACCGTCAGCCAGATGGTCGACCGCATCCTCGAACTGCCCGAGAAGACCCGGCTCTTCCTCCTGGCACCCGTGGTGCGAGGCCGCAAGGGCGAGTACCGCAAGGAGATCGCCGAGTTCCAGAAGAAGGGTTTTCAGCGCCTGAAGATCGACGGCGAATATTATGCCATCGACGAGGTTCCGGCCCTCGACAAGAAGTACAAGCACGACATCGACGTGGTGGTGGACCGCATCGTGGTGCGGGCCGATATCGCGGCGCGCCTGGCGGATTCGCTCGAGACGGCGCTCGACCTCGCGGACGGCATCGCGGTGATCGAATATGCGGACGAGAAGGACGAGAAGGGGCAGCCGAAACGCATTGTCTTCTCGTCCAAGTTCGCCTGTCCGGTCTCGGGCTTCACGATCCCCGAGATCGAGCCGCGCCTGTTCTCGTTCAACAACCCCTTCGGCGCCTGCCCGACCTGCGGCGGCATCGGCCACGAGATGCGCATCGACCCGCTGCTGATCGTGCCCGACGAGAGCCTGCCCCTCAAGCGCGGCGCCGTCGCGCCCTGGGCGAAGTCCACCTCGCCCTATTACGGCCAGACGCTGGAGGCCATCACCCGACACTACAAGGGCTCCATGACCAAGCCCTGGAGTGAGTTGTCCGACAAGGTGCGCGACGTCATTCTCTACGGCTCGGGCGACGAGGCGATCCGCATGGCCTATGACGACGGCCTGCGCGCCTACGAGGTGAGGAAGCCCTTCGAGGGCGTGATCCCCAATCTGGAGCGCCGCTACAAGGAGACCGAAAGCGACTGGGCGCGCGACGAGATCGGCCGTTTCATGAGCGAGACGCCCTGCGCCTCCTGTGGTGGAAAGCGCCTGAAGCCGGAAGCGCTTGCGGTCAAGATCGCGGGTTCCGACATCGGCGATGCAACGGCCCTTTCGGTGAAGGACGCCCATGCCTGGTTCGGCGACCTCACCAAGAAGCTGACGAAAAAGCAGAACGAGATCGCCGGCCGGATCCTCAAGGAAATCCGCGAGCGCCTCACCTTCCTGGTCGATGTGGGCCTGGAATATCTGACCCTTGCGCGCTCCTCCGGCACCCTGTCGGGCGGCGAGAGCCAGCGTATTCGCCTCGCGAGCCAGATCGGTTCGGGCCTGACGGGCGTCCTCTATGTGCTGGACGAGCCCTCCATCGGCCTGCACCAGCGCGACAACGAGCGCCTGCTCATGACCTTGAAGCGCCTGCGCGATCTCGGCAACACAGTGATTGTCGTGGAGCACGACGAGGACGCGATCCTCCAGGCCGATTACGTGTTCGACATCGGCCCGGGCGCGGGCATCCATGGCGGCAAGGTGGTGGCCGAGGGTACGCCGCCCGAGATCATGGCGAACCCGAAATCGCTCACGGGCAAATACCTGACGGGAGAACTCTCCGTGAAGGTGCCTGAAAAGCGCCGTAAGCCCAACAAGAGCCGCATGCTGAAGGTGGTCGGCGCGAAGGGCAATAACCTGAAGAACGTGACGGCCGAGATCCCGCTCGGCACGTTTACGTGCATCACGGGCGTCTCGGGGGGCGGCAAGTCGACTCTCGTCATCGACACGCTCTACAAGGCCGTGGCGCGCAAGCTCAACGGCGCCCTGGAACATCCGGCACAGCACGACCGCATCGAGGGACTGGAGCATCTCGACAAGGTCATCGACATCGATCAGTCGCCCATCGGCCGCACGCCGCGCTCGAACCCGGCCACCTATGTGGGCGCCTTCACGCCAATTCGCGAATGGTTCGCCGGCCTGCCCGAGGCGAAGGCGCGGGGCTATCAGCCGGGGCGCTTCTCGTTCAACGTGAAGGGTGGCCGCTGCGAGGCCTGCCAGGGTGACGGCGTCATCAAGATCGAGATGCACTTCCTGCCCGATGTCTACGTCACCTGCGATGTGTGCAAGGGCAAGCGCTACGACCGCGAAACGCTGGAAGTGAAATACCGCGAGAAATCCATCGCGGACGTGCTCGACATGACGGTCGAGGAGGCCCGCGAGCTGTTCAAGGCCGTGCCGTCGATCCGCGAGAAGATGCAGACGCTCGCCCGCGTCGGGCTCGACTACGTGCATGTGGGCCAGCAGGCGACGACGCTTTCGGGCGGCGAGGCGCAGCGCGTGAAGCTCTCCAAGGAGCTCTCCAAGCGCGCCACGGGCCGCACCCTCTACATCCTCGACGAGCCGACCACGGGCCTTCACTTCCATGACGTGGCGAAGCTCCTGGAGGTGCTGCACGAGCTGGTCGAGCAGGGCAACAGCGTCGTGGTGATCGAGCACAACCTGGAGGTCATCAAGACCGCCGACTGGATCATCGACATGGGCCCCGAGGGTGGCGACGGCGGCGGCCGCATCGTCGCCCAGGGCACCCCGGAAGACATCGCCCAATCGAAGGAGAGCCATACCGGCCGCTTCCTGAAGGAAGTGCTAGAGCGGCGGCCGCTCAAGAAGGTATCCGAGGCGGCTCCGAAGAAAGCCGAGACATCTTCGAAGAAGGCCAGGAAGGCACCCCGGCAGGCGGCGGAGTGAGGGGCCGGCCTCTAGGGCAATTTCTCCAGCAGTGCCATGGCTGGGTTCGACCTGGCCATCCAGACAGCAGTAACTGTAACGGCGCAGGTGGGCGGATCTCCGACTTGAGCCGGGGAGGGCGCTTGGGAAAGGCGAGAAGGGACTGAAATCGGGGCATCTCTTCACGTCGCGAGATCCTATGGCCCGTGCTTTGTCCCGTGCTCTCAAGACACAGTCTACGCGCGGGGCACGGCTGCTCTGCGCCGGGCCCGGGTGACAGGCTCGTCCGGGCGAGATAAAAACCGTGCGCCCTTCAGCCTCCTTAACAAGCCCGGATCGAACCTCGCCATGACGTCCTCCTCCCTCGACACGCTCCTCTCCTGGGTCCGCACGGAAAGCCCCACGCACGATGCGGCGGGCGTGAACCGGATGATGGATCTCGTGGTTACCCAGATGGCCGATGCACCCGTGGCCGTGGAGCGGCTTCCCGGGGAGCAGGGGCTGGGTGATGCCCTCGTTTTGCGCGCTGGGCCGCAGAGCGACGAGGCGGCGGTCCTCCTCCTGTCCCATCTCGACACCGTCCATCCCGTGGGCACCATCGAGCGCGACCTGCCGCTACGGATCGAGGGCGACCGGCTCTACGGACCGGGCGTCTACGACATGAAGGGCGGCGCCTATTTCGCCCTCGAGGCCTTCAAGGATGTGGCCCGGCGCGGCACCGCGGCGCGGCCGATGGTGTTCATCGTGACGCCGGACGAGGAAATCGGCAGCCCCATGACGCGCCCGGTGATCGAGGCAATGGCACGTCGTTCGGGCTTCGTGCTGGTGACGGAGCCCGCCCGCGACGGGGGCCGGATCGTGACCTCCCGCAAGGGCGTGGGGCGCTTCGACGTGCACGTGGAAGGCCGCCCCTCCCATGCGGGCTCTCGCCACAAGGATGGCCGCAACGCCATCTACGAGGCCGCCCGGCAGATCCAGGCGGTCGAGGCCCTGACGGATTACGCCCGTGGCATCACGACGACTGTCGGCATGGTCAGCGGCGGCACCGCGGTTAACACCATCCCGCAGCATTGCCGTTTCCCGGTGGACCTGCGGGTCGAGACGGTTGCAGACGGAGAGGAAATGACGCGGGCGCTCCTCGGCCTGAGGCCGCAGAGCCCCGATTTCAAGGTGACCGTGACCGGCGGCATGAACCGGCCGCCCTACGAGCGCTCCGAAGGCACGGGGAAGCTTTTCGACCACGCCAGAGGCCTCGCGGCCGAGATCGGCTTCGATCTGGTCTCGTCCGACAAGGTCGGCGGCGGTTCCGATGGCAATTTCACCGCAGCCCTCGGCATTCCCACGCTGGACGGTCTCGGGATCGACGGCGATGGGGCGCACACCCTCAACGAATACGGGCTGATCTCGTCCATCGCGCCGCGCCAGAAGCTCATGACCAGGCTCCTGGAGACCCTGCGCTGAGCGCCACTGTCGATCTCCGCGTTAGGCCGGAAATCGGCCTGCGCCTTCCGGGAAGCATGAGCCGCGTGGTACATGCAGTATGGCAGGGACAAGACCGTCCCTGCCATAACAAGGCTCTTACGCTGCTCCCAGATCGGTGGCTTCAAAGGATGAAATCTGCCGCCGTGAGTTGCTGAATGCCGCCGTTATTGCCCACCGGCAGCAGAATGATGGTCTGGCCCTCCGGCAGATCGATGGTGACGGCGCCTGTGTCCAGCGAGTTGTAGTGGATGTAGGGCGTCAGCTGGTCGAAGGATGCAAAGTGCCAGTCGGACAGGTCGATTTTGTCACCCTGAGGAATTTTGGAGGCTGTTCCACAGAAGTCCCAGATCACGTCGCGTCCATCCCATTTGTGGAACACGAAGACGTCGCTGCCCAATCCACCAGCCAGGAAGTCGTTGCCGGTCCCGCCATCAATGCGGTCGTTTCCTCCTAGCACGCTCGATATGATCGTCGTGCTGCCGTCCTGGAAATCGTCGCCGTAGAGGGCGTCGTCGCCGGCCCCTCCGCTCAATGTATCGGCTCCGCCTCGTCCATTATATTCGATCTTATAAGCGTCGCCAAAGATGGTATCGTTGCCGTCAGCACCTATCAGGCTGTCGTTGCCGCCATGGGTCGCTGAGCCCATGTAATAGGCATCCCCATAGAGTGCATCATCGCCCGTCTCCCCAAAAAGCGTGTCGGAACCGCCGACTGAGTGATCCGTCATGCGCACGCCATCACCGAACAGACTGTCCCCGTCTGAGCCACCAATGAGCTGGTCGTTGCCGCCTTTCGAGGCGTATTTCATGTATTTCGCATCGCCATACAGGAAATCGACGCCATCACCGCCTGAGAGAGAATCATTGCCGCCCGAAGAGCGTCCTTCGAGACGGTAGGAATCGCCATAAAGGGTGTCTTTTCCACGATCGCCAGAAAGGATGTCGTTGCCGCCGACGGCATAATTGAAGAGTGCGACGCCGTCTCCGTAGAGCGTGTCGATGCCGTCACCGCCGACCAGCCTGTCGCCTGCTCCATGTGCCTTCTGATAAAGGTATTTGGCATCCCCATAGAGGTGATCGTTGCCACTTTGGCCATAGAGCGTGTCGGACCCGCCAGTGGCGTAGTCTCGCAGCTGTAGGGCATCACCATAGATGGTATCGTTGCCGTTGCCGCCGTAGAACAGGTCTTTGCCGCCAAGAGCGGTACCGGTCAGGCGCAGGGCGTCGCCATACAGCGTATCGCTGCCGTTGTATCCATAGAGCTTGTCATCACCACCCGACTGGAACGAGTAGGCCCCGCTAGTATCGCCGTAAATACGGTCGGTGGAGGGCGTACCCTTCAGAATCTGCCGGCCGGAGCCGCCTATAATCGTTGCCATTGCGTGTTCCTCACTCATATCCCGTAACGGGATCACATACCGCAAGTTCTATTATAATGTTTTAGAGCGATACAAGCCTGGCTTATGTGAATTTTTACGCGTGCGACAAATTTCGTATGGGGCTTTTCGGCAGAGGGACTGTAGCGGCCACGAAGATGACTGGAAAAAGGTCCTAAGAATGGAAGGGCTTATGTATGAATAGTTTCGTGAAAACAGTAGACTACAGTTCCGGGTTTGAGCTCGAGGCTGTGGGGAGAGCTGTAAGACAGCGGATTTTGAGTACAGAAGCGGCTCGTTAGATTTAGATAGGGCCGGCTTATGGTGTGTCGCCGGCCCCTGAAATTTAAAGCTAAAGAATGAAGTCGGATGCGGTCAGCTGGTGTGTCCCGCCCTTCTGCAGAAGGTTTGCCAGATAGATCGTTTCGCCTTCAGGGAGAGTAATGGTTACCTCGCCAGGAGCGGTCGTGTTGTAGTGAATGTAGGGCTCCAGCGCGCTGAACGAGGCAAAATGCCAATCGGTCAAGTCAATCCTGTCATGGTCGGAATCGCTCCAATTCACGCCGGAGAAGTCGTAGATCACGTCCGTGCCGTCGCCTTTGTGGAAAACGAAGACATCGCTACCGGTGCCCCCTCCGAGGCTGTCGTTGCCGGTTCCGCCATCAACGGTGTCGTTGGCATTGGGACCGGCATTTTGGTAAGGGAAATAAGGCGAGACGGTGACGTCGCCATAGACTTCATCATTGCCGGCGCCACCATAAACATAGTCGTTCCCCCCGGTCGCGCCGATGGCCATTGTGTTGCCCGCATCACCAAAAACGATGTCATTTCCGGCATCGCCCTTGACAATGTCATTGCCACCCTTGGCCCCTGATTCCAGGATCCATCCATCCCCGGACAAACGGTCGTTTCCGTCATCTCCGAAGAGAATGTCGTTGCCGCCGACCGTTAGGCCCGCCATGCTGGTGCTGTCACCGCATACATAGTCGTTACCAGTTCCAGCAAGGATGCGGTCATTGCCTCCTTTGGACCCATACTGCATCTGGTTGGCATCGCCGAGCAGGGAGTCGTTGCCGGCGGCGCCAATGATGGAATCGTTTCCGCCTTTGGTGTATCCGGTCATGCGATAGGCATCGCCATAGATTCTGTCATTTCCGTTTTGGCCATAGAGATAGTCCCTGCCGCCAGCGGAGTAATTCAGCATTGCGGCGGCGTCGCCGTAGATGTCGTCGACACCGTCTCCGCCAAAGATACGGTCATTGCCGCCATGAGTGTTGTTGTACATGTATTTGGCATCGCCATAGAGATAGTCATGGCCGTCGAGGCCATATAGCGTATCCGCATATCCCTTGGCGTCGCCTCTGATCTTGTAGGCATCGCCGTAGACATAATCATTGCCTGAGCCGGCATAGAAAAGGTCCAGGCCGCCTATGGCCGAACCTTCGAGAATCTTGGCGTCGCCATAGAGCTTGTCATTACCCTCATATCCATAGATCTTATGCCTACCAAGTCTGCCTGACGCCACAGTGCCGCTGGTGTCTCCATAAATGGTATCGCCCCATTCCGTCCCTAAGACGCTATAAACTTTTGATCCGCCAACGATAAAGGTCATTCCGTGTCTCCTCTGTAAGCTTGGCAGTAACGCGCATAAGGATGTATCGTTCCGAAGATATCGGTTTGATGTATCGTTCGGGAGAACAGGGAAATCGCTGTATCGTTCCAAAAAGGCAGGGAATGAGGGTGAAGGAAGGGCAGGGGCGACTAGAATCCCCTGAACAACGCTTCCACGCCGTTGATGATGAACTGCACTGCAAGGCCCGCGAGGATGACCCCGAGGAGGCGGCTCAGGACGATGTTGCCGGTGACGCCGAGCATGCGGGAGACGCGCTCGGCCGCCATGAAGACCGTAAAGCAGCTGGCGACACCCAGCGCGATCAGGGCCATGAGGGACGAGAGATAGATCACGTCCCCGTTTGCGCGCCCCGCCAGGAGAATGACGGCCGTGATGGCGCCGGGGCCGGCCATGAGCGGGATGGCGAGGGGGAAGGCGGCCACGTTGCGGATATGGTCCTCCGTGATGGCGATATCGGCCGTGTGCTGCTTGCGCTCGTTGCGGCGCTCGAACACCATCTCGAAGGCGATCCAGAACAGGAGCAGGCCGCCCGAGATGCGGAAGGCCGGAATGCCGACGCCCAGGAGCCGAAGGAGCACTTCACCGCCCAGGCCGAAGAAGGCCAGAATGCAGAAGGCGATCAGGCTCGCCCGAATGGCGACCCGTTTGCGCTCCTCGGCGTTCATGCCCCGCGTCAGTGAGATGAACATGGGCGCAAGGGCCGGCGGATCGAGGGTCACGAGGAGCGTGACCAGGGCGGCGGAAACGAAGTCGAAGAGCATCGGCTGGACCTTATCGTGAGCTTTGCTTTATGGGGTCCTTCGAGGGTTTTGACGAGAGGGAGCGATACGATGTTCACGGTTGTCGAGCGGATCAGCCGGCCCGGCTCTCCCGACAAGGCTAATGAGGATTCCTGCGGCGCCTCCGGCGATTGGGCCTGGGTGATCGACACCTCGATCTTTCCCGGCACGCCGCCGATCATGGACGAGAAGAGCGATGCCACGTGGCTCGCGCGCTTCGCGACCGAGCGCCTCTCGGATCTGGCGGCCCATGCCTATGACGGGGACGGGCCCGCGCTGCTGCGCCATGTGATGGAGGAGGCGCGGGAGATCTTTCTGGCCCGGGCTCCGGAGGAGCGCCGCGACCCCGTCACCTGGCCGGTCGGGGCCATGACCTTGATCTATCGCGTGGGCGACAGGCTGGACGTGTGGACCTTTGCGGACACCACGGCCTTCGTGCGCCAGCCGGACGGTGCGCTGCACATCGTCGGGGAGGCGCCGGAGCTGCGCGTCTACGAATCTGCCAAGGCTGCAGAGCTCCTGCGTGCCAGTGGCGCGACCCCTCGGACGATCTTCGAGGCACCTGCCTTCCAAAACTGGCTGACGGAACGGCGCCAGCGGCAGAAGGAGGGCAGGGGGCTGCCCTTGCTCGGCCTCGACCCGGCAGCTGCGAACCGCCTGCGGCACGAGCAGGTGCCGTGCGAGGACGGCACCGTCATCCTGCTCACGAGCGACGGCTTCTCGGCCCTGGTGGACCTCTACAACGAAATGGATGCGAAGAGCCTTGTCGAGGCAGCGCTCAAGGACGGGCTGGAGCCACTTGTGAACCGGGCGCGGGAGATCGAGACCGTTGTGGACCCGTCCGGAACGCGCTTTCCCCGCTTCAAGGAGAGCGATGACGCCACGGCCCTGCTGCTAAGGGCCTAGACAGCCGGCGCCTCAGGGGCGGCTGTGGCCGCCTCGGGTGCCGGAGCGTGTCCACCCGCATAGCGCACCAGCGCCGCAACCCGATCCTCGATGGACGGATGGGTGGCGAAGAGGTCGGCGAAGCCCGAGCGCGGGTTGTCGAGGCACAGTTCCATCACGGCCGAGGGCACGCCTTCGAGTTCGCCCTTGCGGTCGATCTTGCGCAGGGCGGAGATCATGGCGTCCGGGTTCTTCGTCAGCTCGACGGATCCCGCATCGGCCAGATATTCGCGGCGTCGCGAGAGCGAGAACCGGATCACCACCGAGAGGGCCCAGGCCAGCATGATGAAGATTACCGCGACCAGGATGGCCAGGAGCTTCCCGCCGCCGGATTTCTTCGATTCGGAAGAATCCGTCAGGAGGTCCGGGCTCTCCCGCAGGGCGCGATAGACCATCTCGCCAATGAACGACATGACGCCCACCACCAGAACGGCGACCATCATGGTCCGCACGTCGCCGTTGCGGATATGGGTGAGCTCGTGGGCAAGAACCGCCTCGATCTCCCGGTCGTCCAGGAGGTCGAGCAGGCCGCGCGTGACCGTGATCGTATATTGCTCCGGCCGCGTGCCGGTCGCGAAGGCGTTCGGGGCCTTCACGTCCAGAATGCGCAGCTTGGGCATCGTCATGCCCCGCGAGATGCAGAGGTTCTGAAGGAGGCCGTAGAGGCGAGGGTCGCTCCTCCGGCTCAATGCGCGCGAGCCGGTGGTCAGCTCCAGGATGAAGCCGTTGAACCGGAACCCGCACCAGACCCAGAACGCCACCAGGGCGGTGACGAGGGGGGAGACCCAGAGGCAGTCCCAAAGAGCCGCCTGAAAGAGGGCCTCGAACGCCCCGGAGCCGTCGTCCAGCAAGGCTCGCGCGAGGAGCGTCAGCCCGAGGGCCATCAGGTAGAACAGCAGGAAGAGCCCGGCGATCAGCAGGGCCGAGCGCCGCCGGTTGGCCTGGATATGGGTGTGGAGGCCGAAGGCCGGCAGCACGGGGAGGCCTGCCTAGAACGCGACCTTCGGAGGCGCCTCGAGGGCCTTGCGCTCCGTCTCGCCCACATCGAAGAAGGCCTGCGGCCGGAAGCCCAGGAGCCCGGCAAAGAGAACCGCCGGAAAATGCTGGATGGCGGCATTGTACTCGGCGACGCCGTTGTTGAAGAAGCGCCGGGCGGCGGCGAGCTTGTCCTCGATATCGGCAAGGTCCGTCTGCAGCTGCTGGAAATTGGCGCTGGCCTTGAGGTCCGGGTAGGCCTCTCCGAGAGCCACGAGCCGTCCGAGGGCCCCGGACAGGGCGTTCTCGGCAGCCGCCTGGTCGGCGGGCCCATGGGCCTTCAGGGCGGCGTTGCGGGTCTCCACGACGGCCTGGAGGGTGTCCCGCTCATGGGCGACGTAGCCCTTCACGGTCTCGATGAGGTTCGGGATGAGATCGTGGCGCTGCTTGAGCTGCACGTCGATATCCGCAAAGGCCTGGTTCACCCGCGCCCGAAGCGTGACGAGGCTGTTGTAGACCGAGACCCCGAAGAGCACCACGAGGGCGATGCCCACCCAAACGACCCAATTCATGGCTTTTGCCCCCTGAATATCCTTGCGTCACCCATGCCACGACTATGCTGGAACGGCAAGTTATGACATTTCAGAAAGGGCGGTTTTGGGAGCCTGGGGAGAGGATTTCGCCCCGGGGCTCGGGCATGCGGCGGTTTGTGCCCTCCAAAGGCTGCTCTCGCCTTTGGAAAACGCTTGAAATGCCTTGAAAAACGGCTCCCGATCGACCATCTAAGAACTTGATTTTCTTTGGATTCGCAAGGGTCGCCCAGGCCTGAACGATGCGGTCGCTAAACCGCCACGGGTCTTCAGGGCAGACTGTTTTGAGAAAGACCGACTTTGACCGATCCGAACGATAAGAGCACCGGTGGGCCCGGGGGCGATCAGCCGGCCAGCGACGTCAAGCTGATCTCCATCGTCGACGAGATGAAGCGCTCCTATCTCGATTACGCCATGAGCGTGATCGTGAGCCGCGCTCTTCCGGACGCCCGCGACGGCCTCAAGCCCGTGCATCGGCGCATCCTCTACGCGATGCACGAGAGCGGCTACACGCCCGACAAGAAGCACGTAAAGTCGTCGCGCATCGTCGGCGATGTGATGGGTCAGTACCACCCGCACGGCGACCAGTCGATCTACGACGCCCTCGTACGCATGGCGCAGGACTTCGCCATGCGTGTCATGCTCGTGGACGGACAGGGCAATTTCGGCTCGGTGGACGGCGATCCTCCGGCGGCCATGCGCTACACCGAGTCCCGCCTGACCCGGGCGGCGATGCCTCTGATCGAGGATATCGACAAGGACACGGTCGATTTCAATCCGAACTACGACGAGTCGAAATTCGAGCCTGCCGTTCTCCCGGCGCGGTATCCGAACCTGCTCGTCAACGGCGCCGGCGGCATCGCGGTCGGCATGGCCACCAACATGCCTCCCCACAATCTGGGCGAGGTCATCGACGGCTGCATCGCCTATATCGACAACCCGGACATTTCCACCGAACAGCTGATCGAGATTATCCCGGGTCCGGATTTTCCCACGGGTGCCTTGATCCTAGGCCATGCGGGCATCCGCTCCGCCTATACCACGGGCCGCGGCTCCATCGTCATGCGCGCCAAGTCCGAGGTGGAGGAGGTCCGCAAGGAGCGTGAGGCTCTCATCTTCACCGAGATCCCGTATCAGGTGAACAAGGCCTCGCTGATCGAGAAGATCGCCGAGCTCGTCCGCGAGAAGAGGATCGAAGGCATCTCCGATCTGCGGGACGAATCCGACCGCGACGGCATGCGCATCGTCGTCGAGATCAAGCGCGACGCGATGGCGGACGTGGTCCTGAACCAGCTTTACCGCTATACGCCGCTCCAGACGAGCTTCGGCGCCAACATGGTGGCGCTGAACGGCGGCCGTCCCGAGCAGATGACCCTCCGGGATCTGATCAGCGCGTTCGTGGACTTCCGCGAGGAGGTCGTGTCCCGCCGGACCAAGTACCTGCTCAACAAGGCCCGCGAGCGCGCCCACGTCCTGTGCGGCCTCGCCATCGCGGTGGCCAATATCGACGAGGTGATCCGCCTCATCCGCACGGCGCCCGATCCGAACACCGCCCGCGAATCCCTCATGGGCCGCGATTGGCCGGCCCAGGACATCGCGCCGCTCATCGCGCTCGTGGACGATCCGCGCCACAAGATCAACGAGGACGGCACCTACCGCCTCTCGGAGACCCAGGCTCGCGCGATCCTGGACCTGCGCCTGCAGCGCCTTACGGCCCTCGGCCGGGACGAGATCGGGGACGAGCTGTCGAAGCTCGCAGCCGAGATCTCGGATTATCTCGACATCCTGCGCTCCCGCGAGCGCATCATGGGGATCATCAAGGGCGAGCTGACCGAGATCCGCGACGCCTATGCGACACCGCGCAAGACCCAGATCGTCGATTGGGATTCCGACGTCGACGACGAGGATCTGATCGCCCGCGAGGACATGGTCGTCACCGTGTCGCATGCGGGCTACATCAAGCGCGTCCCGCTCTCTACCTACCGGGCTCAGCGCCGGGGCGGCAAGGGCCGGTCCGGCATGTCGACCCGCGAGGAGGATTTCGTCACGCGCCTGTTCGTGGTCAACACGCATACGCCGGTGATCTTCTTCTCGTCCAAGGGCAAGGCCTACAAGGAGAAGGTGTGGCGCCTGCCGCTCGCAGCTCCGAATGCCCGGGGCAAGGCCCTGGTGAACATGCTGCCCCTGGAGCAGGACGAGCGCATCACCACCATCATGCCGCTGCCCGAGGACGAGGCGTCCTGGGACACGCTCGACGTGATGTTCGCGACCTCCCGCGGCACGGTCCGCCGCAACAAGCTGTCGGACTTCGTCCAGGTAAACCGGGGCGGCAAGATCGCCATGAAGTTGGACGAGGGCGAGGGTATCGTGGACGTGCAGATCTGCACGGAGAACGATGACGTCCTCCTCACCACTGCGAAGGGCCAGTGCATCCGCTTCGCGGTGCCCGAGGTGCGCGTGTTCAAGGGTCGCGACTCCATGGGCGTTCGCGGCATCAACCTGGCCGACGGCGACCGCATCATCTCCATGGCGATCCTGCGGCACGTGGAGGCGACGAGCGAGGAGCGCGCGGGTTATCTCAAGATGCGCCGCGCCGTCACGGGCGAGCAGATGAACGGCGAGGGCGAGGCTCATGAGGCTGGCGACGAGGAGAACGTCTCGGCCGATGCGCTCTCCATGGAGCGCTATACGGAGATGAGCGCCCTCGAGCAGTTCATCCTCACCATCTCGGAGAAAGGCTACGGCAAGCGGACCTCGTCCTACGAGTACCGCATCACAGGCCGCGGCGGCAAAGGCATCACGGCCATGGCCGTGAACAGCCGCAACGGCCAGCTCGTGGCCTCCTTCCCGGTCGAGAATTCCGACCAGATCATGCTCGTCACCGATGGCGGCCAGCTGATCCGCGTGCCGGTGGACGGCATCCGCACGGTCGGCCGCAACTCGCAAGGCGTCACGGTCTTTTCGACGAAGGGCAAGGAGCGCGTCGTCTCGGTGGAGCACATCGACGGCGAGGATGCCGAGGAGGATGGCGACGATTCCGAGGCCGGCGACGAGAGTGCCGGCAACGGCGAGGATTAAGAGAAAGGGCGCTTCGGGCGCCCTTTTTCATGCCATCTTCGGCGGCGTCAGATGTAGCGGGGATCTCGCTTCGGCTGAAGAACCGGCTTGGTGGATTGGATCCGCTTGAATGTCGCGTCGCGGAAGGTTTCCGCCTGCTTCCGGCCCGTCCGGAGGTCCCGGGTGGAGAAGCGGATCTTCAAGAACTTGCCGTGCGCGATAGTCAGGAACGCGAAGGAGAGAATCTGCGCCTTATCCGAGCCAATCCGGAGGCGGGCCGACGCCATGCTGCCGTCCAATGTGGTGGCCTCGACCTTCGTGTCGTTCCGGACGCCACGAGCATCCGCAACCATCAGGATCTCGCGCAGCACTGCGGACATCTCGATCTTGAGAGCATCCTTCGATGGTGCCGTAAGATCGAGCGCCTTGTCGTAAAGATAGACATCAGCCCAACTCTGCCGCCCGCCCGTGTAGCGCACACTGAAGCCGTAGCCCGCCTGCGGATAGGTGGTTGTCGGTCCGCGAACGAGGCCCGCAACCTTATCGGGAAACGGGAGGCCCTCGATGACGGCGGAGGAGTCCCTCTGCTCCTGCGCGTGAGCGCCCGGCGGGGCCAAGGTGGCCCAAGAGACCAGGGACAGGAGCGCAAGGAGGGTCCAAAGGCGGAACCGGAAGGGCATGGGCGGCACCAATCAATGAAACTAGATTTCATTTTATCGAACCGCCGCTAAGCCACAAGTCCCTGGAGACGATATGGCCGTGGCTGGCCAGGTGCTGCGCCGAAGGGCTCCTTGCCCGGGCCGGAAGCAATTACGTCAGGCTGGCGAGGGCGGCAGGGCTCAGGACTGCAATGGCGGTGGCGGCGACGATCAGGAGACGAACGATCATGCTACCCTCCTTCGTGAGGTCGTCCCCTTGTTGCATGCTGTGGTCAAGCCTGACGTGTGCCGCCGCACGGCTTGCCCACCCCCCTGCTGCACCGCTTGCTCCCGGGCCGTTCTCAAGCTACGCCTTAGGGCAATGACCCGCACCGCGCTCTATACCGGCAGCTTCGATCCCGTCACGAACGGCCATCTGGACGTGGTGCGCCAAGCCTGCGGCCTGGTCGACCGGCTGGTGATCGCCATCGGAGTCCATTCGTCCAAGACGCCCCTGCTCACGACCGAGGAGCGGGTCGACCTGCTTCGGGCCGTCTGCGGGCCCGTGGCGGTCGCGGCCGGGACGGAGCTGGAGGTGACGACCTTCGGCGACCTCGCCGTGGAGGCCGCCCGGCGCCACGGGGCGAGCCTCATCGTCCGGGGGCTGCGGGACGGGACCGATTTCGACTACGAGATCCAGATGGCGTCCATGAACGCCGCCATGGCGCCGGAAGTCCAGACCGTATTTCTGCCGGCCTCGCCGCCGGTCCGCCCCATCACGGCCACGCTCGTGCGCCAGATCGCCGGCATGGGCGGCGACGTTTCGGCCTTCGTGCCGGACCTTGTCGTCCAGCGGTTGAAGGCCAGATTCAACCGGCCATAAAATTCATCGTCCCCGATCAGGAGATTCCTCATCATGAAGCGTTTGCTTGTAGCCGGAGCGCTCGTGCTCGCCGGCCTCGTTCCCGCCGCAGCCCAGCAGCCGGCCGCCGATCCGCAGAACACGGTCTATCTCGACACGAAGGACGGCCGCATCACGATCCGGCTCCGCCCGGACCTCGCACCTAAGCACGTGGAGCAGATCAAGGCGCTGACCAAGCAGGGCTTCTACAACGGCGTTCCGTTCCATCGGGTGATCGAGGGCTTCATGGCCCAGACTGGCGACCCCACCGGGACCGGTACGGGCAAGTCCGACCTGCCCAACATCCCGGCCGAATTCACGAAGACGCCCTACAAGAAGGGCTCGGTCGGCATGGCCCGCTCGCAGGATCCGAATTCGGCGAACAGCCAGTTCTTCATCTGCTATGAGGGCTGCGGCCCGCTCACCGGGCAGTACACGCTCTTCGGTGAGGTCGTGTCCGGCATGGACGTGGCCGATAAGATCAAGAAGGGCAATTCCGCCGCCAACGGCATGGTGTCAGGCCCCGACAAAATCGTGAAGATGCAGCTCGCGACGGACGCCAAGTAAGGCATAAATCGGAGCGACGGGCGGATGGCAGCAAGGACGATTCGAAAATCCGTAGGAGCGCGGCAGATGCTCGCCGCGTTCCTCCTCGCATCCTGCCTTGGCCCTGCAGCAGCGCAGGACCTGTCCCCGCTCGACGACGGCCGGGACAGGCTCCGTGAGCTCGACCCGGCACCGAGCCTGCCCGAGGGTGTCACCGGCATCATCCGCCCGGGCGAGGGGGAGCGCGCTCTCCAAATCGATACGCTCACGGGCATCTTCCACGCGCTCCAGGCCTGCTGGAAGCCGCCCGCAGGCAGCGGCCTCTCGGGCCAGGAGATCACGCTGCGCATCGCCTTCAAGCGTAACGGTGAGGTGCTGGGCCAGCCCCGCATCACCTATTACCGGGCAGGCAACCAGCCGGACCAGCGCGAGCCCTTCACGCGATCCGTGCGCGAAGCCTTTACGCGTTGCACGCCTCTGCCGTTCTCCGACAAGCTCGGGGCGGCCGTGGCCGGGCGCATTTTCACCTTCCGTTTCTCCGACACGCGGCCTATGTGATCGGGCAGGAACGCTTTTCTTCCAAGACTTTCTTTCAAGACATGCCAGACCAGGAGAAACCGATGGCAGATCCCGAGAACACCCTCATCATGGAGACCACCAAGGGGCGGGTCGTCATCGAGCTGCGGCCCGACCTCGCGCCCAAGCACGTGGAGCGGATCAAGACCCTGGCGCGCCAGGGCTTCTATGACGGCATCGCGTTCCATCGCGTCATCGACGGCTTCATGGCCCAGACCGGCTGCCCGCAGGGCACCGGCACCGGTGGCTCCGACCTTCCGGATCTCCAGGCCGAGTTCAACGCCGAGCCGCATGTGCGTGGTGTCTGCTCCATGGCGCGGACCAACAATCCGCATTCCGCCAACTCGCAGTTCTTCATCTGCTTCGACGACGCCCGCTTCCTCGACAAGCAATACACGGTCTGGGGCAAGGTGACGGAAGGCATGGAGAACGTGGACAAGATCAAGCGCGGCGAGCCCGTGCGCGAGCCGGACCGCATCGTCTCCATGAAGGTCGCGGCGGACGCGGCGTAAGCCGATCGAACCGTTATCCCGGAGCGCTTCAAGGCGCTCCGGGATGACAATCGGGACATTCCATGCGCGTCGACCTTTTCGATTTCGACCTGCCTGAGGATCGCATCGCGCTTCGCCCCGCGGAGCCGCGAGATGCGGCGCGCATGCTCGTCGTGCAGCCCGGTGCATCGTTCGAGGACCGTGTGGTCCCCGACCTGCCGGATTTGCTCCGGCCCGGCGATGTGCTGGTACTGAACGACACGAAGGTCATCCCGTCCCGGCTCTACGGGATGCGCGTGCGCGAGGATACGGCCGCTCGGGTCGAGATCATGCTGCACAAGCGGGAGGGGGGCGACCGCTGGCGCGCCTTCGCGCGTCCCGCAAAAAAGCTGAACGTGGGCGACCGGATCCGCTTCGGCGAGGCGTCTGAAAGCACGGCCTGCGAGCTGGTGCGCCTCGATGCCGAGGTGGAAGCGAAAGGCGAAGGTGGGGACGTGACCCTGCGCTTCTCCTTCGCCGGGCCGTTTCTCGATGAGGCCATCGCGCGGCTCGGCGAATTGCCGCTGCCCCCCTACATCGCCGGCAAGCGCCCCACCGACGAGAAGGACCGAGCCGACTATCAGACCGTCTATGCCCGGGATGAGGGTGCCGTCGCGGCGCCGACTGCGGGCCTCCATTTCACGGACGACCTATTCCGTCGCCTCGACGAGCGCGGCATCACCCGCCATTTCGTGACCCTGCATGTGGGAGCCGGCACCTTCCTGCCCGTGAAGGCGGACGATACGGCGGAGCACCGGATGCATGCGGAATGGGGCACAGTCTCGGCCGCGACCGCGCAGGCCCTCAACGAGGCCCGGGCAAGGGGAGGGCGCATCGTCGCCGTCGGCACCACGTCCCTGCGCCTTCTTGAGAGCGCGGCCCGCGACGATGGTACGATTGCGCCATTCTCGGGCGATACAGACATCTTCATCACACCCGGCTACCGGTTCAGGGCCGTAGACGTCCTGATGACGAATTTTCACCTTCCGCGCTCGACACTGTTCATGCTCGTTTCGGCCTTCGCGGGTCTTGACACCATGCGCGCCGCCTATGCGCACGCTATCGAGACAGGTTACCGCTTCTACTCCTATGGCGATGCGAGCCTGCTGTTCAGGGGAGAATAGGCGTGGTCGGCACGGTGCGCCTGCGCCTCGTTGATTGTTTTCACCATGATCGTCAGGGTTATTGAATGACCACCGAGCAATTCACCTTCACCATTTCGAAGACCGACGGTGCCGCGCGCACCGGTGAGATCCGGATGCCGCGTGGGGTGATCCGTACGCCCGCCTTCATGCCGGTGGGCACGGCCGCGACCGTCAAGGCCATGTATCCCGATCAGGTGAAGGCGCTCGGCGCCGACGTGGTGCTCGGCAATACCTACCACCTCATGCTGCGCCCGGGTGCCGAGCGCGTGGCGCGCCTCGGCGGATTGCACAAGTTCATGAACTGGCCCTATCCGATCCTCACGGATTCGGGCGGTTTCCAGGTCATGTCCCTGGCGGCCCTGCGTAAAGTCGACGAGACAGGCGTCACGTTCCAGTCCCATATCGACGGCTCGACCCATGTGATGACGCCCGAGCGCTCCATCGAGATCCAGGGACTGCTCGGCTCCGACATCCAGATGCAGCTCGACGAATGCGTGCGCCTGCCCTGCACCGATGAGGTGGCCGAGAAGGCCATGCGCCTGTCCCTGCGCTGGGCGGAGCGCTGTCGCATCGCCTTCGGCGAGCAGCCCGGCAAGGCGATGTTCGGCATCGTCCAGGGCGGCGCGGTCGAGCGGCTGCGCATCGAGAGCGCGAAGGAACTCGCGGGTCTCGACCTCAAGGGCTATGCCATCGGTGGCCTCGCCGTGGGCGAGCCGCAGGACGTGATGCTGCGCATGATCGAGACGGTCGAGCCGCATATGCCCAAGGAGAAGCCGCGTTACCTTATGGGTGTCGGTACGCCCGATGACATCGTCGAGGCGGTGCGCCGCGGCGTCGACATGTTCGACTGCGTCATGCCCACACGCGCCGGCCGTCACGGCCAGGTCTTCACCCGGCACGGGCGCATGAACATGCGCAACGCCAAATACGCCGAGGATATCCGCCCCATCGACGAGACTTCGAAGTGCGTCGCCTCGAACACCTATTCGCGCGCCTATCTCCACCATCTCGTCCGCGCGAACGAAATCCTCGGCATGATGCTGCTCACCTGGAACAACCTGGCCTATTACCAGGACCTGATGGCCGGTCTGCGCAAGGCCATCGCGGAAGGGCGCCTGGAAGACCACATCGCCGAGGTCAAGGAAGGCTGGGCCAAGGGCGAGCGCGACGGCCACAGCGAGGAAGGCCGGCATCTGGACAATGTCCCCACAGGCGGCGAGGACGACTGAGCGTTCTTCAAAAGGTGCTTCTCCCTCTCCCATGGGGAGAGGGGCGTACCCTCCCCGGAGAAGCCGCAACCCCTCACCCTCGCTGCGCTCGACCTCTCCCACACGGGAGAGGTGAAGGGGTGTGCGGCCTCCCTCAGCCCAGCGCCCGCAAATGCCGGATCGGACGGCCCGGTGCGATCATCTCGGCGGCCGCGATGATGCCCTGCGCGTCGATGCCGAAATGGCGGTAGAGATCCCGCACGGTGCCGGTCTGGCCGAAATGCTCCACGCCCAGCGAACGGGTGCGGTGGCCCATGACGGAACCGAGCCAGGCCAGCGTCGCGGGGTGGCCGTCGAGCACTGTCACGAGGCCGCAATGGGGCTGCAGGTCCCCGAGCAGGCGCTCCACATGGCTGCGGGCATGGACGAGGCCACGCTCGCGGGCGCGTTGGGCCGCGGTCCAGCCGGCATTGAGACGGTCTGCCGAGGTGATCGCGAGAAGGCCGATATCGCGACGGTCCTCCGCCATGAGACCCACGGCCTCGATGGCTTCCGGCGCCACCGCGCCCGTATAGGCCACCACCACCTGCGCATTGGGGCCGGGTTTGCGCATCCAGTAGGCGCCGTCCACGATGTCGGCTGCGAGGTCCGGCGTCATTTCTCGCTGCGGCTGGTCGACCGTGCGGGTCGATAGGCGCAGGTAGACCGAGCCGCCCGTCTCGTCGCGCAGCCAGGAGCGCTCATTGGGTTGGCCCTCTCCGTCACGCTGGAGATAGTCGAAGGCCCAGCGCAGGATCACCGAGAGCTCGTCCACGAAAGCCGGCTCGAACGACGCGAGCCCGTCCTGCGCCATGCCGATGAGCGGCGTGCCAATCGACTGGTGCGCGCCGCCCTCCGGCGCGAGCGTCACGCCAGACGGAGTCGCGGCCACGATGAAGCGGGCATCCTGGTAGCAGGCATAGTTCAGGGCATCGAGACCGCGCGCGATGAAGGGATCGTAGAGGGTGCCGATGGGCAGGAGCCGCTCCCCGAACAGGGAATGAGACAGTCCCAGCGCCGAGAGCAGGATGAACAGGTTCATCTCGGCGATGCCGAGCTCGACATGCTGGCCCTTCGGGCTGAAATCCCACGTGAAGGTGGAGGGGATGCGCTCGGAGCGGAAGATGTCCTTCATCTCTTCCTTGGCGAACAGCCCCCGCCGGTTCACCCAGGCGCCGAGATTCGTCGAGACGGTCACGTCCGGCGCCGTGGTGACGATCCGGTCCGCGAGCGGCTCGCTCGAACGTGCGAGCTCGTTGAGGATGAGGCCGAAGCCCTGCTGGGTCGACATGGTCGGCTGCTGCGGCGTCGGGAGCACTTCCGGCACCGGCACCTTTGGCGCTTCGTGGCGGCGCGTGCCGCGCGCGTTGAACGGCACGGAGGCGAGGAAACGCTCCAACTCCGCCTGCGGCAGACTCAGTCCCTCGAACTTGTCCCATTCATGCCCTGGCCGAACCTTGGCGCCGGCCCGGTAGCCCTCCATCTGGGTCGGCGTGAGGAGACCCGCATGGTTGTCCTTGTGGCCCGCGAGCGGCAGGCCGAATCCCTTGATCGTGTAGGCGATGAACACGGTCGGCCGATCGTGGTCGATGGATTCGAAGGCCTGAAGCAGGCTCGGCAGATCGTGTCCGCCGAGATTCGACATGAGTCGTGCCAGCTCCTCGTCGGAGCGGCGCTCGATCAGGCGCGTCACGTCGCCCTGGTCGCCGAGATCGTCGAGGAGACGCTTGCGCCAGGCGGCCCCGCCCTGGAACGTAAGGGCGGAATAGAGCTGGTTGGGGCAGGAATCGATCCATTCCCGCAGCTTCTCGCCGCCGGGCTCGCGGAAGGCTTCCTGCATCAGCGAGCCGTGCTTGAGCACCACCACGTCCCAGCCAAAGGAGCGGAAGATCGCCTCGAAGCGGGCATAGAGGCCCTCGCGGACTACCGCGTCCAGGCTCTGGCGGTTGTAGTCGATGATCCACCAGGTGTTGCGCAGGCCCTGCTTCCAGCCTTCCAGCAGGGCCTCGAAGATGTTGCCCTCGTCCATCTCGGCATCGCCCACGAGGGCGATCATGCGACCCTCCGGATGCTCCTTCCGCCAGCCATGGGCCTTCACGTAGTCCTGGACGAGGCTGGCGAAGAGCGTCTGGGCCACGCCCAGGCCCACCGAGCCTGTGGAGAAGTCCACGTCGTCGATGTCCTTGGTGCGGGACGGGTAGGATTGCGCGCCCTTGTAGCCGCGGAAATTCTCCAGCTTCTCCCGGGTTTGATGACCGAGGAGATATTGGATCGCATGGAAGATCGGGCTCGCATGGGGCTTCACGGCCACCCGGTCCTCAGGCCGGAGGACCGCAAGGTAAAGTGCCGTCATGATGGTGGACAGCGAAGCCGAAGAGGCCTGATGCCCGCCGATCTTCAGCCCGTCCTGGTTCGGCCGGACATGATTGGCGTTGTGGATGGTCCAGCTCGACAGCCACAGGATCTTGCGCTCGAACTCGGAGAGAAAGGGCAGGCGGGGATCGGTCATGAGAATGCCCAGGATCGGGAGCGGAATCGCGAAGGATTCGCGAGGCCGCCCGGCGGTTGCGGAATTCGGGACCCATACTAGGCCTTTTTGATTGACCCGCCAGCCGATAGCCCCTATTTCGGGCTCACCTCTGGGAGCGCGTAGCTCAGCCGGTAGAGCATCTGACTTTTAATCAGAGGGTCCTGGGTTCGAGTCCCAGCGCGCTCACCATCAAGCCACTGAAACTGCAAGGCTTTGATGATTTTGCCCGGAGGATGGGGACGTGCAGGTTCCCGACGCCAAGTCGGCGTTTCCCAACCGCTCTCATCTGACTCACAGAGTTTTCAAGCTTGCCCGGCTGTCGAGAGATCGCACCGCACCTCGCCGTGCGACTCATTCAATGAGAGGCGGAATCGACAAGCGGAAGGGCCTGAATCAGGCGGCCGGCCGAATCGACGATTTCGAGGCGCCAACCCTGCCAGTCCTCCGAATAGGACGGGTCGGATGCGCGCAGTTCCTCGATGGCTTCCATGGCGGACGTAAGGGCGGCCTGGGTGTCGGAGACCTCCGTGCCTTCTTCGTCGCGAATGGCATCGTGGCCGTTTGTCAGATGAAAATAATATCGCACAGCCAGAACCAGCGCGGATGGACTTGTCGCTTAAAAACAAGTGGCTGTCATCTGTCAACGAAATGCTGGAACTGCAACGCTAAAGCGCCAGGAAAGAATTGCCGCCAAGCTCTTCGGCTTTCCGCTGCCCGCTTAGGTCAGAGCGCCTGCGTCTCTTCGTTCGCCGCAGGAGAAATATTGTCGATGTCGACCCAGCCCGTGCAGATTTTAATGTCGGGCACGAGATAAGCTCGGCGTCCGTCGATCTTCTCGACCCGGCACCGATAGAATCGTTGGTCCCCAGGCGGGCGGTAGAGCACTGTCGTGCCGACCGTTAATGCGTCGCTGCGAGAGGCCGTCTCTGCGTCGTGGAAAACGAGGCCCTCGATCGGCTCCTGCGCGCCACCATTCGGTGAAGCGTGACGGCTCGTACGCAGGCGGTCTAGAGCCGCGATGGCGAGGCGGGCGCGGTCTCGATACCTGTCTGCTACAACCTTGAAGGGCCCCCGCTCTCGGCCCGGATACCAGGAATGGCCGCCGGCCTTCGCAAGCTCCGCCGCGACCGTTTCGACTTCATCTTCCGTCATATGCGGTCCTCGGTTCTCGGCCGGCAGGAAACGTCATGCATCTGAAGATATAACGCAGCCGTTGAAAGAACCCAGTTCCTGCAACCTGCATCAACCGAGACAATTGGACACTGGAGACGCTTATATTTCGTTAATTGCACGAAAGCGTTGCACTCTTCGTCGGATCAACGCCCCCACGGAAGATGAGTGTCGGTTGCCCATCCTGCAGGCGGTTAGTTCCCAGTTTCACCCACCGCGGGTGGATCCTGGCAGACATCCACCCAGGCTGCATCGACAAGTTCCACCATGCGTTGCGGCGCGATCCGCACCGCCGTGTGAACCGCGCCTGCTGCCGGCACGACCTCGTCGAAGGCTTTTAGGGAAATATCGCAATAGACCGGCAGGGGTGTAGCCAGCCCGAAAGGGCATACGCCGCCGACCGGATGACCCGTCAGAGCCTGAACCTCCTCGGCACCGAGCATGGAAGCCTTGCCGCCGAAGGCCGCCTTGATCTTCCGGTTGTCCAGCCGCGCATCGCCTCGGGTGACCACAAGAAAGCTTCGCTCGCCCACGCGCAGGGACAGGGTCTTGGCGATCCGTCCAGGTTCCACCCCATGCGCTTCGGCCGCCTGCGCAACGGTCGCGGTGCTGGTGGATTTCTCGATGATGCGAATCTCCGGGGCGTTCTTCGCGAAGAAGGCGCGGACGGATTCAAGGCTCATGTCCCGTGTCTCCTGGGCTGTGCGAATCGGAAGCTTGGATGGATCAGGCGAGGAAACGCGCGAAGGCTTTCGGGTCCACATTGCCGCCGCTCAGAATGATGCCGACGCGCAGTCCGCGGCACGGCACGACACCGCTCAGGACAGCGGCGGCCGCGAGGCAGCCGGTCGGCTCCACGACGATCTTCATGCGCTCCGCGAAGAACCGCATGGCATCGACCAGCATAGAGTCCGACACCGTCACGATGTCCTCCGCGAGGGCACGGATGATCGGGAAGGTCTTGCTGCCGAGATAAGTGGTCTGGGCTCCATCGGCGATGGTGGACGGGACGGGGATCCGCACGATCTCGCCGCTCCGGAAGGATTGCTGGCCGTCATTGCCGGCCTCCGGCTCGACGCCGAACACCCGGCATTGCGGCGACAGAGCCTTGGCGGCGAGGGCCGAGCCTGCGAGCAGGCCACCGCCGCCAAGGCAGACGAAGAGCATGTCGATGGGGCCAGTCTCCTCGATGAGCTCTTTCGTGGCCGTTCCCTGGCCGGCGATCACGTCGTCGTGGTCGTAGGGCGGGATCAGCGTGAGGCCGCGCTCGGCGGACAGCTTCCGCCCGATGGCCTCCCGGTCTTCCGTATAGCGGTCGAAGAGCACGACCTCGCCGCCATAGGCCTTGGTGGCCGCCACCTTCATGGCCGGCGCATCCTGCGGCATGATGATGACCCTTGGGACATCCTGGAGCTGGCCCGCATAGGCGATGGCCTGGGCGTGATTGCCAGACGAGAAGGCCACGACGCCCCGCTTCTTCGCGTCCTCGGAGAGCCGCGCGATGGCGTTGTAGGCTCCGCGGAACTTGAAGGCGCCTGCCCGCTGAAGGTTCTCGGCCTTGAAGAACAAGGTTGCGCCCGTAAGGGCGTCTGCAGTCCGTGAGGTGAGCACCGGGGTGCGATGGGCGATGCCTTCGATGCGCCGGGCTGCCGCTACCACGTCTTCGTAGGTCGGCGAGGCGGGAAGGGGGGCGGCGGTAACCTGTTGGGCAGAGCTCTGCATGGATCGTCTCTCCGGAGCGGGAGGGCCTGGGTTGGGCCGTTCCTTGATTCCCTACAGCAAAACCGAAAGGCATGACACGTCGGAAGCCGTGTCGCGGCCCTTCGCCGGGCGCATGAGCGTTGTTATCCCGCGCAAGGCCCGACTATTCGGCGGACGAGGGAGGCCGCAGTCGCAGCGTATCGAGCCTGTGCATGATCGGCGTGGCACTCAGGCCGTAGAGGAAGACGGACATCAGCACCACGAGGCCGACCGCATGCCAAAGTTGCCCGGCAGCGTCATGGCTGAGCCGTTCGGCCGCATAGGTCGCATAATAGAGCGTCCCTAGTCCTCGAATTCCGAAGAACCCTGTCGCAGCCCGTACCGGAAAGGGCTCTCGCGAGCCCGCGAAGCCGACAAGGACCGCCACGGGCCGGACCACCACGAGGGCCACGGTGGCGAACACGATCTCGGAAACGCTCAAGGGGCCGATCAGGCCTTCGGCGACGGACCCGCCGAAGAGGATGAGGACGAGGACCATCACCAATTGTTCGATCTGCTCTTCCGACCCGTGGATCGTGCGGGTGTAGTCGAGATTGCGGGTCATGTTGCGGATGGTCGCTGCGGCGACGAACACCGCCACGAAACCGTTGGCATGCGCCCATTCGGCCAGTCCGTAGACCAGGAGCCCTACGCCGATGGCCGCATAAGCGTTCTTCGACCGGGAAATGCGAAACGGCGCCGGCAGGCGGTGGTTGAGAGCCATGATCCCGCCGCCGACGACGAGCCCGACGGCGACGGCGGCCAGGAGCTTCCAGATAAGCTCGACGAGAAACCAGTGGGTGAGCCACCCCGGCTCCGGCGCTCCGGCCCAGAGGAGGCTCAGCGTGACGAACGGGAATGCGAGGCCGTCGTTGAGACCTGCCTCGGACGTGAGGGCGAAGCGCACCTCTCCCTCCTCGCCGGCGCCCGGCGGGCCCAGCTGCACGCTCGATGCGAGGACCGGGTCGGTCGGCGACAGGATACTGCCGAGCAGCAGGGCCAGCGGGAGTGGGAGGCCGAGGATGACGACCGCCGCGATCGCAATACCTGCGATGGTCAAGAGCATTCCGGGCCCCAGGAGCCTCCAAGTGCTGGCCCAGGCCCGGAAACCGAAGGGCCGGTCGATCTTGAGACCCGCCCCCATGACGGCCACCACGAGAACGAATTCCAGCAGGATTTCGGCGACGTTCCGTTCCTCCGCCGTGAAGCGGCCCATGGGGGAGAGGCTGAAGAAGACATAGCCAAATGCAAGGGCCACCATGGGGAGGGACAGCGGAAAGCGCTGCAGCACCACGGGCAGCCACACCGTGGCCAGGACGATGGCGCCAAGGGCCAGGAAGCCGAGAATATGCGCCTGCTCCATCGTCGCTTTGCCCTTCGGTCACGGAGGGACAACCGGAGGG
>Ga0182741_1001772_pt1 | contig 26903 bp, 28 predicted proteins | sample eDN5th37CBELigOP_FD_128874 | JGI IMG/M metagenome (GOLD analysis project Ga0182741, IMG submission 128874) | Enriched Organic Plus compost microbial communities from Emeryville, California, USA - eDNA 5th pass 37_C BE-Lig OP (version 2) (version 2) ... | reverse complement strand
GCCGCGGCGCGTCCGGGGCACGGCAATCGCGTCGACGCATCCGGAGGCAACACCATGGCCGTCATGCCCGCGCTTGTCGCGGGCATCCACGTCTTGACGGCGCCGGTTGCGAAGAAGACGTGGTTGCCCGGACAAGGCCGGCCATGACGAAGGAGAGGTGGCGCGTGTCGCCCTGGACCCCTGTGTGTCGGGATTCTGCGAGGATGAAGCGGGCGGGAGATTGTTTGGCCCCTGGGTCGTAAGACCGTGATCCGGCTCGGATCCCCGCCGGATCGCGCTGCGCGCGTCCGGGGAACGAGACGGTCGGCGAAGTTGCTTCTCTTCGCGCGTCCAGAGACCGCAAACTTGCGCGGCCGTTTGCGCCTGGGACATCCACATTCGCATGCACATGCGCGCGCACGCGGCCTTCGTGCGCAGACATTAATTGCGCGCAGACATTCATTGCGCTCCGACATTCTTTGCGCAAAGACATTGCCTGCGCGCAGTCATTTGCGCGCCTTTCCGCTCGCGGGCATGCACGGCAAAACTTACGGCGGCATGCCCGGCGTCAGACGACCGGGTCATGCCACCGTTGTCACGACAATCCGAGTCTGCGGGCCAGCCGGCGAAGGAGACCTTGCGACTCTGCCGAAGGGGAACGCTCCTCGCGGCGGTCTCCGCTCTAGGCGGCGAACGGGTGCTTGACCTGGTCGCGGCGCTGGACGACTTCCGAGGCGCGCGGCTCGCCGCGGACCGCGCGGGCGATCGCTTCCTTGGTCGCTTGATAATTGTATTCCTGGATCTTCTTGTCGTCGGCGGCTTCCCAATGGATGAACACGCCGACGCAGATGAACAGGTCGTCGGCTTCCGATTCCGGAATGACGCCCTCGGCGACGCTGTCGGCGACCGCCTTGGCGACCGCGTGTTGGGCCGGGCCGAACATCTGCACCGCCTGCTTGGCGCCCTTGATGGTCACCTTGTTGAACATCACCGTCGGCGGCTTGCAGATCAGATTGGGCGCGACCACGGCAAGGAGAGAGGTGAAGCCATCCTTGTTGTTGGTGAGGCAATTGGCGAAGGCCGTTTCCGCCGCGCTGCCGCGCGGCCCGATCAGGAGATCGATATGCGCCACCTCATTGCCTTCCCCGACAAGGGATTCACCGACACAAAGCTTGTTGATGGTTGCCATCGCCAATTCCTCCCAAAGCGTTTCGCTCGCTGAGTCATTGCGTTCGTCGCATCCGTGTCGCGGTGGGTTGTCGCAGTCGTCTGCCTTCGCTGCTCCGATCCTGTCGTCCAATCCTCGTCGTCGCTGTCGATCTTGCAGCTCGCTGCAGTCCGTCCGCGCATCCGCTTGGATGCGTGTGCGTTCGGCGGATTGGCTATCCTTGTTGTCAGCATCCGGCGAATGCCGGATCGGTTAGCCAGATAGCGGCGGAAGCCGGTTTCCGTGCAGGAAAGTCAATCACTGTTGCGCAAGGTCGGCAAGCCGTTCCGTGAGATGCCGTGCGAACAAAGTCGCGACGGTGAGATCGGCGCTGGTGCCGGGATTGATTCCGCGCCGCTTCAACGAGGCATCGCATGCCAGCACGTCATCGATGTGCAACGCCGGATCGTCCCAACCATGCAAGCGTTCGCGTAGTGGTATCGCTATGCGGCGTGTCTCCTCGGCGATGTCGCTGCCGTGCTTGCGCGCCACGTGGCTGTCGGGGAATGCCGACAGGAACGCGAGATAAACTGCGAGCGTCGCCCAGCGCGGCTCGCGCCAGCGCGCGCGTGCGGCGACGAGTTCCGGCAGACCGACATCGAAGATGTCGGCGAAGTCGTTCACATATTGCCGGGCGACGGCATCGCGCGCCGCCGCCTCGGCCATCGCCTCGCGCAGCCCCACCTGTGCCGGTGCAAAGACGTCGTGGCGCGGCGCCTGGCCGAGGCCCGCGGGCCTGGCGCGGCGGATCGCGGCGAAAGCGTGTTCCGCGTCGTCGCGATCGAGATCGCGCAAGCACGCCGCAAGGGCCGGACGCAATTCGGCGGGATCTTCTGCCTGCTCCGCCGCGGCGGCGAGCGGGGCGCAGAGCAGGACGATGCCGAGATTGGTGTTGGTGCCGATCGCTTCCGCCGTCGCCGTGACGGCGCCGAGGATGCGGACGCCGATGCGCGCACCGGGCGTCGCGATCGGGGCCGCAGCCACCGCGGCACTGTGCAGGAAATCGGCGGCCTTCATGCGGTGGCCGTCGGCGAAGACATGAACATTGCCGGGTTTCGGCGCGGCGATCTCGTCGCGGCAGGCGGCCTCGAAGGCGGCGGCGATCGCGTCGGCGTGCATTTCAGGCTGACATATCAGGCTGGCACGGCGCGGGCCGGCTTGGCCGCCACAGCGGCGATCAGGTCGGCGGCGAGCGTCGCGGCGATGTCGACCGGTGCGACCTTCTGCAGGCCGGACCAGGCCGGCATGCTGTTGACTTCGAGGATGGTCGGTCGGCCGCCCGCATCGTGGAGAATGTCGACGCCGGCGAAATCGGCGCCCACCGCGGCGGCGGCGGCGAGCGCGAGGTCGCGGGTCTCGGCATCGACCACGACGGGCAGTGGCCGGCCGCCGCGCTTCACATTGGTGATCCAATCGGCGGCATGGCGCAGCATCGCGGCGACGACGCGGCCGCGCGAGACGAGCAGGCGGACGTCCCGAAAGCCGTCGCGCTCGACCCCGACGAAGCGCTGGAGGTAATAGACACCGGCGACCTCTTCCGGCGGCGGCAGATCGTCGTCGCGCGCAACGAGGCGCAGGCCGCGCCCCTGCGAGCCGAACAGGGGCTTCAGCACGAGCGGACCGCGGCGCAATTCGCGCTGCACCAAGAGCCGCGCATCGGCCTCGCTCGCCAGCGTCCAGGTGGGCGGCGTCGGCAGGCCGGCGCGCGCCAGAAGGAAACTGGTCGCCGACTTGTCGACGCAACGTTCGATCGCGCGGGCGTCGTTCCAGACGATCACGCCGCTCTCGCGCAGCGCATGGAGGAGGCCGAGGCGCATCGTCACCGCCTGGAAGGTGCCGCCGGCGAGCGTGCGCACGAAGACCGCGTCCGGCAGCGCGGTGCCGAAACCGTCGAGGTGGAGCCCGGACGGGCTGGTCGTCTCGAAGCGGCAGCGAGAGAGCCGCATCGGCGAGGCGCGGGCGCCGCGCGCGGCGAGTGCGCGGGCCAGGCTGCGGGCGTGACCGTCGCCGCCGTCGCTGACGAGGGCGATGCGCGGCGCGGCCGCGGCTTCGATCGGGGCGAGGCTGTCAGCGGAACGAGGCATCGAGCAAGGCGAGGTCGACGGCGCCGGCATGGAAGCTGCGCCCGCTGTCGAGCGCGGTGACGATCACTTCCGACGGGCTGAACAGCATCGGATCGATGGCGTAGAAGTCGCCCTTGAAGCGGCGGAAGATCTCCGCGAAGGGCGCACCGTAATCGCGGGACGTGCGGCTCGGCAGCTTTTCGGCGAGGTCGCGCGCATCGTCGTCGGGGCCGGTGACGAAGAGCTGGACGCGCCCGGCATAGATGATGGCATCGTTGGTGCGGCCCATGGCGGTGACGAAATCCGGATGCGGCGGGCACAGCGGCGCGGCGCCCATGCCGTCGGCGATGCGATCGAGCGGGAAGGCGAGTTCGTGCGCCTTGTGCAGCGCGACTTCGAGCACGCGCGCGACCACCTGCACGGCACCGGCGAGGCTCTGGGTGCGGGCGAAGGCGATCGCGAGGCGTTCCGCCGGGACGCCGCAATCGGCGGCGACGGACGCGATCAGCGCGTCGGGCGGCGGCCCGTCAGCCTCGAGGACAAGGGTCGCGCGGTCGGCCTGGTCCTGATAGGCGAGCTCGGCGAAGAGCGGCTCCTTGCGCGCCAGTGCGCGGGCGGGGCCGGAGCCGAGCGCGAAGAAGCTGCGACCCTCCGCCTCGTGGGTGAGGCGCCAGCCGGCATATTGGCTGGCGAGGCAAGCGACGACCGGCTGCGAGGAACGGACGGCAATGGTCCAGGGCCAATGCGGGGTGGCGCTGCTCGGCAACAGCGTGACTTCACCGAGCCCGCCCATGCAGATCTGCGCCAGGCGCAGGCCCGCCGCGATCGAGCCGGGCTGCGCGCCGCCGGCGTCGATCAACGTGGCCCCATGAGCCCCGCGCGCGACCGCGACGCGCAGCGCGGCCGCGTCGCGCTCCAGCTCGGCGACGAGCAGCGCGGCGCGGGCGTTCACGCTGAGGCGATGCGCGGCGATCATGTCGGCACCGGCTCGAAGGCGGCGAGGATGCGGGCCGCGCGGGCCTCGGCCTCGGCCTTGGCGGCATCGGCATCGGCCGCGCGGGCGATGACGGTGCAGAGCGGATCGCCCGCCTTCACGACGACGCCTGGCCACGGCCGGTCGGCGGTCCAGTCCGGCCAGTCGCGCCGCGTCACCGCGCCGAAGTCGCGGTCGGCATAGACGATGGCGGAGGCGGCCGCGCCCCGGCGCGGCGGCAGCGCGTCCGGCAGCGTGCCGTCGCAGGCGGAAAGATGCAGCGCGAACAAGGAGGGGCCGTGCTCGGGTTCGAAAATGTCGAGCGTGGCGCCGGGACGCGGATTGACCTCAAGGAGATGGAAGGCGTCGCCGTCGACGAGGAGGTCGGCGCTGTTGAGGCCGACGAGACCCGAGGCGGCGGTAAGCCTTGCGATGGCCTGCGCGATATGCGGCGCAAGAGGCGGGCCGGGATCGACCGTCACCGCGCCGCCATAGCGGAAACGCTGTCCGCCGGTCGGCAGCGCCCATTGCCGGCTGAAGCCGACGACGCGCGCGTCGCGGCCATCGGCGAGGAACAGCGCGGAGAGGGCCTGGCCTGCGCAGCGGCGCTGGAAGTAGAAGCCGTCGCCGCCGCCATGCGCCGTCGCCGGCATCACGTGGGTGCCGCCGGCGCCGCCGATGCGTTTGACCAGCCAGCGGTCGGGATCGGCCGGCTGCGTCAGCGCGACCGGCGGATGCGGAATGTCCGCCTTCGCGCACAAAGCGGCGAAGGAAAGCGGGTCCTTGACCCGGCGCAGCACGGCTGCGCCGTTGCTGCGCAGCGGCCATTGTCGGGCCAGCATCGCGACGAGACCGGGACGGTCCTCGAAGCCGCTGCCGCAGACGAGCGCAACCGGATCTTCGCCGGCGGCAAGGTCCTCCAGCGCGGGAACGAGCGTGTGCTCGCGCATGCCCTCGCGCAGTCCGTCGGGCAGGACCGCGACGCGCGCGGCGGCGGCGCGGGTGTCCTGATCGCCGAACCAGTCCGCTACCAGCGGGCGGAAGCCCGCGCGCTTCGCCGAGGCGGCGAGGGCGCGCCCGGACGCCGCGGCAATGAGGACGGCGCTCATCCGGCGATCTCGCGGGCGCGGCGGAACACGTCGCGCAATTCGAAGGCGACCGGCCGCTCCGCCCGCAGCATCTGCTGGAACAGCTGGAATTCGCACTGATACTTGACGTTTCCGATCGCAAGCGGGCCAAGGCCGCGCGGGCCGTCGGGAGAGATGCGGTCGCCCTTGGCCATGATTTCGAGGCCCTCGATGCCGGGCGGCGGCACGGCGTTGACATCGGCGACGACGAGAAGATGCGGCGCGGCGGCGATCTGGTCGCGCGAAAGCACCTGGGTGCCGGCGCGCGCGGCGCTGAGAACGACGTCGTTGGCGGCGAGAATGGCGGCCTTCTTCTTGTCGTCGCTGCCGTCGGCGGCGGTGACGGCGACGCCGAAGCGCGACTCGATCTCCTTCGCCGCCTTCTCGACGCGGGCGGCGCCGTCATGGCCGACCAGCGTCACCTCCGCCTCCTGTTCGGCGGCGATGACGGCGGCGGCGAAGCCGACCACGCCGGTGCCGCCGAAAACGGCGAGGCGCAGCTTCTTGAGATCGCGGGCGGCGTGCTCGCGCAACGCCTTCTCGACGCAGGCGACCATCGCCGCGGCGGTGGTGAAGGAGCCGGACGGATCGGCGAAGAAAGAGATCCCGAAGGGCGGCACGAGGGCCTTGCGCGCGGCGTCGAGCATGTCGAGGGCTAACACCGCGTCCTTGCCGCCGAAGAACATCGCGGTGTTCACGCCGGCCTTGGGCGGGCGCGAGAAGATCGCATCCTGGACGAGCCCGGTGACCTCGCGCAGGCCGACATTGGTGTAGGGCACGACCGCGTCATAGCCGGCATCGAGCGCCATGTTGACGTCGAACGGGCTCACGTTCGGCAGCGGGGTCACCATGTGGAGAACGTGCTTGTCGGCCATCGGGCTGCCTCCGTCGCCTCATTGTTGTGGCGCGTCATTGTCGTGCGCGTCCAGGCCGGCGCGGACCAGGGTCTCGGCGCCGCGATTGAGCGCCCGGCAGACGCGGATGTCCAGCCCGCGGCAGGCGGGATCGGCCAACGCGGCGGCGGCGCAGCGCATCGCCTCCGTCTCGCTCGGCGCGAAGGCGAAGCCGGTCGGGCCCCACGAGCTCTGGCCGATGCCGGTAGCGCCGGCCTCGGCCATGATCGCGAGAGCGCGGGCGACATCGGGACTGGTGAAGCGGCCACCGCCCTGCATCGGCGCGAAATGATCGCCGAGCCGCGCCTGCATCTCGGCGAGCGCGGCGCCGAAGCGGGGCAGATCGGCCTCGGCGACGGCGGGCAAGATGTTCATCAAGACCAGATGGCAGAGATGCGCGGCCGCATCGGCGCCGAACGGCGGCAGGGCGGCGAAGGCGCCGCGCTCGGCGGCGCCGTGAATGCCCTGGCGCGCCCGATCGAGCACGACGAGGATCGCCCAATGTTCGGGAAAGGCGAGGCGGCTGACGATCGGCGGCACCAGCGTGTCACGGCCGCGACCGCCATCGACGACGAGGCCGCCGCGCTGGAACAGGCCGATGCCGGCGCCGGAACGGGCGCCGCGGCCGAGCCGCTCGGCATCGCTGGCCAAGTCGGGCGGCACACCGGCCGCGCGGCGCAAAGCGGTGGCGAGCGCGAGCGCAAGCTGCGTGCCGGAGCCGAGGCCGACATGGGCCGGCACCACGTCGTCGATCCGGATCGCATAGGCGCGCGGCGTGCGCAGATAGGCGCGCATGGTGTCGAAATGCGCGCGCACGCGCGCGCTCTCCGGTCCATCGACGCGCGTTTCGCCGGCAGGCGCAAGACTGAGGCGGGTTTGAAAACCGCTGATCGCGAGGCCGATGCTGCCGAAGCGGCGGCCGAGCGTGCCGTCGAGATCGAGAAAGCCCAGATGAAGCCGTGCCGGGACCGTCACGGTCACGGCCGTCGCCGCACTGATCGCCGACGATCTCTCGCTCACCGCATGCACCCCGACGATTGCGTCAGCGGGTATTTCGAAGCGGAAGACCGGGCTATAGTGGGGCAAGGCGACGTTGCTTGACAATCGCAGAGCGGGAAACCGCGCCGGAGCGTCAGCCATGACCGAAGCGAAAACCGACGCTGCCAGGAGCGAACGCGTCTATTCCGAAGACGAAATCGCCGAACGGCTCGGCCGCGAACTGCCGCATTGGCGGCTCGATGGCGGCTGGATTCGCCGCAAGTACAAGACCCACAGCTGGAAAGGTACCTTGATGCTGATCAACGCCGTCGGCCATCTGGCCGAGGCGGCGTGGCATCATCCGGACCTCACCGCCTCCTATGCCTGGGTCGAGGTGCGGCTGCAAACTCACACCGCGAAGGGCATTACCGACAAGGATTTCGAACTGGCGAAGAAGATCGAAGAGGTGGTGCAATGGCAGCCGGCGCGCGAAGGCGGCGCGCTGGAAGGCACGCCGAAGGACGATCAGCGGTTCGCCTACATCAAGTACGATCGGTAAGCCGATCGCGAAGGCTGGGGACGGCCTCGGGAAGGCAGGGCGGTGATGCAGCATGCCTGGATCGACGGTGGGCCAGCACCATTCGACGCCGCGATCGAACGGGCGGCGCAGCTGCTGCAGGCGAGTCGCCTGCCGTTGTTCGCCGGGCTCGACACCGATGTCGCCGGCGTGCGGGCGGCCATCGCGCTCGCGGAGCGCACCGGCGGCGTGGTCGATCACATGGACAGCGATGCCATGCTGCGCGACATCGCGGTGATGCGCGAGGCCGGCATGATGGTGACGGTGCCGAGCGAAGCGTGCCTGCGCGCCGATTGCGTGCTGGTGGTGGGCGACGCACTGGCCGCCGACCCGGCGGTCCGCGAGAGGCTGCTCGGCTCGGGCGCGGCGCGGCAGGTGTACTGGCTGTGCCCCGGACGCGGCGCGGGACAGAAGGATGCGGCGGCGGTGAAGCGGGTCGGCCGCGACCCGCGCGAGTTGCCGGCGCTGCTCGCGGCGCTGCGGGCGCGTCTCGCAGGCCGGCCGATCGGGCCGGCGCCGTTGCCGCTCAAGCAGATCGATGCGCTGGCGGCGGAACTGCGCGGGGCGCGGTTCGGCGTCGCGGTCTGGGCAGCGGCGCAGCTCGATGCGGTGGTCATCGAGATGCTGTGCGGCCTGGTGGCGGATCTCAACGCCTCGACGCGTTTCACCGGCCTGCCGCTGGCCGATCCCGCCGCGCGCGCGGTGATCGAAGTCTGCGGATGGATGACCGGCTTTCCGGTGCGCACGGGTTTCAATCGCGGCTATCCCGAACACGACCCATGGACCTACGATGCGGTGCGGCTGGTCGAGAGCGGGGAGAGCGACTGTGCGGTGTGGATCGCCTCGACGCGCGATGCGGCACCGCCATGGCAACGGAACGTGCCGACGATCGCGCTGGTCGGCGATGAAGAAGCGGTGCCGCAGGCGGCGGTACGAATTGCGGTCGGGCGCCCGGGCCGCGATCATGATGCCGTGACGGGTTACGACAATGCCGGCACGCTCGTCGCCGTGCCGGCCTCCGCGCCGAGCGCCCGGCCACCGGTTGCAACGGTGCTCGCGGCCATCGCCGCGGCCACGAACGGCGGCGCCTGGCCATGCTGACCTGCATCAGCGGCGGCCGCGTGATCGACCCGGCAAACGGGCGCGACGGGATCGGCGATCTCTGGTTCGAGGACGGCCGCATCGTCCCGCCGCCGCAGGGTCGGCAGGCCGATGCGCGCTACGACGGGCGCGGCAAGATCGTGATGGCCGGCGGAATCGACATCCATTCGCACATTGCCGGCAGCAACGTGAACACGGCGCGGCTTCTTCTGCCGGAGCAGCATCGCGCGGCGGCGCCGCGGCCGGCGGCGACGCCTCTGTCCAATGCCGGGTGGTCGACGTTCCAGACCGGATGCCTCTATGCGGCAATGGGTTTCACCACGGTGGTGGAGCCGGCGGTGGCGCCGCATTACGCGCTGCACGCGCATCTGGAACTCGCCGACATTCCGATCATCGACAAGGCGATGCTCGTGGTGCTCGGCAACGACGACTTCCTGCTGCGCCTGCTGCGCGACCGCGAGGACGGCGCAGCGGTGCGCGACTACGTCGCCTGGGTGGTGCAGGCGAGCCGCGCGCTCGGCGTGAAGGCGATCAATCCCGGCGGCGCGGCCGCGTTCAAGGAGAACGTGCGGTCGCTTTCCCTCGACGACGTGGTGCCGTCCTACGGCGTCTCGTCGCGGCAAATCACCAAAGCGCTGCAGCGCGCCGTGACGGATCTCGGCATCCCCCATCCTTTGCATGTTCATTGCAACAATCTCGGTTTGGCGGGCAATGCGGATACCGCAGCGGCGACGATCGCGGCGGCCGAGGGCCTGCCGTTGCACCTGGCGCATCTGCAGTTCTACGGCTACGGCACCGAGGGTAAGCGCCGGTTCTCCTCCGCCGCGGCGCGCCTCGCCGAGGCGGTGAACGCGACGCCGCATGTCACGGTCGATGTCGGCCAGGTGATGTTCGGCCAGACGGTGACGATCTCGTCCGACGTGCTGCGCCAGTTCAACGCGCGCGGCCAGGGCCGGCCGCGCAAGTGGCTGATCTTCGACGGTGACGCCAATGGCGGGGGTGTGGTGCCCTATCAGTACAAGGCCGAAGGCTATTACGGCGCCCTGCAATGGGCGGTGGGGCTCGAACTGTTCCTGCTGATCGACGATCCGTGGCGGGTGTTCTTCACCACGGACCATCCCAACGGCGCGCCGTTCACGTCCTATCCGGACATTCTCGCGCTGCTGATGGACCGCGAGCTTCGAGCCGAATGGATTGCGCGCATGCCGCCCGCCGCGATGGAAATGACGACGCTGCCGGCGATCACGCGCTGCTACACGCTGAACGAGGTCGCGACGATGACGCGGGCCGCGCCGGCCCGGCTGCTCGGGCTCAAGGACCGCGGCCATCTTGGTCCCGGCGCGGTGGCGGACATCGCGGTCTATACGGAGCAGAAGGACGTGGCGCAGATGTTCCGCGCCGCGTCGCTCGTGTTCAAGGACGGCGAGCTGGTGGTGCGCGACGGCGACGTGCTGCACTATCGCTGGGGCAAGGCGCTGACGGTGCGACCTTCGAGCGATCCGGCGATGATGCGGCGGATCGCGCCCTACTATGCCGATCGCTACGGAGTCGCGCCCGACCTGTTCGCCGTGCCGGCGGAGGCGATCGGGCGTGCGGACCCGTTCGAGCAGGTGCCATGCGCAGCGTGACCGTCAACGGCGTGCGCGTCGACGACACCTTCGCCGAGGCCTTCGGCATGCGAGCCACCGCGCTCGTCATCACCGCGGACAGCGCGCGCTGGGCCAAGCAGGCGGCCATGTCGATGACCGGTTTCGCCACGTCGGTGATCGGTTGCGGCTGCGAGGCCGGGATCGACCGGGTCCTTCCTGCAAGCGAGACCCCGGACGGTCGGCCGGGCATCCGGGTGCTGCTGTTCGCGGTCTCGACGGGCGAATTGCAGAAGCAGGTGCAGCGGCGCGTGGCGCAATGCGTGCTCACCTGCGCCGGTACGGCCTGCTATGCGGGTTTCGAAAGTGCCGAACCCCTCAAGCTCGGCGACGGGCTGCGCTATTTCGGCGACGGCTGGCAGATCGTCAAGCAGATCGGCGGCAAGCGCTACTGGCGCGTGCCGGTGATGGACGGCGAATTCGTGTGCGAGGCGACGACGGGCCTCACCAAGGAGGCGGTCGGCGGCGGCAACCTCCTCATTCTCGGCGCGAGCCCGAAGAAGACGCTGGCGGCAGCGGAAGCGGCGGTGGCGGCGATCGCGGCGGTGGACAATGCGATCATGCCGTTTCCGGGCGGGATCGTGCGTTCGGGCTCGAAGGTCGGTTCGAAATACAAGGCGGTGATGGCTTCGACCAACGACGCTTATTGCCCGACACTGCGCGGCATCACCCAGAGCGCGCTCGAGCCGGGCGTCGCCTCGGTATTGGAGATCGTGATCGACGGCCTGACCGCCGATGCGGTCCGTGAAGCGATGCGCGCCGGGCTCGCGGCGATCGTCGCGCTCGGCACCGAAGGTGCGATGCGGGTGAGCGCCGGCAATTACGGCGGGAAGCTCGGACCGCATCATTTCCGGCTCAAGGAGCTGCTGCGATGAAACCGCTGGTCCTGACGCTGCGCGGCGAACCGGAGCAGCGGCTCGATCTGTCGCCGCTGCTGCCGCAGCGACTCAAAGGGCTGACGCCGGCGGCGGTCGAAGCGATTCCCCTTCAGACGACGCGGCAGCCGATCACGGTCGGCGACGCATTCCGGCTGCGGCCGGGCGATGTCGAGACGATCCGCATCGTCGGCGGTTCCGAGCGGCTCGACCGCGTCGGCGAGGGCCTCGATAGCGGCGCGATCGAAGTCGAGGGCGATGTCGGCCAGCGCGCCGGGCGCGGCCTGAGCGGCGGCCGGCTGACGATTCACGGCGATGCCGGGCCTTGTGCGGGCTCGGGCATGAGCGGCGGCATGATCGAGATTCGCGGCGCGGCCGGCCCGTTCCTCGCCGGGCCGCTGCCCGGCGAAATGGCGGGCATGCGCGGCGGGACCATCATCGTGCGCGGCGATGCCGGGGAGCGTGCCGCCGACCGGCTGCGGCGCGGCACGATCGTGATCGAGGGGCGCGCCGGCGCCTATGCCGGAAGCCGCATGATCGCCGGGACGTTGATCCTGTGCGGGCCGGCCGGTGCGCTACCGGGCTACCTGATGAAGCGGGGCACGATCATTCTCGGCCGCGATTGCGAGGCACTGGCGCCGACCTTCGTCGACAGCGGCATTCACGATCTCGTCGCGCTTCGGTTGCTGGCGCGCAGCGTCGCGGCGCTGAGCAGCCGCGCCGAGGCGACGCTGCGTCGGCCGCTGCAGCGCCTGGCAGGAGATACCAGCGTCCTCGGCAAAGGCGAGTTATTCTGCCGAAGCCGGTGAACCCGGCCGGCGGGGAGCGGTTGTCATCGGACGTATGCGGGACAGGCATGGAGCTTGACGATGGGTCTGATCGAAATTGTCCTGACCGTGTGCGCCCTCGCGCAGCCCGGAAACTGCGAGGAGAAACACCTGCAGTTCAACGCGTCGATGTCGCTCAATCAGTGCGCGATGACAGCGCCGCCCTATATCGCCCGCTGGGTCGAAGAGCACCCGAAATGGACCGCGGTGCGCTGGCGCTGCGCCTATCCCAGCAAGCGCGACAGGAATATCTGAGGCGGCCGGTCGATGCGGCCCGAGACGCGCGCAAAGCGTGAGCGGCTGTTCGCCGCGATCCGCGTGCGGCCCGTGGTCATGGGCATCCTCAACGTCACGCCGGATTCCTTCTCCGATGGCGGCCGCTTCGCGCGCGTCGATGACGCGGTGGCACAGGCACGCGCCCTGTCGGCGGAAGGATGCGACGTGATCGATGTCGGCGGCGAGTCGACGCGGCCCGAGGCCGTGCCGGTGGCGGCGGAGGAGGAGTTGCGGCGGGTCGCGCCGGTGCTGACGGCGCTGGGCGCGATGGACGACGTCACATTGTCGATCGACACGTCGAAGGCGGCGGTCGCGGAACATGCGCTCGACGCCGGTGCGGTGCTCGTGAACGACGTGTGGGGGCTGCAGAAGGATCCGGCCCTCGCCGGCGTCGTCGCCGCGGCGGAAGCCGGCGTCGTGCTGATGCACAACCGCGCCGAACGGGACGAGGCGATCGACATCGTCGCCGATATGCGTAGCTTCTTCGACCGCTCGCTGGCGATCGCGGCGAAGGCGGGCATTCCGCGCGAGCGCGTTCTGCTCGATCCCGGTATCGGCTTCGGCAAGACCGCGCGGCAGAACCGCGACGCGCTGCTGGGCATCGATGCGTTGGCGGCTTACGGCCTGCCGGTGCTGATCGGCGTTTCGCGCAAGGGCTTCCTCGGCTCGCTCACGGAAGGCCGGCCGGAGACGACGCTCGCGGGAACGATCGCGGCCAATCTCGCCGCGGCCGCGCGCGGCGCGCGCGTGTTCCGCGTCCACGACGTCGCCCCGCACGTGGCGGCGCTGCGGGTGTTCGCGGCGTTGTCGGGGGCGGAATAGGGGTCGTCGAGAGGGCAAAGTCCGCCGATAGGCCGCGGCTGTGCCCCGGATCAGCTCCGCGTCATTGCATGCCGCGGTGCATCCGGGGGCACGAAGAAGCGCTGTCGGTGACGTGCGGTCGCCAACGCCGCGGCTCAGTTCGCCGCGCGCGGCCGTTCGAGATTCTTCGCGCCGCGGGTGTCGGCGTCGGTGAAGTCGGTGCCGTCGAGGCTGGCGCCGGAGAAGTCCGCGCCGGCAAGGGCGGCGCGGCGCAAGGAGGCGCGGGAGAGATCCGCCCCGGCCAGCTTGGCGAATTCGAGGTCGGCATAGGAAAGGTCCGCGCCGGCGAGATCGGCCCCGGTCAGATCGGCCGAGCGCAGGACCGCTCGGATCAGCCCCATCGATTGGTTCTTCATGTCGGCGCCGAGCCGCGCGCCAGCGAGCGACGCGCCGGTCAAGTTCGCCTGGGTCATATCGGCGACGATGCGGGCGCCGATCAGTTCGGCGCCGTCGAGGCGGGCGCGGCGCATCTGCGCGGCGAAGAGGCTCGCTTCCTTCAGGCTGGCGTTGCGCAGATCGGCATCGAGAAGCCAGGCCTGGTCCAGCACCGCGCGGTCGAGATTGGCGCCGGTGAAACGCGTCTTGTTGAGGCGTGCGGCGCGAAACTGCGCGCCGGAAAAATCGAGCCCGGAGAGATCGAGCGCGTTGAGGCGCTTGCCGGTGAAGTCGGCGGGCTGCGCGGGCGTCGCGGCGGCGAGGACCGCCTCCACCTCGGCGCGGGTCATCTCCGCTTCGGTCATGGCGGGCGAGGTGAGATCGACATGCTGCATCATGTCCTGGCCGAAAACCGGCGTGAGCAACAGTCCCAGCGCGAAGGCGGAGCGCAGCAGCGATGCGATGCCGGACATGATACGACCTCGCGACAGGCCGCCATTATGCGCCGATGCGGCGGCGGCGTGAAAAGGCGGTGATCACTTTTGCGTGCGGCCGGGTGCGAGCGCTGCGACACGCTCGGTCAACTGCGCCGTCATGGTGGCCAGGGCCGTCTCGGAGCGGTCGCGGCGCGCGGGCCGCAGCGGGATTTCCGCCAGCACGCGGGCCGGCCGCGGCGAGAGCAGGAAGACGCGGTCAGCGAGGCGCGCCGCCTCGGCGAGGTCGTGGGTGACGAGCAGGGCGGTGACCGCGCGCTGGTCAATGAGCAGTGCAAGCTCTTCGCGCAGGCGCACGGCGAGGGCGGCGTCGAGCGAAACGAACGGCTCGTCGAGCAGCAGCAGCGCGGGGTCGACGGCGAAGGCGCGGGCGAGCGCGGCGCGGCGGGCGAGGCCGAGCGAGAGTTCGCGCGGAAAGTGGGTGCGATGGGCGGAGAGTTCGAGCAGGTCGAACAGGCGCGTCAAGGCCGCATCGTCGATGTCGGGGGCGACGAGGCGGACATTGTCCTCGACAGTACGCCAGGGCAGGAGACGCGGCTCCTGGAACACCATGGCGAGGCGACCGGCGGGGCGCCGCACGGTGCCGTCATAGTCGCGGTCGAGGCCGGCGATGATGCGCAGCATCGTCGTCTTGCCGCAGCCCGACGGGCCGATCAGGGCGCCGACCTCGCCGGCCGGCAGTGCCAGTGTCACGTCGTCGAGCACGTCGAGGCGCCCGCCCGATGCGGCGCGATAGGCCTTGCGGGCGATGCGGACCTCAAGCGGGGCCGGCCCGCCAGCGCGACGCGTGTCGTTCAAGGGGCTGCACCAGGACGAGTTCGATCAGCAGGATGACGGCGATGAAGGCGAGGGCGTAGGCGAGGATGCGGGTGACGTCGAACAGCTGGAAGGCGACACCGATCTCGAAGCCGACGCCATTGGGGCGGCCGAGCAGCTCGACGATCAGGACGATCTTCCACACCAGCGACAGGCCGGCGCGCGAGGCCGCGGCGAGGTAGGGCGCGAGCTGCGGCAGCAGCACGTGGCGGAAGGCGCGCAGGCGCGGCACGGCGAAGACGCGCGCCATCTCGTCGAGGGCGGGATCGAGCGCGCGGGCGCCTTCGCGCACGGTGACGACGGCGTTGGGGATCTTGTTGACGGCGACGGCGAGCACGGCCGCCGTCTCGGTGAGGCCGGCCCAGATATAGGCGAGCACGATCACGACCAAAGCCGGCAGGTTCAGGAACACGACGAGCCAGGGGTCGCCGATGCGGTCGGCGAGGCGGCTGCGGCCCATCAGGATGCCGAGCGCGGTGCCGATGCTCATGGCGAGCGCGAAGGCGAGCGCGACGCGCGCCAGCGTCGCGCCGAGATGCAGGAACAGCGTTCCGGTACGCGCATCGGCGAGGATCGCCGCCAGCACCGCCTCGGGGCCGGGCAGGAGCCGCGCCCCGGCGAAGGCGGCGCCGGCCGACCACAGAGCGAGGAACAGGACGAGCGAGAGAAGGCGCAGCACCGGTCAGTCCTGCGGCGGATGGTAGAATGTACCGGGGTCGAGTTCGGGAGCGTTGCCCACCAGTTCGGTGCCGCCGACCTCTGCGAGCACGCGATAAATGAGCCGCGCATCCGTCTCCTCCTCGGCGATCGGGCGGCGGGGAATGCCCTCGCGGTAACGGGTGCGGATGGCCGCGAGCGTTTCCGCGTCCGGCGCGGCGACGAGCGGGGCGATGCGATCCCACTCGGCGTCGGAGGTGGCGAGGATCTCCTTGGCGCGGCGGGTGGCGGTGAGAAAGCCCGTGATCGCCGCACGGTTGCGCGCGGCCCAGCGGCTGTCGAACACGTAGCCGAGCATGGCCGGCCGACCCTTGGCGCCGAGCTGCGCGATCACGTCCTCGATGGCGATCAGGCGCCGGAAGCCCTTCGCTTCAAGCGCGGCGCAATGGTTCCAGTAGTTGAGATTGGCATCCATCTCGCCGCGCGCGGTCTTCTCCGCCAGCAGCGCCGGCGCGCCATAGGCGATGGTGGCGGCGCGGGCGAGATCGCGACCCTCGCGGCGGGCCAGCGCTTGCAGCAGCAGCCAGCTCTTGTCGAGCGGGCCGCCGGCGACCGCGAGGGTACGGCCGGAAAGATCCGCGAGGGAGCGGATTGGCGAATCCTGCCGCACCATCACCGCACCGAGGGTGCTGGAATAAGGATAGAAGACGAGGGTGCCGCCCAGGCTACGTTCTCGCGTCGTCCACAGCCAGTCGGACACGATCACGTCGACGGTGTCGCCGCGCAGGGCGATCTTGCCCGCTTCCGGGCTCGCCAGCGCGATCGCATCGATGACGATGCCGGTCTCCTTGTCGAGGCCGTGGGCGCGGATGACGTCGAGCTCCCAGGCCAGCGTGCCGGTCTTCTGCGCGGCCACGCGCACGGTCTCGGCCGCGGCGGCCGCGCGGGTCAGCAGGCAGGCGAGAGCAAGAGCGAGCAGCAGGCGCGCGGCGAGCATGGCGGGCTCCCTCGGCGGCATCGCGATGGCGGCATTGTAATGCCGCCATGCGCCGCGCTCCAAATGCGAGCGGCGCAAGCGGTGCTTGAGCCGCGGCGCCGGCGCCCTATCATGACGGTATCGGCGGGGCGCGAAGGAGTGGATCGCATGGCACGGCCTTATGCTTGGCGATATGCGAGCGCGTTCGCTGCGATGGTGCTGTTGCCCGGTCTCGCGGCGGCGCAGCCGGAACTCAACGATTATCCGACCGTGGCACGGGCCGACTATGTGTTCGCCTGCATGAAGAGCAACGGCGACACGCGTCAGGCGCTGGAACAATGTTCGTGCTCGATCGACGTGATCGCGTCGATCCTGCCCTACGAAAGATATGTGTCGGCGGAGGCTGTGCTGAGCATGGTGCAGGTCCCTGGCGAGCGCAGCGCGATGTTTCGCTCGACCGCGCCGGCCAAGGCGGCGGTCGACGATCTGCGGCGGGCGCAGGCGGAAGCGGAAGTGCGCTGCTTCTGAGCCGCGCCGGAGGGCCGCACTACATCGCCGAGGTGGCCGGCCACTCGCCGGTGAAGACGTTGTCGTCGGTGTCGGTCGCCTCCACACGGAAGGTGGCGGCGCCGTTGGGAACGTAGCTGAAACGGATATTCGGGTCCTCCGACAACGAAATACCGCCTTCCATGGCAAGGACGAGCGCGTCGCCCTGCCATATCTTCAGTTCGCGCACGAAGAAGGGCGGGATGTAGTGCCGGGTCAGCTGATCCATCTGCAGGCCGGAATTGTTCGGATGCCGGATCATGATCTGCGCTTCGCGCGCGGTATTTGAGCCCTCCGGCGGAAACAGGCGGAAGCGCATCTGGCCGAGCGTGCGGCGCGCCTCGTCGGCGTTCTTGAGCGCCGGTGCGGCGCAACCACCCGACGCCTTCACGAATGTCTGCACGGCATAGAGCTTTCCGTCGCTGAGCTCGGCGACGAGATGGACGTTGGTGTAGGAATTGACGCGCACCCGCAAGGCGAGCGTCGCGGTGCGGACGTCGTCGCCGAGAATGAAGGTGGCCGCGACTGGTGCGGGGTTCTGATCGATGACCAGGGTCAGCCCTTTGACGCGGCGCGGATCTTCGTGGGGCAGCGCCGCGCGCATCGTCACCGGCACGATGGCGGCGTCCTCGGCGCGCGCGGGCATTTCGACGGCGAGAAGGCCGGTGCCGTCGGCGATGGGGCGGCCCTTGAAGATGTCGTCGGCGAGCCCAGGCCAGGGATCGTCCTCGGCAGGCGCGGGGGATAGGCCGAGTACGAGCGCGGCGATGACGCAACGAAAGATCCGTAGCGCTGTCATGGCCTCCTCCCTTGATTCCTTCTTTCGCTCTTACGCGCCTCGTTCTCGCGTCCGATGAAACCACGACCCAGGCGCGGTGTAGCGGTGGCGCGCTACTCCCACTCCAACTCGGCGAAGCCGGCCGTGGCGTTGCGGGCATTGTACTCCTCGAACAACTGCCAATGTCCGCTTTCGCTCCGCGCGGCCTTCTGTGCCGCGGCGCCGATGGGAATCCCGTCGCGGATCATGCGACGCAGATCCGCGGCGAGCACATCAAGATACCGCTGCACCGGCGGCAGCGCTTCGGACATGGGCCCGACCGGACCGTGACCCGGCACGACGCGCGCGGCCGGCAACGTGGCAAGCTGACCCAGCACGGCAAGCCAGCCGCGCAAAGAGCCGTCGAGCACGGGTACGTGCTGCACCACGACGAGATCGCCGGCGAACAGGGTGGCGGTCGCTTCGTCGAAGACTGTGAGATCGTTGTCGGTGTGCGCCGCCGGCCAGGCACGCACACGGAGCCGGCGATTGCCGAGATCGAGGATCTGCTCATTCTCGACGGGCAGTTGCGGTGTCATGATGCGGCTCGGCGCGATCAAATCGTCGCCCATGCTGCGGCGGAAGTTGTCGCGATAAAACTCGCCGCGGGCCGCGAGCGCGCGGGCGAGATTGCGGTGGCCGACGATCATCGTAGTGGTATCGGAGAACGCAGAATTGCCGAACACGTGGTCGGGATGCATGTGCGTGTTGATCACGTAGCGCACCGGCTTCTCGGTGCGGCTGCGAATCGCCGCCAGCAGCCGGCGGCCCTGACGCAGGCTGCCGCCACTGTCGATCACGGCAACCGCGTCGTCGCCGACAACGAAGCCGAGATTGGCAATGCCGCCTTCATTGGTCGCATCCATCAACGCAATGGCGCCGACATGGACGAACAGGCCCGGCGCCACTTCCTGCACCGGCAACGGGTCCTCGGCGTGTGATGGTGCAGTGCCGCACGCGACGATGACGAAAGCTGCGACGCAAGCCTTGCGCCACGCGCACGGGAGCGCGGCACGTCGTTTCATCGCTGCTGCATCATGCGTCACGGCATCGACAATCGCGGTCGTGCGCCGATGGTGCAAGCACGCGCTCGCGTCGGCGGTGGTGTTATGCCGATTGTTCAGTTGCGGACCGCGAGGGCTGGGCATAGGATCAATGCGGCTTCCGGCTTCAAGAGCGTCAGCTAACGGGAATACTGGCGCTTCTTCGAAGGCAAGGCGGGGCAAAGAGTTGCCCCTTTCGCCTCGCTACGCTGTGACACGCTGCCGGATGCTCTTCCCATTGCAAGGTGCCGACGCGCGGCACTGCTGAGTGCCTACGTGCCGGACACCCCACGACAGCGTCGCAGGGAGGATTCTGATGCGCACTCTCCTGGCTACATCCTGTCTTGGCGCGGTGGCGGCCCTGAGTCTCAGTGCCGCCCATGCCAATGATCAACTGCTGAAGATGCAGCAGAACCCCAAAGAGTGGGTGATGCCCACGGGGAACTACGCCAATCATCGCTATTCGCAGTTGAAGCAGATCACGACGGATAACGTCGACAAGCTCCAGGTCGCATGGACCTTCTCGACCGGCGTGCTGCGCGGCCATGAAGGCGGCCCGCTGATCGTCGGCGACGTGATGTATGTGCACGGACCATTTCCGAACCCGGTCTTCGCGCTCGACTTGAACAACGACGGCCGGATCATCTGGAAGTACGAGCCCAAGCAGGATCCTAGCGTCATTCCAGTGATGTGCTGCGACACGGTCAATCGCGGCGTCGCGTATGCCGACGGCAAGATCATCCTCCATCAGGCCGACACGACGGTGGTCGCGCTCGACGCCAAGACCGGCAAGGAGCTCTGGACCGCGAAGAACGGCGACCCATCCAAAGGCGAAACCGGAACGGCCGCGCCGATGGTCGTGAAGGACAAGGTCATCATCGGCATTTCCGGCGGCGAGTTCGGCGTGCGCTGCCATCTGACCGCGTACGATCTCAATACCGGCAAGCAGGTCTGGCGCGCCTATTCGATGGGGCCGGACAAGGAGATGCTGATCGATCCGGAGAAGACAACGGCGCTCGGCAAGCCGGTCGGTCCCGATTCCAGCCTGAAGACCTGGGAAGGCGACCAGTGGAAGATCGGCGGCGGCTGCACTTGGGGCTGGTTCTCCTACGATCCGGAACTGGACCTCGTCTATTACGGCTCGGGCAATCCCTCGACGTGGAACCCGAAGCAGCGCCCGGGTGACAACAAGTGGTCGATGACGATCTTCGCGCGTGATCCGGACGACGGCATGGCGCGCTGGGTCTATCAGATGACGCCGCACGACGAATGGGACTATGACGGCGTCAACGAGATGATCCTTGCCGACCTGAATATCGGTGGGTCGCAGCGCAAGGCGCTGGTTCACTTCGACCGCAACGGTTTCGCCTACACGCTCGATCGCGCGACGGGCGAGTTGCTCGTGGCAGAAAAGTACGACCCGGTCGTGAACTGGGCGACCAAGGTCGACATGGACAAGTCGTCGCCGACCTACGGACGGCCGCAGGTCGTCGCGCAATACTCGACCGAGCAGAACGGCGAAGACGTGAACACGAAGGGCGTCTGTCCGGCGGCTCTCGGCACCAAGGACCAGCAGCCGGCGGCGTTCTCGCCCGATACCAACCTGTTCTACGTGCCGACCAACCACGTCTGCATGGACTACGAGCCGTTCCGGGTGAACTACACCGCCGGACAGCCCTATGTCGGTGCGACGCTGTCGATGTATCCGCCTCCCGGTGAGAACCATATGGGCAACTTCATCGCCTGGGATGCGAGCACCGGCAAGATCGCGTGGTCGAACAAGGAGCAGTTCTCGGTGTGGTCCGGCGCCCTCGCCACAGCGGGCGGCGTGGTGTTCTACGGCACGCTGGAAGGCTACCTGAAGGCGGTCGACGCCAAGACGGGCAAGGAACTCTACAAGTTCAAGACCCCGTCCGGCATCATCGGCAACGTCACCACCTACGAGCACAACGGCAAGCAGTACGTGGCCGTGCTCTCGGGTGTCGGCGGCTGGGCCGGTATCGGTCTCGCGGCCGGTCTGACGGATCCGACCGCCGGTCTCGGCGCGGTGGGCGGCTATGCCGGCCTGCGCAACTACACCTCGCTGGGTGGCCAGCTGACCGTGTTCGCATTGCCGAACTGATCAGCATCGCGGGAATTCCCGGCGCGCGCTTGGCGCGCGCCGGATTCCGCGCGCAGCCATCTTCCTTTCCAGCAGCCGAAGGACCGATCGTGAAACCCACAACGCGTATTGTCGTGGTGGCCGCTGCCGCCGGATGTCTCCTCGCCGGATCCATCGCCGTCCGTGCGGACGGGTCCGGAAACCCGGCCGCGGTCAAGGACGAGGACGGAAAGTATTACGACGCCGAAGGCAACCCGACCTACAAGATCGGCGAAGACGGCACGGTCGACTGGTACACCTATTCGGGCTTCCGCCGCTATCATTCCGACTGTCACGTGTGCCACGGCCCCGACGGCGAGGGCTCGACCTATGCCCCGGCGCTGAAGGAATCGCTCAACCGCCTCTCCTATGCCGAGTTCATGGAAGTGGTCGTGAACGGGCGCGATCGGCCCCAGGCCGGCGGCCAGGACAGCGTGATGCCGGCCTTCGGCCTCAATCCAAACGTGATGTGCTATCTCGACGATCTCTTCATCTATCTGCGCGCCCGCGCCAACGACGCCGTTCCGCGCGGACGGCCCGGTAAACGCGCCGACAAGCCGAAATCGGCGACGGAAGCGGAGAACACGTGTCTGGCGCAAAAAAGCTGAGTTTGCCGCGCGCCGGCGGACCGCGGCGCAAATCGGACAGGTGAGACGATGCGGCCTGTGGCAAACGCATTCGTGGCACTCGCATTCGGGGTGGGCGCGCTCGCCGCGCCGGTCTCCGCCGTGGCGCAGCCGGCCAACCCGGCTTCACCGTCGATCGAACTGATCGATCCCAAAGTGCTGCGCGTCTGCGCCGACCCCAGCAATCTGCCGTTCTCCAACGACAAGGGCGAGGGCTTCGAGAACAAGATCGCGGAACTGCTGGCGCAGAAGCTGGGCAAGAGCCTCTCCTACACGTGGTATCCGCAGGTGACCGGATTCGTCCGCAACACGCTCGGCGCGCATCGCTGCGACCTGATCATGGGGGCGCCGCAGGGCGACGATCTCGTGCAGGTGACAAATCCCTATTACCGCACGGCCTATGCGCTGGTGGTGCCGCCCGAGAGCGAGCTCGCCGACGTCGAGACGATCAGCGACCCGCGGCTGAAGGGAAAGCGGATCGGCATCGTCGCCGGCACGCCGCCCGGCGACATCATGGCCGCGAACGGGCTGATGGCGAAGGCACGACCATATCCGCTGGTGGTCGACACGCGGGTGGATTCGTCCGGCCGCGCGATGATCAAGGATCTCGCGAGCGGCGAAATCGACGCAGGGATCCTGTGGGGCCCAATCGCGGCGCATTATGCCCGGCAGGTCAATCCGCCGATGAAGGTGGTGCCGCTGACGCACGAAAAGCGCGGGCCGCGCATGATGTATCGCATCACGATGGGCGTGCGGCCGACCGACCAGGAATGGAAGCGCGAGCTCAACCGGCTGATCCAGGACATGCAGCCGGCGATCACGGCGGTGCTGCTTTCCTACGGGGTGCCGCTCATCGACGAACACGACCGGCCGATCACCGAAGCGCCGGCGACCAAGTGAGCGCGATGCGCCGCGTGGCTGTGTTCCTCGTGGCGGCGGCGCTGCTGGGTCCCGGTTTCGCGGCGGCGCAGGAGCGGGTGGCGGAGCCGCACGGCTTCCGCACTGAACGCTATCGCGCGCCGACGCCGGCGACGCTCGCCGGCGCACGGGTGCTGGACACGGCGGAAGCCGCGGCCTTGTGGCGCGCCGGCAAGGCCGCCTTCATCGACGTGCTGCCGCGCCCGCCCCGGCCGGCGCAGCTGCCGGCCGGCACGGTATGGCGCGACAAGCCGCGCGACAACATTCCCGGTAGTCTGTGGCTGCCGGACACCGGCTATGGCGCGCTCGCCCCGGAGATCGAAGCCTATCTGCGCCGCGGGCTCGCGGCAGCGAGCAACGGGGACCGGAACAGGACGCTCGTGATCTATTGCCAGCGCGCGTGCTGGATGTCGTGGAACGCGGCCAAGCGCGCGGTCGCCTGGGGCTACGCGGTCGCCTGGTATCCCGACGGGACCGACGGGTGGGCCGAGGCAGGATTGCCGCTGACGCCGGCGACGCCGATGGCGCGCGTGGATTGAGCCCGGCGGCAACCTATTCCAGCGCCTGTTGAATCGCGCGGCCGAGCGCGAACAGCCGCTTGTCGATGATGACCGGGACCTCGCAGACATAGTTCGTCGTCTTGCGGCGCTCCTCGAACATACGCGTATCCCATTCGAGGCGCGCGCCGAGATCGGCGACCTTGGCCGGATCCGCGTCGGCCGCGTCCTGCAGCTCGCGCAGGCGCTGGGTCTCCTCGCGGATGCCTTCGGCAAAGGTGCGCTGACGCCGGGTGAAGCGCTCGATCCCGTTCATAACCTCGGTCCGCTCGCGGTTGAGCGTGACGAACAGGCCGGCGAACAGGCGCGTGGCGCGGTCCTGGCGTTGCTCCGGCGTGCCGGTGATGAAGGTCCGGATCGCGTCTTCGGCTTCCGAGAGCGGCGTGCGCCGGGCGGCGAGCCGGGCGACCAGGGATTTGATCTCCGGATCGTCGTCCCAGGTGTCCATGGCGCGGTCGAGCGGCGGCCCAGACCAGACGGCGACGAGCGAGATTTCCGGCACCTTGGCCTGGACGCACGGCCAGTCGGGAAATCGCGGGTCGGCGGCCTGCGCCGGACCGGGCAGCGCCGCGGCCAAGAGCACGGCGGAAAAGAGAGAGGACCGTTTCATGCGCCACCTCCGGGGCCGCCGCGCCGGGTCATGAAGCCGCGCGCCGGATCGTAGGCCAGGATCGCCGCCAGCATGAAGGCGATGGCGCAGCCGCAGACGACGGCCAGTGCCACCCACTCGATCCTGGCATAGAGCGCGAAGCGGATCAGCTCGACGGCATGGGTGAAAGGATTGAGGTTGCAGATGTCGTAGAGCAGCGTGCTGGACTCGCGCACGCGCCACAGCGGATAGAGCGCGGACGAGGCGAAGAACATCGGGAAGATGATGAAATTCATCACTCCGGCGAAGTTCTCGAGCTGCTTGATGAGCGACGACAGCATCATGCCGAGCGCGCCAAGCATCAGGCCCGACAGGATCAGCGCCGGCAGCACAGCGAAATAGCCGAGCGGCGGCGGGCGGATCTCCCAGAACCAGGCGACGGCGAGAAAGGCATAGACCTGCAGCACCGAGACCGCGGTGCCGGCGAACAGCTTGCAGGCGAGCAGGTACCAGCGCGGCAGCGGGCTCACCAGCAACGTGCGCATGTTGCCCATCTCGCGATCATAGACCATCGCCAGCGAGGACTGCATGCCGTTGAAGAGCTGGATCATCGCGACCAGGCCCGGCGTGATGTATTCCTCGTAGAGGACATAGGTCTCGTAAGGCGGAATGATGGAGACGCCGAGGACCTGGCGGAAGCCGGCTGCGAAGATGAACAGCCAGACCAGCGGCCGCACGAGGGCGGAGAGGAAGCGCTCGCGCTGCTGCAGGAAGCGCAGGCCCTCGCGCCAGACGATGCCGGAGAAGCAGATCGCATACTGGGCGGCGGTGAAGCCGCGGCGGGTGTCGTTCGCCACCTTCATGGATGGCCTCATGCGGCCAAATCGCCGTCGGCGGCGCGGGTGAGGCGCTCGAAGGCGGAACGGATGTCGGTCGCGCCGGTCTCGCGGACGAGATCCGCGGCCGGGCGGTGCGCGAGGACGCGGCCGCGATGCAGCACGATCACCGCATCGTCTGCGGCGACCTCGTCGACGAGGTGGGTGGTCCACAGCACGGCGACGCCGGCGGCGACCAGGCTGCGGACATGCGCGAGAATGTCGGCGCGCGCCTTGATGTCGAGACCGACGGTGGGCTCGTCGAGGACGAGGAGGCGCGGCTCGTGCAGCAAGGCGCGGGCGATTTCGAGCCGGCGCATCTGGCCGCCGGACAGGTTCCGCGCCTTGTCGCCAGCGCGGTCGGCGAGGCCCGCCTCGGCCAGGACCTGGTCGGCGCGGGCGCGGGCACGACGCCGGCCAATTCCATGCAGGGCCGCGTGGTAGGCGAGGTTCTGCCGCACCGACAGGTCGAGATCGAGGGTGCGGGCCTGGAACACGACGCCGAGCCGGCGCAGCGCCTCGCCCGGTTCGCGCTCGACGTCATGGCCGAAGATGCGGATGCGGCCGTGACGCACCGCGAACAGACGCGTCACCAACGAGAGCAGCGTCGACTTGCCGGCGCCGTTGAGTCCGAGGAGGACGGCGAAACTGCCGACGGGCACGGCAAAGCTGACGTCGTCGAGCGCGCGGCGCGCGCCATAGGCGTGGCTCACGCGCTCGATGTCCAATGCCCGCACTTCGGTCATGATCTCACCCGGCTCGCGGGCGCTCACTTCACCACGATCTTGCCGCGATAGGCATCGCCCTTCGAATTGGGCATGTAGTACTCGAACTCGCCGGGGCGGATCGGCACGAAGGAAATCGTGGCCGCGCCCTTGCTGTCGAACTCGATCGAATCGAGGCCGAGCGGGCGGACTTCGATGTCGTTGATGACGACTTCGTTGATCCAGATGAAGCGGAAGAACTCCGGCGCCGCGATCGCCATTTCGCCGGTGCCGTCGCTCTCGATCTTCCAGCGATAGTACTTGCCGGCCTCGAGCTCCATCGGCTCCTTCGGGAAGGGCTTGCCGGTGGACAGGATCAACGGCGGCAGGCTGGTCGCCTTCGTGACCAGGTTGGCCGCGGTTCCGGGCTGCGCCAGCAGCAGCGTGCAGGCAAGCAGGGCAACAAGAACCAGTGCAACACGCCTCATCGTCGTCTCCTCCCGTTGCGTTTATGAAACCGGTGCGGTGGCTCATTCCTCGGCGAAGGCAATCCCCCAGGGCAGCTCGCCGACCTGGATCGACTTGATGACGCGCTGGGACGCGACATCGATGACCGAGACGTCGTTGGACACGCCGTTGGTCGAGATCAGGAGCTTCTCGTCGGGCGTGAAGGCGAGCTGCCAGACGCGCTGGCCGACGAGGAGATACTTTTCGACCTTGTAGGTGGTGGCGTCGATCACGGCGACGCGGTTGGCCGGGCCGAGCGCGACGAAGGCGGTCTTGCCGTCGCGGGTGATGGCGATGCCGACCGGCTGAATCGCCTCGGCGCGCATGCCGGGGATTTCGAACTCGATCTTTTGCTTTACCTCGTGCGTCTTCGGATCAATGACGCTGACGGTGCCGCCGATCTCGGAAGAGACCCACACTTCCGAACCGTCGCTCTTGAAGGCGGCGTAGCGCGGACGCGAATCGACGAGGACGTTGGCGACGATCTCGCGCGTCTCCGTATCGATGAAATGCGCCATGTTGGTGGTTTCGGAGGTGTTGACCAGGATCTTGCCGTCGGGGCTGATGCCCATGCCCTCCGGCTCGACGCCGACCTGGACCTCGGCGAGCGGCGCGCGCTTCTCGATGTCGATGATGGTGACCATGTTGTCGTCTTCGTTGGCGACATACAGGATCTTGCCGTTGGGATGCTGCGCGAACAGTTCGGGATCCGGGCCCGAGGGCAGCGAGCCGACCACCTTGCGCGTCTCGGTGTCGATCATCTCGATATTGTCGTCGTCGCCGACGCAAACGAGGACGTATTTCTTGTCCTTGGTGACGAGGATGCCGCGCGGACGCTGACCCACCTTAATGGTGTCGATCACTTCCATCTTCTCGGTGT
>Ga0182741_1001771_pt1 | contig 26909 bp, 22 predicted proteins | sample eDN5th37CBELigOP_FD_128874 | JGI IMG/M metagenome (GOLD analysis project Ga0182741, IMG submission 128874) | Enriched Organic Plus compost microbial communities from Emeryville, California, USA - eDNA 5th pass 37_C BE-Lig OP (version 2) (version 2) ... | reverse complement strand
GAAGACGAAGAACATCCTCTCGGCCGAGAACATCGCCAAGACCAAGAAGGGCGTGCGCATCATCAACTGCGCCCGCGGCGGCCTCGTGGACGAGGTGGCCCTGCGCGCCGCGCTCGATTCAGGCCACGTGGCCGGTGCCGCCTTCGACGTGTTCACGCAGGAACCGGCGACCGAGAACCCGCTCTTCGGGCACCCGAACGTGGTCTGCACGCCGCATCTCGGCGCCGCCACTTCGGAGGCGCAGGAGAACGTGGCGCTCCAGGTTGCCGAGCAGATGTCCGACTACCTGCTCCAGGGCGCGATCCAGAACGCCGTGAACTTCCCGTCGATCACGGCCGAGGAGGCGCCGCGCCTGAAGCCCTTCGTGGCGCTTGCCGAGAAGCTCGGCTCGTTCCTGGGCCAGCTCACGGAAGCGCCCATCAAGGGCATCCGCATCGAGTATGAAGGCGACGTGGCGGAGATGAACACCCGCGCGCTCACCTCGGCGGCCGTGACCGGCGTGCTGCGTCCCTTCCTGCAGGACATCAACATGGTGTCGGCCCCCGTCGTGGCCCGCGAGCGCGGCATCACGGTGGAAGAGGTCAAGCGCGAGAACGCCGTGCGCGATTACGAGAGCTTCGTGCGCATCGTGGTCGTCGCGGAGGATACGTCGCGCCATGCGGGCGGCACCGTGTTCCAGGACGGCAAGCCCCGCGTCACGGAAATCCGCGACATCGCCGTAGATGCGGAATTCGCGCCGCACATGATCTATGTGCGCAACGACGACAAGCCCGGCTTCATCGGCCGCTTCGGGACGCTGCTCGGCGAATCCGGCGTCAACGTGGCGACCTTCGCGCTCGGCCGCGACAAGCCGGGCGGCGATGCCATCTGCTTCGTCTCGGTGGACCAGCCGGTCAGCGACGAGCTCCTGCGCAAGATCGAGGAGATCCCGCAGGTCAAGCGCGCCCGCTCCGTGCGGTTCTGAAGCCACACCGTCATTCCGGGACGGCCTTTGGGGCCGGGCCCGGAACCCAGAACTGCTAACGATGCAGGACAATGCGGAGCGGCTTCCGCAACGCCCTATTCTGAACCACTAGTGTTTATGGGTTCCGGGCTCCGCTGACGCGGCCCCGGAATGACGGAGGAATGTCCCGGAACGGCAGCGTCGTGCCTAGGACTTCCGCTCCGCGAGCCAGATGCCGCCGAGCACGAGGATGAGGCCGAGTGCGTGGTAGAACGCGAAGGGCTCGCCGAGGAGAAGGACCGCCAGCAGGGCGCCAAAGACCGGCACGAGGTTCACGAACAGGCCCGCCCGGGCCGGGCCGATCAGTTCCACGCCGCGGATGAAGAAGAGCTGGGCGAGGAGCGATGGCAGGAAGGCCACATAGGCCAGCACCAGCCAGCCCTTGAGGGTCGGCCACTGAACGGTGCCGCTGGCGATCTCGATCGCCAAAAGGGGCAGGGCGCTCAGGAACGCCACGATGGCGAGCGCTGTGAAGAACACCAGCCCCGGCACGGCGGGGCGATGCCTCAGCCCCAGGGTGTATCCCGCATAGAACAGGCAGGCGATCAGCATCCAGACGTCACCGATATTCAGCGCCAGGGTCCGCAGGATCTCGAAATCCGCCTTCACCGAGACGATGATCACGCCGACCACCGTCACGATCATGCCGAGGATCTGAAGGGGCAGAATGGGCGCACGGAAGAACAGGACGGTGCCCAGCAGCACCAGGACCGGGATCGCCCCCTGGAAAATCGTGAGGTTGACGGCGCTTGTGTGATGGGCGGCCGCATAGAACAGGGCGTTGAAGGCCGTGAAGCCGAAGACCCCCATGAGGATAACGAAGAGCCAGCTTCGCCGGATCACGGGCCACTCGGTAACGAGCCTGCGGCCGAAAAGGGGGAACAGGATGCAGACCACCAGCACCCAGCGCAGGCAGGTCAGCACCATGGGCGAGACCTCGCCCACCGCGAGGCGCCCCGCGATGGCGTTGCCGCCCCAGAACAGGGCCGTGATGGCCAGGAGCAGATAAGCCTGCCCGAAGAGCCCCTTCCAGAGGGATTGCAGGAATTTCATGGGGCGCAGTCCCTCCGGGCGCTTGCCGCCATGCACCATTCGGCTAAACCGGCGCGGCAGGGAGGCTTCGTCAAGTCATGGGCTTAAGATTTCTGGTCGTCGAGGGCAATACGCGGGACGCAAGGCAGACCCACCGGGAAACCTATGGACTCATGCCCTCCGAGTCCTATGCGACCGTGCTGCAGGGCATCGCGCCCGATTCGGTCTGCGACCTGGCCTTCCCGGCGGACGAAGGCGCGAACCTTCCGGATGCCGCAGGCCTCGAATCCTATGACGGCGTCGTTCTGACGGGCTCCCATCTCAACATCTACGACCGCACCCCCGACATCCTGCGCCAGATCGACCTCATGCGGGCGATCTATGCCTCGGGCACGCCGAGCTTCGGGTCCTGCTGGGGCCTCCAGGTGGCGGCCGTCGCGGCCGAGGGGGATGTCCGCCCCAACCCGTCCGGCCGCGAGGTCGGCTTCGCCCGCCGGCTGGTGCCGACCCAGGCGGGCCAGGGGCACCCCATGCTCGCGGGCCGGCCGGCAGCCTATGACGCGCCGGCGATCCACCTCGACATGGTGACCGTCCCGCCGGCCGGCTGCACGATCCTGGCCTCCAACGCAGTGTCGTTCGTCCAGGCAGCCGAGATCGCCGCCGGGGGCGGCACGTTCTGGGGCGTGCAGTACCACCCGGAATTCAGCTTAGGCGAACTGGCCGTCATCCTCGGGCGACGCACCGGGATCCTGGTCGGGGAGGGGTTCTGCCGCACGGACGAGGAAGCCGCCGCCTATGTGGCCGACCTCAAGGCTCTCGAGGCGCAGCCGGACCGGTTCGACCTGGCCTGGCGGCACGGCCTCGACCAGGAGGTGCTCGACCCCGAACGCCGCACCCGCGAGATCCGCAACTTCATCACCCACCGGGTCCGGCCGGAAAAGAGCGCCCGCGGCCGGGTGTGAGCGGCCCGAAAAGGGCGGAGGGCCTCATTCCGGCTTGACCTCGCGGCCTCGATCCACCATGAGAGTTTGCAAGGTTTTTCCACCCCAAACCCTGGCCTTGCGCCGGGGTTTTTTCATGCGAGGGTTAAGAGCGATGGCGAACGTGGTTGTCGTGGGCGCCCAGTGGGGCGACGAGGGCAAGGGCAAGATCGTCGACTGGCTGTCCGAGCAGGCCGATGTGGTCGTGCGGTTCCAGGGCGGCCACAATGCCGGCCACACCCTCGTGATCGGCGACAAGGTCTACAAGCTCTCGCTCCTGCCCTCCGGCGTCGTGCGCCCCAACAAGCTCTCGGTCATCGGCAACGGCGTCGTGCTCGACCCGCATGCCCTTGCGGCCGAGGTTGAGCGCCTGGCCGAGCAGGGGGTGGCGATCACCCGCCAGAACCTGCGCATCGCCGAGAACGCGACCCTCATCCTGTCCATCCATCGCGAGCTCGATGCGCTGCGCGAAAGCGGCAGCGCCGGCACCAAGATCGGCACCACCAAGCGGGGCATCGGCCCGGCCTACGAGGACAAGGCGGGCCGCCGCGCCATCCGCCTCATGGATCTCGCCGATCTGAGCACCCTGCCGGAGAAGATCGAGCGCCTTCTCGCCCATCACAACGCCCTGCGGCGCGGCTTCAACCTGCCGGAATTCGAGCCCAAGGCGATCTACGACGAGCTCGCTTCCGTCGCCGACAAGGTCCTGCCTTACATGGATGCGGTATGGCGGCTCCTCGACGAGGAGCGCCGGGCCGGCAAGCGCATCCTGTTCGAAGGCGCGCAGGGCGCGCTTCTCGACGTGGATCACGGCACCTATCCGTTCGTCACCTCGTCCAACACGGTCGCCGGCCAGGCGGCCACGGGCTCCGGCCTCGGCCCGGGCGCAGTCGGTTATGTGCTCGGCATCGCCAAGGCCTACACGACCCGGGTCGGCGAGGGACCGTTCCCGACCGAGCTCTTCGATGAGATCGGCGAGCTGATCGGCCAGAAGGGCAAGGAATTCGGCGTAGTGACAGGCCGCAAGCGCCGCTGCGGCTGGTTCGACGCGACTCTGGTGCGCCAGACCGTGCGCACATCGGGCATCGACGGTATCGCGCTCACCAAGCTCGACATCCTCGACGGTTTCGACACGATCAAGATTGGCGTCGGCTATCGCCTTGATGGGGAAACCATCGACTACTTCCCGGCGAGCCAGGGTGCTCAAGCCAGGGTGGAGCCGATCTACGAGGAGATGGAGGGCTGGAGCGGCTCCACGGCCGGCGCGCGCTCCTGGGCCGACCTGCCGGCGCAGGCGATCAAATATGTCCGTCGCGTCGAGGAGCTGATCGGCGCGCCCGTGGCGGTGCTCTCCACCTCGCCCGAGCGCGACGACACAATCCTCATGAAGAACCCCTTTGAGGGTTGACGGCGGGCGCGCTCCGGGTCATTCCGAGGGCAAATGGCAGATTATTACCCCCTGATTGCCCGAGCCGTCGAAGGCTTGTCGGACCAGACGCCCGAGATGCGGCGCGCCGTCTATGAGCGCGCACGCACGGCCCTGGTCGCCCAGTTGCGTTCCTTGGATCCGCCTCTCTCGGACGCGGATATCCAAAAGGAAAGCCGCTCCCTCGACGATGCCATCCTCCGGGTGGAGGCTGATTTCTCCGCCAAGGATTTCGACTTCGATCCCGCGTCTTTGGCCGACGCCCAGAACGAGGGCGGTCCGCACCGTCCCGAGCCTCCAGCGGTGGTGCCGCTCTCGGCACCCGCCGCCTTCGCCCGTGACGGCGACGAGCCCGCGGAGCCCGAGAGTGCCGCTTCCGACGCGGCGGCACGGCCGCGGGTCGAGACCCGGCCGCATCCCGGCATGCAGGGCGGCAAGCGGGGCAGGACGATCGTCCTCGGCACCGTTCTGGCCCTCGTCATCGCGGCCATTGCGGCCTTCGCGTTCCTGTGGCGGGACAAGCCCGAGGACCTGACGCCTCAAACCCCGGTTGCGGAGGCGCCCCAGTCCCAGCCTGAGGCCGCCAAGAACACCGAGCGTGTCGGTGCGCCCGCGGCGACGCCTGCTCCGGCGCCGGCGCCGGCGCGGCAGGAGATCGGCGTCGCCCAGCGCGCGGTGCTCTATGAAGAGGATCCGGCCAATCCGCAGGCGCCGAAGGCGCAGACGGGCCGCGTCGTTTGGCGCCTGGAGGACATTAATCCCGGCCAGGGCCAGCCCCTTCAGCGGGCCGTGACGGCCAATGTGGATATCCCCGATGCCGGGCTCACCATGAAGATGGTACTGCGCCGCAATCTCGACGCGACGCTTCCGGCCTCGCACACGGTGGAGATTTCCTTCACGACCCGCGCAGGTGACAGCGGCCGGGTGATCCGTGACGTGGGCCTGCTCCAGTTCAAGGACGAGGAGGCGGCGCGCGGAACTCCCGTGGCCGGCCTGCCGGTGCCGGTGCGGGAGAACCTCTTCCTGATCGGCCTCTCGAATCTGTCGGGTGATGTCGAGCGCAACACCGAGCTCTTCGTGCGGCGCAACTGGATCGACCTGCCGGTCCGGATGGCGTCCGGACAGCGGGCCATCCTCAGCTTTGAGAAGGGCGCCTCCGGGGCCCAGGTGCTCAACAGCGCCTTCAGCCAGTGGCAATAAAAAAGCCGCGGTGATGCCGCGGCTCCTTTACGTCATGCCGGGAGAGCGTCAGTGCGCCTCCTCGGCAGGCGCCTCGATCCTGGCCAGGTTCTTCTTCACGGCTTCCTGAACCTTCTCGAAGGCGCGCACCTCGATCTGGCGCACACGCTCCCGAGAGACGCCGAACTCGGTCGACAGCTCTTCCAGGGTGATCGGGTCGTCGGACAGGCGCCGGGCCTCGAAGATGCGACGCTCGCGGGGATTGAGCACCGAGAGCGCGCTGCGCAGGGCCGAGAGCCGGTTCTGGCCCTCTTCTTCCTTCACAAGCAGCTGCTCCTGGCTCTCGCTGTTGTCCACGAGCCAGTCCTGCCACTCGCCTTCGCCTTCCTCGCGCAAGGGAGCGTTGAGGGAGGCATCGCCGCCGAGGCGGCGGTTCATATCCACCACGTCCTGCTCGTTGACACCGAGCTGGGTGGCGATCTGCTTCACCTGGTCGGGATGCAGGTCACCCTCGTCCAGGGCCGAGATGCGGCCCTTGGCCTTGCGCAGGTTGAAGAACAGCTTCTTCTGATTCGCCGTGGTGCCCATCTTCACGAGGGACCAGGAACGCAGGATGTATTCTTGAATCGCGGCTTTGATCCACCACATGGCATATGTGGCGAGGCGGAAGCCTTTCTCGGGCTCGAAGCGCTTGACGGCCTGCATCAGGCCGACATTGCCTTCGGACACGACTTCGCTGATCGGCAGGCCGTAGCCGCGGTATCCCATGGCGATCTTCGCCACGAGACGCAGGTGGGATGTTACGAGCTTGTGAGCGGCTTCGCGGTCGCCATGCTCGCGCCAGCGCTTGGCGAGCATGTATTCCTCATGCGGCTCGAGCATGGGGAATCGGCGGATCTCGTCGAGATAGCGCGAAAGGCCCCCTTCATTGGCAAGCACTGGAAGCGCTGCAGCCATATCGATCTCCTTCTTTGGTCCCCTTTTTAAGACGAGGCAGACCTGAAGCGGCCCCCATGGTTAGCCGGCCGCCTATCGCTATATAGACGGTCGAACCTTGTCAGAACAGAGGCAGTAGGGTTTCAGGAGGTGACAACGCGCGGCCGGCGCAAGGGTGCCACCCTGGCGTATTTTTGCGACGCATTGACGCTTGTCCGGCTTGTCCTGGCCTACGGCTTTTCTAGTGCCGCAGAGCCTCCAGGAGCGTCGCCATCTCGGCCGGGAGCGGGCTTTCGAAGCGCAGGAACTCGCCCGTGACGGGATGCTCGAAGCCGAGCACTGCCGCGTGCAGGGCTTGGCGTCCGAGGGCCTCCAGCGCCGCTTTCTGAGGCTCTGACAGGCGGTTAGCCTTGGTCTTGAACCCGGAGCCGTAAAGCTGGTCGCCCAGGAGCGGATGGCCGAGATGGGCCATGTGCACCCGGATCTGATGGGTGCGCCCGGTCTCCAGGTTGCAGCGCAGGAGGCACGCAACCGGGGCCGCGGCCGGCAGGGTCTCCAGCACCTCGTAATGGGTGATGGCGTAGCGCCCGCGCTCCTCCGGCACGACGACGATCTTCTCGCGATTGTGAACACCGCGCGCCAGCGCCGCCTCCACGGTGCCGTGCGGGCGGGCCGGCAGACCCCAGGCGAGGGCGAGGTAAGCCCGCTCCAGGGGACCTGTGCGGCCGTGATCGGCGAATTGCGCGGCAAGTCCCTGGTGGGCCCGGTCGTTCTTGGCGACCACGAGCAGGCCCGACGTGTCCTTATCGAGGCGGTGGACGATGCCGGGCCGCCGGACGCCGCCGATGCCCGACAGGCTCTCGCCGCAATGGGCGATGAGCGCATTGACGAGGGTGCCCGATTCATGGCCGGCCGCCGGATGGACCACGAGCCCGGCCGGCTTGTCGATGACGATGAGGTCGTCATCCTCATAGACGACCGTCAGCGCGATGCTCTCACCCTCCGGCTCCGCCGGAGCCGGAGGCGGGACGTCGAGGCTGATCCGCACCCCGCCGGCGATCCGGTGGTTGGGGTCGAGGACGGGCTTTCCGTCCACCTCGACCCGACCCTCGCGGATGAGCGCCTGCAGGCGGCTGCGCGACAGGTCGCCGGCGAGCTGCGCCAGCACCCGGTCGAGCCGCTCGGCCGGTGCTCCGTCCTCCCGCACCCATTCCATTCGCGTTTCGCCACTCACCGCATCCTCATCCATGTCCTAATCGATCCTCCTCTTCGCTTTTTTGCACGAAGGGGCTTGAAGGGTTTCACGGAGCTGGTTATACGAGCGGCCTTCGCCTTGCTAGCTCCCTTCGTCTAGCGGTCTAGGACGTCGCCCTCTCACGGCGAAAACAGGGGTTCGAGTCCCCTAGGGAGCGCCAAGGTTTCAGGCAGATCAAAGTTTCTTGCTTCCGGCCTGCCTCTTTTGGCGCGCGTGTAGCCATAGCGACTACCCTCCAGACTAAACCTACCAAAGCCCGAGGCGACTTCCTGGGTCTCCGGAAGATCGGGGAACGCTGGCGCGTTCGCGTCCCTAGGGCGTTGCTGCTCGATTGCTTGGCCATGCCCCCCTCTGCATGGCCTACAAGGGGCACTCGAGCAGGGAGGCTAAGAGGTAAGAGCACTGCGTGGAGGACTTGTTTTTCATTTTCTGACGGATGAGGAGCGCCCGCCGAGAGACTGACTCAGTCGGTTTCCGCGCCTGTCTTGACCCACTCTGTTTCCAACGATAGTAAACGATATAAAATATCGAGGAACGTATGGCCAAGATCACTGCTATCGGCGTTGCGCCTGACTACACCCTACAGACCATCCGGGACCTGGCTCTCAATCTTAGGACCGCCGAGACGGCAAAGGTAACGGCTTCATGGGGAGATGGCACGAGCTCCTCTTATAAGCCCATGGGTGGGATAACCCATCCCGAACACTTGTATGAGGCCGACGGGATTTACCGGCTGACTCTCACCGCTTCGGGCACCGGGTCAACTATGACACGGAACTACAACGTGGTCGTTGATGCCACGCCTGACCAGTTCCTAACGAACGAAATCAACGGCACCCGCGGGAACGACATCGCTATCGGTACGAATAGCTACTACAACCTGTTCTATCTCGGCACCGGCAATGACCTCGCGAGAGGCGGCTCTTACTGGGACTACATGGTCGGAGGTGCAGGGAATGACACCTTGTACGGTGGGGCGAGCCAGGACAATCTACAAGGCGGGGTCGGCAATGACCTCCTGTTTGGCGGACATGACAACGACTTGATATCCGGCGGGGCAGGTAACGACACCCTAAGTGGAGGTCAGGGGCCTGACGTCTTCGTGTTCGATGCCGCTCTGAATGCGAAAACGAATGTGGACCGCATCATCGACTTCAGTCACGCAGACGACACCATCCATCTGTCTCGTTCGAAGTTTGGTGGTATCACCAAGAAGGGCGTCCTGAACCCTGCTGCCTTCCATATAGGCAAGCAGGCCCACGACAAGGACGATCGCATCATCTACGACAAGGCCACTGGCGCGCTGTACTACGACCGAGACGGAACTGGAGCTGGCAGTGCCGTCAAGTTCGCTCAGGTCGACAAAGGCGTGAAAATCACCCACGATGATTTCTTTATGGTCTGATCTGAGCCGAAACAAAAAGGAGCAGGCTCTACACCCCTTCTATCTGCCATATGATCCAGGGGCTCAGAATCATAACTCCGATAGGCGATCTGCCCGAGTTTTGAGATGGGCAATCGCCACTTTTGCCGTCCTCATGGCAGTCTTCCGGTCATACGCCAGCCGCGCGAGAACCTGTGCATTGTCGGCGACCATGCGCCGGCAGCCTCGCACTGTAGAGATGCCCTTATGGTTATTGGCGCGAGCAAGATTCCGAGGGACGTAATTTTCGGCCTCCTGTCGCCCCTTAACTATAGGGCTGTGGTCGACCGCATGGCCTTGGCAGAGAGCCGTTTGGACTGATCCTTTAGTCGCGGCAGTCTTTGACTTTTTTGCGCCATGCTGGCCCCGAGGCGTTGCCCCTCAGGCACTTGCCGCTGCTGCAGCCACTTTGGTGCAAGCTGAAATAAATTTGAGTCCGGCCTGACCCGCCACAGCCATGTTGCGCGGGCCCCTCTCATGAACCCTCTCCTAGGGAGCACCAAGGTTTTGCGCAGGATTGGCCTTGCTGCATGCGGGGCGTTTTTGTTTCCGCATGTCCTGCTTCTCCTGCGCCTCCTCGCAAAATCCTGATCGTCTCCCAATACATCCTCTTCTTGGAACCTCTGCGGCGCCTGCAGGTTCACCGAGCGCCAGCAAAGACGCGTCGAAGTCCGTTTTGCGCGTCGCCTTCATGGAGATTCTCATGCGCAAGGTCCTGATACTCGCAGCCGGTTTCGCTCTGATCGGTACATCGGCCATGAGCCAGTCCACCTCGCGCGACCGCGACGACTATTCGCGCGGGCACTGGTACGACGGCGGCTACGACCGGTGGGACAGGGACCGGGGCAAGGACGACATGCGCCGGTCGATGCGCGACGATGATGAGGACAACCGCTCGGGCCGCAATGCCCGGTTCTTCGTCCGCAACGGTGATGCGCAGATGCGGATCGTGTGCGGCGACCGCGAATCCACGCAATCCTGCATCGACTCGGCCCTGCGCCTCTTCGATCGCATACAGTCGCAGCCGCGGTCGACGGGCTCCTCTGGACCATCCACACCTCCTGCCACGCCGTCGCCCCAGTAGCGCGACGAAAAACCGGAATGACAGTGCTGAAGCCGCGGTGTGAGCCGCGGCTTCAGGCGTGAAAGAGGTCCGTCCGGCTGCTTAGAGCATCGTGCGGCCCTTCGGGTCGCGTCAACGATGCTCTTACCCACGGAGGATGCATCGGACCCAAAAGTGCAAATCCACTTTTGGGTCCGATGCTTTAGCGGCGGCGGCCCGTTCCGCTCTCGGTCGAGGAAGCGCTCTGCGGATGGCTGCCGCCCTGTTGCGCAAAGGCACGCTCGCAGCGGTCGATATGATGCTCGGCCCGCTGCTGCATTTCCTGGACATTGTGGCAGGGATTAATCACGTCCTGCCGGCAGAATGCGCACATCATGAGATAGCCTCCTTGCTGAGATGGATCGGGAGGCCAACGTGAGGGGAGGGGCCCGGTTCCGGCTTTTCGGCCGCGCCGGGCGGCCATGTGCAACGGAGCGTAACGGGCGTTGCGCCTCGTCCTCTATGCTTCCACGGGCGGCGCAAGGCCGAGGTCGTTCAGCTTGACCAGGACGTCCGCCAGCGAGCGTTTGAGCTTCAGGCTGATCACCGAGACGGGCATGCCTTCCTTGGCGAGGGACACGAGGGTGCAGGTATCTTCGAGGGTCCAGCTGCGTCCGTGTACGTTCATGACATCTCCTCCGTTTCGGTGGAACAGTCAGGTTTGGGCCAAACTGTGGCGAGAGGATGAACGCCGGCTGAAGAGCTAGACTTCGTCGAGGGCCCGGGCGAGGTCTGCGAGCAGGTCGTCCCGGTGCTCCAGCCCCACGGAGAGGCGCACGAGCCCGTCCGTGATGCCCATCTCGCCGCGCAGCTCCGGCGAGAAACGCTGATGGGTCGTGGTGGCCGGGTGGGTCACGAGGCTCTTGGCATCGCCCAGATTGTTGGAGATGCGGATCAGCTTCAGGGCGTTCATGAAGCGGAAAGCCCCGGCCTTGCCGTTCTGCACGTCGAGGGCGATCATGGTGGAACCGCCGGTCATCTGCCGGGCGATCAGCGCGGCCTGGGGGTGATCCGGCCGGCCCGGATAGGTCAGGCGCCGGACCTTCGGGTGGTCGTGAAGGGTATCGGCGAGAAAGCCCGCCGTCGCGGTCTGGCGCTCCACGCGCAGGGACAGGGTCTCAAGCCCCTTCAGCAGGACCCAGGCATTGAACGGCGAGATCGACGGGCCGGTCATCCGCAGGAATTGCTGCACCTTCGTCTCGATGAAGTTCCGCGAGCCGAGGATGACGCCGCCGAGACATCGGCCCTGGCCGTCGATGTGCTTGGTGGCCGAGTAGACGACGCAATCGGCCCCGAGCGCCAGGGGCTTCTGGAAGAGCGGCGTCGCGAAGACGTTGTCGACGGTCAGCGTTGCGCCCGCCTCGTGCGCGATGGCCGCCACGCCGGCGATGTCGATGATCTCCAGGCTTGGATTGGACGGTGTTTCGAGCAGGAACGCCTTGGTCTCGGGCCGGACGGCCCGGCGCCAGGCGTCGAGATCCGGTCCGTCCACGAGGGTGCAGCCGACCCCGAAGCGGGGGAAGAGATCCTCCACGATCCAGCGGCAGGAGCCGAACAGGGCTCGGGCCGCCACCACGTGATCACCGGCCTGGACCTGCCCCATCATGGCGACCGTCACGGCCGCCATGCCGGTCGCGGTGGCCTGGGCGGCTTCCGCGCCTTCGAGCGCGGCCATCCGCTCCTCGAACATGGTGGTGGTCGGGTTGGTATAGCGCGTGTAGCTGTAGCCCTGCTCCTCGTTGAGGAAGCGCCGCTCCGCCGTCTCGGCATTCTCATAGATGAAGCCCTGGGTCAGGAAGAGGGCTTCCGAGGTTTCCCCATAGGGCGTGCGGGTCTGGCCCTCATGCACGAGGCGGGTGTCGAGGTGGTAGGGCGTGGCAGGTGAATGGGTCATGGGACGATCGGTGCTGTTCTCTAAAAAGAACAATCGTCCCCTTTGAAGGATTTGTCCAGGGTCCAGAGGCGGGCGGGACAATTCGCCCGCGCCGCCTCGGATCGATCCGGAGCGGGGCCGTCAGTTATTGCCGATGGCAACGCCCTCGCGCCGGCTGTCCGCCCCGCCGACGAGGCCCGTCGGCGTGACCACGATGGCGTGGATGCCGGAATTCTGGTCGATCAGCTTGACCTCGTGGCCCTTGGCCTCGAGCCCGGCCTTCCAGCCCTCCGCCTCGGTTCCGGCCTCGAGCTCCGTCGGGCCGTTGCGGCTGCCGAGATTGGGCAGGTCGGCCGCGACCTGGGGATCGAGCTTCCAGTCGAGGAGAGCGACCAGGGTCTTGGCGACGTAATTGATGATCAGGCTCCCACCAGGCGAGCCGACGACCGCGTAGAGCTTGTCGCCCTGGTCGAGCACGATGGTCGGCGCCATGGAGCTGCGGGGCCGCTTGCCCGCCTCTACCCGGTTGGCGACGGGTTTGCCGTCCTCCTCCGGCGCGAAGGAGAAGTCGGTCAGCTCGTTGTTGAGCAGGAAGCCGCTCTTCGTCATCAGGCGCGCGCCGAACCCGTCCTCGATGGTCGTGGTCATGGACACCGCCCGGCCGTCCTGGTCGACGATGGACATGTGGCTCGTGCCGAACTCGATGCCCTCCGAGGGAGCGAACAGGAAGGTCTTCTGGAACGGCGGGTCGCCCGGCTTGGCCTTGCCCATGGATTTGTCGGGATCGATCAGGGCGGCGCGGCTCTTGAGGTATCCGGGGTCGATGAGCCCCTTCACGGGCACGTTCACGAAAGCAGGGTCGGCCACGTAGAGCGCCCGGTCTGCGAAGGCGAGGCGCCCGGCTTCGGCAATCCAGTGCGCCGCCTCGGGCCCCGGCTTCAGGGCGGCCATGTCCCGTGTTTCGAGGATGCCGAGGATCTGCTGGACCGCGATTCCGCCCGAGCTCGGCGGTGCCATCCCGCAGACCTTGTAGACCCGGTAGGGACCGCACACGGCCTCCCGCTCCACGACCTTGTAGTTCTTCAGGTCGTCGAGGGTCATGTCGCCCGGATTGGTCGGATGTCCGGTCACGGTCGCGACGATGTCCTCGGCAATCTCGCCCGTATAGAAGGCGTCCGCGCCCTTTTCGGCGATGGCCCGCAGGGTCCGGGCGAGGGCCGGGTTCTTCAAAACTGTGCCGACCGCCTTCGGTGTCCCATCCGCCTCGAAGAAATAGGCGCGGGCGACCGGGTTCGAGGCCAGATATTTCTCCTGGGAGAGGAGGCCGTTGAGGCGCGGCGAGATGGAAAAACCGTCCTCGGCCAGCCGGATCGCGGGCTCGATGACCTGTCGCCATGGCAGCTTGCCCCAGCGGCGATGCGCCTCCTCCAGGAGCCGCACGGTCCCCGGCACGCCCACCGAGCGCCCGCCGACGACGGCCTCGTAGAACTTCATCGGCTTGCCGTCTGCGCCGAGGAACCGCTCAGGCCTGGCTGCCGCCGGGGCGGTCTCGCGCCCGTCGAGGGTGGTCACGGTCTTGCCGTCCCAGAACACCATGAAGGCGCCGCCGCCGATCCCGGAGCTCTGGGGCTCGACGAGGTTGAGGACGAGCTGGACCGCCGCCGCCGCATCGACGGCGCTGCCGCCGGCTGCCAGGATCTCCCGCCCGGCCTGCGCCGCGAGGGGATTGGCGGCCGCGACCATGTCCTTCGTGGCCGCGCCGGTCCCTTTGGCGATCCGGCCGGTCGGAGCCTCGGGGGAGGGCGCGACCGGCTGCGCGAGAGACGCGGATGTCAGGGACACGGAAGCCAGCGACAGGAGGCCGAAGCCGGCGAGGTTCAACCAGCGCGATGCCCGAATTGCCATGGGGCCTACTCCCTCGGATGTGTTTTCCTCCGGCCAAGACCGGAATAGTCTGAAGCTTAACAAGGAAACGCGGGCCACCGCCACACCGATTTCTCCCATCCGGGCGCCCCTGCCCGGGCGCAACAAGGACACATTCCGGCCCAGGTATGCCGGCACAGTGCCGGCCGGTAAGTGTTGCGATTCGCGTCGAGCAACCGTCGAGGAGGATCCGCATGAGTGCTTACAATCTTTTTCGGAGTACAGGCCCCGAGGGGCTCTCCTGCGCCGTTCCGGAAGAGCGCTCCGTGCCGCGATTCGTGACGGCACCGGGCTGGGAGTTCGCCGGAAAGGTCGACAGCCAGCGCCCGAGGCCGCTCGGTTTCGACGAGAAGGCGGCCGCGACCGGCGTCCGCTTCAACGGCTTCTATCTCTTCGCCGCCTTCTCGAAGAGAGCGCGGGGGATGCACCAGGCCTCCTGACGGGGCGGCCGGCCTTTCGAAAAACACGGCCGGCCGGCAAGAACGACTCTTGATCTCTCGGAAGGGGTGGAGTCTCTTAGCCGGTATCCCGCGCCAAGGCGCCTTCCTCACTGCCTCCCATTGTGACCTCTCCCCTTTCCCTCATCTGGACGATCACGGCTGCAACCACGCTGCTGCAGACCGGAAACGGACTGCTCCAGGCTCTCATGCCCCTGCGCATGGAGGCGGCGGGCCTGTCGATCTCGTCGATCGGCATCGTCGCGGCGGCCTACGGCCTCGGCTTCTCGTCGGGTTGCTTCCTGGCTCCGGCCTTCATCCGTCACGTGGGCTATATCCGGGCCTTCTCGAGCCTCGCGGCCATCGCGGCCGTGGTCATCCTGGCAATGACCCAGGCCGACACCACGCTCGCCTGGGCGCTTCTCCGCGGGCTGACGGGCATCACCTTCGCGTGCGTGTTCACGGCCACGGACAGCTGGACCAGCGCCCGCGCGACCTCGAGCCATCGCGGGCGCATCCTGGCCTTCTACATGATCTGCACCAAGATCGCGCTGATGCTGTCGCCGCTGGGCATCGCGCTGGGGGATATCCGGTCTGACGGGCTCTTCATGGCGGCGAGCGCCTTGGTTTCCCTATCGCTTCTCCCCATTGCGGCGACGACGACCCAGGAGCCGTCCGCGCCGCGCAGCGTCCGTATCCGGGTGAAAAGCCTGTTCGTCGCGGCGCCCTCCGCAGTGGTCGGCGCCTTCATCGTCGGTCTCGTCAACGGCCCCGTCATTGCTATCACGCCGGTCTTCGGCGTGAGCATAGGCCTGAACCAGGGCGAGGCGGCGGCTCTTCTCTTTGCGCTCCAGGCCGGAAGCCTCCTGCTGCAATGGCCCCTCGGCTGGCTGTCGGACCGCTATGACCGCCGTTATGTGATCGCAGGGCTTGCGGCCGGCACGAGCGTGGTGTCCATCGTCATCCTGCTCGCCAGCATGAGCGCGGCGGGCCCCGTGATCCTCTGGGCCTTTGCGGCCTGGGGCGGCTTTGCCCTGTGCATCTATTCGGTTTGCGTCGCCCATGCGTGCGACATCGTCGAGCCCGAGCATATCGTCTCGACCATCGGCACGCTCCTGTTCTCCTGGGCGGTCGGCGTGACCGTCGGGCCGCTTTTCGGCGCGATGGCAATGACGTCCCTCGGGCCTGGCGGCCTGTTCATCTATTCAGCTGCCGTGTGCTCCATCCTGGCGATCTTCGTCGTGGTCCGCATCCGTCAGCAGAAGCGCGAACGCCCGAAGGGAGGCTTCGTCGATGTGTCGCCGACGAGCTCTCCCACGGCCGTCCTTGCGCCGCGCGAGGACCTGGCTGCGGCAGAGGCCGAGGAGCGCGCCGCTGACGAAGACGCGCCCGAGCAGGGGCCTGCGGATCAGAGGTCCAAATCGGACGCCGCCACGGTGGTCGACACGTCCTCGTAGCGGCTGAGGCGCTTGTCGATCATCTCGTCGATCTTGCCGTAGACCTCGGCCACCGAGAGCTGGCGGGTCTTGCGGCCCGACTTGGCGGAGAACAGGGATTTGTTGGCCTTGGCAGCCGCGGGGAAGACGCGGGTCGCGCTCTGCTTCGGCTTGTCGTCGAGAAGGGCGATGAACTTGCTGGCGCTGTCCACGCCGAAGAAATGCGCCATGTAGAATTCCGACTGCTTGATCTTGCGTCCCAGCCGGCCCTCGATCTTGGCCCTGTCCCGCTTCATCATCTCGGCTGCCATCAGGGCCGAGACGTAAGGGTTGCGGCGGAGGCCCAGGATGTGCTCGCGCATGGGACCTTCCGGCACCGACAGCTGGCCGCCGTTCGACTGGATCGCCTTGGCCTCGACGTCGAAGCCGTATTTGGCGCCGAAGGACCGAATGGCCTCAAACCAGGTGCTCGAGATGAACTGGAACAGGCCTTCGGCCGAGGAGGTGGCAGCCCGGTTCTCCGGCAGGAAGCTCGATTCCTTGTCGGCCAGGGCCATCATGTAGACCGGGTCGACCCCGGTCTCCTCGGAGGCCCGCAGGATCGTGTCCACGATCCACCGCGGCACGCGCATGGTGTCGAACGTGACGTGTTCCTGCTCCCGTGCGGCGGTCCGGTCCTTCTCGTCTTGGGGCCGGACGTCCGGAGCGGTCGTCAGTGGCATCGACGTGATGATGTCGGCGCGGGCCTCCCGGGTATCGGCGGCCCGGACCGGAACGATGTCTTCGAGCGGGTCGGGTCGTGCAGGAGGCAGCATGGCGATGCGGATCGTGCCCGTAACCTCGGCATCCGGCAGGTCGACCGGGGCCGGAGGCGGGAGCACGATCTGCGGCTCGGGCGCCGACAGGGTGTCCTTGCCGGCCGCCACGGCCGGCGCAATGGCCGCCGAGGCCGTCGCGACGGTCAGGCAGGCCCCGAGCCCAAGGCTCGACGTCAGGCGGAGAAGCGAGCGCAGCAGGCCCGGACCATTGCCCGGCCGCTCCTGGCCACGTGGGTTGAGCCAGAAAACCGGCTCGTCGTGATTGCAAAGGCTGAATGGCTGGCAAGCGTCGCGAGACGCTGTCAGATCGACAGTCATGCTGGGAAGCCCCCGAAGAAATGCCGCGTCGCCGCAAGGCGGTGTGCGGTCCTTATTTGCTTAGAACACGCGCTTCGTGGCCTCCCGATATGTCAAGAATAGGTCAGCTTAGCCTTGTCGGTTCCATTTTATTTCCACCTGCGGCGGCAGGTCGCCCTTTGAACAAAGAGGAAGTCCGTAATGCTTTAGTAGATCAGAGCCTTCTCTAGGCGCGGCCAATCTTTTTCTTGCGGAATTCCAAAGCGAAGGAGAGTTGAATCCCAGGAAAAGGCGCGGACCCAGATTCCGGCCCGGGCAAGTCGCTCGAACCGAAGCGCCGCCGCCTCGTGCCGCGCAAGGCGAAACAGGCTGGTGCCGCCCTCCACCCGAAAGCCTGCCTTGGCAAGGAGCGTATCAAGGCGTCCGGCCGCATCCCGGAGGAGCGCGCCTTGCGCCGCAAGCCACGCTTCATCTGCGAGCGCCTGGGCGCCGACCGCCAGGGCCGGGCCGGAGACCGCCCAGGGGCCGAGGCCTCTCCGCAGCTCCCGGGCCAGGGCCGGCCAGGCCACCGCGAAGCCGAGGCGGAGGCCCGCGAGGCCATAGGCCTTGCCGACCGACCGCAAGACGACGGCATTGGGCAGGTCGAGGCTGGCAATCGAGATTCCGGTTTCCAGATCCGCAAAGGCCTCGTCCGCCACGAGCCAGCCGTCCCGGGCCCGGAGGCTGGCGGCGGTCTCGGCCATCCGCTCCGCCGGGACAATGCGCCCGTCCGGGTTGTTGGGATTGACCACCACAATGACGTCCGCCCGCGCAGCCAGGGCCGCCTCCGGATCCGGGACGGAGACGACCTTGTGTCCCTGGCGGGCCCATTGGTGGGCGTGCTCCCCATAGGTCGGCCCGACGATCGCGACCCGGCCCTTGGCCCGCAGGCGTGGCAGGAGGGCAATCAGCGCCTGGGATCCTGCCGCCGCCACGAGCCGGTCAGGGTCCGCGACCCCATAGGCCCGTGCGGCGATCCGCTCGACAATCCGCACCTCCCCGGGCGAGGGCAGGCGCCGGAAGATTTCCCCATCGAGGGGGCCGGCCGGATAGGAGGTCGGGTTGATCCCTGTCGAGAGGTCGAGCCAGGGCTCCGGCGCTTCCGGAAAGCGCGCTTTTGCGTCATGAAGGTCGCCGCCATGCTCCATGGCCGTCTCGCCGGATCCCATCTTCGTCATGCTCTCTGGACTCCCCGTCCTTCTGACGGCCCTCACGGCCGATGCCTGCTTCGGCTATCCGGCCTGGCTTTTCGCGCGCATCGGGCATCCGGTCACCTGGATCGGCCGGATGATCGCCGCCCTGGAGCGGCGCCTCAACGATCCGGCCCGTTCCGCATCCGTCCGGCGTGGTCGCGGCGTCGCGGCATTGGCCGCAACCGTCGGGGCCGTGGTCCTTGTCGCGGCCGGAATAGAGGCCGCCTTCCGCATCGCTCTCGGCGGATGGGCCTTCCTTCCGGTCGGCCTTCTCGCAGGCAGCCTGATCGCCCAGCGCAGCCTGCACGATCATGTCGCCCGCGTGGCCGACGGGCTCGACCGGAGCCTTGCCGAGGGCCGGGCCGCGGTCGCCCATATCGTCGGGCGCGATCCGCAAACCCTCGACGAGGCTGCCGTGGCGCGGGCGGCCATCGAGAGCCTGGCCGAGAACTTCTCGGACGGGGTGGTTGCTCCCGCCTTCTACACGGCGCTGGCCGGGCTTGCGGGCGGCGCCGTCTACAAGGCCGTCAACACGGCGGACAGCATGGTCGGTCACCGGACGCCGCGCCACGAGGCCTATGGCTGGGCGGCGGCGCGGCTGGATGATGGGATCAACCTTCCGGCCTCGCGGCTCTCCGCCGGCCTCCTGGTCCTGGCGGCGGCCATCGTTCCCGGATGCAGCGCGACCGGAGCCGCAAGGGCGGTGTTCAGGGATGCGCGCCGCCACCGCTCCCCCAATGCGGGTTGGCCGGAGGCGGCCATGGCGGGCGCCCTGTCGCTGCGCCTTGCGGGACCCCGGACCTATGGCGGCGTGACCGTCGCCGACCATTGGATGGGAGACGGAACGCCTGCCGCGACGCCCGGCGACATCCGCCGGGCGCTGAGTGTCTACCGGATCGCCTGCCTGCTGCAGGCAGGCCTGTGGGCACTCCTGCTGACGATCCTGGCCGTGTGACCGGTCCCTACCAGGTGGCGCGGAGGCCCGCATAGAAGGAGCGCCCGGCCGTGCCGTAATTGTAGATGTCCTGGTAGCGGGCATCGGTCAGGTTCTCGGCCCGCACATACATGCTGAACGTCTCGTCGATCTTGTAATCCGCATAGACGTCGAGGCGCGCATAGGGCGCGAGTTCTTCCCTCTCGCCTGTCGTGGAGAAGCGCCGGCCGACGAAGACGACGGATGGTTCGATGGACAGCCCCGCCATCGGCGTGATGATGAGCCCGAGCCGGCCTTCGTCCTGCGGACGTCGTGCGAGCCTCAGATGGGTCGCGAGGTCGAAGGCGTCTGTATGGGTGTAGACTGCCTTGATCCGCAGGAGCGAAGGAACAATGTCGGCCTCGGCCGAGAGCTCGACGCCCGAGGTGCGTGCCCGCGCCACGTTCAGGTAGCAGCCGTAGAGGTTGCCGGGCGGGCAGTCGCCGGGACTGAACGAGAAGTCGATCAGGTCGTGGAAGCGATTGGCGAAGAAGGTGGCCGACAGGATGAGCCGATCGTCGAGCAGGCGTTGGTCGATGCCGATATCCGCCCCGATGGAGCGCTCCGGCTCCAGGCCGGGCGTGCCGTAGAGCGGATCGTAAAGCTGGAACAGGCTCGGCGCCTTGGCGCCGGTGCCGATGCTGGCCCGCAGGGTCGTGCGCGAGTTCGGCACCTCATAGGCCGCGGTCGCGCGCCAGGTCCCGAAGCTGCCTTCTTTCTCGACGGCGTCGAGCCGGCCGCCGAAGGACAGGTGCAGGTTCTCGAACAGGCTGATCTGATGCAGCGCGTAGATCGAGCGCGTATCGCGGGAGGCATCGTTGGTCTCGCGCCAGGGGCTCGTGAAAGGCAGCACGTCCCGTGCGGACGTCAGGAAGCGCTCACGCTCGAATTTCGCCCCGAAGGTGAGGAGGCCGAAGGTGCCGAGCTTCAGGTCGCCCTGGTATTCGGCGGAGGTGCGATCGCCCTCATAGCCGGAATTGGACCAGTTCGTGACGAGGGGCGAGCCGAAATAGCTCACGTCGCGGTAATGCCGGTTGGTGCGGCTGCCCGAGATCAGGAAGGAGTTGCGCAGGATGCCGTCGAACGCATTGACGGTGAGGCGCGTATGGCCCTCGAAGAGGCGCTGCTGCGATTGGGAGGGCGTGTCGGGCGCATCCCCGAAGGCGGCGTCGTACTGGGCTCCGTTGTAGCTCGTGTAGCCGCCGAATTCGAGCTCCGCATCCGGCGACAGGGCGATGCCGACCCGGCCCGAGGCGCCCAGGCGCTCGGCCGAATCCGCCTCGAGGGGCCAGGCATACAGGCGCTCGATCCGTCCGATGCGGTAGCCGTAGCGCGAGAAGCCCGCACTGTCGAAGCCCGTGGCCGAGAAGGCGTAGTTCACGGGGCCCGAGGAACCCGAGACCGCCGCGCGGCCCGCCTTGGTGCCGTAGGAGCCACCCTCCAGGCTGAGACTGGCCCGCGGTGACCTGCCCTTGCGCGTGATAATGTTGATGACACCGCCCAGCGCGTCCGATCCGTAGAGGGCCGATTGCGGGCCGCGCAGCACCTCGATGCGCTCGATATCGACCGCCTCGAGATTGGCAAAGTCGAACTCGCCTGCGCCCGCCGACGGATCGTTGACGCGGATGCCGTCGATCAGAACGAGGGTATGGCGCGCCTCCGCGCCGCGGATCCGCACCGAGGTGGTCCCGCCGGGTCCGCCGGCTTCGTTGACCGACAAGCCAGGCACGCGCCGCAGCACGTCCGTGATGCTCTTCGGGGATTCCTTGGCGATCTCTTCTCCGGAGATCACCGAAATGGCACTGCCGGCCCGGCTGATCGCCTGCGGCGAGCGTGTCGCCGTGACGACGATGTCGGGAACGAGGGTCGGCGCTGCGGATTGAGCCAGCACTCCGCCCGGAACGAGGGCGAAAACGGAAACGGACGCCGCCAGCAGGCAGCGTGAAGACATGGGCATGGAGACCTCCTGCCCGCCCCACCGGCGGACAATCGAGTTGACGCTCGGACGCAGGCCGGTCTCCTGGCTTGCGGGTCATCGCGAACGGTCCGCCTTCCCAAATCATCTCGAGCTTGTCGGGCCCGCAGATTCAGTGGCATGTAGGACCGCCGCTCACCGCTTACAGTTGCGGGGGCAGCCACGGCATTGGAAATTCCGCACCGTGTTCCCGTTTCACCTCGATGTCTCGAGGACCAACGTCCGGTTCCTCTCTTAGTCGGTCGCTCCCCATGCCGCAACTCTGCCCTGGGCGGATTTCCAGAGGGATCTGGCTGGCCGCCGCGATCTGGATCGCGGGGGCGCCGGAGGCCGTCGCGCAGGTGCCCGAGAGGGTCGTGTCCCTGAACCTGTGTGCCGATCAGCTGCTTTTGGCTTTGGGAGATCGCAGTCAGATCGCATCCTTAAGCCCGCTCGTGAGTGATCCCGAGATCTCGCTGTTCGCGCAGGCGGCCTCGCATCTGCCCACCAATGACGGCAAGGGCGAGAGCATTCTGTTCAGCGGCGCCGACCTGGTGCTCACCGGTAACTTCGGCCAGCAGGCACGCACCGCTCTGCTTACCCGGCAGGGGCTGGACGTTCTGAGCCTCGCGCCTTGGAGCAGCTTCGCGGAGGGGCGCGAGCAGATCAGGATGGTGGCCGCCCGCCTCGGACATCCGGAGCGGGGCGAGGCCCTGATCAACGAGATGGACGCAGCGCTGGCGCGGACGAAGGACATCGTGCCGAACGGGCGCAGCATCCTCGTCTATTACCGGCGCGGATGGGTGCCTGCCTCCGATTCGCTCGTCGGCGAGCTTCTGCGGTACATGGGCTTCACCCTGCATCAGGAGGCGCTGGGCCTCGACAGGGGCGGCGTCGCGCGGCTGGAGACCCTTGTCGAGACGCCGCCGGATTACCTGTTGATGGACGAGGATGCGAGCCGGACCGTCGACAACGGTTCGGCCCTCCTCAGCCATCCTGCTCTGGCACAGGTGGTGCCGACATCCCGGCGCCTCGTGATCCCGGGACGCCTGACCATCTGCGGCGGTCCCTCGACCCCGGTCCTGATCGACGCCCTGGCGGCCGAAATCCGCGCCAAGGTCCGCTGATCAGACACCCTCCTGCGCGATGGCCAGGATCCGCTTCGTGTCGAGATGGTCTTCCAGGTGACTGGCGAGCGCGTCCAGGATGCGCTCCATCTCGGCCTCGTAGTGCAGGGGGCTGTCGCCGGCGTGCGGATGAAGCGACTTCAGGAAGGCGCGCCGGAAGCCGTCCGCCGAGAAGAGACCGTGCAGGTAGGTGCCGAGGACGAGGCCTTCCGCCGAGGCGGCGCCCTCCGGCTCGCCGTTCACCGAAAAGGGCGCATGCGCGGCGTCTGGACCCGTCGTGCGGCCGAGATGAATCTCGTAGGCCGAGAGAGCCTCTGCGCTCTGCATATGACGCGCAAGGACGGGGCGCACGGCCTTGTCGTCGGTCAGGATGGTGTCGACGTCGAGAAAACCAAGTCCTGCGACAGTGCCGGGCGGGCCTTCCAGTCCGTCCGGATCCGCGATGGTGCGCCCCAGCATCTGGTAGCCGCCGCACAGGCCGAGCACCTTGCGGCCACGCCGGAGATGGGCCGCGAGATCGATGTCCCAGCCTTGAGTGCGAAGGAACGCGAGATCGGCAATTGTGGCCTTGGAGCCCGGCAGGATGACGAGATCCGCATCCGCCGGAAGCGGCACCCCGGGCGGCACCATGGTCAGATCCAGATCAGGTTCGAGCTTCAGGGGATCGAGATCGTCGAAATTCGCGATCCGCGGCAGGATCGGCACGGCGATCCTTAAAAGTGCATCGGTCTTACGCTCAGTTGTGATGTCGAGCGCATCCTCGGCCGGGAGCTTGTGGGCCTCGGCGAACCAGGGTGCAATCCCTAAGGAATGCCAGCCGGTCATTCCCGCGATGGTCGCAAGTCCCTCGTCGAAAAGCCGGGGGTCACCACGGAATTTGTTGATCAGAAACCCGCGCACGAGCCTGCGGTCATCCGCGTCGAGCACCGCATGGGTCCCGACGAGGCTCGCGATGACGCCGCCGCGGTCGATATCTCCGGCGAGGACAACCGGAACCTGCGCGGCGGATGCAAAACCCATATTGGCGATATCGCCCTTGCGCAGGTTGGTCTCCGCAGGGCTCCCTGCGCCCTCCACGACGATCAGGTCGGCCTCACGGCTCAGATGCGCGAAGCTTTCGAGGACCCAGGGCAGGAGGCTCTGCCGTTCCCCGAAGGCGCCGGATTCGAGAAGGCCGAAGCGCCGCCCCTGGACGACGATCTGCGAGCGGCGGTCGGTCTCGGGCTTCAGGAGCACGGGATTCATGTGCACGCTCGCCGGAACCTGTGCGGCGCGGGCCTGGAGCGCTTGGGCGCGGCCAATCTCGCCTCCCTCCACGGCGGCGGCATTGTTCGACATGTTCTGCGGCTTGAAGGGCATCACGCGAAGGCCGCGCCGGGCAAAGAGCCGGCACAGGCCGGCGACCAGCAGGGACTTGCCCACATTCGAGCCGGTGCCCTGGATCATCACGGCAGGGGTACGCGGGTTCGTACGCGGGCTCATGCGAGGGTCAGGTCGAGGGAAGGGGCGGGCTTCAGGAGGAGCGGGCACCCCGCCGCCACAAGGATCACCGCGTCGCAGGTCTCGGCCATGCGCTGGTTCAGCCGTCCCTGCGCGTCGCGGAATCTGCGCCCCAGCGGCGTCTCCGGCACGATTCCCTGCCCTACCTCGTTCGACACCAGAACGACCGGGCCGCCCGCATCGCGGGTTGCGCCGGCGAGGCGCTCAGTCTCGTCCTCGACATCCCGCCCGGCGAGCAGGACGTTCGACAGCCAGAGGGTGAGGCAATCCACGAGCACGACCCGGCCGGGGCCCGTGCCTTCCCGGATCGCCTGCGCAAGCTCAAGGGGGGCCTCGCAGGTCCGCCAGCCATCGCGGCGCTCGTCCCGATGCCGGCGGATGCGCTCGCGCATCTCGTCGTCGAAGGGCTGGGCCGTGGCGACGAAGAGGCGCTCTCCCGCGGTCTTCTCGGCGATGGCCTGGGCCGTACGGCTCTTGCCCGAGCGGGCGCCGCCCAGAACCAGGGCCCGGCGGTGGATCGTCATGGGATCATCCAGGTTCGAAGGAGGGATCAGCCGGCCAGGCGATCGAGCGGGAAGGTCATATGGGCGCAAAGTCCCTCGTGCCGCCATTCCCGCTCGAGAGTGCCGCCGAGCTGGCCGGCGATGCTCCTCTGGGTGAGCTGATGCCCGAAGCCCTGGAACCCGGGTGGCGTCTCAATGGATGGTCCACCCGTCTCGGTCCAGTCCAGGCGGACCTGACCGCCCTCCAGAGTCCAATGGATGACGAGGTGGCCCTCATGGACCGAGAGACAGCCATGCTTGGCGGCGTTGGTGGCAAGCTCATGGAAGACGAGGGCGAGGGCCGTCGTCGTCTGGGAGCCGACCCGGATCGGCGGTCCCTCGATGCGGATATGGTCCTTATGGGTTTCGAAGTATGGGGCGAGGACGGCCTCGATCAGGTAGCCGAGAAGGAGTTCGCCCCCGCTGTGAAGGGAGCCGACCGTAGGAGGCTGTACCAGCTCGTGAGCCCGGGACAGGGCGCTGAGCCGGCCCCGCAGGGCGGTCGCCATCTCCTTGGGATCCTTGGCCGTGCGGGCCGTGAGCGAGACCATGCCGTTGGCGATGGCGAAGAGGTTCTTGACCCGGTGGTTCAGCTCCCGCGTCAGGAGTTGCTGCGCCTCTTCCAGGACATGCTGATGGGTATTGTCGCTGAGGACGCCGGACAGGCGCACGGCTTTCCGGCCACTGCCTTCCCCTTCGAAGAAGGCCTTGCCGCGGGAGCGGATCCAGCGCAGGGCCCCGTCCGCGAGGGTGACCCGGTAGAACACCTCGTAATGGCCATCCGCATCGGGGGCGGTCGCCTCCGCGATGCGCTTGCGCATGATTTCCCGGTCGTCCGGGTGGATCTGCCCGTAGATCTCCTCCAGGGGGATCCCGTTTCTCCGTTCCGGCGGGATGAGCATCAGCGCGCAGGTGGTGGTGTCGCAGGTGGTCACCCCCGTCGCCAGATCGATGCTCCAGGTGCCGAGATTGGCGGCTTCCAGGGCGAGGCGGTGCTGCTCCTCCAGCTGGGCGAGGGCGCCTTCGGCCCGCTTCTGGGCGTCGATATTGGTACAGGTGCCGAACCAGCGGGTGATCCGTCCCTCCGGATCCCGATGGGCAAGTCCGCGGCTGAGCACCCAGCAATAGGTCCCATCCGCTCGCCTGAGACGGTACTGGGCCTCGTAGGACTCGCCGGCCGCGAGGGCCTCACGCCACCTCATGTCCACATGGGAGCGGTCGTCCGCGTGGATGGCGCTCCTCCAGCCCTGCCCGCGGCACTCTTCTGCCGTCATGCCCGTGAGGGTGTACCAGCGGCGGTTGAAGTAGTCATGATATCCGTCCGGGCGGGTAAACCAGACGAGTTGTGGCAAGCGCTCCGCCAGAAGTACGAGCTGGTCGTCGCTATCCGTCGTTGCCACCAAGACCCCCATATGTTCGTGCCCTCTGGGCAGCGTCCAAAGTATGGCCATTGTTGTAGGCCTTTTTGAACCTGGCAACACGTTTCAAACCGGTCCTGTCGCTTATATACCACACTGGGAGGCCGGGACCGAGATATTGTTAAGCTGCCTTCGCCCCTGGCGGTTCGCGCCGGCAGCCCTTAGATGCAGGACTGCCATCGACCGACCCAGATTCCCATCCCAAGGCTGGCTTCGCTTTTCATGAACGAGATGAGACCTCTTCCGGCTCCCCCTCCGGAGATAGCATCGGCCGAGGCCCTGCACCCCAAGGAACGGCGCTCGCGACGGTTCGCCTGGATCGGGATGGCCGGGAGCCTGCTGCTGTTCGGGGCCTCCCTCGTGGTCCTCTGGCACATCGTTTCGGGTATCGACGTCAATGAGCTCAAGGCCGCGTTCACGGCCGCCAGCCTGCGCCAGATCGGCCTGGCCATCCTGTTCACGACCGTCAGCTACAGCCTGCTGACCTGCTACGATGCCATCGCGCTGCGGCAGCTCCGGCTGCAGATCCCTTACCGCACCACGGCCCTGGCGTCGTTCACGAGCTATGCGGTCAGCTTTACCCTGGGGTTCCCCCTGCTGACGGCCGGCACGGTCCGGTACTGGATTTATTCCTCGCGCGGGATCAGCGCCGGGCGCGTCGCGAGCCTCACGGTCATCGCCGGCGTGACCTTCTGGCTCGGCATGGCCCTCGTCCTGGCCTCGAGCATGATCCGGCGGGCCGACGAGGTGGCGAGCCTCATCTATACCAATATCTGGATCAACCAGCTTATCGGGCTCGTCGCGGCCGTCTTGGTCGTGGCCTATCTCGTCTGGGTCTCGCTCAAGCGACGGGCCGTGAAGATCCAGGGCTGGCGCCTCGACCTGCCGGGCTTTCGCCTCACGGTCGCCCAGATGCTGATCGGGGCCGTGGACGTCTGCGCCGGGGCCGCCGTCCTGTTCGTGCTGCTGCCGGGCGGGCACAATATCGGCTTCGAGACCTTCGTGGCCATCTACATCTTCGCCGTCATGCTGGGCGTCGCCAG
>Ga0182741_1001770_pt1 | contig 26916 bp, 23 predicted proteins | sample eDN5th37CBELigOP_FD_128874 | JGI IMG/M metagenome (GOLD analysis project Ga0182741, IMG submission 128874) | Enriched Organic Plus compost microbial communities from Emeryville, California, USA - eDNA 5th pass 37_C BE-Lig OP (version 2) (version 2) ... | reverse complement strand
GATCGCGTCGCCGTGTCCGATGAGCGCCGAGTTGGCGCGATAGCCGGGCTCCGGGTGGTCGGCGAGCTCGACGGGGCGATGCCCGAGCCGCGCGTAGTGCTCGTTGTGCGCCGCGTAGTTGAATCCGGCGGCGTAGAACGTCCCCGGCATGACGGGCGGGAGGATCGCGGCCGTCGAGCGCGGGTGGACCGCGCCCGTCCGGGTCCCGCCGAGCCACGGCGCGCCATCGAGCTCGAGGATCGCGTCGTCGATGATCTCGCCGTCGATGGGGCGGCCGTCGACGACGAATCGGCCGAATCGCGTCATCGAGAACTCCTCCGCCCGACTCTCGGGTGTCCCTCTCAACCCTAGGAATCAAGGCGCGCGCACGCTCCCGCGCGGTGCGCACACTAGGGTTGCGCGGCATGCACGGTCTCACTCCCGACCCGGCGCGCGCGCTCGGCTTGGATGGAGTCGCATCGACCGACGGGAGTGCGCCGTATGACTGCTGAGCCTGTTTCATCCGAGGTCGCGGGACGCGGGCGACGCCGACCGCCGCCCGTGCCCGTCGAAGTCGTCTCGACGGCGTGGCTGACGCCGCGGCTCGTGTCGATCCGCGTCCGCGGTCACGACCTCTCGCGCTTCGCCGACGCGCCGGCGACGTCGCACATCAAGGTGTTCCTCCCGGCTGATGGTCAGGACGCGCCCGTGCTGCCGGCGATCGCACCCGACGGGACGCGCGAGTGGCCCGAGGGCGTCGCGCGCCCCGTCATGCGCACGTACACGCCGCGCGGGCTCGACGGCGATGTCCTCGAGATCCAGTTCGTCGTCCACGGCGACGGTCCCGCCTCGGCATGGGCGGCCGGCGCGCGTCCGGGCAGCCGGATCGCGATCGGCGGCCCCGGGGGTCGCGTGCCGCTCGACTTCGCGGGCGAACGCTGGTGGATCGCGGGCGACGAGAGCGCGATCCCCGCGATCGGGACGCTCCTCGAGCGGATTCCCCCGTCGAGCGAGGGGGTCGTGCACGTCGAGATCGCCGCACCGGCTGACCGGGTCGAGCTCACGGCGCCGAGCGGGGTCGAGGTGCGATGGCACGTGCGCGAGGGCCGCGAATGGGGCGCGCCGCTCGAGGCCGCCGCCGCGGGAGCCGCGGTCGATCCCGCTGCGCAGTACTGGGTCGCGTGCGAGGCGACCGCCGTGCGCCGCATTCGCGCCGCGCTGCTCGCCGCCGGGGTCGCGCGCGAGCGGCTCGTGACGCGCGGGTACTGGCGCGCCGGCGAGCCGGACCACTCCGACCACGACTACGGCGAGGACTGACGCCCCGCCGACGCTCCCGCGTCAGCGGAGCTTGTGGGACACCCGCTTGACGACGAGGTAGGCCTCGAGGCCCTCCTGGCCGCCCTCGCGGCCGATGCCGGACTGCTTGACGCCGCCGGAGGGCGCCTCGGGGACGGATCCCCCGCAGTGGTTGATCGAGAGGATGCCGGCTTCGAGCCCGCGGATGAGCCGATCGGCGGTCGCCGCCTTCTCGGTGAAGCCGTAGGCCGCGAGACCGTACGGGAGTGCGTTCGCGATCGCGAGCGCCTCCTCGAGGTCGTCGAACGCCACCACGGGCGCGACGGGACCGAAGGGCTCCTCGCGCATGATGTCGGCGTCGAGCGGGACGTCGGAGAGGACGGTCGGCTCGAAGAAGTAGCCGCGCGTCCCGATGCGCTTCCCGCCGATCTCGACGCGGGCGCCCCGGGCGACCGCGTCCGCGACGAGCCGCTCCATCGCGACGAGTCGGCGCTCGTTCGCGAGCGGGCCCATCGTGACCCCCTCGTCGAGACCGAACCCGACCTTGACCTCCGCGGAAGCCTTGACGAGCTCGTCGAGGAACTCCCGGTAGATCGAGCGGTGGACGAGGATTCGGCTCGGGCTCGTGCAGACCTGACCCGCGTTCGCGTACTTGGCGGCGGCGGTGCGGCGCGCGGCGAGCTTCGGGTCGGCGTCCTCGCACACGATGACGGGCGCGTGGCCGCCGAGCTCGAGGATCATGGGCTTCATCTCGGCGCCGGCCTTCGCCGCGAGGTCCTTGCCGTTCGGGATCGACCCCGTGAAGGCGATGAGGCGGATCCGCTCGTCGCGCACGAACTGCTCGGCGATCTCGGCGGAGTGCCCGAACACGAGGTTGAGGACGCCGTCGGGGAGGCCCGCGTCCTGGTAGCACGCGACGAGCGCGACGGCGGTCGCGGGCGTCTCGTCGCTCGCCTTGAGGACGAGGGAGCAGCCGGCCGAGATCGCCCCGGCGATCTTGCGATTCGGGCTGCCGACCGGGAAGTTCCACGGGACGAGCGCGCCGACCGGCCCGACGGGCTCGTGGCGCACGGTGAGCTCGGTGTCGTTGTCGATCGGGATGATGCGGCCGTAGGCGCGCTTCGCGTCCTGCGCGTCCCACTCGAGCGCCTTGGCGCAGCGCAGCACCTCGCCGCGCATCTCGGCGAAGGTCTTCCCCTCCTCGATCGTCGCGATCCGGGCGATCGCGTCGGCGCGCTCGCGCATGATCGCGGCCGCCTTCATGAGGATGCGCGTGCGCTCGTCGACCGGGAGATCGCGCCAGCGCGGGAATGCGCGGGCCGCGGCCGCGATCGCGGCGTCCACGTCGGACCGGTCGGCCGTCGGCACTGCCGCGAGCACCTCCCCCGTCGTGGGGTCGAGCACGTCTCTCGTGCGACCGCTCGAGCCTTCGCGCCACTGCCCGTCGATGAGGAGCGCGAGCGGCGCCTTCGCGTACTCGGTCACGGCCGCGGGGGGAGCCTCGAGGACGATGCTCATTCGGGTCCTCCTTCGTCGCCGTCACGATTCGTGACGAGCGTGTAGATGTGGTGCGGCGGCGTCTCTTCGTAGTAGTTCGGGCCGTAGTTCTCGTCGACGCGGTCCATGTCCGCCGCGAGCTCGACGCGGCCCCCGCACGGCGCCTGGACGAAGCGGAAGACGTTCGAGCCGATCGTGTGCCGACCGAGCCGCCGCGACTCGCGCCAACCCCGCTCGATCATGTGGTTCACGCCCTCGATGACGTCGTCGAACCCCGCGACCTCGTAGGACGTGTGGTTCGTGCCGGCGCGATCCGGGCGGTGGCACAGGAGGAACGTGTGCTGGTCGGTGTCGCCGGGCGCTCGCATGAAGATCCCCATCTTCTCGACGATGTCGGTCGCCTTGAAGCCGAGTCGGTCGAGATAGAAGGCGCGAGCGGCCTCCTTGCCCGCCTTGGGGATGTTGAGCGCGACGTGGCAGATGCGGAACGGCTTGACCTGGCCGACGCTCGCGTGCGCCTCGTTGACGCGCTCGACCCGCCCCGTGCGGTTGTAGCGGCGGATCGGGTGGGTGATCTCCTTCGGCTTGGCGACCGTGAATCCGACCGTCCACCCGGTCTCGTCGCGCGACCACACGACCCCCTCGCGCTCGCTCACGAGCCGGTCGCTCGAAAGCTCGGCCGCGATCGCGTCGACGTCGTCCCGCGTCGTCGTGCCCCAGACGATGCGCCGGATGCCCGGCCCCTCCTCGACGCCCTCGGGCAGGTCCGGGTCGTCGAGCAAGCGCAATCGGACGGTCTGGCCGGCGAGCGTCTCGAACACGGCGCCGTCGGCACCGTGCTCGACGAGGTCGAGGCCGAAGTCCGTGAAGAAGCGCACGGACTCCTCGAGGTCCGCGACGCCGTACGTCACGGATTCGATGCGGTCAATCGGCATAGGGCTCGTCCTCCCCATCCACGGTACGAACCGCCGATCGACGGTCACAAGGGCGGGAGGGGCGCCAAGACGTCACGCTATTGTTGCGCTCCCTGCACTCGCGCCGCCCGAGCTCTCGCCTCGCCGCGGAACCACTCCGTCATGAAGTCGAGGAAGATCCGGACGCGTTCTGGCGTGCGCCCGCCGGGCCCGTGAACCGCGTACAGCGCGCGGTCCTTCGGCCGCAGGTCCGGCAGGAGCTCGACGAGGTCGCCGCGCTCGAGCGCTTCGAGCGCTGGGCGGCGCGGGATCAGCGCGACACCGCAGCCGCGCTCGACGAGCTTCTCGATGACGAGGTAGGAGTTCGCCACGACGACCGGCTTGCGAACCTTGAAGTGCACGGCCTCGTCCCCAGCGCCGAGATACCAGACCGGGTCGTTCAGGTGCAGGATGCACGCGAGCTCGGAGAGGTCGGACGTCGTCGCCGGCGCGCCGTGCTCGGCGACGTAGTCCTTCGATGCGGCGAGCACGAACGGGAGGTCCGAGACCTTCCGGACGCGAACATTCGAGTCGCGCAAGTCGCGAGTGTGGAAGGCGACGTCGTACCCGCGGTCGAGGAAGTCGTAGTTCCGGTCGGACATGCCGCCGAGTTCGAAACGCAACTCGATCCTCGGGTGCGCGCGTGCGAACGCCGCGATCGCGTCGCCGACGTCGAGCGTTCCGATCCACTTCGGGCAGATGACCGAGAGCGTGCCTTCGGGCGCGTTCTGGGAGTTGGAGAGGAGACTGTCCTGCTCCTCGATCTCGGCGAGGATGCGCTCCGCGAACTCGGCGTACTGGTGGCCCGCATCGGTCATGCTGACCGAGCGCGCCGTCCGGTTGACGAGCCGCGCGCCGACCTGCCGCTCGAGGTCGGCCACGTGCCGGGAGACGAGCGACCCCGAGATCCCGAGTTCCCGCGCCGCGGCGCTGAAGCTGCTCGAGCGCGCGACCGTGACGAAGGTCTTCATGACGACAAGTCGATCCATCGGTACACCCCCTCGTGCCGTGGGGCCGAGTCTACCGATGTCGAGCGCGACGGCCGGACGTCAGGCGGGGTCGGAGAGCTCCTCCTCGAGCGCGTGCACGCGGGCCCACTGCGCACGGACCTCGCGGCGCCGCTCGCGCCCCTCGGGGTGATCCGCGGGCGTCGCGCCGAGGAGCCTGCGCGTGTACGGGTGCTTCGCTCGAGTGAACAGCTCCTCCGGCGTCGCGACCTCGACGAGCTCGCCCTGCCGCATGACCCCGACGCGATCGGAGAGGTGCCGGACGATGCCGAGGTCGTGCGCGATGAAGAGGTAGCTCATGCCCGTCTGCTCCTGCAGGTCGCACAGGAGGTTGATGATCTGGCTCTGGGTCGACAGGTCGAGCGCGCTGACCGCCTCATCGCACACGACGAGCTTCGGCTTCAGCACGAGCGCCCGCGCGATCGCGACCCGCTGCTGCTGGCCGCCGGAGAGCTCGCCGGGGTAGCGGTCGAGATGCGCGCGCTGCAGGCCGACCTGATCGAACGCCTCGGCCGCGACCCGCCAGCGTTCGGCGCGACTCGACATCCCGTGTCGCTTGAGCGCCGCGAGGAGCGCGTCGGAGACGGGCTGTCGCGGGTTGAGCGACATCGACGGGTCCTGGAAGACCGCCTGGACGTCTCTCCGGTAGCTGAGCGGGGTGCGGCGCCCGAACGCCGTGACCTCGGTGCCCGCGAATTCGATCGACCCGCTCGCGCTCGGAATGAGGCGGAGGATCGCGCGGCCGGTCGTCGATTTGCCTGACCCCGATTCGCCGACGAGACCGAACGTCTCCCCGGCGCCGATGTGGAAGCTGACGCCCTTGACCACCTCGACACCGCGCTTGCGCCCGAACATGCGCGTCGACTGGTAGGCGACTCGCAGGTCTCGAACGACGAGGAGTGCGCGATCCTCGACGGGCGCGGTCGTCTCGGGAGCGGCGGTCGACGTCTCGATCGTCATGGCGCGACCTTCTCGAGTCGGAGCTCGTCGACGCGGATGCACCGGACATCGTCGATGAGCGGGACGGAACCCGCGGTGCACGCTTCGACGGCGAAGGGGCACCGGTTGGCGAAGTGGCAGCCGTCGGGCCACTGGCCGGCGAGCGGCACGCGGCCCGGGATGACGGCGAGCCGCTTCGACTCCGACTCCGCATTCGGGTTGGAGGCGAGCAGCGCGGCAGTGTACGGGTGGCGCGGCCGGTCGAAGAGGTCGGTCACGTCCGCGGTCTCGACGATCTCGCCCGCGTACATGACGACCGCGCGGTCGCACGCCTCGGCGACGACGCCGAGGTCGTGCGTGATGAGGAGGATCCCCATGCCGAACTCGTCGCGGAGGTCGAGGAGGAGGTCGAGGACCTGGGCTTGGGTCGTGACGTCGAGGGCGCTCGTGGCCTCGTCCGCGATGACGAGGTCGGGGTTCGCGGCGAGCGCCATGGCGATCGCGACGCGCTGCGCCATGCCCCCGGAGAACTGGTGCGGGTAGTCGTTCAAGCGCTTCGCCGCGTTCGAGACGCCGACGCGATCGAGGAGTTCGGCGGCGCGCGCCCGAGCCGCACCCCGACTGAGCTTGAAGTGGGCGTGCAGCACTTCCGTGAGCTGCGTGCCGACCGTGTGGACGGGCGAGAGCGCCGCCATCGGGTCCTGGAACACGGCCGCGAGCTTCCTGCCGCGGACGTCCCGCAGGTCGCGCTCGCGAGCCCCGGCGATCTCGCGGCCGTCGAGCAGGATCGATCCGGTTGTGACGCCGATGCCGGGCGGGAGCAGGCCGAGGATCGACCGTGCGAGCATCGACTTGCCGGAACCGGACTCGCCGAGCAGACCGACGACCTCGCCCTTCTTGATCCCGAGCCACACGTCGCGCACGAGCGGCACGGGCGCGCCGGGACCGTAGAGCGAGACGCCGAGCCCTCGCACCTCGAGGACGTGGTCGGGGTCCGCCGGTCCCTCGGTCGGCACGCCCGAGATGCGCGACGCGTGCGTCGCCGCGGCCGTGAGCGCGACGCTCGGATCGGCGACGGCGCGACGCTTGATGCGCTTGACGCGCTTCCGCGAATCGCCGGCGAGCGCCTCGCTGATCGCGTCGCCGAGGATGTTGAACGCGAGGACGGTGAGCAGGATCGTGATCCCGGGCGGGAACGCGAAGAACGGCTGGACGAGCTGCTGCCGAACGGCGGCCCCGAGGAGGCCGCCCCACGAGGGGACGGAGGACTCGAGTCCGATCCCGAGGAAGCTGAGCGCCGACTCGATGATGATCGCGGCGCCCGTCAGGATCGCCCCCTGGATGACGAGCGGCCCCGCGAGGTTCGGGAGGACTTGTCGGAAGAGGATCGCGATCTCGCGAATGCCGGAGACGCGCGCGGCGTCGACATAGAGCTTCGAACGCTCGGCGAGTGTGATCGCGCGCGCCATGCGCGCGAAGTTCATGCAGAAGATGAGGCCGATTCCGAGCATGACGGACGGGAGGCCGCGCCCGAGGATCGCGATGACCGCGAACGCGACGAGCATGCCGGGCAGCGCGTCGATGATGTCGACGAACCGGGTCCCGATGCGGTCGGCCCACCCGCCCCGGTAGCCGAGCACAAGGCCGATCGGCACGCCGATGACCATCGCGACGAGCACCGAGCCGAAGCCCACCATGAGCGCGACGCGCGCGCCGTAGAGCAGGCGGCTCAGCGTGTCGCGGCCGTTCTCGTCCGTTCCGAGCCAGTGGGCCGGATTCGGTCCCTGGAGGATGCCCTCGGGCGTGAAGTTGTTGAGGAGCGGGTCGTAGGGCGCGAGCCAGTCCGCGTTGAGCGCGCAGAACGCGATGAACAGGATCCACAGCGCCGCGATGATCGCGAGCGGCTTCCGCGAAAGCCGCTTGAGCACGCGTCGTGCCCCGCTCTGGGGGCCGTCCGCCTTCTTCGCGACGGCGACGGCGCTCGTCTTCGGTTCGGGGCGGAGCGTCACTGCGGCCTCGCTCTCGGGTTGAGGAGCCCGTAGGCGATGTCGACGACGAGGTTGACACCGATGACGATGACGCAGACGACGAGCGCGGCTCCCTGGACGACGGGGAAGTCTTTGCTGATGACGCTCGACAGGAGGAGCGTGCCGAGCCCGGGGAACGCGAAGACGCGCTCCATCACGAGGCTTGTGCCGAAGAGGATGCCGACGGCGAGCGCACTCGCCGCGAGCACGGGGATCATCGCGTTCTTGAGCGCGTACTTGAAGATGATCTTCGACCGGGGGACGCCGGCCGCGGTGAGCGTGTCCGCGTACTTCGACGCGAGCGCTTCGGCGATCGCGGTGCGCGTCTGGCGGGCGATGAGTGCGCACGCCCCTGCGCCAAGCGCGATCGCGGGGAGCACGAGGCCGCGCAACCATTTCCCGGGATCCGCGTCGGGCGGGGTCCAGGCGACGACCGGGAACCAGCCGAGCTGGATGACGAAGATGAGCACGAGGATGATGCCGACCCAGAACTCCGGCATGGACTGCATGAGCGACGTGAACGCCGTGACGCCGCGGTCGACGGGGCGCCGGGAGTGGGTGCCGGCGAGGATCCCCAGGCTCACGCCGATGAGCATGGCGACGAGCAGACCGCCGCCCACGAGGGAGAGCGTCGCCGGGAGGCGCTCGAGAATGAGGTCGGTGACGGGTCGGTTGCTGAGATAGGACTGCCCGAGATCTCCCTGCACCGCTGCGGCGAACCAGTTCACCACCTGCTCGGCGAACGGCCGGTCGAGCCCCAGCTCGGCCTCGATGCGCGCGATGTCCTCGGGGTTCGCCGCATCGCCGAGGATCATCGCCGCGGCGCTGCCGGGCACGAGGTAGATGAGGGAGAAGACGAGGAAGCCGACGATGAGCAGTTGCGGCACGACGAGGACGAGACGGGAGGCGATCAGCTTCAGCATGCTCGCGCTCCCGTCTCGTCCTTCATCGTGGTCGTGCCGTGTCTATCCGCTGCGGCTCAGCCGTTGACCGGGCGAACCTTGTGGTAGTCGATCAGGTTCGGCTCCGCGGCGGCGATCTCCGTCGGCATGACGTCGGTGACCCTCGTCGTGTTGTAGGCGATCGCCTGGCCCGCGACCGTGTGGCCGCAAGCGAGCGCCTCGTCGGAGATCTGCTTCATGACGGCGGCCCACGCCTCATTCTGCTCGGGGCCGGGGGCCGCCTGCTGCGCCGCTTCGACGAGCGCGAGCAGCTCGGGACTCGCCGCCCCGGACGGGTTCGACGGCGTGCGCGGCGAGAACCACGCGTTGTACCAGTCGGCGGGGGTCACCTGCCGGAGGGAGCCGATGCCGAGCGGGAACTGGCCGCTCGACCATGTCGAGACGAACTCGGGGACGGCAAGCTCCTGGACGGTGACGTTGACGCCGGGCAACTGGTTGAAGGAGTCCGCGTAGACCTCGACCTGCTGCTTGTTGAACGGCGCGGCAGGGAATACGAGCTCGACGGTCGGGTTGCCCGCCTCGGCCAGGAGTTCCTCGGCCCTCTCGAGGTCGTGCGGGTAGCCCGTGATCTCCGGGTTGTAGCCGGGCTCGCCCTCGAGGAAGTGCTGCGTGCCGGGGTAGATGAGCGGGTCGAGCTCGCCGTACGCCTCCATGTCGAGCGAGTAGCACAGCGCCTGACGGACGCGGACGTCCTCAAGCGGCTGACCCGCTCCGCGAGCGAAGAAGATCACCGCGTTGCGGAGCGCCGCGTACTCGTAGAACGCGACGTCGGGCGACGCCTCCACGAGCGGCAGCGACTCGGCCTCGACATCCGTGACGTCGATCTCGCCGCTCAGCACAGCCGCGGTCGCGGCGGTGTCGTCGGCGATCGCGACCATCTCGATGTTCGCGAACGGCGGGAGCTCGCCCCAGTAGTCCGCGAACTGCGCGAAGAACATCGACGTGCCCTCGACGGACCGTTCCGGGTCGTACGCCCACGGGCTCGTGCCCACCGGGTGCGTGGCGATCGACCCGTCGGCGATCGCGGCCGGGCTGCCGATCGGGAGCGTCTGGTCGCTCAAGAGCGCCGTGGCGGTCCCGAACGGCCGAGTGAAGTTGATCGTGATCGTGTAGTCGTCGACGACCTCGACGCTCTCCAGGACCGCGGCGAACGGGCCGCCGAACTGGCCGCCGACGACCTCCGTGACGTACTCGATGTTCGTCTTGACCGCCTCGGCGTTGAACGGCTCGCCGTCGTGGAAGAGGACGCCCTCGCGGAGGGTGAGCGTGATCGACATCGCGCCCTCCCCCATCTCCCAATCGGTGGCGAGCCCGGGCAGGATCTCGCCGGAGTGCGTGCGATTGAGGAGCGTCTCGTAGGGCAGGCGGAAGTGACCGGGCTGCATGGCGTTGGAGCCAGGCTCCCAGCTCAGGGGGAAGCTGCCCCAGTTGATGCGGAGCGTGTCGGAAACAGGTCCCGCGGCTGTGGCGGAGCCGGACGGTGCGGGTGCGCCCGTGCAGCCGGCGAGTGCGATCGCTGCTGCAACGGCCGGTACCAGCACCTTGAACGTTGCTGACTTCATGGCGTGGACGCCTCCTTGCGTCGGTAGTCAGAGTGATTGCAGACCCTCGGCATCGAGGGTCACATGTGACCGAGGTCCACGGTAGACGCGGGAGGACGACTACCTCATTCCCCAGAGTGCAAGCAAACCGTGCACGTTCCGTGTCCTCATGACGGCCGGCTCCTGACCGGGGTCGCCGAACGTTGCCAGGAGAGGCCGGACATGGTTTCATACGTCTGAAACACTCGGCCGCCGAGCAAAGGAGCAGGACATGGCCTGGGAATTCGTGAGCCTCGAACAGGGGATCGAGCAGGCGGGCTCGCCCGTCGCGCTGCTGTGGAAGCCCGGTTCGCCGGCGTGGAGACCGCCGCGTGTCGAGCCCGAGTACGCGGGGTGGGCCGAGGAGCAGACCGCGTGGCGGGAGACCGTGTCGCTCGCCGACCTGTCGTTCCACATGTCGGATGCCTTCATCGAGGGGCCCGACGCCGTGCGGCTGCTCAGCGAGGTGAGCGCGAACAACGTCTCGGCTCAGGCCGTCGATCAGGCGAAGCAGTTCGTCCCGGTCGCGAACGACGGCAACATCATCAGCGACGGGATCCTCGCCCGCACCGGGAAGGAGTCGTTCGTGCTGAGCGGCGTCGAGGCCGCGCAGCACTGGGTCGACTACCACGCGAAGGCGGGCAACTACGACGTCTCGATCGAGATCGATCCCGACATGGAGTACCGCCAGGACTCGCCGCGGCTCTTCCGTCTCCAGATCCAGGGCCCGCTCGCCCTCGAGGTCGTCGCGAAGGCGTTCGGCGGCCCGCTCCCCGAAACGAAGTTCTTCCACTCGACGCCCGTGTCGCTGCTCGGAGCGCAGTTCCGCGCGCTCCGCCACGGCATGGCAGGGCAGCCGGGCTACGAGTTCATCGGCGACTTCGCCGACCACGAACTCGTGAAGGACGCGCTGCTGGCAGCGGGGGCCGAGTTCGGCATCGTCCACATCGGGGCGCTCGCCTACTCGACGAACGGCGTCGAGAGCGGGTGGATCCCATCCCCGACGCCGGCGATCTACACGGACCCCGCGCTCGAGGGCCTCCGCCGCTCGATCAGCCTCTACAGCTACGAGGGCCAGAAGCCGCTCTACGGGAGCGCATTCTCCGAGCGGATCGAGGACTTCTACGTCTCGCCCTGGGAGCTCGGCTACGGGCGCTCGATCCACTTCGACCACGACTTCATCGGCCGCGACGCGCTCGCCGCCGCGAAGGAGACCGTCCGCCGCAAGAAGGTCACGCTCGAGTTCGACCCCGCTGACGCGGCCGCGGTGATCGGCGCCGAAGGGTTCTTCAACTGGTACCCCCGGATGCGCATCGAGCACGGCGGACGCGCCGTCGGTTTCACGCATTCCGTCTCGCGGATCGCGCCGATCGGCAAGGTGCTCGCCCTGTCGATCGTCGACGAGGGGTCCGCGGCTCCAGGCACCCAGGTCGAGGTGGTGTGGGGCGAGCACCCCGGGCTCGGCACTCCGGCGGACGCCGATTTGGGCTTCCCGCGAATCCGCGCGACCGTGCAGCCGGCCCCCTACAGCGAGTTCGCCCGCACGGCCTACCGCAGCAACCGATCGTGACCGCGCTCGAGTCCTCCGCGGGCGCCGGCTGCCGTGCCTGAGGTCATCGACGTCCACGCGCACGTCGTCGACCCGGCGCTCGTGCGCCGGGCTGCCGGCCGCACCGTCATGGGCGGGTGGGGGACGCGGCGGCACGAGCCGCTGGATCCGGACAGGTCATCGGCCTCGCCACACTGCCGCTCAAGGACCTCGAGGCGGCGATCGCGGAACTCGATCGCGCGATCGCGAGGGGCTTCCGGGGCGTCGCGCTGCCCGCCTTCGCGGACGGCGACTACCTGGGCGCGCCGCGGTTCGAGGCGCTGTGGGCCGGCATCGAGGCGCGCTCGCTTCCGGTCTTCGTCCATCCCGACGGGGCCCGCGACCCGTGGTATCAGGAGTACGCGCTCTGGAACTCGGTGGGACAGCCGGTCGAGGAGGCGAGGTTCCTCGCGTCGATGATCCTCGAGGGGATGCTGGAGCGGCACCCCGGCTTGCGCATCATCGTCTCCCACGGCGGCGGCTACCTCCCGCACTACTTCGGCCGACTCGACCGCAACGTCACGAACATGCCGGACTCGGTGCGGCACATCTCGCGAGCGCCGAGCGAGTATCTGCGGGACCTCTACTTCGACACGTGCGTCTACGACGTCGCGGTCCTCGACGCCCTCATCCGGCGCTACGGCGCCGACCATGTCGTCATGGGCAGCGACTACCCCGTCGGCGAGCGCGAGCCCGTCGGATTCGTCCGGAGCGCTGAGGGCCTCGGCGAGGCGCAGCTCGCCGCGATCCTCGGCGGCATCGCTGCCCGGCTCTTCGACGCGGCCTGAGCGGGGCCGCCGGCGTCAGCGCACATCGACGGGCCAGAGCGGACCCGGATCGGGGTCCGGCCCGTCGATGAGTTCGACGATGCGCTGGAGATCCGCGATCGCCTCGCGCGCGACGGCCGCGCCGAGGACATCGGAGAGTCGCTCATGCAGCTCGGCGAGGCGCTGTCGACCCTCGGCGACGCCCTCGAGTCCCTTCTCGGTCACCTCGTACCAGATGACCTTGCGATGGACGGGGTGCGGAAATCGCCGCACCCAGCCGAGCGATTCGAGCCGACCGAGCGCGGTCGAGACGCTCTGGGGCGTGATGTGGAAGCGGCGCGCGAGATCCGACGCGGAGAGGTGGCCGAGCTCGTCGAGATGGACGGCGAGGCCGAGTTGCGTGATCGTCACGCCCATCCCGTCGATCGCCTCGAGGACGAGTCGATGGACCGCCTGATTCGCCCGGTACAGGACGTACGGGAGCCCGTCGGTCCACCCGGGCACGGTCGTGCGCTTCTCGGCCATCCCCGGACTCCGTCCTCCGCGTGTCGCGTTTCCGGAATCATATTCCGGCATCGACAAGCTTATTAGGCATCTTCCATTGTTTCAGATCTCTGATACGTTCGATGCGACGGGCGACGAGGCCCGCATTCACGGAAGGACAGCCATGGCGAGTCTCGAAGACGAGATCCAGAAGGCCGGCGGACCGCTCGCGCTCCTGCGCAGCGGACGCTCCGGCTCCTACGCATTCCCCGTCAAGGCGGAGTTCACGAACTGGCGGGACGAGCAGGAGTCGTGGCGCACGAGCGCGGCGCTCATGGACCTCTCCCTCCATATGCCGGACCTGACGGTCAAGGGCCCGGACACGTACCGGCTCCTTCAGGACGTCGGCGCGAACAGCTTCAAGGGCTTCGGACCGATGAAGGCGAAGCAGCTCATCGCGGTCGGCTACGACGGCAACATGATCGGCGACGCGATCCTCTTCTGCCTCGCCGAGCACCACGTCCGGATCGTCGGGCGCCCGCCCGCGCTCAACTGGGTGCAGTTCCACGCCGAGACCGGCGGCTACAACGTCGACGTCTCGAAGGACGAGCGCGCGATCCTCAACCCCAGGGGCCGCGAGCTCTACCGCCTCCAGCTCCAGGGGCCGAACGCCGACAAGATCTTCGAGAAGGTCAACGGCGGGCCCATGCCGGAGATCAAGTTCTTCCACATGGGCAAGTTCAAGATCGGGAAGTACGAGACGACGGCGCTCAACCACCGCATGTCCGGCTTCCCCGGCCTCGAGTTCTTCGGCCCCTACGCCGAGCTCGAGGGCGTCCGGGAGACGCTCCTCGAGGCGGGCGCCGAGTTCGGCATCACGCAAGTGGGCGGCCGGGCGTACGCCTCGGTCGCGACCGAGTCGGGGTGGATCGCGAACACGCTCCCCGCGGTGTACTCCTCGCCCGAGACGAAGCCCTTCCGCGAGTGGCAGAGCTCGCGGTCGTTCGAGGCGAACCTCGCGCTCGGCGGGAGCCTCGTCTCGGATCGCATCGAGGACTACTACGTCACGCCATGGGACCTCGGGTACGGCCACATCGGGAAGTTCGACCACGACTTCATCGGTCGTGACGCGCTCGAGCGCCGACAGGACGAACCGCACAAGCGCAAGGCGTGGTTCAAGTGGGACCGCGACAGCTTCGCGGCGGTGTTCTCCAGCATGTACGAGGAGGGCGCCGCGCGGTACAAGTACTTCGACCTGCCGGCGGCGATGTACACGGCGTGCCAGTTCGACCGGATCGAGGCCGACGGCAGGCTCATCGGCGCGGGCAACCTCGTCATCTACTCGTCGAATGTGCGCGCGGCCATCTCGCTCGGCTCGGTCGAGGCGGCCGAGTTCGAGGAGGGCCGCCCGGTCGAGCTCGTCTGGGGCGAGCCGGACGGCGGATCGAACAATGCCGTCGTCGAACGCCACACGCAGCTGCGCGTCAAGGGCACGCTCATGGACCGGCCCTTCAAGGAGGGCACGGAGGGCTCGAACATCCGCTGATCGCTCGCCGTCGGCCGTGGCGCAGGCTGCGCAAGCAGAGGTTGCGCCACGGTCGGCGCGCGGGGCGATAGCGTCGAGACCGCCGACTCGCGTCGAAGGAGACGAACGAATGCCAGCCACCCCGCGCCCACGCACCAAGGCCGCGCCGGACGTGTTGCGGACCGCGGGCCTCGACCTGATCTGCCTCGGAACCAAGGGCGGCCCGCCGCCGAGCCCCGACGCGACGGGCATCTCGAGCGCGCTCGTCGTCGACGGCGCGGTCTACCTCGTCGACGTCGGGCGCTCCGCCGTGACGCAATACGTGCGCTCCGGGCTCAAGTTCCGCGACCTCCGCGGGGTCTTCATCACGCACTTGCACGCGGACCACGTCGCCGACTACTTCAACCTCTTCCTGCTCGCCGGCAACGGGAACCCCGCCCACCGCGACTCCATGCCCGATGTCACGTCCGTGTGGGGACCCGGGCCCGCCGGCGGCCTCCCGGACGCCTTCGGCGGCCGCACGCCCGCCGTGGAGCACCCGGAGGATCCCACTCCCGGGATCCGGGGACTGACCGATCACGCCTCGGCGGCATTCGCCTACTCGACGAACCTCTTCATTCGCGATTCGCACGTCCGGCCCACGCGCGGCCTGGCCGAGGTGCACGAGATCGACGTCAGCGCGACGGGCGCCACCTATCGGGACACCCACCCCGACATCGAGCCGTTCCTCGTGATGGAGGACGAGCATGTCCGTGTGACGGCGACGCTCGTGCCGCATGGTCCCGTCTTCCCCGCCTTCGCATACCGGTTCGACACGCGGCACGGATCCGTCACGTTCTCGGGCGACACGACGTACAGCGACAACCTGATCCGGCTGGCAAGGGACACGGACGTGCTCGTCCACGAGGCGATCAACGTCGACGGCTTCCAGGGCCCGCCCGCACTCGTCGACCACCTGCTCGAGGGCCACGTCGAGATCCAGAAGGTCGGCGGTATCGCGCAGCGCGCCGGCGCGAAGCGACTCGTCGTGAGCCACATCGGCGACCTCGTGCGCGGCATCGCGGATCTCGATGAATGGGCGGACTGGGCGCAGATCGGCTACGACGGTCCGGTGCACGTCGCCGCGGAGCTCGACCTGATCCGGATCGGCTAGGCCCCCCCGGCCCGCTTGGGGAGTGCGAAGACGAGGCCGAATGCGGCGGCCGCGAGCACGGCGCTGATCCCGAGCGACACGGCGGTCGCGTCCGTGAACGCGTCCGCGTGCGAGAGCCCGGACGCCTCGAGCGGGTCGAGCAGTCCGAAGAGCACCGCTCCGGACACCGCGACGCCAAGCGCGGCCCCCACGCGCTGCATCGTGTTCGCGACGCCGTTCGCCGAGCCCGCGACATCCCGGTCGACCGTGGCGACGATGAACTGGATGTTCGGCGCGATGAAGACCCCGCTCCCGAATCCCGCGATCGCCATGGGGGCGACGAAGTGCCAGTGGCGCAATTCGACGCCGGGGACGGCCGCGAGCACGACCGCGAGCGTCGCGATGCCCACCGTGAGCATGCCGGCGCCCAGCGCGAGCGCGCTGCGACCGAGCCGCGCCGTCACGCGCGGCGAGCTGAGCGAGCCGGCGACCGCGGCGATCGAGAACGACAGCACGACGAGACCCGTGCTGAGCGCCGATTGCCCGAGGCCGGACTGCCACAGGAGCGAGAGCGCGAAGAAGATGCTCGTGAACGCGGCGAAGTACACGAAGGCGAGCAGGATGCCGCCCGTGAACGCGGCGTGCGCGAAGAGCCGGGGCGGCACGAGCGGCGTCCGTCCGCGCGCCGCGTAGCGCCGCTCCCACGCGGCGAAGAGCACGAGGAGCCCGAGTCCCGCGACGATGATCGCGATCGCCCACCACGGCCAGCCCCAGTCGCCGCCTTCGATGACCGGCACGAGGATGCTCGCGAGCGCGAGCGAGACGAGCACGAGACCGATGACGTCGACCCCGCTCGCTCCCGACGCGGTGCGCTTCGGGAGGACGATGAACCCCGCGACGACCGCGAGCGCGACGAGCGGCACATTGATGAAGAAGACCCAGCGCCATCCCGTGTCATGTCCGAACGCCTGGATGATGAGTCCGCCGAGCGACGGGCCGATCGCGCCCGAGATGCCGAGGGTCGCACCGAGCGCGGCGAACGCGCGCGACCGCTCGCGAGGTTCGTACATGAGCTGGATGAGGGCCCCGACCGTCGGCAGCATGATCCCGGCGCCGAGCCCCTGCACGACGCGCGCCGAGATGAACTGCACCTGATCGGCGGCGAGTCCCGAGCACAGGCTCGCGACGCCGAAGATCCCGATCCCGAGGAGGAAGACCCGCGCGTGCCCCCAACGGTCCGCGAGGCGACCGGACGGGATGAGGATGAGCGCGTTCGCGAGCGAGAACCCCGACATCGCCCAGCTGAGCGCGGACTCGCCCGCGTCGAGCGAGGTCCGCATCGTCGGGAGCGCGACGTTGACGATCGTGAGGTCGAGCATCATCATCGCGTTGCCGAGGATGACGATCGCAAGCGCGAGCGTGCGCTTGCGCCCGTGCGCGACCATTCCCCCCGCCGTGCGCGTCACTCGGGCAGGTCGACGAACGTGCTCTCGTACCGCCAGAACATGTCGTGCGTCCCGCTCGGGAGGACCTTCGCGTAGAGCGGCGGACGCTCGACCTCGACGGGCTTGAGCGTGCGCTCGGTCGCGAGCGCCGCGAGCACGATGCCCGCGTGGTACTCGGCGAGCACGGTCCGGAACACCGCCTCGCGAAGAGTCCGGCCGACGATGACGGCGCCGTGCCAGCGCAAGAGCGTGACCGCACTGTCCCCCATGAGCGCGACGAGGTCCTTCGCCATGTCGTGGTTCGTGACGAGCTCGGGACGCTCCCACAGCGGAATGCGCTCGGGCCAGAAGCTCGCGTGGATCATGAGGAGATCGGCGGGCGGGACGTCGAGCGCGGCGAGGGCCGTGAGGTTGGGCGAGTGCACGTGGATGAGCGACTGGAGATCGGGCCGGGCGCGGTGGAGCTCCGCGTGCATGTACAGCTCGAGGGGCCGACCGTGGTCGAAGACGTCGTCGAGGCCGAGTTCGAGGACGTCCTCCGGGCGGCACAGGTCCTTGCGTTTGCCGGCGCCCGGGCACAAGAGGTACACGCTCGGGTCCTCCGTCAGGACGCTCACGTGCCCGAACATGCCGATCATGCCGTGTCGCGCGAGAATGCGCGTCGCGGTCGCGAGCTCCTCGCGCAGCTCGTCATTGCTCGGCACGGCTCAGCTCCCGACCGCGGCGGGCGCGACCTTCGCGTACCCACGGACGTCCGGGAACGGCGGCTCCTTGTCGGGCTGGAGGTCGACCTGGAACGTGTTGAGGAGGTAGGCAAGCATCGTGAAATTGCCGAGGAGCCCGATCGAATCGACGAGCTGCTGGTTGGTGAACGTCGCCTGCATCCGCTCGAACGTCTCGTCGGACACGAAGTGGTCGACCATGACCTCGACCGCGAAGCGGTGCCAGAGCGCGAGTTCGGCGTCGTCGCCGAAGTCCGGCTCCTCCCAGTTCGCGAGCTGCCGGATCGCCTCCGCGGGGATCCCCGACTCGATCGCCTTCTCGACGTGCGCGTTCCACGAGTACTGCGCGTCGTGGTACCGCGCCGCGACAAGGAGCGCGTACTCGCGGATGCGCTCGGGGAGGCTGCAGTCGAATCGGACGAATGCGCCGAGCGCCTCGGCTCGGTCGCACATCTCCGGGCTGTGGAGCCACACCTTGAACGGACCGCCGATCTTGCCGCGCTTGCCGGCGATGCGTGCGGCGAGTTCGCGCTGGCGATCGTTGTACTGCTCGTCCTGGAGCACTGGAAGTCGCATGGCGCCAGGCTACGTCGCGCGCGCGCTCGACGGTTCAGCGCATTCGGCAAGGTTTGCGTGCAGGCCGGGGAGCGACTGCCCCGCGCCGCGCTGGCTATCGTGAGCCCGACAGTACGAAGGAGAGAGCATGACGACCGTCCGCATCTTCGACCGGATCGAGGTCATGGACCGCGGCGGGTCGGTCCGTACGTGGCCGCTCATCACGAAGCACACCTATCTCGCCGAGGGCGATTTCGAGGACCCGAACCTCACGACCGGCATCAGCGAGTACCCCGTCGGCTCGGGGGCGCCGCTCCACTCCCACAATTGCGACGAGCAAGTCGTCATCCTCTCCGGGCGAGGCTTCGTCGAGGCGGAGGGCGTCCGCACGGACTTGGCGCGATACGACACCGCGTACGTCGAGGCGGGGAAATTCCATCGCTACCAGAACACGGGCGACGAGCCGATGGTCATCCTCTGGATCTACCCGCAGGCCTTCGTCACGCGGACCTTCGCCGACACAGGCGTCACGGTCGAGCACCTCACGCCGGAGGACGCGATGGGCGGGCGCTCTCCGCTATGAGCCGACAGCCAGTGGGTGTCGGCGCGGCGCGACCGCCGCGAAGCGGGCGCTCCGCTGTGAGCCGACTCCCGATGTGAGACATCGCAACATCGCGCAAGCTCAGGGTGCGCGGCGCGGGCTCGACGCCGACCGACGACTGCCACACGATCGAACTACGTCCAGACGAATGGGGTTGTGCATGCTTGAGACCGAAGTCCTCGTGGTCGGAGCCGGACCGACGGGGGCGACGGCGTCGCTCTTGCTCGCGCGACACGGCATTCGGACCCTCATGGTGAGTCAGAGCGCGTGGGTCGCCGACTCGCCTCGAGCGCACATCGTCAATCAGCGGACGATGGAGGTCATGCGGGCGATCGGGCTCGAGGACGTGTGCGAAGCGGCCGCGGCACCGGGGACTGCAATGGCGAACCACGTCATGATGACGGCCGTCAACGGCGTCGAGTTCGGTCGCATGTGGACGTGGCAGCAAGACCCGTCGCGACTCGGCGAGTACGCCGCGGCGAGTCCGTGTCGCGGGTGCGACCTGCCGCAGCACAGGTTCGAGCCCATCCTCGTCGGAGAGGCCGCGCGACTCGGTGCGCGAGTGCAGTACCGGACGCGCTTCGTCTCACTCGAGCAGGATGACGATGGCGTCACGACGATCCTCGAGGACCTCGACACGGGTCAGCAGTATCCCGTCCGCTCTCGATACGTCATCGGGGCCGACGGGGGGCAGAGTCCCGTCGCGGATGCGATCGGGCTCGAGCTCGAGGGGACATCGGGTATCGGACGTGCGCTCAACGTCGTCTTCGACGCCGATCTGACCAAGTACTTCGAGCACCGGCAGGGCTCGATCTTCTGGATCCTCCAGCCGGGGCGCGAGTCCGGCATGACGAACGCGATGCTTCGCATGGTCACGCCTTGGACGCAATGGGTCGTCGGATTCGTCCACTTGGGCGACCGCGTCGCAGACCTCTCATTCGAGGCGCTCCGTGCCGAGGTCGCCGAGCTCATTCAGGATGACTCGGTCGACATCACGATCCGCGGCGTCTACCCCTGGCGCATCAATCACGTCATCGCGAAGCGATACCAGGTGGGTCGAGTCATCTGCGGTGGCGACGCCGTGCACCGACACCCGCCGATGAACGGGCTCGGGAGCAATACGTGCATCCAGGACGCGTTCAATCTCGCGTGGAAACTCGCGGCGGTGCTGCGCTGGGGCGCGAGCGAGTCGCTGCTCGAGACGTACTCGGACGAGCGCCGTCCGGTCGGCAAGCAAGTCGTCGATCGCGCGATCGCGAGCTGGCGGCAGAACCCCGACGTTATCCGCTCGCTCGGGATCGACGCCCAGGCGCCGGCGGCGGTGCGGCAAGCGCAGTTCGAGGAACTTTTCGAGGACTCCCCCGCGGGCGAGGCTCGACGCGCGGCCTTCCAGGCCGCGAAGCGATCGAAGGACTACTCGTATCACGCGCACGGAGTCGAGATGAACCACTTTTACGAGTCGGCGGCGGTCCTCGACGACGGGGAGGGGCCGATCGAGTTCGAGCGAGACCCCGAGCTGCACTTCCAGCCGATGTTCCGCGCGGGCGCTCGCTTGCCGCACGTGTGGGTCGGTCGCGGAGGGGACACGACGACCGCGCCGATCTCGACGCTCGACCTCACGGGACCCGAGCGCTTTACGCTCATCACTCGAGTTCGCGGGACGGCATGGCTCGATGCCGCGGCGCGCGTGAGTGAGAAGCTCGGCGTGCCGATCTCGGCAGTCCGCATCGGACTAGGCGGGGAGATCGCCGACCTCTATGGCGAGTTCGGCGAGCGGTGCGGATTCGGCGAGGACGGCGCGATCCTCGTGCGGCCGGACCAGCACATCGCGTGGCGAGTCACGTCCGCGCCCGGCGATCCCGAGGCTGAGCTCGAGTCCGCGCTCCGCGCGATCCTCGCGCGCTGACGCGGGAGCGAAGGCGAGCACATCGGCAACTACAACGCGGCGGCGTGCCCGAACCTCGTCCACACCCTCGACGGGACGATCGAGCTCTTCCACGCGATCCCGGCCGCGCACAAGCGCCTCTCGATCGGCCCGTATCCGCCCATGCAGTCGCGCCCCTGGATCGAAGAGCACGACAAGATGTTCCGCTGGTACGACAAGTGGCTCAAGGGGATCGACAACGGGGTCGACGCGGAGCCGGCCGTCTCGGTCTTCGTCGAGGGCACGAGGCGGTACCTCGAGGCGGACTCCTGGCCGCCCAAGCCGATCGACCACCGCCCGCTGTACCTGCGCCCCCGCGGCAAGCTCGCCCCGGACCCCGAACCGATGGGGCCCGAGTGGGCGGCGCCGGACGGATTCTTCCAGGCACCGCTGACGGTGACCGACAAGGTCGAGATCCTCACGTGGTCGACCGAGGCGTTCGAGGAGCCCGTCGAGCTCATCGGTCAGGGCGCGCTCCACCTCTTCGGCGCGATCGACCAGGACGACACGAACTTCATCGCGCGCATCTGGGACGTGGCCCCGGGCGGGCGGCGGCAGCTTCTCACGACCGCCTACCTGAAGGCCTCGCATCGCGAGCTCGACCTGGAGCGGACGAGCGAGGGCGACCCGTGGCACCCGCACACCCGCAAGGTGCCGGTGACGCCCGGGGCGGTCGAGGAGTACGTCCTGCGCGTCTACCCGTTCGCGGCGACGATTCTCCCCGGTCACCGCATCGTGCTCGAACTCTCCTGCGACGAGCCCATGGTCGATGATCACAACGCGCTCTTGCCGCCCGACGCGTTCCATCTCCCGGTCGGCCGTCCGGTAACGCACACGATCTACCGCGACGCGACGCACCCCTCGCGCCTCGTGCTCCCCTTCACTCGCGCCTGACCGCCGCCTGCCTCCGTATCAGGGGCGCACGACGATCTTGCCCGGGTCGTGCTTCGACTCGAGGAGCTCGAATGCGGCGCGCACCTCGTCGAGCGGGAACGTCGCGACGATCGGGAGGACGATCCGCCCCGCTGCGACTTCGTTCGCGAGCCACGCGAGGTCCTCGGCGTCCCGCAACCGGGGCGCCGTCCGGATGCCGAGGTCCGCGACCGCGTTGTGATTCGCGATCGCGAGGATGCGTTCCTTCGGCACGCCGAGCGCGAGGCCGGCGTCGACCCCCTCCCGGCCGTGGTTGTCCTGCACCGCGGTGAAGCCGCACGGCGCGTGGGCCTTCACCCGCTCGACGAGACCTTCGCCGTATGCGACCGGGTCGACCTTGAGCGAGCGAAGGAAGTCGTGATGCCTCGGGTGGGCGACGCCGACGACGCGAGCTCGCCGCGCGATCGCGAGCTGCGCGTAGACGATCCCGACGGCGCCCGCGGCGCCGCTGACGAGCACGGTGTCGCCGTCCCCCACGGGGACCGTGCGAATGCTCGAGAGCGCGGTGAGCCCAGCGACGACGAGCGACCCCGCGACGTCCTCGGACAGCCCGGCGGGACGGCGCGCGAGCTGGCTCGCGGGCACGACGACGCGTTCGGCGACGGTGCCGTCTCCCCATCCGAGGACCTCGTCGCCGATCGCGACCGGCGTGCCGTCGGCGAACGCCGCGCCGTCGCCGACGGACTCGACCGTGCCGGCGAAGTCGATGCCGATTCCCCGCGGAAACCGCGGCTCGCCCATGGGAACCATGCCCGCGCGAAGCTTGCGATCCATCGGATTGAGGCCGGCGGCGGCGACGCGGATGGCGACCTCGCCCGCGGCGGGCGGGACCTCATCGACGTCGGCGATGTAGAGCACCTCGGGCCCGCCGAAGGCGTCGTAGCGTGCGGCTCGACTCATGACGCTGCTCCTCTCACTCGACCGCGGGCACGGCGACGCCGGAGCTCGTCGCGGCCGCGACGAGGTCGTTCCACAGCGCAGGCCGAATCGTGAGTCCGTCCGCCTCGCGCTCGGCCTGCGTCCGGGCGCCCCGATCGCCCGGCACGAGGACGCGCTCGACGCCGTCGGCGCGCGGGAGCGAATGGATCGTGTCGATCGCGTCGTCGACGGCGCCCGAGAATGCGAACTCGTCACCGAAGGCGGCGGGGTCGAGCGCGATGATCGAGGCGTTCTGCCGGTGCTTCTTCTGCCCCTCGCGGTGGTACGGCGTGACGATCGGCTCGCCGACGAGGACCGACGTGAGGAGCTCGAACATGAGCGAGAGCCCCGACCCCTTCGGCCCCGACATCGGGAGCGGGATCTTCGCGAGCTCCGGATCGGTCGTCGGGGTGCCGTCCTCGGTCGTCGCGGCGCCCTCCGGGAGCGGTTCGCCGCGCTTCTTGTACTGCGCGATCCTGCCGAGTGCGATGACCGAGGTCGCCATGTCGAGCACGGGCGTCGGGTACTTCCCCGTGCCCGGCACGGCGATCGAGAGCGGGCTCGTCGCGACCGCGGCACCCTTCGCGCCCTCGTAGCCCATGTTCGGCATTCCGGCGACGATCCCGATGCCCACGAGTCCCTCGTCGGCGATGCGGCTCGTGTAGTACCCGATGGCGCCCGCGTGGACGGTCCGCCGGACCGCGACCCAGGCGACGCCGTGCTCGCGAGCGCGACGCACGGCCTCGTCGGCCGCGAGCGTGAGCGCGACGGGCCCGGGCGCGCGATCGGCGTCGACGACCGCGACGCCGGGCCGGCTCGAGTCGATCGTGAGCGCGGGCGCGGTGTTCGCGAGGCCCTTCTCGAAGAGGTCGAGGTACGTCGAGACGCGGGAGACGCCGTGCGACTCGATCCCTCGGAGCTCCGCCCACACCTGCACGTCCGCGAGCGTCGCGGCGTGCTCGCGAGCGAGCCCTCGCGAGGCGTAGAGGTCGGTGACGAATGCGCGGAGCGCGTCGGCCTGGATCTGCGGCATGGGCCCTTCCTTCGGAGTGGAGGCGCGCGCTCAGCGCGCGAGCATGACGTTGACGACTGCGGTCGTCCCGCGCCCTACGGCCGCCGCCGCGCGCTCAAGCGCGTCGTCGAGCGTCGCGTAGTCGGAGACCGATTCGAGATGCATCCCGAAGGGCGCGGCGAACTGCTCGAGCTCGGGTTGCGTCGAGAGGTCGACGCCGAGGTGGTTCGCCGTCGTCACGGCGGCGCCCTCGGGGTAGAACCGCAGATGGTTCATCTTCATCGACAGGTACTGCTTGTTGTTGAAGACGACGATGAGCAGCGGGAGTCCGAAGTCTCGCGAGGCGAGGAACGACTGGACGATCGGGTTGTACAGGTACGAGCCGTCGCCGATCGTGAGGACCGTGAGCCGCTCCCCCACGGCGAGCTTGACGCCGAGCGCCCAACCCATACCCTGGCCGAGCCCGCCCTGCACGTAGAAGTACGAGTCGGGGCGATTCCAGCCGAGGAATCGCTGCACGGCGCGGGAGTGCGTGATCGTCTCGTCGACGACGACGCCGTCTTCGCGCTCGACGATCCGGCGGAGCGCCGTCGCGAGCCGCGCGGGCTCGATCCGGTCGGTCATCCCGGTCGCCTTCTCGACGATCGCCGCGGTCTGCGCCGCCCATGCCGCATGGTGACCCTCGGCCCACGCGCGAGCGGCCGCGGCGCGCTCGGGCGCGCCCGGTCGGGCGAGGACGGCCTCGCGGAGCGCGTCGAGCGTCTCCGGGACACCGCCCTCCAGGTACGCGGACGCGTGGAGCATCTGGTAGACGATGTGCGGACGCTGCGGCACCTCGTCGATCACGACGACCTTCGCGCCGTCGGGCTTCGCGCTCGGCGGGTAGAACGGCGCACGGCAATTGACGAGGAGGATGAGGTCGGCCTCGTCGATCGCTGGTCGCAGTTCGCCCCCGAGGTGCAGCGCGTGGTCCTTGGGGAAGTTCGCGCACACCGCGCTCGTCGGCTCGATGACGCCGATCCCGAGCGCCTCGCAGAACGCGACGAGCGCCTCGAATCCACCCTCCTCGCGACCCGCGGTCTCCGTGATGACGACGGGGCGCTCGGCGGCCGCGATGAGGTCGGCGACGGTGTCGACGTCGGAGGGAACGCTCGCGCGGCGACCGCGCTTCGGTGCGGTCCACTCGAGCGGCTTCGGCGCCGGCTCGAGGAGCACCTCGAGCGGGACGTTGAGGTAGACCGGGCCGGCGGGCGCGCGGCAGGAGAGCTCCCCCGCGCGCGTGACCATGCCGAAGAGCGTGTCGACGCTTCCGACCATGTTGGACCACTTCGTGAACGGCTGCGCCAGCTGGTGCGGGCCGCCGACGACCGAGAGGTTCCGATACCACTGGCCGCCCGGGTCGGGGCCGTCCCCTTCGCCGTACGTCGTCGATTCGCTCGAGGCGACGACCATCCCGACGCCCGCGAGCAGGGCGCCGTGCACCGCATTCGCGCCCTGGAGGAGCCCGGGCCCCGCGTGGAGGAGCACGGCTTGCGGGCGACGCGTCACGATCCCGTAGCCCGTCGCCATCGCGACCGCGACGGTCTCGTGCGTGAGATCGAAGTAGCGCGGTGCGGGCGTCCCGTCCGCCTGCCGACGCGCGAGCGCCTCCCAGGCGGGAGCCCATTCGCTCCCCGGCGAGCTGAAGATGCAGTCGACGCCGAGCGCGTTGAAGGCGTCGATCAGGAGTTCGCCGCCGTCATAGGTCGACGTCACGCTCAGGCCAGCTCCTTCACGGTCTCGACGGGGGCGAGCTTGTGGTCGGGGATCTCCCAACCGAGCACCTCCGAGATGCCCCGACCCATGATCCACTCCAGCTCCTCCTCCGTGAAGGAGAAGTGCTTCGTGAACTGCTCGATCGTGTCGCGCCACGTGATGCCGTGACCGAGCAGTCGTGTGATGTCCGTGCCCCAGTGCGCCCGCTGCGGTCCCATCTTGTCGACGACCTCGCGGACGTACTTCTCGATGTTGAGGTTCGGGAACGGCTGCGTCGAGTAGCCCGGGATCGCCGAGACCTTCACCGAGATGTTGGGGTGCTTGTAGAGGTCCGCGGTCTCCTGGACCCAGTAGCCGATCGCGTCGTCGACGCAGCGGGCCATGATCCCCATGTGGTCGATGATGATCTTGAGCTCGGGGTGACGCTCCGCGATCTTGCCGAGCTCGGCCTTCCAGATGGGCGCGTGCACCATCGTCGGGATGCGCAGCTCTTCGGCGACCGGCCAGTACCAGTCGTTCGTGCCGTCGATCATCCAGTTGCGGTCCTGGGGACGGTGGAACGTCAGGCGCGTCCCGAAGATGTGCGGGTTCTCCTTGTACTCGTGGAGCAGCCGCGTCCCCTCCTCGGGGTCGTTCTGCGGGATGCGCGCCATGATCCCGAAGCGTCCCGGGTAGGCCTCGCACGCCTCGAGCGCGTAATCGATGCGGTCGCCCTCCCAGGACGGCGGCACGATGAGCGCGCGATCGACGCCGGCCTCGTCCATGAGCCGGATCGCCTCCTCCGCAAGGAAGGCCTCCTCGCGATGGCCGTTGAGACGAATGCGCTCGCGCGCCCCCGGGACCCATGGGCGGTCCGGCGTCTCTTCCTTCCAGAGGTGGATCTGCGTGTCGACGATGAACAAGGCGTTCCTCACATTGGCGGTGACATCGGGACGCGCGGGTGAGCCCGCGGCGCATTGGACGCTATCCGGCGCCTCGATCGCGATCCAGATTCCAGGTTGCATCGTTAGCTGAACCGTTCGTCTCGCCCTGCGAGAGCGCACCCCGAACTTCACAATATGATGAATCTGTGAAACCACTGAGCGAAGAGCTCGATTGGCCGTCCGCAGAGCCCCTGTACCGCGTGAAGGCGGGCATGTTCAAGGGACTCGGCCACCCCTGGCGCGTCCGGGTCCTCGAGATCCTCGTCGCGTGCGGCGAGACGCCCGTCGCGGTGCTCCTCGAGGAGACGGGCCTCGACCCCTCGCACCTCTCGCAGCATCTCGCCGTGCTCCGCCGATACGGGCTCGTCATCGCCGAGCGGCGCGCGAGCTTCG
>Ga0182741_1001767_pt1 | contig 26952 bp, 25 predicted proteins | sample eDN5th37CBELigOP_FD_128874 | JGI IMG/M metagenome (GOLD analysis project Ga0182741, IMG submission 128874) | Enriched Organic Plus compost microbial communities from Emeryville, California, USA - eDNA 5th pass 37_C BE-Lig OP (version 2) (version 2) ... | reverse complement strand
CGGGATCGTGAAGAAGAACGCGATCATGATGATCGACTTCGCGATCGCGGCCGAGCGGAGCGGCGGCAGGTCGCCGACGGAATCCATCGTCGAAGCCGCTTCCGTCCGCTTCCGTCCGATCATGATGACCACGCTCGCGGCGCTCGCCGGAGCGCTGCCGATAGCGCTCGGTGCCGGCGCCGGGTCGGAGTCGCGCCGGCCGCTGGGGTTGGCGGTGGTGGGCGGGCTCGCCTTCTCGCAACTGGTCACGCTCTACGTCACGCCGGTCTTCTACACGTACTTCGATGAGTTTCCCCACTGGGTGAGCGAGCATTGGCGGAGGGCGACAAGCGCGATTATTGCTGCTGCCTCGCCACCGTGGCGATCACGCCGTCATGGTGGTGAACTCACTCGTTCGGCAAGCACAAGGGGTGGCTCATGAAGCAGCTCCGTAAGACAGTACGCGCACTATCCATCCTCGCACTTCCGGCCGCCATGCTCGTGGCCGGTGCCTGTGGAAGCGACGACTCGAGCACGGGCAACCAGCTCGGCAACGCGGATCTGGCGGGCGACTGGTCGCTGGTGTCCTTCCAGATCGTTCCGCAACCGGCGCTCACGCCGCCGGCCGCGAACGGAACGCTCTCGCTCGGCGATTCCACGTACCACGTTCTCATAATGCTCGACGCGGCCGGCGTGGTGGATACGGTTGCCGCGGACAGCGGCACCTACTCGGTGAATGGCTCGAGCTGGAGCCAGACATCGGACAACCCCGAGGTGCCGCAGTCCACCGGTTCCGTATCGCTCATGAAGAACGGCAGCACCGAGAACCTCGAGGTCAACGCGACGGCCGCGGGTGTGGCCACGCATTCGATCTGGTCGCGTTCGCAGTAACGGAAGCCGGCGGCATCCGAGTCGTGGCGCGCAGAGCGGCACGCCATCCGCGGCGGAGACTTTCGAAGCTCCGGCCACCATTGGCGCTGGTCGCGATCTTGACACTCCTCTGCTCGGCGTGGCTGGGAGCGCAGGCACCGACCGCTGAGCTCATCGGGCACGTGAGCGACTCGCTCACGGGCACCGGCCTGCCAGGTGCCATCATCCTCCTCCCCGGCACTCTGCTCGAGACGCGCACGGATGCGCACGGAGACTACGCGCTCGCCGCGATAGTGCCCGGCGTTCACAACGTTCACATCCTTCTCCTCGGCTATGAACCGGTCACGCGCGACAGCATGCCGCTGCGCCCCGGAGAGACGCACCGCCTGGACGTGACGATGAAGCGGGCGGCGATCGAGCTCGCACCCGTATCGGTGACCGCGAGCCAGGTGACGCGCGGGACCGGCGAGTCGGTGGCGAGCGTCGCGGTGCTCACCAGCCGGCAACTGGCGCGGCGCAACGTCGTCACGCTCGATGAGGCGCTGCGCTACGTGCCGGGCGTCACTTTCAACAACGGCGCCATCGACATCCGCGGCGCCAGCGGAGCGCAGGGCGGAGTGGGAAGCCGGGTGCTGGTCATGGTTGACGGCCAGCCGGTGCTGAGCGCGGACGGAGGCGAGACCGACTTCGAGGCGCTCCCGCTGCTGGACGTGCAGCGCGTGGAGGTGGTGAAGGGCGCGTACTCCGCCATCTACGGGAGCAACGCGCTCGGCGGCGTGGTGAACGTCATAACCGCGCCGATCGGTGGAAGCCCGGTGACGAGCGTTCGCGCACACTACGGTGCGTACGATCTGCCATCGGGCTACGGCTACTCCGACCATCGCCTCGACTTCGAGGGGGTCTCGCTGCAGCACTCGAGGCGTCTCGGCGCGCTGGGTGCCCGCCTCTTCGCCGGCCGCGATGCATCCGCAGGCTACCACGAAGACGGCTCCAACTCGCGCTGGCTCTTCAGCGGCCGGCTGACCTATCCCGTCGCCAGCGACCATCCGTCGTCGGCGTATGCCACCTACTCGTCGGAGCGAAGCGGCGACTTTCTCGCCTGGCGCGACGCGGCGCATCCCTACGAGGCACCGCCGGGAACCGAGGGAGATTGGGCGCACTACGGAAAGCTCAGCGCGGGCGCGACCATCACGGCGCTGGCCGGCGAGGATCGGCGGCTGCAGATCACGCCGTCGCTGGAGCACGACGACTCGCAGAATCACTATCACGACAACCACGATTATCACCGCGCGACGAAGATAGGGAGCGGCGCACGCCTCACGCTCGCGCCGTCGCCGAGCTCCACTATCACCCTGGGCGCCGACGCGTCGCACACCACGGTGGCGTCGAACTTCCTCGGACGCCCGGTGAGCGACACATCGGAGTCGTTCGTCGGGCGCCCCGCGATCGACGACTACGGCATCTACGCGCAGGGCGAGCAACGGTTGAGCGACCGGCTCACCGGCTCGCTCGGTACCCGCTTCGACTACCATCATGCGCGCGGCTCGAGCGCCGAACGGAGCCTGAGCCCCAAGCTGGGGTTCGCCCTCCGCGTGACGCCTTCGCTCTCCGCCCGCGTGTCGGTGGGGCACGGCTACCGCGCGCCCGCGGCCATCGAGCAGTACGTGTCCACCTTCCAGTCGGGGTTCCACGTTGTGCCGAACTCAGAGCTGCGCGGCGAGAGCTCGTGGTCCACCGAAGTAGGCATCACATCGCAGGCGAAGCCCTGGCTGTGGGTAGACGGCGCGCTTTTCGAGAGCTGGTATCGCGACCTGATCGGCCCGGCGCCCGCCGTGGTGCCGCTGGAGTTCCAGTTCCGCAACATCACGCGCGCGCGCGTGCGCGGTCTCGACCTCGAGACGCGGCTCTCCGCCATACCCGAGCTCCTCTCCCTCGATGTCACATATCTGTATCTCGACACGCGCGACGAGAGCATCGGCGGCCCGCTTCCCTACCGCTCGCCGCACAACGTCTCGCTCAGCACGGACGTTCTCGGGGGCCTCATGGGAGTGGACGTGCGCTACCGCAGTCGCGTGCAGCGCGTGCTCGCCTACCCGCTCGATCCGCGCGGCAGCTCGACGGTGGTGGATCTGCGGCTCGCCTACGCGATCGCGGGTACCACGCTGCAGGCCAGGATATCCAACCTCTTTCAGGCGAGGTACGTGGACGTACAGGAGCGCAACCCAGGCGCACCGCGGAGCATAATGCTCACGGCTTCGCGCGACTTCTGAAAACGCGCCGGCGCGGGCCGCTACACCTCGGTGGCGACGGCCGCCCCGCCGCGCGCACTCCGGCGCGAGCCACGCCGGACGGCGTAGTAGAGCATCGCCAGCGCGATGAAGGAGGCCATGGCCACCGCCTCGCGCAGAGTGGAGTGAGCCAGCAGCCAGACCACGGTGGCCGAGGCGAGCAGCGCGGGAAGAGGTCCTCCGGGCATCCGGAAGGCACCCGCGACTCGCGACCGCGTGTAGCGCAGCTTGAGCGCAGCGAGGCAGACGCCGAGGTAGACCAGGAGAAGCGCCATGCTCGAGAGCACCGCGAGCGGGCGGAAGGCGCCGCTGATCGAGACGAGAAGCGTGAGCCCGGCGAAGACGAGGATGGAGACCCAGGGCGTGCGGAACTCCGGGTGCAGCGTGGCGAGCGATCGCGGGAGCATGCCTCTCTCCGCGGCGGCGAGGAAGCCGCGCGGGGCACCGATCATGTCCGCCGCGAGCGCGCCGAAGATGGCCACCACGATGCACACCAGCACCACGCCGCGTCCCGCGGCGCCGGCTATCCGATCCGCCACGGCGAGGAGCGGCGCGTCGGAGTGCGCGGTGAGCTCGCTCCCCAGGACCCCCTGGGCGGTGAGCTGCAGAGCTATGTAGAGGAGCGCGATCGCCGCCGCCGCGCCGAGCATCCCGCGCGGAACCGTGCGTGCCGGATCGCGAATCTCGCCGCTGGGCATGAGCGCTCCCTCCGCGCCGCAGAAGGCGAAGAAGAGCACGAGCGCGGCGGCGCCGAGCTGCGAGCCCGAGGGCCAGCCCGCCCACGCCAGGTTGCGCCACTGGATGACGAAGGCGCCGAGCACCACGATGAGCACGAGCGGGAGCAGCTTGGCGACCGTGGTGGCGACGGAGAGGCGGGTCCCCTGCCGGACGCCGCGGATGTTCACGGCGGCGAGCACGCCGAAGATGACGACGAGAATGACCACGCGCGCGACGCCACTCCCCAGCGCCGGGAACAGCGAGGCGAGCGAGTCCACCAGCACGTTCGCGATGGCCGCATCCGCGGCGACCGAGAAGCCCACGCTCACCGTGGCCCAGGTGAGGAAGCCGGCGAAGGGACCGAACGCCTCATCCACGTACGCGATCGCTCCGCCGGAGGTGGTGACGTGGCTTCCGACTTCGGCGAAGCAGCCGAGCACCAGCACGATGAGCAGCGCGCAGATGAGGTAGGCCAGCACCGCCGCCGGGCCAAGGATGGCGGCGACCACGGCGGGGAGGGCGAAGATCCCGGCCGCCACGGTGAGGTTGACGGCGTTGGCGCCGAGTGCCCACGGGCCAATGGACCTGTCGAGCCGGTCGCCCGAGGGAGCTGCTTCGATGGATGGTACGGTCAAGGCGTTCCTCGGGATGGATGGCGGCGCCAATATGTGTGGCGGCTCATGGAAAGTCACGAGCAGCGGCAGCCGCGATAGCTTCCGCTGACATGAGTTTCCTCTCCAGACCGAACGCGGTGCTCGCGCCGATAAGGGAATCCTTCGCGGAGGTGAACCTTCGTCATCTCTTTCTCGGTCGCGCACTGCGCAGCCTCTCGCTCGGATACCTCAACATCATCGTCCCGATCTACCTCGTATCGCTCGGTTATTCCGCCGTGCGCATCGGGGTCGTGTTCACGGCCGGATCGCTGGGGAGCATGGCGCTCACCGCCGCGGTCGGACTGATAGCCGACCGGGTGGGGAGGAAGCCGCTCCTCATCACGCTCGGCCTGCTCACGAGCGCGAGCGGACTGCTCTTCGCCATGGCACCCGGGTTCGGGCTGCTGCTCTTCGCCGCGGCGATCGGAACCATCGGACGGGGCGGCGGCGCGGGCTCCAGCGGATCGTTCGGCCCCTACTTTCCCGCCGAGCAGGCGCTCATCGCCGAGCACGCCGGCGACGAGCGGCGCACGTCCGCTTTCGGTGTGGTGTCGCTCGTCGGCGTACTCGCGGGATCGGCCGGGTCGCTCGTCGCCACCACGCCGTCGCTGCTGCATGGCACGTTCGGCCTGAGCGTCGCGACGGGCGAGCGAGCGCTCTTCCTGCTCACCGCGGTGATCGGCGTGGCGATGGCGCTCGTCATCCTGCCGGTGAGCGAGCGCCCGCGCGCGCCACGCGAGCGGGGTGCACCGCGACTCGGCGCGGCCACCAGGCGCATGCTGCCACGCTTCATGATCACGAACGCGACCAACGGGATCGCGGTGGGGATGCTGGGCCCGGTGCTGGTGTACTGGTTTCACGTGCGCTACGGCGCGACATCGGCGCAACTGGGCACCCTGTACTTTCTCGCGAACATCGCGGCCGCGCCGTCGAACCTGCTGGCGCCAATCTTCGCGAGGCGACTCGGTGCGGTGAGCGCGGTGGTGTCGGCGCGCTCGCTGGCGGTGCTCCTGCTGGCCGCGATGGCGGTGGTACCGCGCTTCTGGTTGGCCGGCGTTCTCTTTCTCCTGCGGACTCAGGTGAACACGATCTCTGGTCCCATCCGGCAGTCGTTCCTCATGGGGGTCGTGGATGAAGAGGATCGCAGCACGGCCGCGGGGATGTCGAACCTCCCGCTCCAGGCGCTCTCGAGCGCCGGCCCCACGATTGCCGGGCAGATCATGCAGAGCGTGGCTCTCTCCCTCCCCATCCTCATCGCCGCCTCGCTCCAGGCGGTGAACGCCGCGCTCTACTATGCGTTCTTCCGGAATGTGCGGCCGCCGGAAGAGCTGTAGCGCACGACTCCGAAGCATGATTCAAGGACGACTTCGAAGGAGGACGGCGGCCCCGTGTTGATCGCGAAGCGGCGCGAACGATGGAAATGTCTGAAGTCGAGGCCCGACCCGGTACGTGTATTGACAGTCGCGCTCACACTTCATTAGCGTGTTGCTCCCAGCGCCCCACGCTTGCAAACCCACAAACGCAGGGGCGGCAAGCATGTCGCCCAAAAGAGGTGCGACATGTTCCTATCCGCTATCGCAGCCGCGCTCGCCCTGGCTGGACAGGCCGTGGGTGCCGCCAGCGACACCGTCCCGCTCTACGACAACCTCGGCGATTACCATCGCCAGATCACCACTACCGTACCCGCCGCCCAGAAGTACTTCGACCAGGGGCTGCGGCTCTACTACGCCTTCAATCATCCGGAGGCGATCCGTGCGTTTCGCGCGGCGCAGCAGCTCGACTCGCTCTGCGCGATGTGCTACTGGGGCGAGGCGCTGGCGTGGGGGCCGAACATCAACATGCCCATGGACTCCGCCGGCGGCGTGGCGGCGCGTGCGTCGCTGCAGCGTGCGCTCGCGCTCCGTTCGCGCGCATCGAAAGTCGAGCGCGGGCTGATCGACGCGCTCGACGCGCGCTATGCTCCACCCGAGCAGGCGGCTGCTCCGCGAGCCGCTCTCGATTCCGCCTACGCCACCGCCATGGCCGGCGTTGCGCGAGCGCATGCACGCGACCAGGACGTTGCCGTGTTGTACGGCGAGTCGCTGATGGACCTTCGTCCCTGGGATTACTGGACGGCCGACGGCTCGCTGCAGCCCGGGATGGATGCCGCCCTCTCCCGGCTCGAGCGGGTCGTCGCGTCGAACCCGCGGCACCCGGGTGCCTGTCACTTCTACATCCACGCCGTGGAGGCAGCGCATCCGGAGCGCGCGGTGCCGTGCGCGGAGAGGCTCGCCGCGCTCATGCCCGGCGCGGGTCACATAGTGCACATGCCGGGGCACATCTACATACGCGTGGGCCGCTACATGGACGCGGTGAGGGCCAACGAGCACGCCGTGCACGCGGATGAGACGTTCATCCGCGACCAGCGCCCGGGCACCAGCGTGTACACCGCCAGCTACTATCCGCACAACTTCGACTTCCTGGCCTTCGCCGCGGCGATGGCCGGTCGAGCCGAACAGGCCATGGGTGCCGCCGACAGGCAGGCGTCGGTAATATCCGCGGCGATGCTCACCGCTCCCGGAATGACCTTCCTGCAGCATCACATCACGCGCCGGTTGCAGGTGCGCGTTCGCTTTGGACGTTGGGACGAGATCCTAGCCACGCCCGCTCCGTCGGGAGAGCTGCCGCACGCCGCGGGGATGTGGCACTACGCACGCGGCCGCGCGCTGGCCGCCACGGGAAAACTCGATGAGGCGGAAGCCGAGCTCGCGCTCGTGCACGCCGCGGCCACCGACCCTCGTCTGGCTGGCGTCCGACTCGAGTTCAACGAGTCACCCGCGATCCTCGGGATCGCGGAGCACCTGCTCGCCGGGAGCATCGCGGGCGCTCGAAGTGATCACGCCGCGGCGGTCACCCACCTGCGCGAGGCCGCCGCGCTCGAGCATGGGCTCACCTATGGAGAGCCCCCCGACTGGACAGTACCCGTTCGGCACGACCTCGGAGCCGCGCTGCTGGCCGCTGGCCGCGCACCCGAGGCGGAGCAGGTATACCGCGAGGATCTCAAGCGCTTCCCGGACAACGGCTGGTCGCTGCTCGGCCTCTCGCAGGCGCTCCGCGCGCAGGGCAGGACCGCCGAGGCCGACCGCGCCATGGCTGGCTTCCGGCGTGCCTGGTCTGCCGCGGACGTGGAGATCTCTTCGTCTAGGTTCTGATCCGTTCGCTCGAAGCTCGGCGTTCTCCGCCCCCCTCACGGACCGATGTCGATTCCGAGCATCCTCGTTCGACGTGATTGTGGAAGCGAATCGGGGGCAGCGGCCGACGGCGCTGGTGGCCCCGAAAGGGAAGCAGGACCCGGGACATCGAAGGAGCGAGGACGATGCGAGTGATGGTGATCGTGAAGGCGACCGAGGAGAGCGAGGCGGGCGTGATGCCGAGCGAGGAACTCCTCACGGAAATGGGGAAGTACAACGAGGAGCTCGTGAAAGCGGGGATCATGCTGGCAGGTGAGGGGCTCCATCCGAGCTCGAGGGGCGCGCGCGTGCACTTCTCCGGCTCCAGGCGCTCGGTGATCGACGGACCGTTCGCAGAGACCAAGGAGCTGATCGCCGGCTTCTGGCTCTGGCAGGTGAAGTCGCTGGAGGAGGCGATCGAGTGGGTGAAGCGCTGCCCGAATCCGATGGAGAACGACTCGGACATCGAGATCCGGCCGGTGTTCGAGGCCGAGGACTTCGGCGAAGAGTTCACGCCGGAGCTGCGCGCACAGGAAGAGCGGCTGCGCGCCGAGGTAGCAGCCCGCCAACAACCGTAACGAACCGCGGGGTCGGGTCTCGGTGCGGCCGGCGTAGCGGCCGCACCAGTATCGTCATTCCCGCGACTCGCGGAAATCCATGTCATTCCCGCGCAAGCGGGAGTCCACGTGCTGGCCGGTCCGGAATGGACTCCCGCTTTCGCGGGAATGACGAGGCGCACGGTTTCAGGCCCGATCCACTTTACTCAGACGCGATCCCCCTCACCACGAGCGGAAACCAGACAATGCGATTCATGACGATCTACAAGCCCGCGAAGCCCGAGAGCACTCCTCCGAGCCAGGAGCACATGGAGAAGATGGGACGGTTCATCGAGGAGTTGGCGAGCGAAGGGGTGCTGCTCCAGACCGACGGCCTGCTCCCCAGCTCGCTGGGCGCCCGCGTACGGCTCGAAGACGGAGAGTACACCGTCCGGGACGGCCCCTTCACGGAGAGCAAGGAGTTGATCGCCGGCTATGCGATCATAGACGTGGGGTCGCTCGATGAGGCGATCGAGCTCACCAGACGCTTCCTGCAGGTGGCCGGCGACGGCGAGAGCGAGATCCGCCAGATGTACGACGCCCCCGCCTACGACAGCGATCCGATCAACGGGCCCGAGTACCCGCTGGCGTCGTAACGGCGGGGTCGACATCCAGGTCTTCTCGGATAGTCATCCACTGGTCATCCCCTAGTCATCCCCGTGAAAGCGGGGATGACGACCTCGGCTTTCGCGGGGGTGACGACCTCGACTTGTGCGGGGATGACGACTCCCGCTTGCGCGGGGATGACTCCAGGTGTGACGCGCGGGTACCCTGCAGTGGACCGCCTTCGACCACATTGCGACCGCCTTGCACACGGCCTCCGCTCCCCTTTGATTGCCCGGGGTGACGGGTACAGCGGCAACACACCGGGCAATCGATGCGGTCTGGAGGATAGAGTCGGCGAAGCTCATCGCGGCGCTCGCCCGTATGGTGGGCGACGTGGGCGCGGCCGAAGACCTCGCGCAGGATGCACTCGTGATAGCGCTCGAGAAGTGGCCGGAGACGGGCGTCCCCGACAACCCCGGGGCGTGGCTCATGGCCGCGGCCAAGCGGCGCGCGATCGATCTTCTCCGCCGTAACAAGCTGCTCGACCGCAAGCACGAGGAGCTCGGCCACGAGCTCGACGATGAGCAGGAGAGTAGTGCCACCGACATCGACGCCGCGCTCGACGACGACATCGGCGACGATCTCCTCCGGCTCATCTTCACCTCCTGCCACCCGGTGCTCTCCACCGAGGCACGCGTCGCACTCACGCTCCGCCTCTTGGGTGGGCTCACCACCGACGAGATCGCGCGCGCGTTCCTCGTCCCGGAAGCCACGGTGGCGCAGCGCATCGTGCGCGCGAAGAAAACGCTGCGCGAGGCAAGGGTCCCGTTCGAGGTTCCGCGCGGCGCGGAGCTCGACGAGCGGCTCTCATCGGTGCTCGAGGTGATCTACCTCATCTTCAACGAGGGCTACTCGGCCACCGCCGGCGACGACTGGGTGCGCCCCGCGCTCTGCGAGGATGCGCTGCGGCTGGGCCGGATCCTCGCCGAGCTGGCGAGCGATGAGGGCGAGGTTCACGGGCTGGTGGCGCTCATGGAGATCCAGGCATCGCGGCTGCGGGCGCGGACCGGCCCCTCGGGGGAGCCGATCCTCCTTCTCGATCAGGATCGCGCGCGCTGGGATCACGTTCTCATTCACCGCGGCCTGGCTGCGCTCGAGCGCGCCGAGGCGACGGGGCGCGCGGCGGGGCCGTACACTCTGCAAGCGGCGATCGCGGCGTGCCACGCGCGTGCGCGCACGGCGGAGGAGACAGACTGGCAGCGGATCGCCGCGCTGTACGGTGCGCTCGCCCACATAACGCCATCGCCCGTGGTGGAGCTCAATCGGGCGGTGGCGGTGGCCATGGCGTTCGGACCGGCGAAGGGACTCGAGATCGTCGACTCGCTCGCGTCGGAGCGCGCGCTCGCGAACTACCATCTCCTCCCCAGCGTGCGCGGCGATCTGCTCTTCAAGCTGGGGCGCAGAGACGAGGCGCGCGCCGAGTTCGAACGCGCCGCCTCGCTAACGCGGAACGCGCGCGAGCGAGCGCTCCTGCTCGAGCGCGCCGCTACCTGCGGAGAGAGCTGAGGGCGGCTCCGCACGCGGCTCCGCACGCGGCTCCGCACGCGGCTCCGCACCATCGGGAGTGAGCATCGCCGACGCGCAGCACGACTTCAGCTCCGTGCTGCCACGCGTGGTGGACATCTCGCCAATGTTCGCTCCCGGCGTCACCACGGAGATGCTCCTGCAGCAGGCGCAGCCCCGGCCGCTGCTCACACCGATGCGGGACGATGTAGTGGGCGGGATCGCCGGCACGCTCTGGATAGTCGCGGCTACTGCGGGGCTCCTCCTCATCGTCGCATGCGCGAACGTCGCCAACCTGGTGCTCGTGCGCGCCGATGGCCGCCAGCGCGAGCTGGCCGTGCGAGCGGCGATCGGCGCAGGGCGCTCGCGGGTGCTCACGTACTTCCTCGCCGAGGCGGCGGTGCTCGCCACCATCGCGGCGGTGCTGGGGCTCGCCATCGCGGCCACGGGAATCCGGTTGCTGGTGACGGCGGGACCGGTGGAGCTTCCGCGGCTCGCCGAAGTACGCATGGATGGAAGCGTGGTGGCCTTCACTTTCGTGATCACCGCGCTCATCGCGCTGGCGTGCAGCATGATCCCCGCGCTCCGCTTCGCGCGGGTAGACCTGATCGCCTCGCTCCGCGAAGGCGGCCGCGGCGGCACGTCGGGGCGCGCGCGACAGCGCGTGCGAGGCACGCTGGTAGCCGCGCAGATCGCGCTCGCGCTCGTGGTGCTCGCCGGCTCCGGCCTCCTGATCCGCACCTTCCGCGAGCTGCAGGCGGTGAAGCCGGGGTGGAATGCCGACGGAGTGGCTACCTTCTGGCTCTCCCCTCCAGAATCGCGCTACCCCGGCGACTCCGCCTTGACGCGCTTCTACGCTCGACTCGCTCAGCGCGTCGCAGCCCTTCCCGGAGTGCGCACGGTGGGGCTGACGTCGCAAATACCATTCGAGGATCACGGCCGGAGCACGAGCCCGATCTGGGTCGAAGGAGATCCGAGCGCCGCATCGCAGATCCCGCCGGTGCAGGCCATGATCGCCGCCGACAGCGGATACTTCGGTGCGATGGGAATACCGCTCCTCGCCGGGCGTACCTTCCTCCCTCTCGACGCCCGGCAGGGGATCACGCTCACCATCGCGGGTGTCGTCGCGGGCCTCGCTCTCTTCGCGCTCGTGGCGCGCTTCATCCGCTCGCTTCTCTTCGGCGCGGTGCCGAGCGACCCCGTCACTCTCGTAGCGGCCTCGCTGCTGCTCATCATCATCGCGGCACTGGCGAGCTGGATCCCCGCACGTCGTGCGGCGAGGGTGGATCCGATGGTCGCGCTCCGGGCGGAGTGACCGCCGCGCGCCGCGAGCGCCGCTACTTCAGCTCCTCCAGCATCGCGTCCACTCGGCGCGCGGCCTGGGGGATCTCCGCCTTCAGCGAAACGAGGAGGGCCCTCGCCGAATCGCGCTGGCCGGCCAGACCGAGCGCCTCGGCCTGCAGCATGACCTTTTGCATGTAGAGGCGCCGGTTCGTGGGCGCGATGCTCAGCGAGTCGAGTGCGGAGAGCGCCGCCGCCGGGTTCTCGACGTCGCGCACCAGCGACTCGATGCGCAGGAGCCGCACGCTGGTGTCGGCCGGCAGCGCGCGTTGCAGCTCCTCGATCCGAGCGGCCGCCGCTTCCGAGTTGCCCGCCCGGCGATCGAGCATCGCGTTGTTGTAGAGGCCAGCCACCAGGAGTCGCCGTACCGCGCTGCTGTCGCCAGTACGCAGGCCCGGCCCGCCGGCGTAGTCGTACACGATCTCCCCACCATGCTCGGCGGTCTCGAAGAGGAACACCACACCCACCACTCCGATGACGGCGGAGAGAATGCGCAGCCCTCTCGCCACGGCGGGCCTGCGGACGGCGAAGGCGAGTATGCCGATCTCCACGAGCGAAACCGCGAGGAAGATGTTGCGCGTGGTCTCGCCATCCTCCTCGTGGACGCTCACCACGGGGCGAACGCCCGGGATGTGCTCCACCGCCTCGTGCGCCTCGAGGCCGGAGCGAACCGCCAGCACGCTGGCGATCGTTCCGAGGAAGATGAGCGTCGCGGCCATCGCTCCCACGAACGAATTCCGCCCGGGGAGCGGGATGAGCGACAGGATGCGAGCGAGCACGCCCACGATGAGGAGGGCAATCACGAAGTGAACGACCTGCGGGTGGAAGCTGGCTATGTCGGGCACCGGGAGAGCTCGCTGTTTAGGGGGCGCGTGGTTGACGAACCGGCTCGGCTTGATAGTACCGCGCCTCTCGCCACGCGGGCAATGCCGCGCGCCGGATGCTGCCCGGGTACGGCTCCCGAGCGCGGGGCCCGGGATGCACGCCGGGGGCCGCCTTCAGGCGGCCCCCGGCGCAGCGAGCGTCAGGGGACGCGGAGCTGCAGCAGCGCGTTCGTCCAGCGGAGGAGCGAATCGAGCATCACGACCGCTGCCTTCTCCTGCATCTCGCCCGGCCCGAATGCGCCCTCCCTGTCGAAGTACTGCTCGAAGAAGGGGATCGCCACCGCCTCGGCGATCGGCATCATCCTGACCGCGGTGACGAGCTGTTTGGTCATCTGCACGCCCCGCGTCCCGCCCGAGACTCCGCCGTAGCTCACGAAGCCCACCGGCTTGTTAGCCCACTCGTGCACCAGGTACTGGACCGCGTTCACGAGCGGTGCGGGCGTGGAGTAGTCGTACTCCGGGGTGACGAACACGAAGGCGTCGGCGCGCTTCACCGTGGCCGACCACGCCTTGGTGTGATCGTGCTCGTACCGCTGCAGGCGCGGGTGGTGCGGCTCATCGAAGAGCGGGAGGTTCACCTGCTTGAGATCCACCAGTTCGATGTCGAATTTCCCGTGGGCGCGCGCCTGATCGAGGAACCATGCGGTCACGCCAGGCCCCCTGCGTCCGTCGCGCGTGCTCACGCTCACCACCTGCAGATGCGGCTTCGTCGATGCCGGTTCCATCAGGCCGCACGACGGCGGCCGGAGCGGCCGGCGGCCGACTCCAGTGACACGACCCTGCGCTCGAACCTGGAGTCGAGCGAGAAGCCTCCAGCACCCATGAGGATCAACGTCACGCTGGCGGCGAGGAGAACCACCGTGTACTCGACCCCGGCGGGGAGGAAGAAGCCGCCCTTCATGTGCACGAGGAACATCGCGCCGAGCATGGTGAAGGCGGTCCCTAGCGCGGCCAGCCTGGTGAGGAAGCCGGCCACGAGCGCGACCCCGGCGAGGAGCTCCACGGAGGCGATGAAGGGCGCCATGAAGGAAGCCATGGGGATCCCCGACTGGGCGAAGCCGTCCGTCACGGCGGGGATGCCGAACATGAAGAACTTCTGCGCACCGTGCGCGATGAAGATCACGCCCACGGTAACGCGGAGAACGGCGACGCCGAGCACGCGCGCCCGCGCGCCGGGAGCTCGGAAGAGCACTCCACTGAGCCCGTTGGATGTGGAAGACATAGCGATACTCCTCGGGTTGCAGCCACCGGCCCGCCATCGGCGGCCGCCGGCTATTATTTAAGTACTGTGATAATTCCGGAATGGCTATGAAACACATCGCGTGCCGAATTGGTTTCCGATGTCGGGAACGCGGCCGAGCCGGCCATGACCACCGGGTGTCGCATCGCTAGATCGCGGCTTGTATTTCGGCCTATCTTCGGTATCTTATCATCCCCGTTCCCCGACCGGCCCGCCGCCGAAGCTATCGCGCCCGGTGCGGGGCGATCCATACCACCCACCCTGACCCGAGAGGAGGCTGATGACCACGCCAACCACTCATGCAGCGAGCGATCGCCAGATGGAACCCGATTCCGCCTTCGCCGATGTCGATGAGGAGTTCGCCACCACGCGCCGCGTCCTCGAGCGCTATCCGGAGGAGCACGCCGATTGGCGCCCGCACGAGAAGTCGACGACGCTCGTCCAGCTCGCCGCGCACGTGGCTATGCTGCCGCACTTCGGAGAGTCCATCGCGGCCGGGACCGAGTTCGATTTCGCCACGACACCGTACGTTCCTCCCACCGCGCGCACCCGAGCGGAGATCCTCGAGCTCTTCGACCGGCATTCGGCCTCTGCTCGCGCGGCCCTCGCTTCGCTCGACTCCGAAGCCATGCGAGCCACCTGGACCCTGCGCGCTGGCGAGAAGGTCTTCGCGTCCGGCCCGCGTTCGTACCACCTGCGCCGCTTGATGCTCAGCCACATCATCCACCACCGCGCCCAGCTCACCGTCTACTACCGTCTCCTCGGCGTTCCCGTCCCGGCGGTTTACGGTCCCTCGGCGGACGAGGGAGTGTAGGAAGAGATAGCGCAGGAGATAGTACGAGCGCACCCGTTCTCCCCCCTCGATCGTCTTCCCGCAAGGAGGCCCGACCGACGACGATGGAGGGTGGGAGAATGGAGCGACATGTGATGCTGGCGATGATGTGGGTTGGGCTAGCTGGACAGGCGGCGGCCCAGCCCACGGTGAAGGCCGAGATCGCCACGACGGAACCGGTGGTCGAGGTGGGGACCGGGGTGGGGGCGAGGGCGGAGACCACGCTGGGACGGGACGAGACATTCTGGGTGCGGATCAGTTACGAGAGTGACGAGCCGGTGAGGCTGTGGGCGCGCCCGTACTTTCGCGGGAAGGAGGCGCCCGCGGCATCCAACCCTTCGCGCACCTACGTGGGGAGCGGATACGCGCTCGGCTGGTTCTCGTTCAGGGAGCCGGCGGAAGTGGACGAGATCCGCATCGAGGCCGGCGGCGGGAAGCCATATCGCGAACGGACCGTCGCGAGCTACACCGTGAAGCTGCGCTGGACGAGCGCGGCGGCCGAACCGCGCGAGCCGGCGTCGTGGGTCGCCGAGCTGCGCGCAGCCGATGAGACGGCCCAGCGCGCCGCGATGGACAGCATGATGAACGCACCGGTGACGGCGGGTGACATCACGCTGATGCGCGGCCTCGGGCTCGTGCTACTGGCGGCGACGCTCGGCGGCATCGTCGCTCCCATCCGTGCCTACCGGAAGTGGGAGGGCGGCTGGCGCATCGCGGCGGCCGTGCCGCTCGCCATCCTGGCATTCGTGATCGCGCGCATCGTCGTGGGGACTGCAATCGATACGACATCGCACAATCTCTGGCCTTTCGAGCTCGGCATCACGGCGTTCGCGGCGCTCGCGCTCATCGCGGTGCTGACCGTCGCGCGCAGGGTCATCGGTATGTTTCGTGCAACCTGATCGGCGTCCACCGCCGGACGTTGGCGGAGCATTGCCGGTGCGGCGCTCGGGCCGCGAGACGCTTCGAACGCTTCGTCTCAGTGCGGTTCAGCGGGCCAGCGCGCCAGGCGCGAGTATCACTTCTGCTGCGGGAGCGTACCATGGCCATGGACAACGACGACGTCGTCTCGGTTCTCAATGATCTGATCGAGACGTGCGAGGATGGAGTGAAGGGATTCCGCGATGCCGCCCAGGCGATCGGCAATCCGAGAGCGAAGGAAGTCTTCGAGACGCGCATCGAGTACATCGAGCGCGCCGAGTCCGACCTCAAGGCTGCCGTGCGGCGGCTGGGCGGCGACCCCGAAGACAGCGGCAGCGCCACCGGCGCCGTCCATCGCGGCTGGATGAATCTCAAGGCCGCCGTCACCGGGCGGAATGACGAGGCGATCATCGCCGAATGCGAGCGCGGCGAGAATGCGGCGGTGGAGCGCTACGAGGACGCGCTCGAGAAGAGCCTGCCGGAGGACATCCGGTCGCTCGTGGAGAAGCAGTATCGCGGCACGCTGCAGAACCGCGACCGCGTGCGCGAGCTGCACCAGACCATCAAGGGCGGCGCTGCGAGCAGAGCAACCGCCCGCGACCGCGAGGCGCCGCCTCCCATGTGACCGGCCGTGCCGGCCACACCACGTCGCTGGTGATTTCGTCCGCGACGTGGTGTGGCCGGACCGACTCGGCTCGCGAACCATCCGGGTGGGGGGACGCATCGAGCATCCCGGGTGGGGGGGGATGCATCGAGCGTCCGCCCCACTCTCAGCTCGCTCAGTTCGCTCCGAGGATCTGCGCGAAGAGATCCAGCGCTCGCGAGTCGCCCGACTGGCCGAGCCAGAAGAGAGCCTTGTCGCGTGCCGCCGGCGCGTTGCTGCCACGCGCTACGCGGATGAGAGCCGGTACACCCTCGTCGCGCGGCTGCTGCGAGAGCGCGAAGATCGCGGCGCCGCGAACCTCGTCGCGTTCCGATTCATCTTCCTCGCGCGCGCCGAAGAGGGATCGCTGGTTCACCACTGCTGCCGCGCCGCGGCTCAGCCAGAAGGTGGCACTCTGGCGCGTGCCGCGCGGCACTCCCCCGTCTCGCGCAATGGAAAGCAGAGCCGGCCAGGGTGTGACGCTGTCGGCAAGAACCGCGGCGACTATGGCATCGTCGGCCACGCGCGCCGGGGCTCGCGGCGCGAGCGCGAGGAAGTAGCCGGCTGCCTCGTGCGCGCCCACGGTGCCGAGGTCGCGGACACCAGACGATGAGTCATTCCCGCCCACGAACACCCTCGCGCGCTCCACCTCTCCATCGTGTACGGACAGCACGACTCGCACCGGGCCGGGGGCGCACCACGTATCGTCGTACCCGAAATCGGAATCGGAGGAACGGCGCAGCGTGAAGGAATGCCCGCTGCTTCCGATGCTGCCACGCCCATCGCCGCACACGCCGGAGCGCGAGGCGAAGCGGAGCTGCACGGTCCCATCGCCCACGCTCGACACCCGGCTCGCGAGTGATTGTGCGCGGGCGGGGTGCGCGGCGGCGAGGAGCGACGCGGCCAGCACGAGCGTCAACGAACAGCGCGACGGGTATCGCGCGGCATGGGCATGTATCGCACGGAGCTCCGATGCGGCGTGTGCCGCTCTCGTGGCGATGAGATCGAAGATGATTCGCATCGTGCCCTCCTCACTTCTCGAGAATGGACGTCAGCAACTGGACCACCCGTGGGTCGTCCTTCTGGCCCAGCCAGAAGAACGCCTGCTTGCGCATGGAGTGATCGGGATCGCTACGCGCGATCGCGATGAGCCCATCGACCGCCGCCGAGTCGTCGCGTTGCGAGAGCACGAAGATCATCTGCCTCTTGAACTCCGGCTCCTCGAGCTGGCCGTACAGGGTGATCAGCTCGGATGTGGGCGTCCCACCCTGCCCCGCCCAGAAGAGTGCCTGCTTGCGGACTGCCGTGCTTCCATCGTGGCGCGCGAGCTCAACGAGCGCGGGGAGGCCGGCGCCATCGGGGATCTGCGCGAGAACGAAGGTAGCATGCTTGCGGAGCGACTCGTCCTCCGACGCATCGCTCGCGATGGCGCGCGCGGGCTCCAGCATCTCCTTCTCGCCGAGCTGCCCGGCCCAGAAGAGCGCTGGTTTGCGCACGCCGTCGGGCCGGCCGCGGTCGCGCGCGAGCTGAAGAAGCCGCGGCCACACGGTCACGCTGTCGGCCAGCGCGGCCGGGACTATGGCCTTCCGAGCCACGTTCTCGCCGGCCGTGCGCGCCAGCTCCAAGAAGTAGTCGGCGGCCTCGCGCGCGCCCACCACGCCCAGGTCCATCACCCCGCTCGCGATGACGGAACCCTGACGCTCCCCTACGTAGGTCCGCACCCTGCTCACCGCGCCGTCGGTGACGGAGAGCTGCACGCGCACCGGCCCCGGCACGCAACCGCGATCCCAGCCACGGCCGCGGACGCCGCCCTCGCCGCCTTCCTGGCGTGAAATGAACGAGATGCTCCCCTCGCCATCACCGCAGACGCCCGGCCGGGAGGCGAAGCGGAGCTCGGCCTCGCCACGCACCGCGGCCACCCGCTCCCCCAGCGACTGCTGCGCGCTCCCGGCCACCGGAGCGAGCACCACCACCATCCCCGCGGCGAGCAGTGGGGCGGCTCGCCGCACCCTGGCGCGCAGCGCGCGCGGAAGCGTACGCGTATCAGAGCGAGTCATTGGAGATCAGCTCCTCGAGAAGTTTCCGAACGCGCGGATCGTCGCGCTGGCCGAGCCAGAAGATCGCCTTCTTGCGAAGTTCCACGTCGGAGTCGTGCTTCGCGATATCTATGAGCTCGTCGGTCGCGGCACTCTCGTTGCGCTGCGAGAGGACGAAGATCACCTGCTCCTTCAGCTCGCGATCGGGCAGACGCTCGTAGAGCGCCGAGAGATCGGCGATCGGAACGCCACCCTGGCCGGCCCAGAAGAGCGCCTTCTTGCGAACATCCAGCTCCTGCTTCGGATCGGTGGCGATGTCCAGCAGCCAGCGACGGTTCTCGTCGCCCCCGCGCTGCGACACGCTCATGAGCACCTGCTCCTTCAGCCGCTGGCTGTCGAGCGTCGAGAAGAGCTGGCGCAGGTACGTCACGTCCACCGCGTCGCCGCGCATCTGGCCCAGAGCGAGGATGGCGCGCGAGCGCGTCTCCACGGAAACGTCCTTTCTGGTCACGAGATCGCGGAGGATCTGTCCCGCGCGGTCGCCGTGGTGCTGCGACAGAGCGAAGATCGCCTTGCGCTGCAGGTCCTCGTCATTCGAGCCGCGCAGCACGGAGTCGAGCAGCGCCACCGACCGGTCGCCCGGCACCTGGCCGAGCCAGAAGATGGCCTGCCCCCGCACATCGGCCGACGGATCGGAGCGCGCCACGCCGAGCAGGATGTTCGCGCTCTCCTCGCTGCTCTTCTGCGATACGAGGAAGACGGCCTTCCGGCGCAGCGCCTCGGAGCAGGCATCACGACGCGCCAGCACCTTTCGCAGGACCGGGAGCGCCTGCTCGGCATCCATCTGCATGAGCGCGTTGAGCGCGGCCACGCGCATGTCGTCGTCATCCGACGGGCACCCCTGGGTGGCGGAGTCCGCGGCCCTGTGGATGGCCTCCGCCGCCTGCGCCTCGCCGCGCCGCGCCAGCTCGCCGCGGATACGCGTCTCGAGCGCGGAGGCGTCGCCGCGCGTGGCCGCCGACGGATAGCGCGAGCGCTGGCTGTCGAGACTCGCGAGCGCCTCGTGCAGATCGTCGGAGCCGCCGCTGCGGTAGAGCGCGAAGGCGCGCCAGTAGAGCGCATCACCGGCATACGCCGACTTCGCGTAGTCGTCGGCTATCCGCTCGAACATCCTGGCGGCGCGCCCGTAGTCGCCGTCGTTCAGCGCCTTGCGCGCCACGCGGTAGAGCGAGTCTGCCGAATCTTCGGGGAAGAGCGCGGCCGGAGCGACGGTGCGGAACGACTCGGCCGCGTCCACGGCACGAGCAGTCTCGTGAACAGCCTCGTGAGCAGTCTCGTAGAACGACCCGAACCTCGCGCCGTCCCAGCCGCCACCCACGCTGGCGGCGACCGCCACGATCAGTAGAGATGTGAACTTGAGCATTGTGAATCCTCCTCAGGTACCGATCGGCAGCGCGCCGGCACCAGCCGGGGCAGCGCCGCGAATACGCGTCATCACGTCGTGCGAGCGGAGCGACTGGTCGATGAGCTGCAGCTCATCCTCTCTCGAGCCGTGCTCCGCGCCCAGCTGAGTTATCTGTGTGAGTACTATTTCCAGGTCGCCGAGCAGCTTGCGCATCCGCGGGTCGCTGGCGCCGGGCGAGTCGAGGAGAAGCCTCGTGGTGCCGAGGAGGTCGCCGGCCCACGAAGCGACCTGCTGATCCACCTGCCCCCTCTCGGACTCGGCGCGGTAGGAGGTGAGCAGCATCTCCACGCGACCCAGGTGCTCGGCGGTGAGCGCGGCGTAGGCTGCGCTCTCACGACCGCCGGCAGCGGCCGCGCGGGCGGAACCCGGCGCAGGCTGCAGGGTCGACCGCGCCGGCGACTCCGGCGTGCCGGGCCGGGCGCCGCCGGGCACCGAAGGCACCACCGCGAAGCGAGTATCCGGCGTGGACACGAGCGGTTTCCGGCCCCCGCGATCTACGCCAGCGCCGGCGGTATCGTCACCGCCACGCGAGCCGGAGTCGCGCATGGCGGCGCTCCCGGATTCACCCCCGCTCCCCGCGAGCCGCCGCTCCGCGGAGTCGGGCGTGGGCTGCCGGTGCTCGGCCACGAGTGACGAGTCCATGGTGCCGCGCCAGACGTAGCCGATGCCGATCCCCACCAGGAGCATCGCGGCGATCGCCGCGCCGAGCACGAGCCAGCGGCGAACGTGCGCGCCGTGGGATGCGCGGCTCGCACTTCCGGTGCGCCGCTCCGCCTCCACGCGCGCCCAGATCGCATCGCGAGGGGTCGGGGGCGGCGCGTTGTAGTCGCGCGCGGCGCGCCGCAGAAAGATCTCGAAGTCGTCTTCAGTCATGCCGTCCACTCTCCCGCAAAGTCGGCGAGCGCCGACCGGAGCTTCGCCCTCGCCCGCGACAGTTGCGCCTTCGACGTACCCGGCTGAACGCCCAGCGCGCCGGCGATCTCCTCGTGCGTGAACCCTTCGACGTCGTGCATCACGAACACCGCGCGATAACCAGGTGGAAGCGAGTCGATCGCCTGCGCAAGCCGCGTCCTGAGATCCGGTTCGGCGCGGCGCGCGGACCATTCGTGGTGACCCGCATCGCTCAGATCCGTCTCGCGCGTCCGCAGCCGCTTCACCTTCCGCAGCCCGTTGAGCGCGACCGAGACCGCGATGCTGTGCAGCCAGGTGCCGAAGCTCGAGTCGCCGCGAAAGTCCTTCAGCCGCTCGAACGCCCGGATGAACGTGTCCTGGGTGAAGTCCTGGGCCAGGTCATCGCTTCCGGCCAGACGATGGGCGAGCCTGTACACACGGTCTACGTGCGCGTCGTACAACGCGCGCTCGGCCGCCGGATCGCCGGCTTTCGCTCTCGTCAGAAGCTGTGACTCGTCCACCAGACCTCGGCGTTACCAGGGCACTCGAATCGACTGCCCGTGAGACACGGGGTGGCCGGGAAGGGTTGCGTGGGGGTCGTCGGCTCGCGCAGACGATCCGGAGGCGGGAACGGCGCGCATCGCGGCGCCGTGTCGAGCCGATGCCATCGTGGCTGGTGCCGAGCGCACCGCGCCGGTCCGCGCTCGGACCGGCGAGCGCGCGCCGTATGCCGTACCGCTGCGAGCACCCGCGGTACGGGGTACGACTACCTACCGCGGTTCAGGACTTTTCCGGCAGCGTGTAGTCGAAGCCGTACGAGTGCTTCCCGTCCGGAGCTATGTCTATGGTCATGCTTCCGGCGAGACCGGTGAGATCGTCGGTGCCGGAGTCCGGGACCACGGTGATCTTCAGCTCTGGCACGCCGCGATTCATGACGCCCGTGTGCTGGAGGGAGAAAGAGCCCCGCCTGCCATTCAGCGTTCCGGTCACCCGCTCCATCGCGACGTAGGCGGCCGATCCATCGACATCGGTGCCGGCCGTGAGCATCTGCCCTTCCGATGTCGCCTCGAGATCGCCATGGTACTGCTTCGAGAGCGCGAACCGGCCGAGGGCGGGGCCGCCGGTGCCATCCTGCGCAGGCCGCGGCGTCATTTTCACATCGAACGGACCGCTGGCGTGAGTCATCGGGGCTCTGCCTCTTTGGGGGAATACGGAAGCCGGTGCACTACTTATCGCCGGGATCGTAACCGAAGCGTGCCGGCCATGGAAGGCCATATTCCCCGTCCTCCAGCGTGAAGATCCACATCACCACGAGAGAGATGAGCCAATGGCGCGAGACGTTCACGAGTACGTCGCACGGCTGGTCTGGGACGGTAACACCGGGATGGGTACGGCCACTTACGCCGTCTACGGGCGGCAGTACCGGTTTCTGGTGGACGGGAAGGCAGAGCTGGAAGGAACCGCCGATCCGAAGTTCCGGGGCGATCCTGGCAAGCACAACCCGGAGGAGCACTTCCTCGCCGCGATCGCCGGCTGCCACATGCTTTCGTACCTCGCACTCTGCGCGCGACAGGGAGTGACCGTGCTGGCGTACGAAGATGACGTGCGAGGGGCGTTGAAGTTCGACGGCCGCGGCGGCGGGAAGTTCGAGGAAGTCGTGCTGCATCCCACCGTGACGATCGCGAAGGACGACGATCCCGAGCTGGCCGCATCTCTCCACGAGAGGGCGCACGAGCTCTGCTTCATAGCCGCGTCGTGCAGCGTGCCGATCCGGCACGAGGCCACGGTGAGAGTGGCGGGGCGCGGCGGGGTGAACGGCGGGCCCCGCCCCCGTCAGTTGTCGACTCGCCCGGGCCCGTAGAGCACGTGGCCCGGCTTCGCGCCGGTGTGCTTGCCGTGATCGATCACCACCTCTCCGTTCACGAGCACCCAGTCGATGCCGGTGGGGAAGAGCGTCGGCTGCTCGTACGTGGAGTGATCCTGGAGTGAATCGAGATCGAAGATCGTCACGTCGGCCCAGTTGCCTTCCTTGATCATCCCGCGGTTGGCCAGGCGCATGCGCGTGGCGGGCCAGGAGCTCATCTTGCGGATCGCCTCGGGAAGCGTGATGACGTTGCGCTCCTTCACGTAGTGCGCGATCACGCGCACGGCGTTGCCGTAGCTCCGCGGATGCGGGAGGCCGAGGCCGTCCTGCTCACCCGGATTCATCGACGCACCAGCATCGCTGCCGATGCTCGTCCAGGGGAATCGCAGCGCGGTCTCGATGTCGGGCTCGCCCATCATGAAGTAGATCGCCATCACGCGCCCCTTCCCCTGCGCCACGAGGTCGAACGCGGCATCGGCCGGATCCTTCCCCATCATCTTCGCGATCTCCGAGAGCGTCTTCGTCTCGTACTTGGCGTTCTCCGGATTGCGCGCGTTGACGAGAACGATGCCGTCCCAGCCACCGGCCGCCTCGACGATGTTCCACCAGCCGGGAGAGCCGGTCTGGATCTCACGCTTGAGGCGCGCGCGGATCGCGGGATCGGCCAGTCGCTTGAGGAGAGAGTCCGAGCCGCCGTCGAACGCCCAGCTCGGGATCGTCGCCTCGAGCCCGGTGCCGCCGGCGGTGTACACGTACATGTCGGCGGCGACGTCCACGCCACGCGCGCGGGCTGCTTCCACCACGTGCTTCACAGAATCCATCAGCGTGCCCCACCCCGGGCGATACGCCGCCTTGAGGTGGAAGATCTCGACCGGCATACCCGCCTTCTCGCCGACCTCGATCGCCTCGGTCACCGCGCCCACGAGCCCCTTCCCTTCGTCGCGGATGTGGCTGGCGTAGATGCCGCCGTGCCTCGCGGCGGCCTTACCTACCTCGATGAGCTCTTCCGTGGTGGCGTAGCTGCTCGGCGGGTAGATGAGCGCGGTAGTCATTCCCATCGCGCCGCCCATCATCGCCGTGTCGACGATGGCCCGCATCTTCTCGAGCTCCGCTGCCGTCGGCGCGCGCGACGACCTGCCGAGGACGGCGACACGCGCCTGCGTCTCGCTGTAATAGGTGCCGAAGTTGATGCTGATCCCCTGCTTCTCGAGCGTCGAGAAGTACTCGGCCACCTTCCCCGCCGGAACCGGCGTGCCGCCCTCGCCGCCGATCGCCGTGGTGACGCCCATCCGCAGCTTGTTCTCGGCCAGCCCATTCCTCAGGAGGACGTGGCCCGACTGGTCCATCATGTCGACCCATCCCGGCGATACGTACTTGCCGCTCGCGTCGATCTCGCGCGCGCCGCGCTCGTCCACCTTGCCGACCTTCACGAAGCGTCCATCGCGGATGGCGACGTCGGCCCTGATCCACGGATTGCCGGCTCCATCGAGGACGCGGCCGTTGCGGATGACGATGTCGTAGGGAGCGGAGCTGGCGGCGGCAGGCCGGGCCGCTCGCGTGGCGGCGGCCGATTCCGTGGGGGCGGGGGCGGGGGCCTGCGCGACGGCGGTGCTGCTGGTGGACGGAGCGCAGCCGGCGAAGAGGAGGGCGGCGGCGAGGGTGGTAGCGGCGAGAAGCGCGCTGCCGGGTCGGCACGGGCTGTGGGGCATTGGCGGAGCTCGTGGGTGCGCGGTTGGAGGGGGAGCGGAACGGGAGCGCTGTCGGGGCCGAGGCGGCCCGAGCCAGAACAGTATTCTACATTGTATTCCACGAACTGGCCACGATACGATCCGACAGAATGCCCCTACATCCATTCATCCGGATAGAAGGATGGATCTCAGCGCCGCACGCGCCCCACCATCTGCTCGTGCAGCGGCACGATCGCCGTGCTGGCCATGCTGGCCATGCTGGCCATGCTGGCCATGTCGGTCTGGTCGCCGTACTGCTGGTGGAGACGCTGCGCGACGGCGTTGGCGTCGCCCCGCGCGCGCCAGCGAGACGCCGCTCGCCAGGCGGCCTACGGCATCGTAGTTGTGAGAGGTGCGGCTGGGGTTGAAGCCGTACGACTCCAGCGGCGCCCAGATGTCCGTCCCTGCCGGGAGACCGAGCGTGCTCGGCGCCACGCCGACCACCGTGTAGACGCGATCACCGAAGGTGAGCGCGAGTCCGGAGCCGATCGGCGCGCCGCCGAGCACGCTCTTCCAGAACCCCGTGCTCACGACCACCGCGAGCCCGCCTCCCTCGCGCTGCTCGTCGGGAGCGAAGAAGCGGCCGCGCAGCGGCCGGACTCCGAGAACCCGGAAGAAGTCGCGCGACACGACGGCCGCGTGTGCGCGCACGGTATCGCTCCCGGCGACCACCGACACGACCCCGGCATCGCCCACCTGCGCCAGCGACTCGAAGCTCCGCGTCTGCTCGCCGAGGTCGCGGAAGTCCGGGTCCGACAGCCTCGCCCGACTGCCCTTCGCGTTGGACATCGCGGCGGACGGTATGGTTCGAGGGGGCCGCCCGACCTCGCGCTACGACCGGCGGAGCACCACGGCGGCGCGGGCCGCCTCACCGGCGGAGAAGAGCACCACCGCACCGGCCGCGATCCAGGCGGCGGTCGCGTATGCCGGTAGCGAGAGCGCGACGATCGCCAGGATGCAGAACTCGAGCAGGAAGTACACGCCCGCGGCGCGCCTCCCCTGCAGCCACTGTCCCAAGCCGGGCAGGAGGAGGCTGGCGCAGAAGTCGGAAACGGCATCGCGCCGTTCCACGGAGGAATCGCGTGCGGAAAGCTCTCTGGTGGTCACCATGAACTGGCTCCGTGCGGGAAGTGACATGATCTCCAGACGATATTCCGCCGATGGGCGAGAGGCAAGTGCGAACCGCTCGTGGTGGTCGCGGCCGGCCGCCGATCGACTGTCACCGTCATCGACCGTCAATCGACCGACGATCGATCGTCAATCGTCAGTCGACCGATTGTCGATCGACCGTCGATCGACCACCGCTCACTCCCGCCACAGAGCGTCGCGCGGCGTGACCCCGAGCGCGCGGCGCGCCGACAGGTACGTGGCAGCGAGCACCACCACCGCGATCGTCGCGGACACCACCACGCACGTCGCCAACGCCGCCGCCATCCCCACGGGGAAGATGCGCGAGAAGGCGACCCCCATGGCGAGCATCGCCGGGAGAGCGACGAGCGCGCCGATGCCGAATTGCCGGACACCCTGGCGCAGGAGGAGGCCGAGCACGGTGGCGTCGGTAGCGCCGAGCGCGCGACGGATGCCGATCTCGCGCGTGCGCTGCCCCACGGAGCGCGCCATGAGCCCGTACGTGCCGCTCACAGCGAGGAGGAGCGCGAAGGCGAAGCAGACCGCGAACAGCCTGGTGACCGAACGCGAGATCAGCGCCGACTGCTCCAGCATCTCATCGTACGTCGACACCGGCGATGGCGCCGTCGAGGGGTCGATCGCGGCGACGGCGCGGTGCAGCGATGCCACCGCGGCCGCTGCACTGCCCCGTCCACGCAGGGTGATCATGGCCGCTCCGGCGTCGGCCTGCAGCAGCGGCACGTACACCGCGAGCGTGCTTCGCTCGTGCGCGAGCGGATCGCCGAGCGGCACGTCGCGCGCGATGCCGACCACGGTGCGCCATTCGCCCTCCCCGATCCCCGTGAGGCGGATCTGCCGGCCGATGGCAGAGCCGCCGGGCCAGTTGGCCGCGGCGAAGGCGTGGCTGACTATGGCGGCCGGCGCACCGCCAGCGCGGTCGCGGCCGTCGAATACACGCCCCGCCGACACGCGCGCGCCCACGAGCTCCATGGGCCCCAGCACCGCCCGCACGAAGGCGCGCGGGGCGCCATTGCGCGCCGCGGAAGCGCCGGCATCGAGCTCCACACGATCCGCGCCACGCGAGTCGCCCAGATCCGCCAGATTCGCGCGCACTATGGCTCCATCCACCTCGGGAGATGCGACGACCGCATCGCGCACCGCCGCGTAGTACTCGCCGCGCTTCGCCAGCGTGGCGTAGTGCTCGGCCGGCGGCTCCAGATAGCTGCTCATCAGGCCGCGCGTGTCGAAGCCGAGATCGAGGAGGAGCACCAGCGAGGCGAGGAGGTTGAGGACGCCGAACACGAGCGGGCCCTGGCCGCCCATCTGCGCCTGCGGGAAGGACTCCACGCCGATCCGCGCGGGGAGGCTGTCCACGGCGGCACCGGCATCGCGCGCTCCGGAAGACACGCCCGTGGCCGTGCTGGCGGCGGCTCGGAGCGCTCGCCTGCTGTCGCGCGCCTCATCGGCGAGCACCTGCAACTGCGCGCGCGCCGCCTTCACGCTCACGCCGGGCGCCAGCCGGGCGTACACATCGAGCGACTCCTTCCCGGGCGCCGGGTCAT
>Ga0182741_1001766_pt1 | contig 26958 bp, 21 predicted proteins | sample eDN5th37CBELigOP_FD_128874 | JGI IMG/M metagenome (GOLD analysis project Ga0182741, IMG submission 128874) | Enriched Organic Plus compost microbial communities from Emeryville, California, USA - eDNA 5th pass 37_C BE-Lig OP (version 2) (version 2) ... | reverse complement strand
TACCGAGCTCGATGCCGTGGCCGGCCTCGATCCACCCGGCCGTGCCGCCCACCAGGTTGGCGACGCGCTTGTAGCCGTTGAGCGTCAGGTAGTTGGCCACGTGGCCCGAGCGGTTGCCGGTGGCGCAGACGAGCACGACGTTGTCTGGCACCTCGGAGAGGCGCCGCGTCAGCTCGCTCATGGGCACGTTCACGGCGCCCGGCACGTGGCCCTTCTCGAACTCCCAGGGCTCACGGACGTCTATGAGCGCCGCGCCCTCCTCAAGCCAGGTTGTCAGGTCCTCGGGACCGATCTCCTCGAACATCCACCCCTCCGTGCACCCCCCGGCACACGCGTGCGACGGCCATCATGCCGCCCAGGCGCCCTCCGAGTCGGAGAGCTCCACCACGTCACCGAAGCCTCGACTCCGAAGGAGGCTGGCGATGACGGCAGCGCGCCCACCGCTGTGGCAGTAGACCATGAGCTCGCGTCCCTTGGGCACGTCGGCCAGGCGGCCCAGCACCTGCCCGGCGTGGATCCTCACGGCTCCTGGCGCGGCGCCGGCGGCGTACTCGTCGGCCGTGCGCACGTCGAGGAACGCCAGCTCGGACGCCCTGGCCTTGGCCTCGGCCGGGTCGAGCATCGGGATGGGGCGCGTGGGCAGCGCGTCGAGCTCGGTGACGTAGCCCATCACGTCGTCGATGCCCACGTACGTGAGCCGCTCGCGCAGGCGCTCGGCGTGCGCCTGGTCGCGGGCGAAGAGGACCAGCGGCCGCCGCTCGGACTCGGGGTCGATGACGTAGGCGGCGTAGGTGGCGAAAGACCCGCCGCCAGGCACGGACAGGGCGCCGGGCACGGAACCGCGGCGCTGCTCGGCCAGCGGGCGCGTGTCGACGAGGACGACGTCGCGGTTCACGCGGCCGGCCAGCTCGCTCGAAGCGAGGCGCTCGAGGGGCGGGCGCTCGCCGAGGACCGGCGGCCCGTCGCGGTTCACGCGCTTCATGCGCCCGAAGTAGCTGGGCGCGTCGGGCTGGCCGGTGAGGAGCTCGCGGGTGAACGCCTCCTCGTCATCGAGGAAGTGCGACCACCAGGCCGTGAGGCGCTCGTAGCCGACCGTCGAGCTGGGCACGGCCGCCAGGGCCTTGCCGCAGGCGCTGCCGGCCCCGTGTCCGGGCCACACCGCCACGTGGTCCTTCACCTCGGCGAGGAGGCGCTGCAGGCTCTGCCTGAGCTGCCTGGCGCCCTCGTACTTGGTGTCCTTGTAGCCGGCGGCCTCGTCGAGGAGGTCGGGCCGCCCCACGTCGCCGGCGAAGACGAAGTCGCCGCTCAGCAGCATGGCGGGCTGGCCGTGCTCCCCCTCGGCGACCAGGAACGCGAGGTGCTCGGGCGTGTGCCCGGGCGTGTGCAGCGCGGTGAGCGTGACGTCCCCCACCTCGATGACGTCACCGTCGTGCAGCGGCAGGTGGTCGAAGCGGTAGCGCCACTCGGGCCCGCCCTCCGCCGACAGGTAGAGGTCGGCGCCCGTGGCCGCCGCCAGCTCGCGCGCGCCGGAGAGGTAGTCGGCGTGGACGTGAGTGTCGGTGACCGCGACGATCCTCAGCTTCTTGGCCGCGGCCGCCTTGATATACACGTGCACGTCGCGCCGCGGGTCGACGACGACCGCCTCGTGAGTCTTGTCGGAGCCGATGAGGTAGCTGGCCTGCGCCAGGTCCTCGTCGTAGAAGCGCTCCAGGATCATGTTCCCCACCCTCCCGACGGCCAGGTCATCGCCTGTCGGTTCCTTCCGCTGCGCGGTCCGCGCGGCTCGGCCTTCCCGGTCCGACCGGTGGCGGCCATGCCGGTACCCGCAGGCGCGGTCGTGCCGGCGCCTGCCGGGTTCGACCCTGCCAGCGGCGGTGCCACTCTAACCATCAGACGGGCTCTCCGACCCGCCCGCGTGAACCTTCTGCGGCACGCTATGCGCTTCGTGCATAATGGCCGCGTGCCCGAGCTGCCCGACGCCGAGACGCTGATGACGCTCCTCACCCTGCACGAGACGGGCAGCGAGAGCGCGGCCGCCGAGGTGCTAGGCGTGGGCCAGTCGTCGGTGAGCCGCCGCATCGCCACGCTGCAGCGCCTCTCGCCCGAGCCGCTGACGGTGCGCACCGCCACAGGCACCAAGCTCACGCCGGCCGGTCAGCGGCTCCTGCCCTTCGCGCGGGAGGCGCGGGCAGCGCTGCTGGGCGCAGCGCGCTGGCTGAGCGCCGGCGAGCGCGTCGGCGTCCCGTTGCGGCTGGGCCTCGACCCTGACCTGGCTCCCCGCCTGGCCGGTCGCTTGGCCTCCCTGGCCGGGCCGGAGACCTCCCTGGACGTGGCCGAGGGCTGGTCCCGCGACCTCGTCGAGGCCGTGAGGCGCGGTGAACGCGACGCTGCCGCGGTGCTCTGGGCCCCCGCCGGCTCCGAGCCGGGCATCCGCGCCGAGGACCTGCCCGCCGACGACCTGCTGTTCGTCGCCCCTGCCGGGGCGCGGCTGGTGGTGGCGGGCGAGGTGGACCCGGCCGTCGTGGGCGCCTCGACCCTGCTGCTGCCGCCCGACGACAGCGAGGTGAGCGGCCGCGCCCGCGCCGAGCTGCGGGCCCTGGGGCTCGAGCCCGCGCGCATGGCCGTGCTGGGCAGCGCGGCCGCCGTGCGCTACGCCGTGAACGCCGGGGCGGGCCTGGGCGTGGGCCTCAGGTCGGCCTTCGAGGCCGAGGTCGCTGCCGGCTGGCTCACCGCCGTGAGGCTCGGCCCCGCCGGGGCGCTGCGCCCGCGGCTGGTCGTATCCGACCGGCTGCCGCCGACCCTCGCCGACGACGTCAGGGCCGCAGTGGGTCTCGCACGGCTGCTGCCGGTGGAGGCCGCGTCTTGAGCGGGCCGGCGCTTGAAGGCGAGGTAACCGCGCGCGCCGCTGACGCGGCGGGCGCAGGCGTGGTGTCGGCCGGCTCGCCAGCCTCGCGGCCTGGCGAGGGGCCGCAGCCCGACGCCCACACCTCCGAGGCACCGGTCCTCGGCATAGACGCCGGCGGCTCGAGCGCACGGTGGCTGCTCATGCGCCTCGACGGCGAGGTCGTGGCGCAGGGCCGAGTCGGGCCCGTGTCGGCCATCGACCTGGACCGCGAGGAGAGCCCAGCACGGGAGAACCTCGAGGAGCTGCTCCGCGCCTCCTCGGCCGTGGCGCTGCCGCAGCGGGTGGTGGCGGGCGTCACCGGCCTGGACACCGCCTCGCCCCAGGCCCGCCGGCTCGAGGAGACCATCTGCGAGCGCCTAGGTCTCGAAGACGGCGCGGTGACGGTACTCGGCGACGTGGTCACCGCCTACCTGTCGGCCTTCGACCCCGGCGCCGGCGTGCTCGTGTACGCCGGCACGGGGAGCGTGGCCGTGCACGTGGCGCATGACGGCACGATCGTGCGGGCGGGCGGTCACGGCTACCTCATCGACGACGCCGGCGGCGGCTACTGGATCGGCCGCGAGGCCCTCAAGCGCCTGCTGCGCGCCGCCGACGCGACCGGCTCGCCGCCCAAGAGCAAGCTGGCGTCAGCCGTGTACGGCGCGCTGGGCGGCTCCGACTGGGCCACGGTGCGCGCCGCCGTCTACGGCGGCGGCCGCTCCAGGGTGGCCGCCCTCACCCCGGCCGTGGCCCTGGCGGCCACTCGAGGTGACCCCGCTGCCCGCGAGGTCCTGGCCGAGGCGGGGAGGGAGCTCGCGCGCTTGGCCACCGTCGTGTTCGGCCGCCTCGGTCAGGTCATGCCAGTGGCGCTGGCGGGCGGCGTCGCCGGCGCCGGCCCGGAACTCGTCGAGCCCATGCGGGATGCCCTGCCGGCCGGCACGCCCCTGACCGTCTCCAAGGCGCCGCCCGTGACCGCCGCCGCCGAGCTCGCGAGGCGCCTGGCCACCGGGGAGCGGACGCTGCCGCAGTCGTGGTTGGCGGAGTGAGGACTGGTTAGACCGGCTCAAGGGCGGCGGCACAGCCGCCCGAGGCAGGGTCAGGCGCCACCCACGGCGAACTCTTGGCCAGGTCAGGCGCCACCACCGGGGACTCTTGGCCGAGTCAGCCTAGTCCGCCGCGGCCATGGCGGCCCCTTCGGCCAGGTCGATGACCTGCAACGGCACGCCGGGCCTGCTGGCTGCCGCCCTCCGCCACAGCTCGGCGTCCTCCGGCCTGGCGCTGAGGTAGACGAACTGCCGGCCCGACGCCTTCACGATGTCCAGCACGGCCCCGGCCACCTGCAGGAACCTCGCGGGGTCGGAGGTGGTGAGGGCCTCGTCCAGCACGAACGGCAGCCTCTCCACGGGCTCGCCGCCCGCCTCCTCCAGCGTGATCGCGTAGGCGAGCCGCGCCGATATCAGCAGCTGCGCCCTCGTGCCGGTGGACAGCTCCTCCAGACGCAGCCTCCGCCCGTCGGCACCGGCGCGCCGGTCCTCGGCCCCGAAGCGCCAGGCTCCGGAGCCGTCGCGCTCGAACGTCAGCTCGAAATCGCCGTGCGTGACGCGGGCGAACCAATCCTTGGCGCGCTCCAGCGCCGCTGGCTTGGTGACGGCCTCGTGCTCGCCCTCGACGTCGGCGACGAGGAACTCGGCCGCCGCCTGCTCCAGACGCGCGGAGCGGTGGGCCTCCAGCTCGTCCCGCGCCCTCTGCGCCTTGGCCAGCGCGCTCTCGAGCCAGCGCTCCCTCTTCGCGCGGGCTACCTTGTCCTTCAGCGCACCGATGGCCTCGTTGAGGTTGTCGCGCTGCTCGGCTGCCTCCTTGGCCTCGATCGCGACCTTCTCGATGGACGCCCTGTCACCCGCTTCAGCGGCGGCCAGCAGCTCGGGGTCGCGCTCCAACGCCCTAAGGCACAGCTGCTCCTGCGACCGCGCCGCCTTCAGCTCGTCGGCGGCGCCCTCGAAGTCAAGCAGCCGCCTGGCGAGCTCCTTGACGTGGCCCACGAGAGCGAGGACCCGCTCTGTCGGCCAGGCGTCCGCCACGTCCTCGACGCCAACAGGGCCGGGCACGTCGAAACCTAGCCGCGTCGCCATCGCGCCCAGCTGCCGCGCTACGTCGCGTGCCCTCTCCAGCGCGGCGGCGATCTCGCGTTCCAGGCGCGCGGCCGTGACGGCCGCCCCGTCGCGGGCGGACACCGCGTCGCAGACCTCCTGGCACCGCCGGCGCAGGAGGGCGGCCGGGGCTTCCGGGTCGGCGTCGGCGCCCACCGCTAGCAGGTGGCTGAGCACCTTCGCGCAGGCTTCAAGTCGCTTCTCCTCGAGGTGGGCTCGCCGGCCCTCCAGCTCGCGCACATCGGTGACGGCCTCGGCGTGCTCCCGTGCCCGCGCCAGCCACTGCACGAAGCCTGCGTCGCCGTGCGCCTGCGCAGCGAAGCCGAGCCGCTCCCGTAGCCCAGCGAGGAGTTCCGCCGCCTCGCCCCTGCGCTCCTGGGCCTCCGCCAGCTCCGCTCGCAGCGTGCGCGCGAGCTCGTCTTCCTCCTGCCGGGCCTCGAGCCAACGCCTGGTGGACGAGGCTTCCTCCACGACCTGCGACAGCAGCCCCGCCGCGACGTCGTGCGTGACCTCCTCGGTAGGCTCGAGGCCGACGTCCTGAAGCGCCCGGACCAGCCCGGCGTCGTCGGGCGCTTCGCCGAGCGAGCGACGCGAGACCAGCAGCGCCACGACCAGCCAGGCCAGCACCACGCCCGCCGCCACCGCCGGCCACGGCGCCGGCGCCAGCATCGCGGCGAGCACCGCCGCGGCAGCCAACGCGAACGCCACGCCCCATGCCCAGCCGGGCACCACCGCCGCAGGCGGGGGCGCCTCCAGCCACCGCGTCAGCTCCAGGGCAGCCCGGTCGAGCGCCTTCAACCGCTGCGGGCCGGGGCCGCCCTCCTCTCCGCTCAGCCTGCCCTCGACCTCGGCGAGCTGCCTCGCCAGGTGCGCTTCCCTCTGCGCCTCGGCCTGGACGGCGAAGGCCGCTGCGGCAGCCTCGTCGATGGACTGGCGGTCCAGCTGAGCGAGGCCCTCGTGGCCGGGCACGCCCCCCATCTCGCGCCAGGTCTCCCGCGCCCGCGCCCGCGCCGCGGCGAGGTCCTCGTCGATCCTCTCCAACCGCTGCGCGAGGTCGCAGAGCTCCTCGGCGATAGCCAGATGGTCCTTGGCCGCAGCCGCCGTCAGACCAGCCGGCACGCGGCTGCCGCGCGCCACCTCCAGGGCGTCCTGCAGCTCGAGCCGCTTGGCCCGCACGTCGTCCAGCTCCCGGCGTAACGACGACTCGAGGTCGTCGACGCGCTCGTCGTCCCCCGGCTGGAACGCCCCCAGCGCGCGCGGCAGGGAGTCCAGCTCCGCCTGCGCCCGGGCCGCCCGCTCGAGGGCGTCGGCCAGCTCACGGGCGCGCGGCACCAGGGCGCCCCGGTCGGCCACGCTCTTGTGCCCGTCGAGGGCGGCCTGGTCGGCGCCGAGCATCTCCTCCTGCCGGCGCAGCTCCGCCAGCTCCTTCCGGAGCCTGGAGACCTCCTCGTCGGCCTCCTGCAACTGCTTCTTGAGCTCCCTGATGCCCTTCGGCGGGGCCTTGATGCCCGCCTTCAGCGCCGCCAGGTCGACGCCGCCCGTCAGCTCGCGCTGGAGGCTCTTGGTGATGCGCTCGTCGACGGTCTCGCGGCCCTTCTTGGCGCTCTCCTCGCGGGCGCCGACGAGGTCCTCGAGCTGTATGACGTAAGCGCCCAGCAGGTGCTGCTCCGGCAGCCGGGGCGCCTGCGCCTCCCTCCCGGACCGAAGCCAGGCCGTTCTCGGTCCGAGCCTATGCGCCACCAGCGGCGTGCCGTCGTCGGTGACGACGCCCATCTTCACCTCGACGCGGTCGTCCTTGGGGTCGGGGTAGAGGGCCGCGCGCACCGCCCTCACCAGGCTCGACTTGCCCGAGGCGTTGGGACCGAGCACGACGTTCACGCCGGGCACGAGACCGCGCGCCGCAAGCGGGCCGTTCAGCCCGTCAAGGGTCTTCACCTCGACGGACTCGAGCCTCACGGCGCCATCTCCATCATCCGGGCGAGGAGCCCGGCGGCCGCGCTGCGCAACGTTGCCGCGACCTCGTCGTCGGTCAGCTCCGGCGGGTCGAGCTCCTTGTAACCCTTCCTGACGGCCTCCAGCATCGCTGCGCGGGCACCTCCGATGAGCCGCTCCCTCTCCGCGCATGGCGGACCGTCGAGAAGCATGAGGCGCCGGGCCATGAGCGCCCGCGGCCCATCAGTGGCGGCCACCGCAGCCACGTCGACGCGCGGGTAGACCTCGAACGACACGTCGTGGACGAAGCAGCTCGTCCCGGCGAAGGCGAACTCGCCCTCCCGCGGGTCCTCCTCCGCGACGTGGGCTTCGACCTCCTCGCGCAGCTCGTGGCTGCCGACCAGGCGCAGCCGCACGCCCACGGCCACCGGGCAGCGGTCGCCGAGGCCCGCGAGCGCGTCGCACCGCTCCTCCAGGGCGCCGGCGACGTGGGCGCTCACGTCGGCGGGCGCCGCCAGGTGCGATACGTCCACCTCCACGGTGTCGTAGAGGAGCGGTGAGAGCGGCACGTGCTCCGCGGTGAGCCCTCCGTCGGCGACGGTGAGAAGCCACGCCCCGCGCGGGCCCTCCTCGCCGGGGTCGGCCCCGAAGGCGCTCCCCAGGTAGCCGCACCACTTGCCGGCCGCGTCGGCCGCGAACGACGGCTTGTGGACGTGGCCGAGAAGCCAGGCGTCGACGGCGCCCGGCAGCTCGGTACGCCTGACAGGGGCGTAGACGCTGCGCGTCTGGTCGAGGTCGCAGTGCAGCAAGCCGAGCGTGGGCGCGGGCGCGAGCGCCTGGAGCGCGTCCTGCAGCCCGCCAAGCGGCGACGTCGTGACCTGCGCGGCCGGCCACGACCAGCCGACGACGTTGGCCGTCACGCCGCCGCGCTCCAGCGACACCGCCTCCCAGCGGCCACCGATGCCCAGCACCCTGACCGTGGGCATCGCCTGCGCCAGGCGCGGCAGGACCGTGACGTCGTGGTTGCCGACGATGGCCACGAGCTGGATGCCGTTGTCGGCCAGCCGCTCAGCCCCGCTGCGCAGGTCGGAGTAGGCCTCGAAGAAGTCGTGCTCGTCCTCCACCACGTCGCCGGCGAGCAGCACGGCGGCTACGTCCTCCGCGACGGCGAGGTCCACGAGGCGCCGCCACGCCTCAGCGGGCGTGAGCCGAGGCGCCAGATGGCTCAGTCGGCCAGGGACACGGCTGGGTTGCCGCCCCAGGTGGAGGTCGGCAGCGCACAACAGCTTCATGACGGCCCCAACCTAGCGCCCGTCGCGACGGGCCGGCGGGAGAAGTTCGGCATTGGCAGGGCTGCTCACGGCGAACGCCTAGCCGCCGCCGGCACCCGCCTGGCCCGTCTAGGTACCCACCCAGCGCGCCCCGGCAGGTCTGCAGACCTTGCCGGCCACTACCGGGTGGCTGGCCCCGGTCGCGGAAGGCAGGACGTTAGGCTCGCCGTGCACGGCCATGTAGGCCATCACGGCCATCGCCAGGGTCTCGCGGTCCTTGTCGTCGTAGCCCGCCTCGGCGAACGTCGTCACCGGCTTGCCGGTGGCGCGGCGCAGCCGGCGCACGAGCTCGGGGTTGCGGGCACCGCCGCCCGCTACCAGCACCTCGAGGTAATCGCCGGCCGGCAGGAACCTAGCGATGGCGTCGGCGACGGTCACGGCCGTGAGCTCGGCGAGGGTGGCCAGCAGGTCCTCGGCGCGCTCGGGCGCGCCGTCCGGCCAGCCCAGGGCCAGGGCGTGGCGCAGGTGGAAGTGCTCGCGTCCCGTCGTCTTGGGCGGCCGCAGGGCGAAGTAGGGGTCGCCGAGGAGCCGCGCGAGCGCCGCTTCGTCCACCCGCCCGGCCGCTGCCGCCCGGCCGTCCAGGTCGCGCGGCCGGCCGAGGTAGGCCTGCGCCGCCTCGTCCATGAGGCAGTTGCCCGGCCCGGTGTCGAACGCCAGCACGCCGGCAGGGTCGAGCGAGGGAGGGAGGTACGTGACGTTGGCTATGCCGCCCACGTTCAGCACCGCCCTGGGCACGCCCGGGCGCGAGTAGAGGAGGTGGTCGGAGAACGGCACCAGCGGCGCGCCTTGCCCGCCGGCGGCCAGGTCGGACTGCCTGAAGTCGGAGACGGTGACCACGCGGCAGCGCTCGGCCACCACGGCGGCCTCGCCTAGTTGCAGGGTGCTCTTCACGCCCCAGCCGCGCGTCTCGTCGACGCGGGGCACGTGGTAGACCGTCTGGCCCGAGAGGCCGACCAGGTCCACCTGGTGGAGCGCCTGAGCGGCGGCGACGGCGTCCGCGTACGCCTGGCCGATGCGCTGGTGTAGCTGCGTGATCAGGAGGACGTCCGAGCTGGCCGGGTCCATGGCACGCCGGATGCCGGCGGCCACGTCGGGCGGGTACTCGTAGGCAGCGCGGCCCAGCACCTCCCAGACGAGCCGGCCCCCCTCGCGGGCGAGCCGCACGGTCACCGTGTCGATGCCGTCAGCGGACGTGCCGGACATGAGGCCGACGACCACGGCAGGGGGCAGGTCGCGCGGCACGGCGCCACCAGACGTGCCCGGGCGAAGAGCCCCGTCCCCAGGCGCACCGGATCCCGACGCGCCGCCCTCGTCGAGAGCAGCGGCCGCCACGGTCAGTCCCCGAAGGCCCGGGCGACGGTCTCGTGGACGGCGCGCCTCAGGCTCGATATCGGGCTCGTGTCGCCGCGGCGCGGGTGCACGCGGTTCGTGAGCAGCACGCAGGTCCAGCCGGCGTCCGGCTCCACGACGATGCTCGTGCCGGTGAAGCCCGTGTGCCCGAAGGTGCGCACGGAGACGCCGTCACCGATGGGCCACTCCTCGGGGTCGCGCAGGCGCCAGAGCAGTCCGAGCGCGGGCCCCTTGCCGCTGGAGCGGTCCTTGACCGCCTCGGCGAGCCACTCGGAGGAGGCGAAGGGCGCCTCCAGGCGCAGCCAGGCCTGGGCGTAGCGCGTCACGTCGGCGACGGTGCCGAAGAGGCCGGCGTGGGAGGAGACGCCGTCCATGGCCCAGGCGTTCTCGTCGTGGACGACGCCCTGGAGGAGGCCGCGCAGGCCGTCGTCCTCGGTGGGCGCCACGGCCACGCCCGCTGGCAGGGGCGCGTAGGTCAGGGTCGAGAGGCCCATCGGCTCGGCGACGACGCGACGGAAGGCGGCGTCGATGCGCTCGCCGGTCACGCGCTCGACGATGGCGCCGAGGACGATGACGCCCAGGTCGCTGTAGACGAAGCTGCCGGCGTGGTCGGCCAGCGGCGTCTGGAGCACGTTCGCCACGGCGGTGAGCCTGGTGCTCACGTTGGCGAAGACGGGCTTCCAGGCGGGCAAGCCGGAGCGGTGGAGGGCCAGGTCCTCGATCGTCACGTCCCCGAGCGACGGCTCCTGGAACCAGCCGGCGTTGGAGAAGAAGCGCGAGACCTTGTCGGTGAGGCGCACCTCGCCCGCGGCCAGCAGGTGGAGGAGCAGTGGCAGGCAGGAGACGACCTTCGTGAGCGAGGCCAGGTCGTAGACGGTGTCTTCCGTGACGGGGGCGGACCCCTCGTCGTAGGTGAGGCAGCCGACGGCCAGGCGCAGCTCGCGTCCGTCGCGAGCGACGGCGTGCAGGACGGCCCCGGGCGTGACGCGCCGCGCGATGGCGTCCTCGAGCAGCGAGCGCGCGGCGGCTGCCGCGTCCATGGTCATGGCGGGAACGCTATCACGGTGCCCGCGCCGTCCCCGCGCCGGCCCGGCGGACGTCGGCACCATCACGCGCTTCCGGCGCCATCGGCCGGAGGGCCGCCACGCGCCGGCGAGACGCGTCAGCCGTAGTAGATCCCGATCGGCTTGCCGCCGAAGCGCTCCACCTGGACGTCCACGTCGTAGATCGCCCCGAGGGCGTCGGGGGTCATGACCTCGTCCACGCCGCCCACCTGCAGGACCTTGCCGTCCTTCATCGCCACGATGCGGTCGGCGTACGTGGCCGCGAAGTTGATGTCGTGGATGACGACGACCACGGCCTTGCCCAGCTCGTCGGTGACGCGTCGCAGGCGCTTCATCATGGCCACGGCGTGCCGCATGTCGAGGCTCGCCAGCGGCTCGTCGAGCAGCACGTAGTCGGTGTCCTGACACAGCACCATGGCCACGAAGGCCCGCTGGCGCTGGCCACCGGAGAGCTGGTCCAGGAAGCGGTGCCTCAGGTCGGCGAGCTCGAGGTACTCCAGGGCCGTCTCCACGTGCCGCCGGTCCTCGAGCGTGGGGCGGCCGCGCGTGTACGGGTAGCGCCCGAACGTGACGAGGTCCTGCACCGAGAGCCTCACGCTCAGGTGGTTGTCCTGCTTGAGCACGGAGATGCGACGGGCGCACTCGTCGGGCCGCAGGCGTTCGAGCGGCTCGCCGTCCACGGTCACCTCGCCGGCGTCCGGCTTGAGCAGGCGCCCGACGATCGAGAGCAGCGTCGACTTGCCGGCGCCGTTGGGCCCGATGAGCGCGGTGATCCCGCTGCGCGGGATCTCGCAGGAGACGTCGTCCAGGACGACGGTGTCCCCGTAGCTCTTGCTGACGTTCCTTACGGAGATCAAGACCTAGCCTCCGGGCGCATCATCGCACCATCCCTCTCAGGAGCAGGTAGACGAACAAGGTGCCGCCGACGAAGTCGACGATGATCGACAGGCTCGTGCCGAGCCCGAACACGCGCTCCAGCAGCGTCTGCCCCGCCACCAGGGTGATCACGGCGAGCAGGCTCGCGGCCGGCAGCACGAAGCGATGCTGGTAGGAGCGCACCAGGGCGTAGGCGGCGTTCGCCACCAGCAGGCCGAGGAACGCCACCGGGCCCACCAGCGCGGTCGACACGGACACGAGCACGGTGATCACGAAGAAGACGCGCATGACGACCGCGCGGTAGTCGAGGCCCAGGTTCACGGCCATGTCGCGCCCCAGGGCCAGCACGTCGAGCTTGTAGCGCAGGCGCCAGACGTAGGCGAGCGACGCGGCCACGACCACGCCAGCCGGGAGCAGCAGGGCCCCGTCGAAGGTGTTGAAGCTGGCGAAGCTGGCGTCTTGCAGCACCGCGAACTCCAACGGGTCCATCACGCGCTGCAGGAGGTTCGTGAGGCTGCGCAGCATCACGCCCAGCACCAGGCCGCTCAGCACGAGCGAGTGGAGGCTGCGGCGGCCAGCGAAGAACAGCGCGTAGAACAGCGCCATGGCGGCCCCGGCCATGACGAGCGCCTCGGCCACGAACAGCAGCTTCGGGTCGAGAGACACGAACCGCGCAGACCCGAGGAAGTAGACGAGCACCGTCGTGACCAGCACGTAGAGCGAGTCGAAGCCCATGATCGACGGCGTGAGGATGCGGTTGCTCGTGACCGTCTGGAACAGCACCGTGGAGGAGGCGACCGCGACGCCCACCAGGCTCATCCCGATCACCTTCTTGCTGCGGAACTCGAGGACGAAGCTCCACGGGCCGCGCGCGCCGACCGTCATGAACAGCACGACCGCCGCCGCGGCCGCCAGCGCCAGCACCACCAGCACCACCACGGGCGGGAACGCGCCCCAGCGCCGCCTGTCGAGCGGCGCCCCGCCGGGGCGGTCCGCTACCGCCCGCGTCGGCGGCGCGGGCGCCACGGCAGGGCGCCCGCCCTGGCGGGGACCGTCTCCGCGCGCCGTGTCAGCCGACACGGTGCGATGACCTCAGGAGCATGGCGAGGAACGCGGCGGCGCCCAGGACACCGATGACGGTGCCGATGGGCACCTCGTACGGGTAGCGGACGAGGCGGCCTATCAGGTCGCAGGCCAGCACGAAGGAGGCGCCCACGACCGCGACCCAGGGGATGGAGCGGCGCAGGTTGTCGCCCACGGCGAGGTTCACGACGTTCGGCACGACCAGGCCGATGAACGGCACCGAGCCGACGGTGACGACGTTCACGGCGGTGACCAGCGAGACGATCGTCAGGCCCAGCGCGACGACCCGTCCGTAGTTCAGCCCGAGGTTCTTCGTGAACGCCTCGCCCATGCCGGCCACGGTGAACCTGTCGGCGGCCACGTAGGCGACGGCGGTGAGGGCGGCGCCGATCCACAACATCTCGTAGCGACCTCTCAGGACGCGCGAGAAGTCGCCGGTCGTCCACGCGGCCAGCGACTGGAGCATGTCGTAGCGGTAGGCGACGAACGTCGTGGCGGCGCCGATGACGCTGCCTAGCATGATCCCGAGCAGCGGGACCACGATCGCCGACCGCAACGGCACGCGCCGCACGATGGCGAGCAGGAGGGCGGTGCCCGCCAGTGCGAACGCGGCGGCGATCACCATCTTCGTGGGCACGGGGGCGTTCGGCGCCACCAGCAGGGCTACGAGGAGGCCGAGGCTGGCCGACTCGATGGTCCCGGCGGTCGAGGGAGCCACGAAGCGGTTGCGGGCCAGCATCTGCATCAGCAGGCCGGCCACCGCCATCGACGAGCCCACGAGCATCGCCGCGAGCGTGCGGGGCACGCGGCTGGCCAGGAGGACCAGGGCGTCGTGCCGCTCCTGACCGCCCGAAAGCAGCTGCCGCCACGACAGGTCGAAGGAGCCCACCGTGACGCTGAGTCCCGCCAGGACCAGCAGCGAGAGGCAACCGAGGACCAGCCATGGTCCTCGGCGCCGCTCGTCGGACATCGGCCTACACGCCTCTCGACCTCACTGCAGCCCGTAGGCCTCGTACAGGGCGTCGATCATGGCGTTCACGGTGCCCAGGCCCGAGGCGCCGACGATGTACCAGTCGAACGGGTCGAGGTAGACCACGCGGCCCTCGCGCCAGGCCTTCGTCTGGCGGACGATCTCGTTGTCCAGAACCGCCGCGGCGGGCGAGGCGTTCTCGGTGCCCACGGCCGCGTCGCGGTCGATCACGAACAACCAGGTCGGGTCGTGCTCGAGCAGGAACTCGAAGCTGACCGGCTCGCCGTGCGTGGCCTCGGCGATGTCGTCGATCGTGGGGACCAGGCCGAGCTCGCCGTAGAGGAACGAGCCGCGCGTGTTCTCCTGGCCGACGACGGTGACCGAGCCGCCGGTGACCATCACGACCAGGCCGTCGCCGGCCTGCGAGACCGCCTCGCGGAGCGCGTCCAGGCGGGCGTCGACGTCGGCCAGCAGCCGCTCGGCCTCCTCCTCCTTGCCGAAGATCGTCGCCAAGGCGGTGACGTTGCGGCGCAGGTCGGCGATCGCGTCGCCCGTGCCGGAGACGTCGACCGTCGGGGCGAGCCGCGAGACCTGGTCGTAGGCCGGGGCCGAGCGGCCCCCGACGATGACGAGGTCCGGCTGCTCGGCGGCGATCACCTCGTAGTCGGGCTCGAAGAGCGATCCGACGACCAGGGAGTCGGCGGGGAACCAGTCCGGCGTGGCGCTGGTGGGCTGCGCCACGCCGTCGACGGTGACCCCGAGCTGGTAGAGGGTGTCTATCGCCCCGTAGTCGAAGCTGAACACCTTGTCAGGGTCGGCGCGCAGCGTGGTCTCGCCCCTGGCGTGGGTGACCGTGACCTCCTGGGCGGAGCCGACGGCGCCGACGAGCGCCAGAGCGGCCGCGAGCCAGACCTTCGAAGCCCTCCTGAACATCTCTGTTGCCTCCTCGTCCCGGCCGCCGGCCGGGAGGGTGTGCGGTTGGACGCGGTCGCCCGCGGTCAATCCCGAGCGTGCCGCTCGGGATTGTGCAAAACTCGCACGTCGAGGCGCTCTCGTCAAGAGGCGCCCCTCAGGGGCGCGCTAGCGAGGTGCGAAGTTACCACTCGGGAATGTTCCGCCGTGCAGGGTCTACGCTCAAGGGTCCACGGACCGCCCGGAGCCGGCCGGCGCCACGAGACCGGAGGAGAGACGATGACGATCGGCACGCCGCGCAGGTGGTCCGGGCCCAACCGCACCGGCCGTACTCAGGTGAACCTCCTGGAGCAGGTGGGGAGGCGCGTGCTCCACGTCAGCCGCGTCGCGGACCTCGCGCCCCGCTACCGCCGCGTCTACCTCACCGGTGAGGACCTGGCCGCGGGCTTCCCCTACGTTCGTTTCGCGCCCACCGACCACGTGAAGCTCGTGTTCCCCGACCCCGCCACCGGCGAGCTGACCCTACCCACGCCCGGCCGCGGCCTCAGGGGCGAGGAGGGCGGCCCCAGGCCGGTCTTCCGCGATTACACGGTCAGGGCCTGGCTGCCGGACAGCCGCGAGCTGGCCCTCGAGTTCGTGCTGCACGGCGAGGGCGTGGGCTCGACCTGGGCCGCGAACGCCCGGCCAGGCGACGTCGTGGGTGTGCTCGGCCCGCGCGGCAACATCGTGTTCCCGGAGGATCACGCGCGCTACCTCCTGGCCGGCGACGAGGCCGCCCTGCCGGCCATCTGTCGCTTCGTAGAGGAGCTTCCCGAGGGGGCGACGGCGACCGTCGCGGTCGAGGTCGAGACGGCGTCCGAGGCGATCGCGCTCGCCAGCCGGGACGGCGTCGAGGTGCTTTGGGTGACCCGCGACGTCGAGGGCGAGGGCGGCCTGGAGCGGGCGGTGAGGCGGCTCGCCCCGGTAGCCGAGGGCGGCTGGTTCGCCTTCGTGGCCGGCGAGGTGGCGAAGGTCAAGCCGATCCGCGACTTCCTGCGCCTCGAGCTGGGCCTGCCTCGCGAGCGCGTGGTCGCCGACGGCTACTGGAAGCGCGGCGTCGCGAACCTCGACCACCACTCCGTCGACCTGAACGCCGACTAGCCGCGGCGAGCGGCCCTGGGCCCGGCCTCGGGAACCCCGCGACCGCCGCTCGGACCCCTGCCACCGCCCTCGGGCCGCGCGGCCGCCAGCCCGTAGAATGCGGTAGCGCCGCTACCGCCGCGCCCCCGGACGATGACCGTAGACGCGATCCTGCTCACCGCCCTCACGGTGTTGCCCTTCTTGGGCAGCATGCTGTCGTCCGGCCTGCACACGCGGGCCCGCACGTCGGCGGCGGCCCTGGCGGGGCTCGTCTCGGTAGCGGGCCTGGGCATGGTCATCGCCCTCTACCCGCGCGTGGCCGGCGGGCAGGTCTTCAAGCATGAGATCACCTGGCTGCCGAGCCTCGGGCTCAACCTGTCGCTGCGCCTCGACGGCGTGTCGTGGGTCTTCGCGCTTCTCATCACGGGCATCGGCGCGCTGGTGGTCTTGTACGCCCGCTACTACATGTCGCCGGACGACCCGGTGCCGCGGTTCTTCGGCCTGCTGCAGGCGTTCATGGGCGCGATGCTGCTGCTCGTCGCGTCCGGCAACCTCATCCAGCTCGTCTTCGCCTGGGAGCTCACCAGCCTCTTCTCGTTCCTGCTGATCGGGTACTGGTACCACAACGCCAACGCCCGCGACGGGGCGCGCCTGGCGTTGCTCGTGACGTCGCTGGGCGGCTTCTGCCTGCTCCTCGGCGTCATCGTGCTGGGCTCGATCGCCGGCAGCTACGACGTGGACGCCGTGCTCGCGGCAGGGCCGGTCATACGCGCCCACCAGTACTTCGTGCCCGCCTTGGTGCTCATCCTCGTGGGCACCTTCTCCAAGAGCGCGCAGTTCCCGTTCCACTTCTGGCTGCCGCACGCCATGGCCGCGCCCACGCCCGTCTCCGCTTACCTGCACTCGGCGACGATGGTCAAGGCCGGCGTCTTCCTGATGACGCTGCTGTGGCCCGTGTTCTCGCCCTCGGAGGTCTGGTACTACGGCGTGGGCACCGCCGGGCTCGTCACGTTCCTGCTAGGCGGCTTCGTGGCGATCTTCCAGAACGACCTCAAGGGGATACTCGCGTACTCCACCATCAGCCACCTGGGCCTCATCACGCTGCTGCTGGGCCTCGGCACGCCCACGGCGCTGGTGGCGGCGGTCTTCCACGTGCTGAACCACGCCACCTTCAAGGCCGGCCTCTTCATGGCCGCCGGCATCATCGACCACGAGACGGGCACGCGCGACGTCCGCAAGCTCTCTGGCCTCTTCCGCGCCCTGCCCTTCACGGGCTCGCTGGCGATGATCGCCACCGCCGCCATGGCCGGCGTGCCGCTCGTCAACGGCTTCCTCTCCAAGGAGATGTTCCTCGCCGAGGCGATCGACGTGGCCGGCACCGGCGGCGCCCTCGACCGCTTCCTGCCCGTCCTGGCCACGCTCGGCAGCGCCTTCGGCGTCATCTACTCGGTGCGCTTCATCCACCAGGTGTTCTTCGGGCCGGCGGCCAAGGACCTGCCCAAGAAGCCGCACGAGCCCGTGGCGTGGATGCGCCTGCCCATCGAGCTGCTGGTGCTCGTGGTGCTGGCGGTGGGCATCCTGCCGGCGCGCGTCATCGGGCCGGTGCTCCAGTCGGCCGTGCGCAGCGTGCTGGGCGACGCCACGCCCTACTACTCCCTGGCGCTGTGGCACGGCTTCACACCTGCCCTGCGGCTCAGCCTCATCGCCATGGGCGCGGGCGCGCTCGTCTACACGCTCTTCCGCCGCTACCTGGCCAGGATCCCCGACGAGGGCCCGGCCTGGGCCGGCGTCTTGAGGGCGCGGCGCGTCTTCGACCTGTCGCTCTACGCGCTCGTGCGCGGCGCCCAGCTGGTGCTCAGGTTCCTTGGCACGGCCAAGCTGCAGCCGCAGATGCTGCTGCTCACGCTCGTGGCGCTGGGCGCCGGCCTGTGGCCGTTCGCGCTGGAGGCGGCCCGCGGCGCCGGCTGGTACCTGCCCATCGGGCCGGTGAGCAGCGACATGCTCGAGCCGTCCTACGTGACGGTGTGGGCGTTCGGGTCGGTCTTCGCCGTCCTCACGGCCTACCTGGCCAAGTTCCACCGCTTCGCCGCCCTCATCACGCTGGCCGGTACGGGCCTCACGATGGTCTTGGCCTTCGTCTGGCTCTCGGCGCCCGACCTGGCGCTCACGCAGCTCGTCGTGGAGGTGGTGACGACGGTGCTGCTGCTCCTGGGCCTGCGCTGGCTGCCGCGTCCCATGCCCGCCGAGGAGCGGTCGCCCCGTGAGGTGGTGCGCGCCAGGGCGCGGCGCGTACGCGACCTCATCGTCGCCGTGGCGGCTGGCGCCGGCGTGGCCATGCTCGCCTACGCCGGCATGACCATGGACCCAGCGAACCGGCTGCGCGAGGGCTCCCTGCGCCGCTTCTTCGTCGAGAACGCCTACGAGGGCGCCGGCGGGCACAACGTCGTGAACGTCGTGCTCGTCGACTTCCGCGCCTTCGACACCATGGGCGAGATCACCGTGCTGGGCATCGTGGCCCTCACGGTGTTCGCGCTGCTACGCCGCTTCCGCCCGCCACGCGAGCTGCTCGGCGGCACCAGGCAGCAGCAGCGTCAGGCGGCATACGACGCGGCCGCCGTGGACCGCGAGGTCGGCGACACCGCCACCGACTTCCTCTACGTGGCCCGCACGGCCATGCACCTGATGTTCCCGGTGCTGGGCGTGTTCGCCGTCTACCTGTTCATGCGCGGCCACGACGAGCCGGGCGGCGGCTTCGCCGCGGGCGTGACGATGGCCATAGCGTTCATCCTGCAGTACATGGCGCGCGGCGCGCGCTGGGTGGAGGAGCGCCTGAGGGTGCTCCCCGTGCGCTGGATCGGGGCCGGCCTGCTGATAGCCGTGCTCACGGGCACGGGGGCGTGGCTGTTCGGCGAGCCGTTGCTCAAGTCGTACTACGAGCACTTCGACCTGCCGGTCATCGGCGACGTCCCCGTGGCGTCGGCGATGCTCTTCGACCTGGGCGTGCTGATCCTCGTCGTGGGCGCCACCGTGCTCATGCTCGTGGCCCTGGCGCACCAGTCGATACGCGCCCCGCGCACCTCCTCCCGTGAGGGCGAAGGCGCGACGCGCGAGGAGGTGGAGGCGGAGTGATGGAGCTCGTCTCCGCCATCGGCATCGGGATCATCGCCGCGGCCGGCGTCTGGCTGGTCCTGCGCCCGCGCACCTTCCAGGTGATCCTCGGCCTGTCGCTCCTCACCTACGCCGTGAACGCCTTCCTGCTGTCGATGGGCGGTCTCACGGTGGGCGCGCCGCCGGTCCTCGAGTCGGTCGAGGCGCCCGACCCCACGGCCCACGCCGACCCCGTCCCTCAGTCGCTCGTGCTCACCTCGATAGTCATCAGCTTCTCCATGACGGCCCTGTACCTCGTGGTCCTCCTCACCTCGCGCGGCCTCACCGGCACCGACCACGTCGACGCTGAGGAGGCCGCCTGATGTTCGACGTCATGTCACGCGGCGTCGGCGGCCCCGTCACGGGCCAGCTGGTCGACCTGACGCCGCACCTGCCGGTCCTGCCCATCGTCCTGCCGCTGGTGGTGGCGGCCTTCATGCTCCTGCTCGAGGAGCGCCGCCGCATCTTCAAGGCCGGCCTGGGCGCTGGCACAATGGCCGCGCTCGTGCTGGTGGCGTTCGTGCTCCTCAACGCGGTGGCGGGCGAGGCCGACGGCATCATCGTCTACCGCCTCGCTGACTGGGCGGCCCCCTTCGGGATAGTCCTCGTCGTGGACCGCCTGGCGGCGCTCATGGTCATGGTCACGAGCATCCTCGGCCTGGCGGCATTCGTGTTCGCCGTGTCGGGCTGGGCGATCGTGAGCCCGCGCTTCCACAGCCTGTTCCTGCTGTTGGTGATGGGGGTGAACGGGGCGTTCCTGACGGGCGACCTGTTCAACCTCTACGTGTTCTTCGAGGTGCTGCTGGCAGCCTCGTACGGGCTCCTGCTGCACGGCTCGGGCCGCGCCAGGATCAAGGCCGGCCTGCAGTACATTGCCGTGAACCTCGGCTCGTCGATCCTCTTCCTGATCGGCGCGGGCCTCATCTACGCCGTCACCGGCACGCTGAACCTCGTCGACATCATGCGCGTGGCGGCTACGCTGGCGGAACAGGACGCCACCCTGTTCCGCGCCGGCCTGGCCGTGCTCAGCGTGGCCTTCCTGACGAAGGCCGGCGTGTGGCCGCTATCGTTCTGGCTGCCCGTCTCCTACCCCGTGGCCACGCCGCCGGTGTCGGCGATGTTCGTGATCATGACGAAGGTGGGCGCCTACGTGCTCCTGCGCGTCGTCGCCCTGGCCGCCGGCGTGCCCGAGACGGGCCTCGTGGAGTTCCTCAGCCCCTGGCTCCTCTACGGCGGCATCGCCACGATCCTCTTCGGGTCGATGGGCCTGCTCTCCTCCACGCAGCTGCCGCGCATAGCCTCGTACGCCACGCTCGTCACGGCCGGCACCCTGGTGGCGGCGGTGGGGACTGCCGACGAGCGCGTCATCAGCGGCGCCCTCTACTACCTCATCGGCTCCACGCTCGCCACGGGCGCGGCCTTCCTGCTGGCCGAGCTGATCGCCCGCCTGCGTCCCGTGGAGCAGGCCGACGCCGGCGTGGAGCCCGTGTTCGGCGACGACTACGAGACGAGCCTGCAGACGGACTTCGAGGGGTACGAGGTGGGCGTGGCCATCCCTGCCGGCACGGCCATGCTCGGCGGCGCCTTCGTGGTGGCCGCCCTGGTGCTGGCCGGCCTGCCGCCCCTGTCGGGCTTCCTTGCCAAGTTCGCCATCGTGAGCGGCGTGATGAACGGCGGCACCGGGCTCCCGCGCGAGGCGTGGGTGTTGGCCGGCGTGGTCGTCTTCTCCGGCCTGGCCACCCTGATCTCCCTCATGCGCAAGGGCATAGACGCTTTCTGGAAGCCCGGCGAGGAGAACGTGGCCGAGGTGCGCTCGCTCGAGGCGCTGCCCATCGGCATCCTCCTGTCGCTGTGCGTGGCCCTCACCTTGTTCGCGGCGCCGGTGGTGAAGTACCTCGACGCCACCAGCGCCTACCTGGCGGACCCCGTCGAGTACGCTCGTGACGTACTGGAGGTCGGCGAGTGAGCCTCCTCAGGCGCGTCTTCCCGTACCCGCTCCTGACCATCGCGCTGGCCGTCATGTGGCTGGTGCTCCAGCAGTCCGTGTCCGTCTTCAACGTGCTCTTCGGCCTGGCGCTCGGCGCGTCGCTGTCGCGCGTGATGCTGCGCCTCGACCCGGAGCCGCCCCCCATCCGCAGGCCGCTGGTGGTGCTGCAGCTCACCGGCATCGTCCTCTACGACATCCTCATGTCCAACCTGAGGATGTTCGCCGTCATCCTCAACCTCAGCCGCAACCCGAAGTCGGGGTTCGTGAACATCCCACTGGAGCTGAGGAACCGCTACGGCCTGGCCGCGCTGGCGACCATCATCACGTCCACGCCCGGCACGTTCTGGGCGGCCTACGACAGGCGCAGCGGCGTGCTCACCATCCACGTGCTCGACCTGCACGAGCCCGCCCAGTGGGTCACGACCATCAAGGAGCGCTACGAGCGGCGCCTCTTGGAGATCTTCAGATGAGCACGGAGACCCTCGGCTACGTGCTGGCGGCGGCGCAGGCCATGCTCGCGTTGGCGTTCGTGATGTGCGCCTACCGCCTCATCCGCGGGCCGCGCGCCCAGGACCGCGTCATGGCGCTCGACGCCCTGTACCTGAACGGCCTCCTCTCGATAGTCCTGCTGGGCATCAGGACCGGCACGTCGCTCTACTTCGAGTCGGCCCTGGTCATCGCCCTCACGGGCTTCGTGAGCACGTCGGCCGTGGCCAAGTTCCTCATGCGCGGCGAGGTGATCGAGTGATGGCGCCGGACCTGCCGCCGGTGCCAGCCCTCGTGGTGGGCGTGCTCGCCTTGGGCGGCGCCTTCGTGGCGCTCCTCGGCGCCACGGGCCTCTTGCGCATGCGCACCTTCTACGACCGCGTCCATCCGCCCACGCTCGCCACGAGCATGGGGCTCGCCGCCCTCGCGCTGGCCTCGATCGTCACCTCCAGCGTGCTGGGCTCGCGCACCGTCATCCACGAGATCCTGCTCCTCTTCTTCGTGGTGCTCACCATGCCCGTCTCCATGATGCTGCTGGCCCGCGCGGCCATCTTCAGGGACAGGGTCGAGGCCTACGACAAGTCGATGGCTGCCGAGGCCCGCGCGGCTGCCGAGGAGGAGGCGGCGGCACTGGCCGCGGCCCAAGAGGAGGCCGCGGCGCTGGCGCGTCGCGACCTGGACACCGGCGGCGACGACGACGCCGTCTACGGCTAGGAGCCGGGCAGGCTAGGGCTACCACGGCCGCGCGAGCCGAAAGGGGGCTCGGTCGCCTTCGGGCGCCGGCTCAGCCGCCCACCACCTCGCCGCCGTTCACGTGGATGGTCTGGCCCGTCACGTACGACGAGTCCTGCGACGCCAAGTAGACGTACGCCGGCGCCACCTCCTCGGGCTGGCCAGGGCGGCCCAGCGGCTGGTCGGCGCCGAACTCGGCGACCTCCTCGGCGGGGAAGCTCGCCGGGATGAGCGGCGTCCAGATGGGCCCCGGCGCCACGGCGTTCACCCTAATGCCCTTGCCGGCGAGGTTGGTGGCCAGCGACCTGGTGAAGGCGAGGATCGCGCCCTTGGTGGCCGCGTAGTCCATCAGGTGCGGGCTGCCGCGGTAGGCGGTGATCGAGGTCGTGTTGATGATGCTCGCGCCCTCCTTGAGGTGCGGCATCGCGGCCCTCGTCAGGTAGAACTGCGAGAACACGTTGGTCCTGAAGGTCTTCTCCAGCTGCTCGTCGCTGATGTCCTCGACCTCGCGCTGGTCGTGCTGCTCGGCGGCGTTGTTCACCAGCACGTCGAGGCGGCCGAACTCCTCGACTACCCGCTCCATGGCCTCGGCGCAGAACCCGGGGTCGCCGATGTCGCCCTTGATGAGCAGAGCGCGGCGGCCGAGGGCCTCCACGTCCTTCCTCACCTGCTGGGCGTCCTTGTCCTCCTCGAGGTAGAGGATCGCCACGTCGGCGCCTTCCTTGGCGAAGTGCACCGCCACGGCGCGGCCGATCCCGCTGTCGCCGCCGGTGATCGCCGCGACCTTGCCCTCGAGCTTGCCGGCCGCCCTGTAAGCCTTGCCCTCGTACTGCGGGGCCGGCTCCATCTGGCTCTCGCGGCCGGGCTGGCGCGCCTGCTCCTGCGCCGGCATGCCGCCGCGGCGCCGCTTGGGCGTGGGCGCCTCGCCGCGCGTGGTCCCGCGGGTGCCCGCCTTGCCCTTCTTGCGTCCGGCGGCCTTGCCTCCGCCCTTCGTGCTCGTCTTCATCGTCATGGTCCCCTCCGTTCCCGGCCCACCCTAGGGACCGGCCCCGTGGGAACCATGACGCTCAGGTGGGAGCGGCACATGTTGGCGCGCGGCGGGTGAGGGGCGCCGGAGCCCGACGGCCAGCGCCGCCGCTGCACGAAGGCTGGATGAAGCCGTCGTGGGCGTGAGGAACCGGCCGCGCGTCGTAACATCGGCGGACATGCCGCGGCCCGTAGCGCAGCCCGATCGCAAGCGGGGCATATCGACGCTCAGGCTGATGGGCTTGGGCTCCGGCTCACTGGGCCTCGCCGCGACCTGGGCTCTCTACAACACGTTCATGCCGATCCTGCTGGCGCGGTTCGTCTCCAGCGCCGGCGTGCGCGGCACGATCATGGCGCTCGACAACGTCATCGCCGTGCTGATGCTGCCCCTCATCGGCGCCTGGTCCGACCGCCTCTCGGGCCGCATGGGCAAGCGACTGCCGTTCCTGCTCGTGGGCATGCCCCTCACGGCCCTGCTGTTCGCCGCGTTGCCGCTGGCGGACGGCACGCTGTGGACGCTCCTCTGCGTCGACGTGGTCTTCCTGCTCACCATCACGCTGTTCAGGGCGCCGCTCGTGGCGCTCATGCCCGACCACGTCGCGCCGCGCGAGCGCAGCTCCGCCAACGGCATCATCACCCTCATGGGGGCGGCCGGCGGCGCCGTCGGGCTACTGCTGCTGGCCCCGCTCTTCGACGTCGCCCAGTGGATCCCCTTCACCGGCGCCGGCGTCCTCATCGCGGTGGCCCTGCTGCTCGTGCTGCTGGCAGCCGACCGTCACCCGCCGTACGCGGCCGAGAGCGCCGCCAGCGAGGAAGCGCCGGCGGTCACGGGCCTGTTCCGCGACATGCGGCAGCTGGTGATCGAGGAGCGCGGCGGCGCCGGCGTGCTCCTCCTCGCCGTGTTCGCGGTGTTCTTCGGCTACTCGGCGCTGGAGGCGCAGTTCAGCACGTACGCCACGCAGACGCTCGGCATCTCGGCCGGCATGGCGGGGCCCACGATCGCGGCCACGATGATCGCCTACGTGGTCATGGCGGTGCCGGCGGGCCGCCTGGCGCGGCGCATAGGCTCGGCGAACACCATGCGCCTCGGCGCGCTGACCATGGCCCTGTCGGCGACGATGGCCGCGCTCGTCGACGACGTGGCGTCGGCGCGCGTGGTGCTGGCGCTGGGCGGCGCGGCCTGGGCGCTCGTCCAGGTGCCGGCCTACCCGCTGGTCGTCAACCAGGGCGGCGAGGCGAGGACGGGCTTCTACACCGGCATGTACTACCTGTTCGGCTCGGCCGCCTCGGTCGCCGGCCCGCCCCTGGTGGGCGCGATGATGGACCTCTTCGGCAACCGCGCCCTCTTCGGGGCGTTGGCGGTGTCGATGGTGGTCGGCGCTCTGCTGGTCACGGTGGCCAAGCGCCGCAAGCTCGAGGGCGCGGCGCCCGAGCCGGCGCGCCCCAAGGCGCCTGACCCGGAGCCAGGGGGACCCATCGCGCCCGAACCGGAGCCGCCGAGGGCCTAGCCGGCGCGCGCCGCCCTAGGCGAGAAGCCTCTCCGCCACGGCCGCGGCCTGCAGGTCCCTGAACCCGAAAGCCACGATCGCCGGCCCCGGCACGCGGTCCACCACGTACGGGTTCCACAGCGCCACGTGCAGGAACGGCACCCCGGCCTGCCGAGCGGCGGCCTCCAACCGCTCGGCCGCCAGCAGCTCCTCCTCGGGCGGCAGCACGCGCGTGGTGGAGGCGTAGATCAGCGCGTCCGCGCCGGCGAGGAGCCCAGACAGGTCGCCGAACGGCTCGGTGGGGTCGAGACGTCCCACCCGCACGCCGCGCTCCTCGAGCGCCTTGGCGAGCGGGTCGGCGGGGCGCGCCACCACCTGCGACGCCGCCGAGGCCTTCACCTCCCGCCGCGCGGCCAGGAGCACCCGCGAACCAGGGCGCAGGCGCTGGACCTCCCCGGAGACCACGAGGCCACGTCGCGCCGCCTCGGCCAGCAGGTCGCTGTCGCCGACCCTCCAGGCGGCGATGGGGTCGGGCCGGCGGCCCGGGAAGCGCTTCGCCAGGTCGGAGAGGCGCCGCAGCGAGGCCGCCACCTCCCCGCGGTCGAGGCGGCCGTCCGACAGCGCCTCGTCCATGTACGCCAGCGTGGCCACGTGCTGCATCACCGGACCCAGCGTGAGGGGCAGGTCGGCGCCGGCAGCCAGCGCCATCACGGCCGCTTCGGGGGCCGGCCACCTGTCGCTTATGGCGTGCATGTCCAGGGCGTCCGTGACGATGACGCCCTCGAACCCGATCTCCTGCCTGAGGAGACCCCGCAGCGCCGCCGCAGAGAGGGTGCATGGCAGGTCAGGGTGGAGGGCCGGAACGACGATGTGCGCGCTCATCACGGCCGCCGCTCCCACCTTGACGCCCGCGGCGAAGGGCGGCAGCTCGACGCTGCGCAGCTCCTCCACGGGCCGGGCGACGGTGGGCAGGTCGAGGTGCGAGTCGACGTCGGTGTCGCCGTGGCCCGGGAAGTGCTTGAGCGTCGCGCCCACCCCCTCCGACTGCAGGCCCACCACGAACGCGGCCACGTGCCGCGCCACGAGTTCCGGCGCGGAGCCGAAGGACCTGTCGGCGATGACCGGGTTGAGCGGGTTCGAGTTCACGTCGGCAACCGGGGCGAAGTCGAGGTTCACGCCCACCGCCCTGAGCCCGCGCGCCGCGGCTGCCGCTACGCGCCTGGTGAGGTCGGGGTCGTCGGCGGCGCCCAGAGCCATGGCCGCAGGCGGCACGGGCACGTCGAACAGCCGCACCACGCCGCCGCCCTCCTGGTCGATGGCCACGACCAGCTCGTCGCCGGCTAGGGACCTCAGCTCGGCCACGTAGTCGGCCAGCTGGAACCTGTCCCGCACGTTCCGCCCGAACAGGCACACCCCGGAGACGCGCCTCTCGGCGAGCAGCGCACGCTCGTCGGGCGTGAGCTCGGCCCGGGAGAGGTCGATCATCAGCGGCAGGCGGTCGCCCGCTACGGGCTCGCGAGGGTCGTCCACGCGCCCATGATGTCCCAACGCGTGTCCTCAGGCCCACAGGGGCGCCGAGCATCGTGAGTGATGATGCGCGCATGGCCGAGACGCGAGACCGCGGGGCGCACGGCACGCCCACCAAGCTGGGACCGAACACGAGCATGGGCGCCGTCAGGCTCCGCGTCGCCGACCTCGAGCGGGTGAGCGCCTTCTACGAACAGGGCGTGGGGCTCACGGTACTTGCCGACCGCGAGGGCGAGCGCGTGCTCGGCAGCCGCGGCAGGCCCGTCGTCGAGCTCGTCCACCGCCCCGACCTGCCCCCCGCTTCGCCGCGGTCGGCCGGCCTGTACCACACGGCCATCCTGTTCGACGACCGCGCCGACCTGGCCGCCGCGCTCTACGCCTCCGCGACGCACGGCTCCGGCCGCTACGAGGGCAGCGCCGACCACATCGTGAGCCTCGCCTTCTACCTCCGCGACCCGGAGGGCAACGGCCTCGAGCTCTACTGGGACCGCCCGCGCGACCAGTGGCGCTGGACGGCTGGCCAGCTGGCCATGGACTCCCTACCCCTCGACCCCAACGGGTTCATCCGCGAGCACCACCGCGGCGACGGGGTGCCCCAGGCGCCTGTCGGCGCCTCGGCCCGCCTGGGCCACGTGCACCTGAAGGTGGGCTCCATCCCCGTGGCGCGGGCCTTCTACGTGGACCGCGTCGGCTTCGACGTCGTCATAGACACCTGGCCGAGCGCGCTCTTCGTCTCGGCGGGCGGCTATCACCATCACCTCGGCATGAACGTCTGGGAGAGCAGCGGCGCCGGGCGGCGCGAGCCAGCGTTGGGCCTCGAGTCGTTCGAGGTGCTCGTGGACCAGGCCGACCTGGAGGCGCTGCGCGACCGCTTCGCCGACGCTTCCCGACCGGACGC
>Ga0182741_1001760_pt1 | contig 27026 bp, 30 predicted proteins | sample eDN5th37CBELigOP_FD_128874 | JGI IMG/M metagenome (GOLD analysis project Ga0182741, IMG submission 128874) | Enriched Organic Plus compost microbial communities from Emeryville, California, USA - eDNA 5th pass 37_C BE-Lig OP (version 2) (version 2) ... | reverse complement strand
CCCCCATCCTGCGGCGCGCACATGCCGACCGCGAACAGAAGCATGACCCCAGACGGGTGCTTGGATCGAACAAGAGGAGTGCAATCTCGAGATTGACACCGAAGCCCCGACTACAGAAGGCACCCATGGCAGGTCCTGTATTCGCCGATATGGTCGTGGCGGTCTCGGAGGCCGGCGGCCTTGGGTCGCTGCCATGCGCCACGATGACGGCCGAGGTTGCGCGATCGGAGCTTGCGCGAATACGCGAAAGGACCTCGCGGCCGATCAACGTCAACTTCTTCTGCCACGATCAGCCCTCCGACGACGCCGGGAAGGAAATCGCCTGGAGACGAGCCCTGGAACCCTACTACCGCGAATTCGGCCTCGATTCGGAGGCGCCTTACGCGTCGTCGAGCCGGAATCCTTTCGACGATGAATTCTGCGGGTTGGTCGAAGAGTTCCGCCCGGAAGTGGTGAGCTTTCATTTCGGCCTTCCTTCAAGGGCCCTGCTCGAGCGGGTGAAGTCCACCGGCGCCAAGGTGCTGTCGTCCGCCACGACGGTCCGGGAAGCGCGCTGGCTGGAACTGAATGGCTGCGATGCCATCATCGCGCAAGGATTCGAAGCAGGAGGACATAGGGGCAGCTTCCTCACGGCAGACATGGCGACCCAGCTCGGCACCTTTGCCCTCGTTCCACAGGTGGTAGACGCCGTTCGGGTGCCAGTCATCGCCGCGGGAGGCATCGCCGACGCTCGCGGGATCGTGGCGGCGCTGGCGCTAGGAGCGTCCGCCGTGCAGATCGGCACGGCCTATCTGTTCACACCCGAAGCACGTCTCGCGACGCCGCATCGACAGGCGTTGCAAAACGAACGTGCCGAAGAGACTGCGCTGACCAACGTGTTCACCGGACGGCCCGCACGAGGCATCCTCAATCGCGTCATGCGTGAACTCGGTCCAATGAGCTCGGTGGCTCCTTCCTTTCCGTTGGCGGGCGGAGCGCTGGCCCCCATCAGGGCCGCGGCAGAGGAGACGGGGTCCGGCGAGTTCATGTCGCTATGGTCCGGTCAGGCGGCAAGGCTCTGCCGCGAGCTTCCTGCAGGCGAACTCACACGGCAGCTTGCCGCTGACGCTCAGGGAATGCTCGCCCGGATGGGAGAGCGGCGGGGATGACCCGACGCGGCCGCGGTGAAGTCCTTCGGGAACGCACGCCGCTCACGCTCCGGCCGGACGGAGACGGCCCCAAGGCAGCCGTCGCTTGGGATCAGCTCGATCGAGCCGAACAGGCCGCGCTCATGCGTCTCAACCGAGGCCGTTGCCTCGCGATCGATCAGGTGACCGTCGCTCGATTGCTCTGTCTGGGTCTCGCGACAAGACTCCCGTCGGGCTTGGGCATCAGCAGGAAAGGACGCGAGCTTGCGATTTCAGCGCTTCTTTCCTCCGGGACCGTCAGCGGACCACCTGCTTGAGACCTTCAATCGCCGCCTGGAGATCTGCGCGCACCTCGCTACCGTCCGGATAGATCGCGTACGCCGGATACGTGTAGCGCGGCGCATCCGCAACGAGCTCGCCCCTCTGCGAAAATAGCCCATGCCGCCGGCACGAAGGATATAGCTCAGGCCCAATGGGCCAAGTCCTACTGCAAGACCCGGAGCCTCGGCGGTTGCGCTCGCGAAACCGTGCGCCGCGGCAAACTGCGGACCCCAATCCACGTGTACGTAATCAGGCTGGTGTCCATCCTCGTGGTGTTCCGGCGTACGCACGAGCACCAGTTCTTCCTCTTCGACGAGTTCGATCCTGAAGCCGGGCAGCAGCGGCGGCGCGTATAGAACCGCGATGTCGAGAACGCCCGTACGAAGCTGTTCGATTAGCTGGTCGGGCACGCCAACGTTGGCACGGATGCCTATCTCAGGATGTCGTTTCTTCATCCAGACCAGCCAGTCGAGCAGAACGGGATTCCAGAGACTGAGTTCTCCACCCAGAGCGACGACGCTGGTGCGCCCCGGCGGGACGGAAAGCTGTTGTCTCGCACGCTCCCACACCTGGACGAAAGACTGCGCGTAACGCTCGAACTCTCGGCCTGCGGCAGTCAGGGTCACGCCGTTGCGGCTGCGCACGAAAAGCCGATTCCCGAGACTTTCTTCCAACGTGCGAATTCGGGCGCTTACGGTCGTCTGGGTGACGTGGAGGCGGTCGGCAGCCTTGAGAAAGCTTCCGGTATGAATGATCTCGAGGAACGTGCGTGCGCGATCTACATCCACGTCGGCCTCCCCTTCGAAGCAACAATTTTGCATTGATAGCACATTTAATTCCGTTTGCCTTCATGTTTCCTCGGGCGCAGTTTCAAGCCGCACCTCACGACGAAACGGTCTCCGATGTCAGACGAAGACGAATCCGACCTACCGGAATACGCTTCCCCTCCGTGCTTCATGCACGAGCTGTCACGAGACGCACCGCTCGCGCCCAAGCGCAGCGATGCCTGGGACGATGTCTCACGGTGGAGGAAAGCGGAGCGCAGGCGGCTGATCGACGAGCGCTTGGCGCTGGTATCGGCGGACCGTATCACTCGGTCCGAGCGTCTCGCGGAAAAGCTTGACCAGGCAATCGGCCGGGTCTCGGGGCGCATCGTCTCAAGCTACTGGCCGTTTCGTGGCGAACCGGACCTTCGCAACTGGGCCATAAAGGTGATCGAGCGAGGCGGGCGGATCGCACTGCCCGTCGTTGTTCAGAAGGCAAGGCCTCTGGAATTTCGCGTGTGGCAACCGGGAGATCCGCTCGAGCGCGGCGTCTGGAACATCCTGGTCCCGTCCCGCGGCCCTGCCGTCCTTCCGGACATCGTTGTCGCGCCAGTGGTCGGGTTCGACGCGGCTAACTATCGCCTGGGGCACGGCGGCGGGTATTTCGATCGAACGCTGGCGGCTATGCCCCGAATGCCTCTCAGGATCGGTATCGGCTTCGCCGCCGCGAAGATTGCGACCATCTACCCGCAGCCGCACGACATTCCCATGGATACGATCGTCACCGACTGACCATGGAAGGCAGGCATGGCCTGCGCACCGATGGCTCCGACGGCATCGCCGTCAAACTGCCGCGTCTGCGGTGGAGAAAGGCAGGACACGATGTCGGATATTGCGACGACAGGAGAGGACCAGCGGTCTCGCTTCTTCGTGCGCTGGGCTTTCTCTACCAACCACAAAGATATCGGAACCCTCTATCTGCTCCTTGCGATGCTGTCTGGAGTGCTCGGTACCGGGCTGTCGGTTGCCCTGCGCATGGAACTGCAGGAGCCCGGGATGCAGCTATTCGCCGATCCCGGACTGTTCAACGTCGTGGTGAGCGCGCACGGGCTTGTGATGATCTTCTTCGTCATCATGCCAGCGCTCATCGGCGGCTTCGGCAACTGGTTCGTGCCGATCATGATCGGCGCGCCGGACATGGCGTTCCCGCGCTTGAACAACGTCTCGTTCTGGCTGCTGGCGGCTTCCCTGGTCCTGTTCGCCTGCTCGATGTTCGTACCCGGGGCGCCCGGAATTTCCGGACACGGCGGCGGCTGGACGCTCTACCCGCCATACTCGAGCACTGGCCAGCCCGGCCCCGCCGTCGACTTCGTCATCCTTTCAATACATCTGTCGGGAGCGTCGTCGGTGCTCGGCGCTATCAACTTCATCACCACCATTTTCAACATGCGGGCGCCGGGAATGACGCTGCACAAGATGCCACTCTTCGCGTGGTCGATGCTTGTGACCGCCTTCATGCTGCTGCTGGCTCTCCCGGTTCTTGCAGGCGCGATCACAATGCTCCTGACGGACCGCAATTTCGGCACGACCTTCTTCGCACCGGAAGGCGGCGGGGACCCTGTCCTGTACCAGCACCTGTTCTGGTTCTTCGGTCACCCGGAGGTCTACATCATGATCCTCCCAGCCTTCGGCATCGTAAGCCATGTGATTTCGACATTCGCGAGAAAGCCGATCTTCGGCTATCTCGGCATGGCATATGCGATGGTGGCGATCGGCATGATCGGGTTCGTGGTCTGGGCGCACCACATGTTCACCGTTGGCCTGTCATTGGACAGCCAGCGGTATTTCGCCTTCGCCTCCATGGTCATCGCCGTGCCGACTGGCGTGAAGGTCTTCTCCTGGCTCGCCACCATGTGGGGCGGCTCCATCACGATGAGGACGCCCATGCTTTGGGCGGCGGGATTCGTGCTGCTTTTCACGATCGGCGGCGTGACAGGCGTGGTTCTCGCCAATCCTGGCATCGACCGGGTCCTGCACGACACCTACTATGTCGTCGCCCACTTTCACTACGTGCTGTCTCTCGGCGCCGCGTTCGCCATTTTTGCGGCCTGGTACTACTGGTTCCCGAAGATGAGCGGCTACATGATGAGCGAGACGCTGGGCAAGCTCCATTTCTGGCTCACCTTCGTCGGGGTCAACCTCATCTTCTTTCCCCAGCACTTCCTTGGCCTCGCCGGCATGCCGCGCCGCTATGCCGACTACCCTGACGCGTTCGCCGGATGGAACCTGGTCTCTTCGATCGGGTCCTACATCTCGGCAGCGGGCCTGTGCGTCTTCCTCGTCGCGGTGGTCGAAGCATTCGCCCGAAAGCGCGTGGCGGGCGCGAATCCTTGGGGGGAAGGCGCGACAACGCTGGAATGGACGCTGTCCTCGCCTCCGCCGACTCATCAATTCAGCCAGTTGCCAGTGATACGCTGAGGACGCGGTCATGAACGAATCCAGCGAACTCGTCGCCAACCTTCCAGCGATAATCCTGTTGTCGTTCTGGTGGGCAGTGGTTTCGGCACTCGATCGCCGCATGTCGCGTGGTATGAAGGAAAAAGTGCAGCCGCAGGTCCCAGTGTCTGGGGTGCCGCCGAATCGACGCGACCAGTCCGATCCCCGCCTCGAAGCGCTGTGTGCGGCCGATCCCGGGTTCGACTTAGAGACCTTCCTTGCGGGTGCGGCACGGGCTTACGAAGAGATTCTGAACCTCTATGCAAATGCCGATCTGGAAGCACTCCGCCCTCTCGTCTCGTCGGAAGTGCATGAGGCCTTTTCCGATGTCAGGAAAGCTCAGGATGATCCACGAAGGCAACGCGGCCTCGGTCAAGGCGAAACTCGTCCTCGAGCTCGCGAACGGTCCGGTCACGCCGGAAGCGGACGAAATCCTTGCGCGGGAGGGCACCGTGGTCCTGCCCGACATCCTGGCGAACGCCGGAGGCGTCACCGTTTCCTACTTCGAGTGGGTGCAGAACCGCCAAGGATTCTACTGGCCCGTCGAGGACATCCACGATCGGCTGAAGACCATCATGGAGAGGGAGGGCCGCGAAGTCTGGAACGTAAGCCGTGACAAGCAGGTGACCATGCGGACCGCAGCCTATGTCCATGCGCTCGGTCGGCTTGCCGAGGCGATCGAGGCACACGGCACGCAGAGCTTCTTCACCAGCTGACGATTGGGGTACCCGCGCCGGAGATCCCAGTGAACCTGCTGCTTACCCGTCCAAAGGCGCAGGCCAATGCGATGGCCGAAGCCCTAAGGAGCCGAGGACATCGCATCCATCTGGCGCCGCTGCTCCGAGTGGATCGTCTGCAGTTTGACGACGGGATCCTCCGGTCAGCCTCGGCGATCATCATCACCTCCGCGAATGCAGTTCCCGCTCTTGAAGGTGTGGATCCGGCTGTCCGGATCTTTGCCGTCGGGCCGGAAACCGCATCGGCCGCGAGGGTAGCAGGTTTCTCCGATGTCATGGCAGCGACGGGCACGGCTTCCAGTCTTCTGGACATGGTCAAGCATCAGTGGCAGCCGGAGGATGGCACGCTCGCATACGCCAGCGGCCACCACGTCTCGGTGGATGTTGCCGGTGCGCTGGCGTTGCAGGGCTACAGCTGCAAACGGTTTGAAGTCTACGCGACCAGCCAGGTTCTGCAGTTACCGGAGGAGACGGTCGGCCTGCTTCGACGCGGAGAGATCGATGCCGTGCTGTTCATGTCGGTACGCACGGCGGACGCATTCTCTGAGCTAGTCGCTTCGGCAGGGATTTCCGACAGCTGCACGACCGCCCGGTCCCTGTCCCTGTCCGCGAAGATCGCCGCGCGACTGGGACATCTGCCGTGGATCGAGTCCCTCACGGCCGCCTCGCCGACAAGGGAAGGAATCCTTCGCGCTGTCGACGGGCTGGAGGCGGGTCACGGCGCAGAGGCACTTCCGCCTTCATCCCGCTGACGCCGCGGCCGGCGGGCGCTCGGACTGCCGGGCGCCCCTCCGCAGGAATCATGGAAACAGCAAGACCCGGTCGTCGCAGCCTTCGCTGAGATGCGTGGACAGTCCGAGCTTTCCGAGGAGACCGAGGAACGGCCGCGGCGGCAGTTCCTCCACGTTCGCCATCCTGCCGACGTCCCAGCGGCCCGTAGCGACAAGGATAGCCGCGGCGACAGCGGGAACTCCGGCCGTGTACGAGATGCCCTGGCTCCCGACTTCCTCGCAGGCCTCCTCGTGGTCGGCGACGTTGTAGATGAAGATCTCGCGCGCCCGGTCGTCCTTCACGCCCTTGGCGAGTGTGCCGATGCAGGTCTTGCCCGTGTAGCCGTCAGCCAGTGACGATGGGTCCGGAAGCACCGCCTTGACCACCTTGAGCGGAACAACATCCACCCCCTCGGCGGTGGTGACCGGCTTCTCCGAGAGAAGGCCCAGGTTCTTCAGCACGTTGAAGACGTTGATGTAGTGGTCGCCGAAACCCATCCAGAAGCGGACGTTCGGGACGCCGAGGATCTGAGAAAGGGAATGCACCTCGTCATGCCCCGTCAGGTACGCCCTCTGGCGGCCGACGACCGGGAGCTCCCACTCGTGCCCGACCTCGAACATGCTGTTGGATGTCCACTTCCCGTCCTGCCAGGACCAGACCTGACCGGTGAACTCGCGGAAATTGATCTCCGGGTCGAAGTTCGTGGCGAAATACCTCCCGTGGCTGCCCGCGTTGATGTCGATGATGTCGAGCGAGTCGATCCGGTCGAAGTAGTCGTCCTTCGCGAGCCGCGCGTAGGCATTCACGACGCCCGGATCGAAACCTGCGCCGAGGACAGCGGTCACGTTGGCTGCGGCGCATTCCTCGCGGCGCTTCCACTCGTAGTTCTCGTACCAGGGTGGCGCCTCGCACACCTTCGCGGGATCTTCGTGGATCGCCGTGTCGATGTAGGCGGCGCCTGTCGCGATACAGGCCGACAGCACCGACATGTTCACGAATGCCGAGCCGACATTGATGACGATCTGCGCGCCCGTTCGCCGGATGAGGTCTTCCGTGGCAGCGATATCGAGCGCGTCCAGCTGATGGGCCTCGAGCCTCCCCTCGATGTTCAGCGCATTCCTCTCGCGGATCGACGCGATTATCGCCTCGCACTTTTCCAGAGTCCGGGAGGCGATGTGAATGTCGCCGAGGATGTCGTTGTTCTGCGCGCATTTGTGCGCGACGACCTTCGCGACGCCGCCAGCGCCGATGATCAGGACGTGCTTCTTCATTTCGGGGAGGTTTCTCCTTCCTGGCTGGGCTTGAAATCTCAAGAGAGGCTGGATTCGTAGTCGGCGTAGCCGAACTCGCGGACCGTGCGAACGGAGCCGTCGAGCTCGCGCACGGCGATGGCGGGCATGGCCACGCCGTTGAACCAGTTCTTCTTCACCATCGTGTAGCCGGCCGCGTCCTGGACCGAGATGCGATCGCCGACTTCGAGAGGGGTCTGGAAGCAGAAGCTGCCGAAGATATCGCCCGCCAGGCAGGACTTGCCGCAGACCATGTATTCGACAGGACCGCTGTTCGGCGCGACCTTGGCTTCCTGCCTGTAGATCAGGAGATCCAGCATGTGCGCCTCGACCGAGGCGTCGACGATCGCCAGCTTCCGCCCGTTGTCGAGCACGTCGAGGACCGTCACCTCAAGCGTCGTGCAGTCCGTGATGGCCGCCTCGCCGGGCTCCAGATAGACCTGGGCGCCGAGTTTCTCGGAGAACCGCCTCAGCCGTTCGCTCAAAGCATCGAGGGGGTAGCCGTCGGCCGTGAAATGGATGCCGCCGCCCAGGCTGATCCAGTCGGCGTAGCGGAGAAGCTCGCCGTACTTCTCCTCGATCCGGTCAAGCATGTCGGAGAACAGCGCGAAGTCGCCGTTCTCGCAGTTGTTGTGGATCATGAAGCCGCTGATCCGGTCGAGCACGGATTCGATCCTGCCCGGATCGGTCTCGCCGAGGCGGCTGAACGGACGCGCCGGGTCGGCAAGGTCGAAGTGCGAGGCGCTGATGCCCGGGTTGAGGCGCAGCCCGCAGGCAAGGCCGCCTATCCGCGCGCCGAAGCGGTCGAGCTGGCCGATGGAGTTGAAGATCATCTTGTCGGCGAGCTGGGCCGCTTCGGCGATCTCGTGATCTGCCCAGGCGACGCTGTAGGCGTGGGTCTCGCCGCCGAACCGGGTGCTTCCCAGCCTGACCTCGTTGAGGGAGGACGACGTCGTGCCATCCATGTAGGGGCGCATGAAGTCGAACACGCTCCAGGCCGCAAAGCATTTCAGCGCCAGCAGCGCCTTGGCTCCAGACTTCTCGCGCAGATATTCGATCCGCTCGAGGTTGCGGAGCAGCTTCGACTTGTCGATCAGGTAGTGGGGGGTCTTCATCATGCCTTGCCTTCGCCTTTCCGGGTAGCCGCCTTCCGCAGCGGATCGATCACGGCGAGGCCAAGTGCGCGCCGCTTCATCGAGCGCGCCGCCAGCGACACGTTGACGGAAACCTTCGTTGCGTAGGAGTCGGCGAACGATCGGCTTCCCCCGTCGAAAAGTCCCTGGCGCATCGCGGGCGACCGCTCTGCGAACCTGTCGGGAGCTGGGCGGAAGCGGCCGTCGGCCACCGTTCCGATCCACTCGCAGACATGGTCCTCGGGCTCCCGCAGCCGGGCAAGCAATTCGAGGTACTCTTCCTGGAGCGCGGGCGTATCCTCGCGTCGGCTTGCGCGTGACAGGCGGTGGAGATCGCAGGCGAGCAGGTACGCGTCGCGCCGCGGCTTCCGCCAGTAGACGCGCCTGCCATCAGCTACATCCAGGTACTCGTCGGCTGCAGCGATCGGGATTGCTTCCGCCGCATGCGCGGCGAACAGCATCAGCGGATCCGCGCAGCCGCCGTCCGGAAGATCATTTTTGCCCGGTCGGAGGCCGCGAGGACGGAACTCAAGGAGCTTCGTCAGAGACGCGGAAACCTGCCAGCTTCCTGAGGCAACGGCAGCCGCATCGGCGAGACCCAGTCCGCCGACCTTATGGAGTGCGTGTGCGATCGCCAGTGTGATGCTGGCCTGAACTCCTTGAGGTCGCTCGACGCGTGCGGCTTCTGCCGTCGAAGGCGGGCGGGATAAGGTGGCGAGGATCTTCCGAACCAAGATTGCGTCGCATGCCAGCGCATCCGCGATGTCGAGATGGGTCTTCAATCTTTCATGCCAGGCGATCGTCCGGCGGGAATCCACCATCGTCATCATCTGAACTCCGCCCGTCTTGATGCTTCCGCCGCCCCCGTCGAAGGAGGCGGGATTGCTGTTGGTGATTGCTGGGCGACGCCGTCTGAAGCCCCAAGGCATGTGAGGACCCCGTCAGACGAAAGAGCGCTTCGGATTCGTTTGAGGACGTCCGGATTCGACAGCTTGCGACAGAAGCGCGCCACCGCGGGCGAGAATTCACCGCCACGTTCCCGGGGCCAGATCACCGCAAGCACCACGTCGACAGGCTGTTCATCGGGAGCCCGGAACCAGACCGGGCGGTCGAGGATCGCAAGCGTCGCAGCAGGCGCCCGGAGCCCGGTCAGAAGGGCGTGAGGAACGGCTATGCCATGTCCGATACCAGTAGAACCGAGGCTTTCCCGGTTCAGAAGCGCCGCCATGACCGTCTCCTCAGGTGCGCCGGCCCGGGCAGCCAGGCGGCGGGATAACGTCCTGAGCAGTGGCCGTCTTGCCTGCGCCGGCTCTCGGACATGAATGTCCCGCAGATGCAAAAGATCGAGAATTTCCATGATGGCCTCCTCGCGTCGGCCTAACTGCCGAGGCGATCGCGCCCGGGCGATGGGCGCGAAGTGGATGTCTGTCGTTTGAAGCCTGGCAGACCCGGACGCTGTGCCAGGGGTCAGATGCGTCCGGGTCAGGATCCCGATTTAAGGAGCCGTGCTCCACTGGGGGAAACGAACTGCGGCAGGATCAGCATGGGCCGATCCCGGCCGTTCCGGCCAGCGGTGCGGACCCTGACAGGCGGCGGTCGTCCCGAGCTGGGATGACGTGTAGCGGCTCGTCCGGGTCTTGAACTGTCGCGCCCGACATGACGGAAGCGAGCAGCTCTGCAAGTCCGGGATCGGCTGCCAAAGCCCGTGCCTCGCTCAAAGGCATCCACCGCCTCAGGACTTTCGTTTCCTCCGGCCAGCGGACCAGGGTGCCCCACACGTGCAGTCCGAACACCGTCACGTCGCAAGAGTCCTTCCGGCCGTCGGCAAGGGTGAGGGTGGTGAGGAAGCGCCCGGCCGATGCCGGTGCAAGCCGTCCGGTGACGCCTGCAAGCTGGAAAGCAGCCCGCTCGGCCGCCCGAAGCTCCGTTCTCGTTCCGGAACGGGTGCCGCTGGGGACGGTCCACCGCTTTTCCTGCCGCTGTCGAATCAGCAGGACCTCCATCGTTCCCTCGCCACTGATGCGCCACGGAAGCGCCGCGTATTCGGCTCTGTACGATGCATCGGCGACGGCCTGCCTTGCCATCCCGGCGGTCATTGCCGCACCGCCTGTGCAGCCGAACAGCCTGAAGGGCGGGCGAAGGGATGGAAAAGGTTTCCAGAGAGCTCGACCATCGTCGATAGGCACCAAGGGCACCTTTTCGCTGCTCTCGGAAGCGAGCGGTTACAAGGAAGGCATATCAGCCGGACACGGGAGGTTCTCATCGTACGCTCCATCGATGCGGCGCATCAGGCCGCAGAGTAGACCGCAATTTCGCAGAGATTTCCCGGAGCAGGCTTACGTGCGGATTTCAGGGTGGGGCAGCCGGCTCCGGGACGGGATCCGCCCGTTTCCGGCAAGCCTCGACACCTTGATGAACGTCTCCATGCACATGGCACGTAGATAAGGCTTCTCGGATTGCTTTCCGAGGCGACATTATGCCGCCAAAGCGATGGCCAGGATCGCTGGTGTCCTAGGGATGTGCCTGCTTGCGTGGCCGAGCCGAGTGGACCGCGGCTGTCTCGCATCGAATTCATTCGGAATCGGCCTGCTATCGGCGCCTGTTGCCAGCTTGAACCTATGGATGAGAGACGACACACGGCGTTTCTGGGGCCCGCGCGGCAATGGGTATGGTGTGAGAGAAAGTTCCGTTCGCCAACTGCGGCCGGCTGGGTCCCAAGGGAAGTGAACCAGACCGATGCCCTATCTCAAATCCGCCTCAAAGGCCTGACATCGTCAGGTTCAATCGACGAGCGGGAGAGAGTCGGTTCGCCGACCGCCGAAGGAGCAACCGCCCCGGAAACTCTCAGGCACCCGGACCGCCAGCCGATCAACACTCTGGAAAGCGGAGCAGCAGCTCCCGCCGAAGGTGTAAGCCGCCGTCGCCTAAAGCGAGGTCGGCCAAACTCTCAGGCCAATGACAGAGGGGGCATGCATGCTGTGCACGCATCGCTGCCGGGGGCTTTTGATGAACATCTTACCCTGAGCGTCGGCCTCGACCCCATCGTCGTCCGGTTCTCGAACGTTATCCGATACATTCGGTCCGGACCTTCTCTGTCCGCCCAGTCCTCCACCTGCCCTTGAGCCAGCGCTCTTCGTGGGTGTGTGCGGTTGTGCGCATTATCCTGAAGATGACCCCAATGACCACCACTCCACGACCCCAGACAAACAGGCGCGCCGTGCTCGGTTCTATCGGCAGCGTCCTCGCGCTGTCGCTCGCGGGCTGCGCGACCACGGCTCCACCGCCACCCGAAGTCCCGACTCCCCCTCCAGCCCCGAAACATCCTGACCACGTGCTCCTGATGTACCGGGCGATGCCCGAGGAAGCGTTCCCGATCCCCGCCGCTGACCTCTCGCGCCTCGATCCTCGCTACATCCGGGAAGTGGTCGAATACGCTTCGGATGAAGAACCCGGAGCGGTCGTCGTGGATACGGCTAACCGTTATCTGTACCATATTCAGCCTGGCGGATTGGCGACCCGCTACGGGGTCGGGATCGGACGTGCGGGCTTCGAGTGGTCGGGCCGCGCGCACATCGCCTACAAGCGCGAATGGCCCGTCTGGACGCCTCCGTCGGACATGATCAAGCGCCAGCCTCAGCTGGAAAAGTGGCGGCATGGCCAGCCTCCTGGCATCGACAATCCGCTCGGCGCGCGAGCGCTCTACATTCACAAGGGCAACGTCGACACGCTGTACCGTATCCACGGCACTGCGGAAGCATGGACCATCGGCAAGGCGGTCTCGTCGGGATGCGTGCGGCTGCTGCATCAGGACGTGATCCACGTTCACGACAATGTCCGGTCCGGCTCGCCGATCGTCGTGCTCGCGGATGCAGCGACGTCCGGTCTCGTCTGACGGGGAGAGCGATGATCGACGCTGCCGTAGTCTTCCTCGACTGGTTCGGGGTCGTCGTGTTCGCCGTGACGGGATCGCTTGCGGCCTCCAGGAAGCGGATGGACATCGCCGGGTTCGTTCTGCTCGGCACGGCGACCGGCATCGGCGGCGGGACGTTCCGCGACGCGGTGCTCGGGGCCACCCCGGTCTTCTGGGTGACCGGCCCCGGCTACCTGCTCGCCTGCGTGGCGGCATCGGCGACCGTCTTCTTCCTCGCCCATGTGCCGCAGTCGCGGGAATCGCTGCTGCTGCGTTTCGATGCGGTAGGACTCGCGCTCTTCGCTGTGCTGGGTGCGGACAAGGCTCTCGCCGTCGGTGCCGGACCTGTCGCCGCAGTCGCGATGGGAGTCGCGACGGCCACTCTTGGAGGCGTCGTGCGGGACGTGCTGAGTGGCGAAAGCCCCGCCATACTGAGCCGCGAGATCTATGCGACGGCCGCGCTCGCCGGAGCTGTCGTGTTCGTCCTGTTCCTCGAGGCCGGCGTGCCGCGCGAGACGGCTATGGTCACTGGTTTCGTCGCGGCCGTCGCGATCCGCTTCGGGGCCCTGCACTGGAACTGGTCGCTGCCTCGGTACCGCCAGCCTTCCGGCGACACGTGACCGCCGTACCCCGGCCTCGACGCCCTTGCTTCCGGACGGCGGCAGGAGAAGACTGGCCCGCCATTAAGGGCGGAAGGAGAAGAGAATGATAACTGGTTCGCAGTGCCGGGCGGCGAGGGCACTCGTCGAGATTACCCGCGGCAAGCTTACCATCCGCTCCGGCGTCGGCGAAGCCGTCATCCGCGACTTCGAGCACAAGCTCGAAGAGCCTGACGACAGGACCATCGCGGTGCTCCAGGCAGCCCTGGAAGAACTCGGCGCGGTGTTCATCGACGAGAACGGTGGTGGCATCGGCGTGCGGCGCAAGTTCACGGAATCGGAGGCGAAGCGCATCGCCCGCATGGAGGGCGAGGGCGGGATAGTCGCGAACGACCGGGTGCCCTGATCCGTCTGACGCGCGATCCGCGCCGCACGCGCGTCCCCGCCTCATGAAACCACCGCGCCATCGGAGACCGCGTCGCCAATGCCTGCGCGGATCCGCGCTCGCGTGCCTTTTTCGCGACCCAGGCCTCGGTCTGCGCTGCCGCCCGGCGCATGCATTCCGATAACCGAGTCTGCCGCGGAGGCGAACCGCATTGTCGGGGGCAGTGCCGTAGCAGCGCCGCTACATGAGGGATTCAGGATGAGGGCTGCCGGCTCGGGCACTGCCCCCGACAGAGCCTCGAGAACCTGATGAACGTTTCCGTGCACAGGGCGAAAACTTGGCTGTCCGCCTCTCTCGCGACGGCGCGCCGTAGCGAGAGAGGCTTGTCTACTTCAGATCACCAGGAACGCGATGATCATCATACTTAGGAGGCCTACGGCCACGATCGTCCTGGTCGTCATATCCATTCTTGTCTCCTTCACTGGTATCGGGCTGCCGTCAGGAGCCTGGCGGCATGCGCCGAGATCCGGGCGTCCTGCGTCGAGGTCTCGATGTTCGAGGGAACGAGGCCTGCGACGACGCGGGGGATGTCGTTTCGCGAGATGCCGATGTCTTCCAGCTGCCGGTCGTCGAGGCGATGGAGCGCCGCTGCCGCCTGGCCGCGATGCCAACGCTGCGCCGCGCGGGAGATGAGATCCGCTACTGTCGCGCGAAAACCCGCGCGACGGGATGATGCTGGATGGGTTCCTGATCGCTTGAATTCGGACATGATTGCCGCTCCGTTCACAAAGTTGATCGAGCCGCGCGCGCAAGAATGCGAAGGCGGCGTGCATGGCAACGGGTGCGTTCGCGTGAGGAGCGCGCCGTCGCGATATGCTCTGATTGTCTTCTTGGAAGCCCCGAGGCGGCGAACGCGTGCGTTCGAGCCGCTCGGGGCTAGGAGCGGGTCAGGGATGGCGCTAGGAAAGCAAACCAGTTGTTTTTTTGGATGAAATTCAACATAGCAATTATATAATAAATTCAGAGAGATATTTCAACAGACAAAGGCCGAGTGCGGCCTTGCGTCGCTGCTTGTCTTCGCCTAATTATGTTTGACTTTATTTTTAACTTCGTCATGATGTGGGCCATGACTAGAAATCCTTCATACGGACTTTCCTTCCGTAGGCGGCCCAAAGCAGGCTTGTAGCCCTGGTCCGCGGCGAGCGCCCAGGACCAGGGCTACCCTTTCCATAGATCGAAACATTCCCGCCGACGGGGCTCGAGCGTTCAGACGCGGCCCGGGCGGTGGGACATTGGAAGAAGGAATGCCGAAATGGCGACAAGAAGAGGCAACCGCGAGGTCCGCAAGCCGAAGCAACCCAAGGAGAAAAAGGCTCAGGCTGCGTCGACAGTGTCGGCGATCGCCGCGCCGGGACCTGGAGCAAAGCGGCGTTAGCGTTCCGGAACGGGCAGGGCCGCGCGAATGCTGCCCTGCCGCCCCGCCGATGTCTCCGGATCGTGATCCGGGGACATGCCGTCAGTCCGTTCACGCCACGAGCCTCCAGAAGAACGCCGCGCTCATCGCGACGCCGACGGCAATGACTCCCGCTCTCACCATCCACGCAGGCAGGGCCCTTGCGACAGGTGCGCCGAGGTAGCCGCCAAGCGTAGCGGCCGCCATCATCACCACCGCTTGCGGCCAGGCCACGAGGCCAGCTGCCGCGAACGTCGCGACGGAGATCGCCGACACGATGAAGGACAGGCCGTTCTTCAGCCCGTTCATCTGGTTGAGGTCGCGCATTCCCCAGAGCGAAAACAGCGCAAGCAGCATGATACCGAGACCACCGTTGAAGTAACCGCCGTAGATCGCGACGGCGATGGTTCCGACGTGTCCGGCAGCACCGGCTCCGACGGCATGCTTCTCCATCACGTTCTTGAGGCGGTCGCCGAACGCGAAGACGAACGTGGCCAGCGCCAGAAGTAACGGAACCACGGCCGCAAAGGCTTCGTTGGAAGACACCAGAAGCAGCAGCGATCCGACAAGACCGCCCAAGGCAGTGGCTGCGGTGGCCTTCAACAGGCGGCTCCGGTCGAATGCCCGGATTTCCCTATGAAAGCCCGCCGCCCCGCCAAGATACCCCGGAAAGACGGCGACGGCGCTGGTCGCATTGGCGGCCACCAGCGGCACGCCCGTGTAGACGAGGGCGGGGAAGGTCAGGAACGTGCCTCCGCCCGCCACCGTGTTCAGCATGCCTGCGAGGAAGGCCGCAACGGCCAGCAGCAGATACTCAGTCATCCTGTGCTTCTCGAGTTCACGACGCTGCCGTCATGCAGCCGAAGGGCCGGGATCGTCGAACCCGTCCGGGGAGACGGCGACGAGCGGTTCACGATCGTAGAACGCGCCGCGGATCAGTCTCAGCGAAGGTTTGCCGGGAGCTTGTCCAATCGAGTGTCTCTCCAGGGCTTCCTTTTCCCGTCGTGCCGCTTCCGGCTGGTAGTGGACCTTCTCGAGCAGAATCCGCTCTTCGATACCGTCGCTGTTCGTGAACACGAAGTGCTCGCCCTCGGCGAGACCGAGAAGGGCCAGCCCGCGCAAGGTGGTGACGGGCAGGAACATCCCGACCGGAGACGTCATCCGGTCGTGCGAGATGATCCTGGTATCGGGATCGCGCCCGTTCACACTGAACGTGACGCGGCTGCTCATGGTGGCGACATCGTCCGGAACGTCGTCGCGGAACATGACGATGGCGGATTCGAGCTTCCGCTTGAGTATCGGCGCGAGCGGATCGTCCTTGCCGAGGCAGCGGTCGCGCATGACCTCGACGATCGTGAAGTCCTTCGTGGTGAGGATGCAGGTTTCTTTTGACATCGTAGTTCTCCATTGCTCCGCCTGGGAGCGGGAAAGTCGGGACGAAGTGGAGAACCCCTGGCCGCGCGGGTGCGGCACAGGGGGCTACGAGCCTGCGATGAGACATCCTCCGTAAAGCGAGAGGCGGCTGAGGGGCACCGACATGGTCATGCCGTCCGCAGTTCCGGCTGCGGCCGTGGCGGTCGTGCGACATCGTCCTGTCCAACGTGCTCGACGGTCAGCCTGTGGACGCGGCCGTCGCGCGACGTCCAGTCGATCGACTGCGAGGCGGACAGGCCGATCAGGGCCGCGCCGATAGGCGTCAGGACCGAGACCTTGCCCATGGCAATATCTGCCTCCCCAGGGAAAACAAGCGTGACGGTCCGGTCTTCGCCCGTGTCGGTGGTGAACCGCAGCGTCGAGCCCATGCGGACGACGTCGGCTGCGATGCGCCTGTCCTCAACCACGCGGGCGCGGTCGAGTTCGGCGAGGCGCTGCTCGGACATATCCGGATCCCTGGCAGCGCGGGATTCCGCAAGACGCGACAGGCTCAAATGGTCGGAGCGAGTCATCGTTATGGCAGGCTTGCGCCCGCCCGTGGTGGTGGCCATTTCAAAACTCTTTCAAGATTATCCAACCGCGGCGCAACAGGCGGCCAACGGGTGAAGGATTGTCTTTGTGGATTGGTTTGTCGCTGTTCCTACATCGCCGCGTTTCGCAGCGCGTGTAGACCTATGCCCCGCGGCCGGGGCGCGACGCGACCGAGCCGGGGGTTAGGTGCCCGCGATGGGGAACGCCCGTTCAAGCGGGAGGAGGCAGCGATCGGTCAACATGTCACAAGACGTGGGCCACTCCAGACACAATGTCAAGATGCTCATGCCTGCCAGTCGAATCCGTCCGAAAGGCCGCTTTGCGCCGCGATACGGCCGGCGCCCACCGATCTCGACAAGGCCGGCCCGCATTCCGTGCAGGGCTATCAGTCCCGCTTGCAAGCCAACCTTTGCTCGCCTGGCAGGCTCAGGACCCTGAAGCCTCCAGCTTGCGCGGTTCTTTTGGACCGTACCCGCACGGAAAGCCGGCACGGGCCGGACAGTCGGAAGAGAAGCAGGAAGACCCATGGCAATGGAAAGCTCCGTTGTCGCGGAGTCGAGCGCATGCGCTGCGGCTTACCAAGGTCGTCAATACCCTCGACCAGATACAGCTTAAGCCAATAGTGGCAGCGATGCTGACCGACGGTCACAAGGCGGTGCTTTCGGCAATGACCGTGTCTTGAGACGAGCCGAACTTGCTCGAACAATTCCTCGTCCTGTGTGAAGAGGCCGGGCCGCTGAGCCAAGCGGATTGCGATCAGCTGGACGATGCCTCTGCCAAAGCAAGGCGTGCCCGTGCCGCTTGGTGAGTAACCCGGGCATACAGACCTCACAATCCTTTCAACATCAGGGTTCAGGCCAACGTCGACAGCAAGGTCCGCTGGGATTCCGAACGCTGACTGATTTGTTCGGGGCCAATCGCGCACTAACTGTTTTCAGGTGGAACCTCGAGATCGAGTGTTACCAAACGCCTTACTTTTCAACCGTCAACCTGCCCACCATGTTGGGATGGAAACGGCAGTAGAAGTCCACAGCCTCGGTGTTGTCGAGGTGCTGACTCACCGTCTTCCTGGCTGGGATCATCACCTCCCATCTGCCCTTCACCGTCGCGGTATGGGCGATCGCATCCTTGTTGACCCATTCGATCGTATCGCCAACTTTGGCGTTGATGGTTCCCGGCGTAAACACCAGTTTGTCGATGATGACTTGAACTGTCTCGGCCTGCCCCTGGGCAACGCCCAGGGGCAGAACCAACGCGATGGCAAGCCGCCATGCGGAACACGTAATGTACATCTACGCACCTTACTCTAATTCGGCGGCTACGTGCTCGGCATGGGCCTGATGCCCTTGGAACATCTTTAACCCGGTCTCCAGCAGGTCCTTCAGTTCCGGGTTCTGAGCAGAGGGGATCAGCAAGTTCTCAAGCGCCTCGTTCACCTGGGCGTGGTAAGCCACCTCATTCTCGACATAGGCCTTGTCAAAGGCGGCGCCGTCGAGGCTGGCGAGTTCGCCACGCTTCTTGTTTGCGGCCTCGGTGAGTGCCTTGCTCGTGGCATTGTCCTCCGGTGTCACATTGAGCTTCTTGACTAGGTCGAGCGCCTGCACGTTCACCGCCTCATGGTCTCTGATCATGCCGTTGGCGAAGTCCACGACGTCCTTTGTCTGCGACTTCTCGACGGCGAGCTTCGCCGCCTCGATGTCGATGACCCCTGCCGTGTAAGCAATGTGGGCGATTTGCGGGTCCGTGGGCTTGTCCTGTGCGTGGGCAAGGGGCGCGCCCCCGACAAGGCAAAGCGCGGCCAACGTCGTGAGTGATCTTCCAAACATGTTTATCTCCTTTTCGGGCGGCGAAGACGCGGGGGCGCCTTCAGTCGACACCCATTGGATGCTACTCGCGCAAGAAGGGTTCCCGTGAGAATCACGAAACAAAGCCGAGGCGCCTCATCACGGCCAAAGACAACCGATCGCAACGCCGCCCGGCGAAGGGGAAAGCATCCAGCAGGATCGGTCCAACCTTTGCGTGGAGTTCCTTGCGCACGAGGCCCCGCGCACGATGAAGGCGCGTCTTCACGGTCTGTGGACGCAGCCCGAGCAGTTCCGCAGTCTCCTCGACGCTCATGCCTTCGATCACCCGCGCTATAAAGACGTTGCGGAAACCCTGAGGGAGATGATCCGTCGCTTGCTCGACGAGCCGCAAGATCTGGCGCTGCGCCATCGTTCGCTCAGGATCCTCGCTGTCCGGACTGCCAGGGAATCGAATGATCTCGGCTTCCGTCGTGTTACCCGGCGCGAAACTGGCTTCCCGTGCGCGCCGTTTCTTGCGGAGCCTGCCTAGGGCCTCGTTGATCGTGATCCGAGACAGCCATGTCGAAAGGTTGGAGTCGCCCCTGAACGCCCCTAGATGCGAGAAGGCCCGCACATAGGCTTCTTGCACCACGTCCTCGGCCTCGAAGTCGTCGCGGAGCACCCCCCTTGCGATACGATAGAGCCGTCGGTTGTTCCTCTGCATGATCGTGCGGAACGCGTCAGGGTCGCTCGCGATGGCGCGGCTTACGAGATCCATGTCGTCGCTGTGGACATCGATCGTGGCAGCCTTCGCTTTCATTGCCTCCATCGTTGTCTCCTCGCGGTTCCATCGGCATCGGTATTGGATAGCGCTAGCAACATAAGGTTCCCACGCACATCTGGATTGCCGATGACCCTACGGGGATCTATCAACGGCCGAATCCGACACATTCTGGTGTGGCCGCCCGCCACGCTGCCGACTGCAATGTGCTGCGAGGCTCGGTGGGTCGTTTCCATTCAGTCGAAGATCAGACCCGCTGTACCTCTCATTGCGATCAGCCGCCTGCGGATATCCTGCATGCGCTCCGCTTGCTGTTTGCTATAGGGCCCCATGGGGCGGGTCCTTTTGTCGCCGCAGCGAACATTGCAATACCAGTTGTTGCCGACTGCATAGATTCCACGGATGTCGGGTTCGGATCTCTGTCCATGGCCTTGTCGATGAATTTGACGGCTGCCGAGTAGCGTTGCGGGGGCGTGGCCGGGCGAACACCGCTGGTGGTATTCGGTTCTTGCTGCATTGTGGCCATGGGCTATTCCCTTCCATCATGGCAATTACCGCCCTCGATGGGGCTTTCTTGGGCGACCGCACGCCTTACGCCGCCCGCTGATGTTCCATCGCCACCTCGGCCTCGAGGCTTTCGATGTCACGGAAGATCGACGCGACGGCCATTGGGCGCCCATTGCGCTTGAAGCGCAAAAGGCAGTCCCTGGCCGCAATGTCGCCGTCAATCTCGATCGCGTCCCACTGCTCGGCATGGCCAACGTAGTTGATCGAGACATCGTAATGCTGGCTCCAGAAAAACGGCACGTCGGCATACTTCTCGCGCCGGCCAAGCATGTTGAGCGCTGCAGTCTGCCCCTGTCGTTCCGCAACTACCCAGTGCTCGACCCTGATGTTCTCGCCGGTGTGAGGATCGGGCCACCGGGCTATGTCGCCGGCCGCAAAGATCCCCGGCACGCTCGTCTCGAGGAAGGCGTCCACGGTCACGCCGCGGTCGAGGCTCAATCCGGCCGTTTCGGCAAGCGCCGTGCGCGGACGCACGCCGATTCCGGCGACGACGAAATCCGCAGTCAATGCGCCGCCGCCGTCGAGCTTCACCGTCTTGCCGTCGATGCTGCTCGCCTTGTCCTCGAGGTGAAAGACGATGCCGTTTTCCTCGTGCAGGCCACGGATGAAGTCGCCCATCTGAGGACCGAGTATCCGTTCCATCGGCCGCTTATCCGGCGCCACGACGTGAACTTCGATGTTCCGGGCGCGAAGCGCCGCCGCGACCTCGAGGCCAATGAAGCTGGCGCCGAGCACGACAGCGCGGCGCGCGGTCCTGGCGCTCTCGATGATCGCCCTGCAATCGGCGAGTGAACGCAGCGTACGAACATGCGGCTGGTCGGCGCCGGGAATGGCCAGGTGAACGGGCTCGGCCCCGGTCGCGAGCAGCAGCCTGTCGAAGGCAATCCTGCTTCCGTCGGCGAGCACCACCTCGCCCGAACCTGCATCGATGCTGGCTGCACGCGTCGCAAGACGCAGGTCGATCTCGTTCTTCGAATAGAAGCGCTCTCCGCGCAGCGGAACCCAGTCTTCGGGCGCCTTGCCGGCAAGGTAGTCCTTGGAAAGCTTGGGCCGATCAACGGGTGGTGCATCGTCGTCGCTGAGCATGACGAGGCTGCCTTGATACCGTTCGCGCCGCAATTTCTCGGCCGCAGCAAAGCCAGCCGCGCCGCCTCCGATGATGACGATCTTATCCGGGGCCTGAGCGGTCGCTTCATCACGACGCATTGGTGTGCGCTTGAGCTTTTCGCCTACGAATATCCTGCCTTCTCGCTGTTCCACCGACCAGCACGGGAGCGGACTGAATGCGGGAGCGCGTAACGCTTCGCCCGTACGCAAATCGAAGCAAGCGTGATGCCATGGACAACGGACGGTGTCATCGACCACCAAGCCATCGACAAGCGGCCCGCCGTAGTGCGTGCACGTCGCGCCGACGGCGAAGACGCTGGTTCCGCGGCGCACCAGCAGCACCTGCTCGTTGCCGCAGTAACCCGTGAGCTTGCCGCCATCGGGGAGATCGGCAACATCGATGCCATTCGCGAAATCGGGTCCGTTCCGGCTTTCAGCCATTTTCCTTCTCCCTGGGCGATCTGATCGAGCCAGCCGCTGTGACTGGAGGCACGAACCTCTGTGGTCGGCGGCAACGGATGCTGTCTTACCGGCACGCTCCAGCTACTCCGAACCTGGCGATATCCTCCGTTGCTGGCCGCGTTGACCGCATTTCCAACCGAATGTTGAGCCGTACATTGCATTCTGCAAACGAATTTAATGGGCACTTCGGTGCACTTTTTCTGCTAGTTCAATGTCGTCGCCGCGGTTACAGGATCCTTTGGCCGGTCTTGTTCCAATCCGCGAGAAATGCTTCGAGCCCCTTGTCCGTGAGCGGGTGCCTGGCAAGATTTCTCAACACAGCCTGAGGCACCGTCGCGATATCGGCACCTGCCATCGCCGCTCGCTTGACGTGAAGAGGCGTGCGTATCGAGGACGCCAGAATTTCCGTCTTGAACGACTTGTCGTTGTCGTAGATCGTCCGGACCTCGCGGATGACCTCCATGCCGTCGAGACCGATGTCGTCGAGCCTCCCAATAAAGGGAGAAATGTAGGTAGCGCCCGTCTTGGCGGCGAGTAGCGCCTGATTGGCTGAGAAGCATAACGTGACATTGACCTTGCGGCCGTGCTGACTAAGCGTTCGGCAGGCCTTGAACCCATCCCACGTCGACGGGACTTTGATGGCCACGTTGGCGGCAATGCCGGCCAGCCTTTCTCCTTTGGCTATCATTTCGTCGAAGTTGGCTGCCGTGACCTCAGCGGAGACAGGCCCCTCGACTGCCTGGCAAATCTCTGCGATCACGTCATGGATCGGTCGGCCAGTTCTGGCGACATGCGATGGGTTGGTCGTCACGCCGTCGAGGACGCCCACCGCAGCAAGCTCCCGAATCTCCTGAATATCGGCGGTATCGACAAAGAACTTCATTTGTCTTCTCCTTGAAAGAGGCGAGTCCATTGATGATTGGACGCCGTTCCGTCAGTTCGGTTCCAGATTTGGGTGTCGCGCAGGAGCGCCCTATGTCTTTGAGGCACATGCAGTCGGAGTGGGACCGATGGTCGAAAAGATCTCCGAGGATCGAGTGCAAACGAAACGGGCATATGAGAGCCCGGCGGCAGAAGACGGCACGCGGGTGCTTGTTGATCGGCTTTGGCCCCGAGGTCTCAAGAAGACCGACGCTGCGATCGATCGTTGGGCAAAAGAGCTCGCGCCGAGCACGGAACTCCGAAAATGGTTCGGACACGATCCGGCCCGCTGGGAAGAGTTCCGCCGACGCTATTCGGAGGAACTCAGCGAGCATCGCGAGGACATTGCCCGATTGCGCGATCTGGCGCGCAAAGGTCGAATTACGCTTGTCTACGCAGCTCATGACGAGGCCCACAACGACGCCGTCGTGCTCAGAGAGATCCTGTTGACGCGCCGATAGACCGTTCTTTGTCATACTTCAGATGGGCGGTGATCATATCAGTTCTTCTCGCGGGGCAATTTCACCTTCATGATTGGTAGCCGCGCCGAACTGGCCTGTACCCTTCATCATGTCCAGAATGCAGGGCACTTCGTCGAAGCGGTTGCCGCTCCGCAGCGTGGTTCACGTGTAGAGTCCCTCTATGTTTTCGCTAGGTAGCCCGCACGCTACGTATCTGACAAACGAAGTTGATTGACATTTGAATGCAGATTTTATGCTATATCGGATGGACATCGAACTCGCGCGAACCTTCATCGAGATTGTTTCGACCGGGAGTTTCATTCGGGCTTCTGAGCGATTGAACGTCGCTCAGACCACCGTGAGCGCCCGTATCCGCAGCCTTGAGCAGCAACTCGGACGTGCGCTTTTCATACGACACAAGGGCGGCGCAACGCTCACTCCGGCGGGCGAGCAATTCCTTCGTCATGCTCCGATGTTTGTCCAACTATGGCAGCGGACGCTTCATCAGGTCGCCGTGCCACCGGGCCGTCGCGCTGTACTGACGGTCGGAAGCGAGGTCAGCCTCTGGCAACCGCTGCTCCTTGACTGGGTCCGATGGATGCGCAAGTCGCTACCGGACATCGCACTTCGAGTGCACGTGGACGTGCCGCAGGACCTGATCAATCAAGTTGCGTCTGGAATGGTCGACGTTGCCATCATGTACGCCCCGCAGCATCGTCCGGGTTTGAAGATCGACCTGCTAACGGAAGAAAAACTCGTGCTCGTGACGACCGATCCCGAAGCGCGGTTTCTAGGTGGCTCTGAGTATGTGTATACGGATTGGGGGCCTGACTTTGTCCTTCATCACGACACGAGTTTACCGGACGTCGCACCAGATCTCTCGTTTGATCTCGGTCCCCTTGCGCTCAGTTATCTCCTTACAGCGGGAGGCTCCGGCTATGCCAGGATGAGCGCTGTCCAGCCTCACTTGGAGGAAGGCCGACTTCACCTCGTTCCAGAGATGCCCCAGTTCTCCTATCCGGTCTACGCGGTGCACTCAGCAAACTCGGATGAAACCGTCGTGGGGCCTGCCCTGGCGGGACTGCATTCCATTTCAAAGGACAGCAGGGAATAGGTAACTCACCTTCGTCCGGCAGTACGGCAAACGGGACTGAGGTACCTCGCTGCTCCCGCCGGCGCAAAGCCAGAGCGATGCCATTTGCGGGACCGAGCAATGAATGTGCACTTAACCCACAATAACATTCGTTGGACGCAAATCCACGTCCTGGGAATAATTGGGTGCTGTCGCAGCCGATGGCATTTGACGTAAAGGGTGCTGCATGCCACTCAACACGGCGTTCGAGCCCGAGTTCCCAACCTCGATAGTGCGGCTTCCAGCCCAGACAGCTCGGCCAGCGCGACGCCGAAGCGAACGGCTCGTGAGCATCCGCCTCCAGCGGGAACTTTCTCTGTACGCCTGCCGTGGGCTACCGACCACCTACAGGCAGTTGCTACAATCAGTTGAAATTGCAGGAGACGTCGACGCAACTCTCCTCAGGATCGGCCTGGCAAGACTGATGGACGAAGACACGATCGGCGCCAGGCCTTTCGTGGCGGCCATGGTCATCGATCAGCAAGCAGGTGGGCGTCCGGAGCCATGGTTCTTCAGCAAGGCCCGTATGGCCGGGCGGTTGGCGTCAGCGTCGGATGAACTGGAGGCGTTGGCTTTCCATGCGAGGGAGCTGCAACGGACGATTTCATTTTATCGCGCTCTCGCATCGGACTCCTCAGCACTGCTCTCCGAGAGACGCTTGGCTGTGGGTAATGAAGGAGCAATCAGTATGCTGATGGCCAAAGACGTAATGACCGCCGACGTCATAACCGTTGCGGCCGACGCCACTATCCCCGCTGTCGCGGAAATCCTCGTTACCCAAGGCGTTAGCGGAATCCCCGTGGTGGAAAACGATATTCTGGTGGGCATCGTAACCGAAGGAGACCTCCTCCATCGCGCCGAAATCGGCACGACAACGCGCCCGGTGTCGCGATGGGCTAGTTTATTCAAGAACAAGGCACAGCTTGCCGCCGCATACAGTCGCGAGCATTCCAGCCGCGTGGCGGACGTCATGACAACGAGTGTCGTGACCGTAGACGAATTCACTCCGATCGCGGCCATCGCAGATTTGTTGGCGCAGCGAGGGATAAGACGAGTGCCCGTCATACGTCGCGGGAAGGTGGTGGGGATAGTCAGTCGCGCCAACATAGTTCGCGCCTTGGCCGTAACCGCGAACCTTCCACGAAGCGCCAGCAAGGCAGATGACGAAACTATCCGCAAGCAGATACTCTTGGCCTTGCGCGACGAGGCGTGGCCGACCAACAACACGCCCAATTTTGCGGTCGAGAACGGCCTAGTTTCCTTCTGGGGCACGGTAGAGTCTGACGCGGAACGAAACGCCCTCCGGGTGTTATGCGAAAACGTGCCAGGAGTTCAGAAAGTCGAGGTTCATCATTTAATTCTGAGCGCTCCGACCTTTGCCCTTTGATCGACGTGGAAAGACGACATCCCGCTTCAAGTGGTGTAAAATGGAACTAGGAATTTCGGGTGGATGGGCTCTGACCCTGTCCACGAATGCGGCAACCGCCCCAATTCGCAATTGGCAAGAATTGACACAGGAAACGCCCGTCCAACTTCATACGCCGCTACCTTCTGCCGCCGCGGGGGAGCAGCGGGCAGCAGCGATACGACGGCTCGCGGCCCTTGGCGAACTCACCGGGGGCATTGCCCACGACTTCCGGAACTTGCTGACAGCCATCGGGTCGGGCCTCAGGCTGGCTGAAAAGAACTGGGACGATCCGACGAAACTGCGCGCGTATTTCGCGGAAACGAAGATTGCGATAGATGGAGGGATCGCGCTGACGTCTCAGCTTCTTGCATTCGCCAGGCATCAAAGCCTGGACCCTCACGTTGGCAACGTGAACGAATATTTGCACACGTTCGAGCCCTTTCTCAGATACGGCGCCGGGCCGGACGTTCGTCTTGCCCTGGATCTCAGTCCTAACCTCCCGAACTGTCTGCTGGATCCCGCGTTCTTCGACGCGGCCGTCTTAAATCTTGTTACCAACGCCAGAGACGCGATGCCGAACGGAGGCAGGATCGACATTAGCACAAGACAGGTTTCTGGTTCCGAGACCCCTGGAATCGACCTCACATCGAGACATGTTCGCGTCAGAGTCAGCGATGAAGGATGCGGAATGCCCACCGACATTATCCGCAAAGTGTTCGATCCATTCTTTACGACCAAAGGCGATCACGGGACGGGATTCGGGCTTCCGCAGGTGCGCGCGTTCATGGAGATGGTTGGCGGCACGATAGCGATTTCTAGCGAGCCCGGAGCGGGCACGACTGTCGACCTGCTTTTCCCAACCGTCTTATGAACCGGACGTCTTGAGCGAAATAGCGGCACATCCGCCGGAGAGACCACGCGAATGCTTGTGTAGCCATTGGCGTCCATGAAACGGAGCGCCGAGAAGCGGTTGAACCAGGTGTAGGCGAGACGTTCGATGACCTGCTCTCGGCCATCATTGGCGATCTCCTTCTCCAGTTCCTTGACCGCCTGCGGCTGCTTGCGGCGGGCGGCGCTGCCTTCGGCGAGCACATGATCGAGCTTGGTGGAAACCTGCTCGATCAGTGTCCGGCGTGCTTGACGTTGCCCCCGAACAGCCCTCGTTCATAACTGGACTCTGTTCTCCTTGTGATCCGATCTGGACCGGGTTGCAAACGCGTTCGGGGTGAGGCCGCGCAGGCTCGTGTGCGGCCGATGCTCGTTGTAGTCGATCCTCCATTCTTCGATGATGCGGCGTGCCGCTGCCATGCCGCGGAATAGGTGCTCGTTGAGATGGCGTAGTCGGGGCTTCGGTTCCGGAGACGCCGGTGCTTTCCTGACCGGCATGTTCAACCGCCGGGAAGGAGGCAAGCATGACTGTTCTCTACGCAGGCCTGGATGTGTCGCTCGAGTT
>Ga0182741_1001757_pt1 | contig 27038 bp, 22 predicted proteins | sample eDN5th37CBELigOP_FD_128874 | JGI IMG/M metagenome (GOLD analysis project Ga0182741, IMG submission 128874) | Enriched Organic Plus compost microbial communities from Emeryville, California, USA - eDNA 5th pass 37_C BE-Lig OP (version 2) (version 2) ... | reverse complement strand
GTGCGCGCCCCAGCCGCCGCGCGGCGAGCATGGAGTAGTACGAGAGCTGCGAGCGGCGCTCCACCGCCTCCCAGCGCACCCGCGCGGTGGCGCTGTCGCCGGCGGCGCTCCACGCGCGTCCGCTCCAGTACTCGGCCGCCAGCGCATCGCCAGACGACGGGTGCCGCTTCACCAGCTCGTCCCACTCGCGCGCCGCCGTCGCGTAAGATCCCTCGGCATATGCAATGAGCGCGGCGCGGAACGCTGCGCCGGCGGCGAGCGTGGAGCCGGGGTAGCGCTCGGCCACCTCGCGGAAGGCGGAGCGCGCGGGGCCGTCGCGCCCATCGTCGGTGGCCAGATCCGCCAGGAGGTAGAGCGCGTGCGACGCGGCTTCCGTGTCGCCGCGATGGTCCTTGATGACTTCGCGGAGCGCGCTGCGCGACGCCGAACCGTCTCCGGCGCGGAGGAGCGAGCGCGCGTGCTGGTACGCCGCCGAGGCAGCGAGCGATGCGGGGCTCTTCACGCGTGCGAACTGCGCGGCAGCCTCCCGGTCGCGTCCGAGCCGCGAGAGGAGCGAGGCGTACGTGAAGCGATCGCGCGAGTTGCCCAGACCGGCCTCGAATGCGCGCGCGAAGCCCGTGGCAGCGCGGCCCGCGGGGCCGCCAGCCGCCGCGCTGCGTGCAGCGTAGAGCTCTTCCTCGGCGCCGAGCCGGCCGAACGACTCGTCGAGGAGCGCCAGCGCGTCGCGCGCCGGGACGCTGCCGGGGCGCGACTTCACGAGCGATATGAGCGCGCCGCGCACCGCCGCGCTGTCGAGGCTGGTGGGCTTCACCAGAGCCATCGAGTCGGCCAGCCGCAGACGAAGCGCTCGCACGGGAAGCCCGAGCGAATCGAATGCGGCCATGGCGCCCGCCACATCACCGCTCCGCTCTCTCGCGCGCGCTTCCACCGCCGCCACCCGCTCGCGCGCCGCCGGCAGCCTCACGTCGGCGTAGAGCGCCGCCCGCGCGCCACCCGCGGCGGTCACGCCGGCCGCGCGCAGGCGGAGCCAGTCGGCGATCGCCGGGAGAAGCTCCCCCGCCCTGCGGTACGCAGCCGCCGCGCTGTCGCTCGCGTTCACGCGGTCGTACGCCCGCGCCAGGAGCACCAGCCGCTCGCCCTCCGCCGCCCCGCCGCCCGCCAGTGCCACCGCGCTCCGCGCATGGCGGAGAGCCACGCTGTCGGCGTTGCGCTGGAGCGCGGCGTGGGTGAGGAGCACTCGCCCTTCGCCGTGGTCGAGCGAGTCCACCCACGGCGCGCCGGCCAGGAGCTCGTTCACCTCCGACCAGCCGCCCCACTGCGCGGCCGCGCGCGCCGCCGTGAGTACCACCTCGGGGGTTCGGAGCACGCTGTCCCGGAGCGCCGGCGCCAGGATCCGCGTCGCGCGCCACGGTCTCCCCTCGTCCATCGCGCGCGTCGCGGCCAGGACGACGGAGTCCGAAGCCAGCGAGTCCGTGGCGGCACGCTCGGCGAGGGCGGGAGCAGGGCCGGCACAGGCCAGCACGATCAGCAGCGAGAGGGAGAACTTCGAGATGCGCATCGAGAATCAGAGGCGGGAGTGACGATATACTCTCGATACGCACACGCGACTGGAAAAGCAACGCCCTTCATCGCGCATGCTTCTCTCGCTACGCGGGGGGCGACTCGGTTAGCCCCGAACCCTCGGGATTCGCGCTGCGTACCTCGACCGGCAGCGCTACGTCGCGATCCAGCGCGAGAGGGATGAGCCAGCGCAGGTTCTCGATCGACTCCCGCGGCAGGTCGCTCGCATCGGCGAGAAAGACCTCCTGGTCTTCCGCCGTGCGTGCATCCCGGGCCGAATCGTGGAAGGCGGAGAGCACGTGCATCCTGTAAACCGGATCGCGCCAGACCACCAGCTCGCGCCACGCATCTTCCGGCACCCGCACTCCCGCCTCCTCCATGACCTCGCGGCTCGCCGCCGCGGCGGGCGCCTCGCCCGGGAGGAGCTTCCCGCCCAGCGCGTTCACCCGTCCATTCTGCCAGGCGGGACGCGTCTTGCGCATCAACACGACGCGAGCGCGATCGGGCGTGAAGAGGAGCGCCAGGGCGTACACCAGCCGCGGCGCCGCCGCGCTATCGCTCACTGGTACATGATGAACACCGGCACCGGCACGAGCTTCAGAACCTCATGCGGCGTCAGCAGCGGCTTGTCGTTCTTGTAGAAGAGCTTGAACCCCGTGAACTGCACCGGATGCTCGAATACGTAGCGGCGGTAGGAGTCGCGCTTCAGGAAAGGCGCGCCGAAGCCGTCCATGTCTATCACCACCTGCACGCGCGGATCGAGACGGATCTTCTCCTGGTTGGTGAGCATCGGCCGCGTGAAGCGGTGCACGATGAGCATCTTGGGCGGGAGCTCGTGCTCCTCCACCAGCCGCGCGAGCGTGTCCACCGCATGGTTCACCTCGCGGGCGTCGAGCGTGCCGATCACGGTGCCCGGACGCTTCTTCCCCGGCATCGCGAACTCGGGATCGAGCGCCAGATGCACGTTGGGCCGCTTGAGGAAAGGGACGAGCGACGAGATCTCGCGCGCCATGTCGCTGTGCCCGTTCTGGATGTCGAGGATGAGGATGTATCCCTTCTCCTCCGCCCATGTCGCCACGCGTTCGATGAGGCTGTCGGGCATCCGGGCCCTGTAGAGCCCATCGCGCCCGCTGTCGGCCTGCGCCACTATCGCGATCAGCTCCAGCGCGGGGACGACGTGCGTCGACGGATCGGCCGTCTGGTACGCCGCCGCCTGCTGCGCCAGCCGCTCGAGCATCTCGTTCGGTGCGATCTCGCCCAGGATTCCCATGCGCTTCGAGCGCGGATTCCCGTAGTAGGCAACCACGCGGCAGCCGGGAAAGAGCGAGCCCGGGAGCGGAGTCTGCGACATTGCGCGGCGCGCGACCTTGCCGGCCCACGCGGGAGGATCCCGCTTCACCGGCTTCTTCGCCTGCAGCGCGGCCAGCTTCGTCCTGCCCGCTCGCGTGGTGTCGCGAGAGAGAGAGTCGATGAGATCGGCGCGCGCGGAGTCGGCTGCATTCGCGGAATCGACCGCGGCCTGGTCCGCCGCGGCCACTGCCTCCCGGTGCCGGATGGCCACCGAATCCGACTGGCACACCTGCTGCCAGTGCTCGGTCGCCGCGCGTGCGAGCAGGATGGCGCTGTCCACCGGCTCGGCGCGGCTCTGCGGCGCGGGCTCGGCCGCCGCGGCCCCCTTGGTGGTGGCGCCGTTGCTCGCATCGCCCTCGCTGCAGCCGAGCGCACCAGCGGCGAGCATGGTGAGTACCACGAGGAACACGGATGTAATCCGGCTCGAAGAACGGGACTTCGTCATGCGGCGCCGTCTCGCATCGCCTCAGGATCCAGACCCACAGAGCGGCACCAGGCCGCATACGCCACGGGCGAGATCTCGGACGGTTTGATTTCGCTCCGGCCGCCCCAGAAGACATTGGTGTAGCTCACCGGGATACCGGCCTCCTCGAGGTGCTGGTCTATGGCCGCCTTGTGCGCCAGGACGAGTGACTTGTCGGTCCCGTGCGCGACGGCCATGAGGTTCACGTTCGCGAAGGCCGGACCGCCCTCGCGCCAGTATGCGTGCGTGAGGATGTGATGCCGCCCCACTTCCCTCCCCGCCTCTATCTCGCGGCCGGGGGGCACGCGCCAGTGGAAGAGCGCATTGTAGCGCGTCACGCGAGTGCCGGCCGCGGAAGGCTTCACGTGCTCGAGGAAGGTCGAGAAGCGGCCCACCACGCCGCGCTCGTTCAGCGAACGCGCGACGCGCAGAAACTCTTCGCGCGACACCCCGGCCTCCTCGGCGCGCGAAGCCCACGGATCCTCACGGATCTCCTCCACCGCGAACTCGCGCTTGAGCGGCTCGAGGATGCGCCAGTCGTGATCACTGAGCTCCACGATGTTGGTGTCGAGCACGCGGCCGGGCTCGTCGGTCCTGCTCCCCGGCTCCATGCCTCGCCTCCTCACGTGCCCCACGCCGAGCGCGAAGAGCGCCCTCGCCGGCATCATGAGGAAGGCCTCGGCGCCGATCCGCTCGCGCAGCCACTCGCAGTGCGCCCGCATCGAGAAGCCGCGCGGAACCTTGAGCGTGGTCCAGAGCCGGTAGGCCGACCCTGGAGTCTCCGCGTCGGTGGAGCGGATCACGACGTGGCCCGAGAAGGGATCTTCCCTGGATAGGTACTCGAAGCCGGCATCCAGCGATTCGGGCGAGATCTTCCAGGCGATCAGCGCGCCTGGGGCGAGGTTGGTGGCGAGCAGCGTCTGGCGTACCCTGCGAATGGTCCCGGCGTCGAGCATCGCCCGGATCCGCTCGAGCACGGTGGGCAGCGGAACGCCGGATCGCCGGGCGATCTCGGCGAAGGGGTCTTCGAGGAAGCCGGAGATCCGGTCTTCGGACTCGGCGAGGATGCGCGCGTTGATCGCGTCGGTGATCTCCGCTGGTACTGAGGTTGTCGACATTTCGCCACCACGAACCGGGGTGCGAGCGAGGCCCGGCCGCCCGCGCGGCAGCCGAGCGGGTCGCTCCGCTCGTGGCTAAGGATAATCACCTGTGATGGCACGGGCGACGCCACGATTGCTCCGCAGCGCCAGCCGTCGTGGAGCGGGCGCCGCATGCAGCACGTGCCGCCCGCTCGGCCGGCGCAGCGGCCCGCGTTTCAGAGAAAGCGGGAGAGCACGTAGATCGCCAACCCGGCGAGGCCGCCCACGATCGTTCCGTTTATCCGGATGAACTGAAGGTCGCGTCCGATGGCCAGCTCGATGCGGTGCGACGTGGCGTCGGGATCCCAGGAGCTCACGGTGTTGGAGATCAGCTCGCCGGCCTGGTGCCGGTGCTGCTCGACCATGGTGAGCGCCGACCGGATCGCGAAGTCGTCGATCTTCGCCAGGAGCTCGTCGTTGGCGAGAAGCGCCTCGGCGAACGACGTGATGCCGCGCTCCAGCGCGCCTGGCCCTTCCTCGGCCTCGCGCGTAGCGTAGCGCACCAGGCCGTCGCGAACGCTCCGCCAGGCGGAGCTGGAGAGGTCATCGAGCACCTCGGGCCCCAGGAGCTCCGCCTTCATCGCCTCGGCCTTCTCGATCATCTCGGGCGAAGTCCTGAGCTTCTCTATGAAGCGTGCGAGCGCCGTATCGAACTTCGAGCGGAGCGGGTGGTCGGGATCGCTGCTCACTTCGTGGATGAGGTTCTCGGTCGCGGAGAGGATCTTCTGGTAGATCCTCTCGTCCACCACTCCCGGAATCCACCACGGGCTCTCCTCGAGCACCTTGATGCGGATGAGATCGCGGTTGTCGTCCACCGCCTGCGCCACCAGGCGGAGCGCGTCGTCGAGGAGCTCCTGGTGCCTCCCGTCAGACGCCACGAGCAGAAGGACGTTGCCGAGCAGCGGCGCCACCTTCGTGCCGTCGACCCGCTCGGAGAGCGTCTGGGCGATGAGGCGAGTCGCCTCCCTCTCGGGGATCGCCTCCGCGGTGCGCGCGAGTCCACCGGCCACCTGGCGCGCTATGAGCTGCGCGTTGACCGGCTGCGCCAGCCAGCGCGCACCGCGCTCGGCGAGGTGAACCCCTTCCAGCTTCCCCTGGAGCACCGGACGCGAGAGGAAGTTGTTCTGCACGAAGTTGCCCAGCGTGCGCCCTATCCTGTCCTTGCGCTTCGCCACGATGGCGGTGTGCGGGATCGGGAGGCCGAGCGGGTGGCGAAAGAGGGCGGTCACCGCGAACCAGTCGGCGAGACCGCCGATCATCGCCGCCTCGGTGGTGGCACGGATGAAGCCGAGCCAGGGGTAGCGGTGCTCGAGAGCGCGCGTCACCACGAAGATCAACGTCGCCGCCACGAGGAGCCCCGTGGCGAAGCGCTTCATCCGGTCGAGTCGTGTCTGTTTTTCTTCGTCGTCCGGCCGCGTGAGCGGCATCAGCGTTCCTTCCATCCCCCTAATCAGAAGGGTAGGAAGGTTCGCGGCAAGCGCTCGAGCCCGCGATTCACCCGCTCCCGCGCCGGCGGGGCGCCGATCCTCGATCGTCGAAGGTGCCGATGGCGATGATCATGAGCGCCAGGGCGCAGGCGGCAGCCGCCACGGGTGGGCGACGGATGATGAACAGCTCCGCCATCGCGGCACCGATCATCATGACGATGAGCCCCAGCGCGGCCAGGCCGGTCCAGGCGGGCACCATGAGAAGGGAGCCCCCCGCGAGCTCCATGATGCCGACCAGGTAGCGCAGCCACTGCCCCGCACCGACGTCGGCGAAGAGTCGCACCATCACACCCGCGCCCGCGAGCTTCATGACCCCGCCCCCCACGAACACCGCTGCCATGGCCAGGCGGAGCGCCAGAAGCAGGAGCGGCGGCACGACGATTCTCCGCGCGGAGCTGGTCTGCCCTTCGGGTGTGGCCGCCATCGTCGCCCTCTACCAGACCAGGTAGCCGACGCCGAATCGCCAGGTCGTGGCATCGGCGGGAACTTCGTAGAGCTGCGCCGAGACGCGCAGGGAGCTCGCCGGCCGCACGGTGATCCCGCCGAAGAGCGCGCCGCGCGTGAGATCCACGTCCACCGTGGTGCGGTCGGCGACCCCCGACCCGTCCACGAATCCAACCTGAAAGTGCGGCCTGAGCCAGTTCACTCCACCACCGAGATAGGCAGCCACGCGGCCGCCGCCCACCGCGAGAGCCCCCTCCGCCCCGAACATGTCCGGATGATAGGTGTCGCTCGAAGGGCTGGTTCCGTAGCACGGCGCCGTTGGGTCGCCAGTCTGCAGCCCGCTCCGCGGGCAGGTGATCGGCCCAGTCACCCGGCCCACCGTGCCGTGCGCGCGAAGCACGAGCTGGACGGAGCGCGCGCCGATCGCGATGGGAAGTCGCTGCACTCTGGAGAGCGCGAAGCTGGCCAGATTGGGCTCGGCGTCCCACGCGCGCACCGGCGGCACGTAGCTGGCCTCCACCGCGAAGCCGAGCGGCAGCCCTACCTCCACGCGCGGTCTCACGAAGAGTGGGGCCAGGCGCGTGTTCTCCGTCTTCCCCACGTAGCAATAGGAGGTGTTCTGGATCCCGGCGGCGGGTCTCGGAATCGGCGCGAGCTCCGCCGAGATGAGCAGTTGTCCGGGCGCGAGGCGGTCCGGCGCGTCCGCGCTCGAGAAGACGATGGGTGCAGCGTAGAAGGCGAGGAGCTTCGCCTCGTTGCTGTTCGTCGCCGGGCGGCACTGCGCGCGTCCGCTCCCCGCCAGCAACGCCAGCCCCGTCAGGGCAGCGGCCCACGGGGGCAGCTTCATCACTGCACCGTGACGGATCCCGACATCGACGTGCCGTGGACCTTGCAATGATACGGGTACGTTCCAGCAGTGTCGAAGGTGCGCGCGTAGCTGCCCGCCGCCATCGTCTCGGAGCTCGGGCCGTCATCGAAGGTGACGCTGTGCAGCGCGGCGCCCCTCCAGGTCCAGGTCACCTGGGTGCCCTTGGCGACGGTATCCTTCGCGGGTGTGAACGAGTTGTCGGCGACGCTGATGGAGTTCGACGACCCGCCACCCCCGCTCCCGCTCCCACCTCCGCCACCCCCACCCCCGCCATCTCCGGTGATCCCTCCGGATGCGCCGCCGCATGCTGCAAGCACGAAGGCCAGGGACACAGCCGCCAGCTCAGGTAAACGTCTCACCTGCCTATCCTCCATGGTTTCCTCGAGCCGCTCCTACGCCACCCACCGTGGGTCGATTGCGATGAGAGACGACTCGAAGGTGCCGGCCGCAATGTCTGCCGGCACCGCGGAGGGGTAAACGAATCCGGGGTGAACTACCGCTGGCGGGGGGTGAGTGGCCACTCGGCGATGGCTGCGGGAGCCGCGGGAGAGGCGCTGCTCAGAGCTGGCCCTCCATGAACTCGTGGATCGCCTGGCGATAGCTCCTCCCCGACGTGAGCCGCGCGCCGCTCGCGAGGATGAAGACGTAATCGCCTGCGAACCACGGCTGCACCTCCGCGATGCGGCGCACGTTGACCATCGTGGAGCGGTGGATCCGCAGGAACTTCCCCGGCGGCAGCCGTTTCTCGAACGATGCCATGGTGCTCCGAACCTGATGGGTATGCTGGCCCACGTGCACCTTCACGTGGTTGTCGTCCGCTTCGAGCCAGTCTATGTCGTCCACCGTCACGAAGAGAACACGGCCATCCACCTTGATGGAGAGCCGCTCGCCCCGCGGCTTCGCATCGCTCAGCCGCTCGAGGAGCGTGGCGAGGCGGGCCGCCTCCCCGCCCGCGGAGCTGCCCCGCAGGAGCGCGCGAGCGCGATCGAGGGCGCCTAAGAGTCTTTCGCGACTCACCGGCTTGAGCAGGTACGCGAGCGCCGACACGTCGAACGCCTGCAGCGCGTACTCGTCGTACGCGGTCACGAAGATCACCACCGGCATCCGCGCTGCGCCCACCTCTCTCACGACGCCGAACCCATCCAGCTCCGGGATCTGCACGTCGAGGAGGACCAGATCGGGCGACTCCGCCCGAATGCGCCGCACCGCTTCGCGGCCGTCGCCACACTCGCCTATAACTTCCACGCCACCGGCCTCCGCCAGCAGCTCCCGCATGTGGGCGCGGGCGAGCGGCTCATCGTCCACTATCAACACTCGCGTCGGTCCGAGCTCGGTGCTCATGGTGTCGCCTCATCCACCGCGGCCGGCACGGCAGCGGTGTGGAACGGGATGTCGATCGTCACGAGGTACCCACCCGTCATCACCGGCGCGGCATGCATCTCCTGCCTGTCGCCGTAGAGATGCCGCAGTCGCGCCCGCGTGTTGGCCAGCCCCACTCCGGGCCGCGCCACCCCACCCTCCTCCGCCGCGCCGCCGAGCCCGTCGTCGCGCACCGTGAGCCTGAGCGTCTCCCCCGCGCGCACCGCCCGCACCTCCACGCGTCCGCCGGCCGCACGCGGCGCGATACCATGCCGGATCGCATTCTCCACCAGCGGCTGGAGGATCATGCTCGGCACCAGCGCGGCCAGCACCTCGGGCTCCGCTTCCACGGCAACCTGCAGACGATCGGGAAAGCGCACCGTCTGGATCTCCACGTACCTGCCGAGGAGGTCGAGCTCCCGCTCCAGCGTCACCTCCTGCCCGCCGGTCCTGCCGAGCGAGAACCGCAGCAGCTCGCTCAGACCATTCACGATCCGTTCGGCCGAGCGAGGCTCCTGCGTGATGAGCGCGGTGATGGCGTTCAGCGTGTTGAAGAGAAAGTGCGGGTGGAGCTGCGACTCGAGCGCTTCGAGCTGCGCGTGCGCCAGCCGGGCCTCCAGCCGCTCCCGCGCTCGCGCCTGCACGTGATAGCTCGTGAGCAGACGTTCGTACCATGCGGTGGCGTATGTCGCGATCGCACCGGCAACCGCGAGCAGGAGGAGCTTGGCGCCCTCGTCCAGCCACGCGACCCCCTGCCCCGCGCTCGCCGCGATCGGGCTGGCCACCAGATGTGCCCTCCCCGTCGCCACGAAGAAGGCTACGAGAAAGAAGTACTCCGCGACCACCAGCGCTGCCACGAAGGCCGATTTGCGCGTGGACGACGTGATGGGCCGCGAGGCGAGGATCGCGAAGTAGGCGAGGAGCATGGGCGACCCGAGCGCGAGCCTGGCCGTCTGCGAGACCCCGTACTCGGCCATCACCACGGTGATGGCCGTTACGTCCACCGCCGGATTCACCAGCGCCAGCCACCCGGGGAGCTGCTCGCGCCGGTAGAAGAGCGCCCACTGCGCGAAGGTCCACGTGAGCGTTACGGCGAGCACCAGCACGTTCACCCAGGTGAGCTGTGGCGGGAGCGTGGGTGCGTACGCGAACGCAGCGGCCGCGAGGAGCAGGAGCACGATCGCTCGCACTCCGTTGAGCAGCCGTTCCGCCCTCGAGCGGTGCCAATCGAGGAGCCGTTGCAGCTCGTCGTCCGCGCTCTCGACGGGCCGCACCGTCAGCCCGATTCGCCAGCGCCCATGTCATCACCATCGTGTGCAGCCAACTCGATCCGCACGCGCGTCCCCTCGCCCTCGGTACTCGCTATCGCTATCGCTCCGCCCCAGCTCTCCACCACCTGCCGGCTCGTCGCGAGCCCCAGGCCGCTTCCCGAAGAGCGGGTGGAGAAGTGCGGCTCGAACAACCGCGGCAGCACGTGTGCCGGCACCCCCGAGCCATCATCGCTCACTTCGATCACCACCCGGCCGTCCCGCCGCGTGCAGCGCAGCTCCACGCTCGTCGCTCCGGCCAGCCGAGAGTTCTCGAGGAGGTTGAGCAGAACCTCTCTCAGCTCATCGGCCCTCGCGACCGCGGGCATCGGCTCGTCGGCTCCCACCAGGCGCCACCGCACCGCTCCGCCCTCCTGCTTCGCTTCGTTCTTTTTCTCGTTCTTCGTCTCGTTCCGCCCCTCCCCTCTCCCCTCGGCAAGCTCCCCGTCCACCGCGCCCCGCGGGCCGCGGCCACCTGCCTTACGCGGTTCGCTCTCCCGCCGCTCCGCCCCTCCCAGCATCTCGAGCCCCACCACGTCGCGGGCGACCGCCGCCACATCCACCACGCCCGGCGGCTGGCGATCGGCCGGCGCCATGCCGTACCGGCTGAAGCTCCGCGCGATCTCGTCGAGCCGGTCTATCTCGGCCAGGATGCGCTCCACGTTGGTGGCGAGGATGTCGCCGAAGTCGGGGCGCCCGTCGCCGTACGCGCGCCGCAGATGCTGAACGCCGAGTCGTATGGGGGTCAATGGATTCTTGATCTCGTGCGCGACCTGCCGGGCCATCTCGCCCCAGGCGATTACGCGCTGCGCGCGTGCCAGCTCAGTCACGTCATCGAGCGTGAGGACCACGCCGCCGCCCCCGCCGGTGAGGCGCACCAGGCGCCCCTGCAGCTGGCGCCCCCCCAGCTCCAGATCCAGCTCCTCCTCCGTGGCATCCCGTAAGACGAAGTCCGACACCCGCTCCGCGATCACCGGGCTCGCGTCGGCGAGCCTCGAGCCCACGAGTGGCGAATCGAGGAGCGTCGCGGCGCGCGGGTTGGAGAAGATCACCTCGCCGTCCGCCGACAGCGCGACCACGCCGCTCGCCACGTTGCGGAGCACCGCCGCGGTCCGCCGCTGCGCCGATTCCAGCTCGCTCCGGCTGGCACCGAGATCCGCCGCCATCCGCCGGAAGGCCGAGAAGACCGGCTCGAACTCGTCCGGCGCGCGGTGCTCGAGCGGCGGCTCGCTCTCGCCACCGGCGATCGCCAGCGCCGCCGCTCGGAGATTTCCTATGGGCCGCGCGAGCGAGCGCGACGCGATCCGGCTCAGCCAGAGCGCACCGAGCGCGCCCAGCACGGTGGCGAAGAGCACCAGCACGCCCAGATCGCGGCGCCGCTGGTCGAGGAGGTATTCGCTTCTCCGCGCCGGGGCGGCCGTCACCAGGCGCTCGCTCCACGGTGTGGGCGTGGAGAGGTAGCCGAAGAGCGCCGGCTCGCTCCCCAGCGTCAGCCGGCGGCTGGTATACTCCTCGCGGCCGAGCCGCAGCCGCTGGTATACGTCGCTCGGCAGGAAGCGACCCATCGGCGCGATCGCTCCGAAGAGTGGATCGCTCGCCTCGGTGAGCTCGCCGTAGCGGTACAGTACCAGCGGCGTGCCCAGGCGCGCGCCCACACTGCCGAGCGGCTCGGCTTCGGGGTCGTCGGCGATCTCGTTGTACGCGCGAAGGGTCTCGCGCACGAGTAGCTCGCGCGACTGCCGGTCCTCGGACTGGAGCCGCTGATAGCTCCACACCGCGAAGGCGAGCGCCGGAAGCACGAAGAAGCCGAACAGCACGAGCGTGAGTCGAGCCCTGTAGCTGTACGCCCACCTCGTGGCCTGCACCGCGGCCCGGGAACGGAACGCGGGCTCCGGCAGAGCGCTCACCGCCCAGAGCGTGGCGAGGAGCAGAATGTCGAGCAGCACCACCAGCGTCGCCCGCTGCACGAGGACCACCTGCGGGCGGAGATCGATCTCCATGTGCGCGCGCATCGGGCCGCGCACCGTCTGCACCAGCCGGTTGCCGTGCAACTGGCGTCCGGCGCGATACCAGCGGGTGCTGTCGGGCGCGAGCGGCCAGATCGGCTCCACCGCCAGGAGCGACATCGCGTACGGCGGCGGCCCGCTCTGCCGCTCGCTGAGACCCAGGAGCGTCTTGAAGGGATCTTCCGGCACGAGCCTCGAGCGCGGTCCCACCACCATCGTGGTGACGGATCCTCCGGCATGGGGGACGGCCAGCACGATCAGCTCGCCCGGCATCCCCAGCTCGGTGCGCAGCACCGTCTTCCCCGTCCGCCGCGCTTCGGTCGCCACATCGCGCAGCGCCCGGTACGGCACATCCAGCTCCGCGAGGAGCACCTGCGCGGCGATGGCGCCATCGGGCCTGAGCTCCTGCATCGCCGCAGGGTAGCCCGATCCCATGAGATCGGAGCCCACGTACAACCTCACCAGCTCCGCCTCGCTCTGCGGCGCCGGGATCGCGGCGATCGAGCCGGCCAGACGTTGCAGCACGGCCACGACATCCGACTGCACTTCGCTCAGCCCGGCCACATCGCGATCGGCGAGCTGCGCGCGACCACTCACGCCCGCGCTCCAGGTGAGCGTGGTGGCGCCGAGCGCCGCCACCATCCCCGCGGTGATCACGATCCACCGGTGCTCGCGCGAGGACACCAGCGAGCCCACCGCCACGGCCCAGAGGAGGAGATACCAGTGCGGCCATTCGCCGGGGGCAGCGAGCACCATCGGCCCCACCAGCGCCGCGATGGCCGCCAGCGCCGGCGCCACGACCGGTGGGAGCCCGACGCCGGGACGCCCGAGCACCACCCTCCCGGCCGCGGCTCCCGGGATGAGCAGCGCGGCGGCCACCAGAAAGAGCGCCACCTCCCACGCCACCCAGAGCGTGGCGCTGACGCCGCCGGGAGGCGGCATCACGCCGCCGGCCAGCGCGCGAAGGAGAAACGGCCCCGCCGCGGCCAGCGCCACGAGCACCACGATCGCGACCCGCCGGCCCGGTGTGACGGTCATGGACCTGAGAGCCACCAGCAATCCCAGAAGCACGATGGCGGCCGCGATGCCGAGTGCTCCTATGCTCCCCGTGAGCGGCCCCGCGAGCTCCGCGTAGTACACCGTGGGATCGAAGAGCACCCACCGGCTGGAGAAGGTGCTCAGCGGCACGAGGGCGACCCCGAGCAGCGCCACCGCCAGCGGTGCCACGTGCCAGCGAACCGCGCGCTCGCCGCGCCACACGGCCACCAGATAGAGCACGAGCACGAGCACCATCGCGGCCGCGCCGCGGCGGCGCACCCGCTCGAGCTCGAGGAGTCTCGCCTCTTCCATCCCGGGTGCCACCGCGTGCGCCACGAGAAGCGTGTCGCCCAGCGGCGCGAAAGCCACCATGCCCGTGTCGCGCTCGGCCGCCGCCCGCGGCGCCACCTCGAAGGCATGCAGCCCCACCGCGCGCGCCACGCGGTTCGCGATGGCTGGCGCGAACTCGTCGCCCGGCGGCGAGGCGTGCACGGTGGCTGTTGCCACGGCCCGCGATTCGCCCTGCACCACGGATGCATACAGCGTCACGTAGAAGGGCGAGTACACCACGCCGAGCGGCGCGACCAGAGAGTCGGTGGAAGTGAAGATGTGTCCCGCCCACGCCACCGGCACGCCACGCCGGTAGAGCGCGAGTCCGCGCTCCGCGTGTGCAGCCACCTCGCCGCCGAGTGCATCGAAGGCACCGGCCACCTGCACCGGCGCCTCGAGCGCCCGCCTGGCGCTCTCGCGCAGCGCGCGGGAAGTCGCGGAGAGGCTCCCGTTCAGCGACTCGGCGCCGCGCAGCACCAGCGAGGCGCGGTACGCCGGCCAGCCGTGCTCGATCGTGTCGAGCTTTCGCTGAGCGAGGAACGCCACCGCGCTGAAGAGCAGGGAGGCGCCGAGCGCCGCCGCGGCCCAGCCACGGTCGCGCCGCGCGAGCCCTCTCATCGCGAGCACGGCGACGGCCGTGGCGATGAGCGATACCACGAGGTAAGGTATGCGCGGGCCGCGCAGCCAGACCGCGCCTGCCACGATCGCCGCACCCATGGCAATCGTCCAGAGGTGCGTCCAGATTGCCGATCCGCCAGCGACGCCGGAATCGGGCGTCCGCGCTACTTCACCCTGACTCGAAATGACCCTGCCCCCTCGCGCCGTGGACGTCCACCCAAGGCGCCTGAAAGAAATGGGACCAGCGCAGGTAGCGGCAGTGATGGCCGCGGGCCCCCGGTTGATAATCCCCGTGGGAGCCTGTGAGCAGCACGGCCCCCACCTCCCCATAGGCTGCGCGACCATCATCGCGGAGCGCCTCGCCGACGACCTCTCGGCCACCACCGGCGTGCTCCGCGCGCCGACCGTGGAGTACGGAGTGAATACCCCGGAGGAACGCGACTTCCCCGGCAACGCTTCCATGCGGAAGAAGACGCTGCACCGCATGCTCAACGACCTGCTGGCCTCGTGGGAGAGGTCGGGCTTCCGGGAATTTATCCTCCTCACGGCCCACGACTACGACGCCCATCAGGAGGCCATCGACACGGTGATCACGCAGGTGGCACGCGTACGCGTGGTGGACATATACGCGGTGCGGATAGACGACCTGCTCGAGGGCCAGGAAGAGCACATGCACGGGGGAGAGGCGGATACATCGCTCATGCTCTATCTTGCGCCGGAACTCGTGCACATGGAATGGGCACAGGACTACATGATGTCCCGGGAGTCGCTGCGGCGTTACCGCCGGGGGCAACTGCGCGTCCCCAAAGGAAGCGCCGGCTCCATCGGCCGTCCCACTCTGGCCACGGCCGAAAAGGGGCGGGCGATCTACGAGCGTATCCGCCAGCGCATCCGCGAGCGCATATTCCTCGCGCCGGCCGCCGACGCGTGAAACCCTCCCTTCGACTCCGGGTATTAGCTTTGAATATGCGATACTTCGGCCTCCTCTCCGCCACTCTGCTGGCGGTACCCGCCGTGGCGCCATCGCAGGTGACCGTGGTGGATGAGGGGAGCTTCACCATAAGCCGCTCCGGCACGAAGATCGGCCGGGAATCGTTCACGATCCGCCGGACCGCGGGGCCGGGCGGCGACGTGTACGTGGCCAACGCCACGGTGGAGTTCGACGCCGAACGGCTCTCCCCCGCGCTGCGCGCCGATGGTTCCTTTGCGCCGCTCGCCTACCAGCTCGAGGTTCGCTCGGGCGGCGAGGTGCGCGAACGGCTGCGCGCCATCGTCGGACGCGGCCGGATCAGCGCGCAGGTGCAGACGGCGAAGGGGGAGTCCACCAAGGAGTACATCGTGGCCGACGGCGCCCTCGTGCTCGACGACAACGTCTTCCACCAGTACTATTTCCTGGCGCGGCGCGCGTCGAAGTCGGGATCCGCCACCGTTCCGGTGGTGGTCCCGCAGCGCAACACGCAGGTGGTGATGCGCGTGAACAGCCAGGGCAACGACGCCGTGAGCATCGGCGGCCGGAGCGTGGCGGCACGCGTGCTGGTGCTCACCGAGCCTGGCGGCGGCACGCGGCACATCTGGGTGGACGACCAGGGTCGGGTTCTCAAGGTAGTGCTCGACGCCAGAGGTGTGACCGCGCTCCGCGACGAGCCGCCGCGTTGAGCGTCCGGCAGCCGCGCCCCGCCCATGGCGCCCCGCCTGTGGCGGGGTGCCTTTTTTTATTTGCCGGTGCCATGAAACCGGCCATCCGCCCGATGCGTAGGGGTGGCAGACACCACGCGAGGACTTCTCACGATGCTTTCGACCCGGCTCGTCGCCGCGGCGCTCGGCGCTGCGCTGACGGCGCTTTCCACCAACTCGGCTCCGGCACAGACGCCCGGATCTCCTCGGAACGACACCACGCCCAGCTCCGCCACCGCGCTGCTCGGCGATACCGCCAGTGGAGGTCCGACCCTCACCCTCGATGATGCGATCGCGATCGCGCTCGACAACAACCCCGACTACCTCTCCACCAAGGACACCAGGCGGGCCGCATCCGCCGGGAAGCGAGCGGCGTACGGGGCCTTCCTCCCGAGCGTGAACGCCAACTTCCAGGGGATCTACCGCCAATCCGGCGGCCAGCCCATCAACGGCGTCGCGGGCTTCGAAGTGGCATCGGACATCTATCAGTCCTTCTACTCGCTGAACCTCACCTATCAGCTCAACGCCACCACCTTCCTCAACCCGAAGATCCAGTCGTCCACCGTGAAGGCCGCGGACGCCGACATCGCCGGCTCGGCGCAGCTCGTGCGCTCCACGGTGGCGCAGAACTACCTCAACGCGCTCGCCTCGCGCGCCAAGGCGGAACTCCAGGACTCGCTGGTGACTCAGAACGAAGTGCAGCTGGAGCTGGCGAAGGCGAAGCTGGCCGTGGGTTCGGGGACGCAGCTGGAGGTCAGCAACGCGGAGGTGGCGCTCGGCCAGGCCAAGGTGGCGGCGCTGCAGGCGCACAACCAGGTGGAGATCGACAAGCTGCGCCTCTTCCAGACGATGGGCGTGCGGCAGCCGGCCAACGTCCAGCTCACCACCGATTTCCCGGTCCGCGCTCCGGACTTCACGCTCGAATCGGTGCTCGATCTCGCCCGGGAGAGGAATCCCGCGCTCAACGCGCTGCACGCTCGCGACAAGGTGGCATCGCTCAGCGTGAAATCGGCGCAGTCGCAGTACATCCCCTCGTTGCAGATGAGCGCGGGGTGGGGCGGCTACACCTACCAGTACGCCAACAGCAACTATCCGGTCACGATGACCCAGAGCCAGATGCAGAACTCCATAGCGAGCTGCTACACCCAGGACTCGCTGCGCGTGGGTGCCGGGATGCCGAGCATCCACGGCCAGTGCGACGCGCTCCCGCGTTTCGGTCCGGATATCGCTGCGCAGATCCGCTCGGACAATAACCAGTTCCCCTTCGGCTTCACCAAGCAACCCTTCCAGGTCAGCGCGATGCTCTCGCTCCCCATCTTCGATGGCTTCCAGCGCGAGCAGCGGATCGAGGAGGCGAAGGCGCAGCGCAACGACGCGCGCTACAACATCAGAAAGCAGGAGCTCGCCGTCACGGCCGACGTGACCGCCTTCTACCTCACCGTGGCCACGAACGCGAGGGCGGTGGAATTGCAGGAGCAGAACGCGGCCAAGGCTCGCCAGGAGCTCGAGCTCGCCCAGGAGAAGTACAAGGTAGGGGCCGCCAACTACCTCGACCTCGCCAACGCGCGAGCCAGCTACGAACAGGCCGAGAACGATCGCATCAACGCGATCTACCAGTATCATATTTCATTCGCCCAGCTCGAGAACGCCGTCGGGCGGCCGCTGCGCTGACTGCACCTACCGGGGAACCGCATGAGTAAACGTGCCAAATGGAGCATCGCCACCATCCTCGTTCTCCTCGTGGGAGGAGTAATCGTCCTCGGCGCGGCAAAGCGCGGGAACAAGGCGGTGGATGTGCGTCAGGAGAAGGTGCAGAAGCGCGACCTGGTGGCCTCGGTCACCGCCAGCGGTCAGGTGGAACCACGCGTGAAGGTGGACGTGGCCTCCGACGTGTCCGGCCGGATCGTGCGGCTGGCGGTCAAGGAGGGCGATCTCGTGAAGAAGGGGCAATTCCTCCTTCAGATAGACCCGTCCACCTACGAGGCCGACGTGCAGCGCTCGCAGGCGGCGGTGGCGTCGGCGCGCGCCGACATGGCGCGAGCGAAGGCCAACCTCCAGCAGTCGGAGAGCGCGCTGCAGCGCTCCGAGGCGATCAGAAAGAACAACCCCGCGCTGGTGTCGGAGGAGCAGATGGAGCAGCTCCGAACCACGGTGGAGGTGAACCAGGCGCTCTTCAATTCGGCCAGCCACATGGTCGACCAGAGCGTCGCGGCGCTGCGCAACTCGCAGTCGAACCTGGCCAAGACCACCATCAACGCACCGCTCTCCGGGAAAGTGACCCGGCTGAACGTCGAGCAGGGCGAGACGGCGGTCCCCGGCACCTTCAACAAGGACGCGGCGCTCCTCCTCACCATCAGTAACATGGACACGCTCGAGACCACCGTTAAGGTGGATGAGACCGACGTGGCGCGGGTGACGGTGGGCGACTCGGCGGTGGTGCAGATAGACGCCTTCCCCGACACTACCTTTGTGGGCAAGGTCGTGGAGATCGCCAACAGCTCGGTGCAGAACCCCACGGCCGCGTCGTCGCAGAGCACCGACCAGGCGGTGGACTACCAGGTGAAGGTGATGCTGCTCAACCCTCCGCCCGAAACGCGTCCCGACTTCTCGGCCACGGCCAAAATCATCACGGCGACGCGGAAGCAGGTTCTCAGCATCCCGATCATCGCGCTCACCGTCCGTGACCGTGAAGCGGTACCCAGCACGGATTCCGCGCAGGTCGCGCTCGGCGGGCGCCCGGCGAAGCAGGTGGGACAGCGGGAGGTGGAAGGCGTGTTCATCGTGGGCGCCGACAACAAGGTGACCTTCCAGCCCGTAAAGATAGGGATAGCCGGCGAAGATTACTTCGAGGTGGTGAGCGGGCTTCAGGGTGGGGAGACCATCGTGGCCGGCAGCTACCAGGCGATCCGCGATCTCAAGGAAGGCACACTGGTGCGCGAGTCGAAACAGGCCGAACAGAAGAAGGGGGTTGGCACGTGAGCGCTGCGGAAATGCAGGACGATCTTGTGAGTACGACTGCCGAGCGGGAAGTCGTAGTTGGCAACCAGGGCGTCGCACCGAGCCGTGAGTGGGTGATCGTGACGCGCGGGATTCGCCGCGATTACGACATGGGTGGTGAGGTCGTGCACGCCCTGCGCGGCGTGGACCTCGCCATCCGGCGCAACGAGTATGTCGCCATCATGGGGCCGTCCGGCTCGGGGAAGTCCACGCTCATGAACATCGTGGGCTGCCTCGACACGCCCAACGCCGGCGAGTACTGGCTCAACGGCGAGCTCGTATCGAGGATGAAGGACGACGAGCTGGCCCGCGTCCGCAATCGCGAGATCGGCTTCGTCTTCCAGACGTTCAACCTCCTCCCGCGCGCTACCGCGCTGCACAACGTGGAGCTGCCGCTCGTTTACGCCGGCGTCTCGTCGGCGGAGCGCAAGCGCCGCGCGAAGGAAGCGCTCGAGAAGGTGCAGCTCGACAACCGTATGGACCACCGTCCCAACGAGCTCTCCGGCGGCCAGCGGCAGCGCGTCGCGATCGCGCGGGCGCTCATCAACAACCCCGCCATCCTTCTCGCCGACGAGCCCACCGGGAACCTCGACTCGCAGACCTCCGACGAGATCATGCGCGTGTTCGAGGGGCTGGCCAGTGGCGGCCAGACGGTGATCATGGTGACCCACGAGCCGGACATCGCCGCCCACGCCCGCCGCGTGGTGGTGCTGCGCGATGGCCGCATCTCCTCCGACGAGCGCCGCGAGCAGTTCGTGAGCAAGGTGATGTCCGGCACCGGACTCGCGTGACCCCCGAATGTCGCTGATCGAAGCCGCCCGCCTCGCCATCTCGCAGATAAGGGTGCAGAAGCTGAAGAGCTTCTTCACCCTCCTCGGCGTGACGATCGGCGTGATGTTCCTCATCGCCGTGGTCTCCATCGTGAACGGGATGGGGAACTACATGGAGGACGCCTTCGCCGGGAAGTTCCTGGGAGTGAACACGATCAACCTGCGCCGCTTCCCCGACTTCAACATGGGGAACGTGACGGAGGAGCAGTGGAAGGAGTGGCAGCGGCGGCCTTACATCACCGTGGCCGACGCCGAGGCCATCCGCGACGACCTTCCGCCCGGCGCGAAGTGGGCGATCGATGACGTGGACTGGCTCACGCCGCAGTCCAAGTACGTGGCTTCCGGTCCTCAGCTCATAGCCCACGCCGCGACGGCGGGCTACTTCGACATCAAGAACCTGGAAGTCAGCCAGGGGCGCGTCTTCACCGAGCAGGAAGACCAGCTCGGCGCGGCGGTGGTGGTGATCGGCTCGGAGACGGCCGAGCACTATTTCCCGAGCCTCGACCCTATCGGGAAGAACCTCCTCATCGAGGGGCTCCCCTTCCGCGTGATCGGAGTGCTGGAGAAGCAGGGCTCGGCCTTCGGGCTCTCGCTCGACCGCCAGGCCATCGCCCCGTTCCACTCGCCGATGTCGCGCTTCACCGGGCCGCGCAATCTCTACGGAGTCCTCGTGCAGGCGCCGTCGCCCCAGGCGATGTCCGATGTTCAGGGTGCCGTGCAGGAAGTCATGCGGAGGCGCCACAGGCTCCTCCCCACGCAGAACGATGACTTCAGCCTGGAGTCGTCGGAATCGGCGCTCTCCACCTGGCAGAGCATCCAGAAGTATCTCGTGCTGGCCGGCATCTTCCTCCCCGCGATCGGGCTCGTGGTGGGCGCGATCGTCATCATGAACATCATGCTGGTGGCGGTGGCGGAGCGCACGCGCGAGATCGGTATCCGCAAGTCGCTCGGCGCTCGGCGGCGCGACATCATGTCGCAGTTCCTCGTGGAGGCGGCTACTCTGAGCGTCATGGGCGCGGCGATCGGGATCGCGCTCGGCTTCCTCCTGGCGAGGGGAGTGGCGGCGATATCCCCGCTCCCGACCAGCGTGGCACCGTGGTCGGTGGTGGTGGCGATCGCGCTGGGAGCGGGGATAGGAATCATCGCCGGCGCATATCCGGCCAGCCGCGCATCGCGCCTCGATCCCATCGCGGCCCTGAGGTCCGAGTGAGATGAACATCGGCAACCGTCTCCACGCGCTCTTCGAGGGAGTCGCGATCGCGCTCGATGCCATCCGGCAGAACAAGGTGCGCGCCGCGCTCACCATCCTCGGCATCGCCGTTGGCGTGTTCGTGGTGACCGCGATGTCCGCGGCCGTGCACGGCATCAACGCCGGCGTCGCGGAGAGCATGGCCGCCGCCGGCCCGACCTCCTTCTACGTGAGCAAGGCGCCGGCCGGGCTCCAGAGCTGCAACGGCTCCGCCGACAGCTGCCCGTGGAGGCGCTTCCCGCGGCTCACCGTGAGCGAGGCGGAAGCGATCGCGAGCCAGCCCGCCATCCAGGCCGTGGTCGCGCAGACCAGCACCTCGGTGGCGTTCAAGTACCTGGACCGCACCGTTCCGGGCGCGAACGTGGACGTGTACACGCCGGGCTGGGCCGAGGTGGTGGGCGGCACCATCGACCCGGGGCGCAGCTTCACCGCGCGTGAGGACCGCGACGCCGAGAACGTCGTGCTGATAAACGACGCGATGGTGGCCCAGCTCTTCCCGGACAGCAACGCCGTCGGGAAGACCGTGGCGGTGAACGGGATGCCCTTCAGGGTGATCGGCGTGTACCACGCGCCGGCCAACGTCTTCTCCGACGACACCAAGCCCAAGGGGATCATCTCGTACGAGACGGCCAGGAGACGGCTCAACGCGAATACGTGGTGGCTCTTCCTCACCGTGAAGCCGCGCCCGGGGGTTCCGCAGGATCTGGCCATAGACCAGGCCATCGCGACGCTGCGCACCAAGCGGATGTTGAAGCCCGTGGAGGAGAACAGCTTCTACATCACCACCCAGGAGAAGGCCATGGACATCTACAACAAGATCGTCGGCACCTTCTTCCTGGTGATGATCACGCTCTCCGCCATCGGCCTCATGGTGGGCGGCGTGGGCGTGGTGGCGATCATGATGATCAGCGTCACCGAGCGCACTCGTGAAATAGGAGTGCGCAAAGCGCTCGGCGCCACGCGAGGTACGATCCTCTGGCAGTTCCTGGTGGAGGCGGCCACGCTCACGCTCGTGGGCGCCGTCATCGGCCTCCTCGTGGGTGGGCTGCTCACCTGGGCGATCCGCGCCTTCTCGCCGATCCAGGCATCGATCCCGCCCATCGCGATAATCGCGGCTCTTCTCGCCAGCGCCGTCACCGGCATCCTCTTCGGTCTTCTCCCCGCCGCCCGTGCCTCGAAGCTCGATCCGGTGGAAGCGCTGAGGTACGAGTAGGGAGTCTCTTCCTTCTTCCTCCCCCACCCCTTCCGCCCTATATTCGCCACATGGCACCTATCGACGTCCTGGCGATCGCGGCGCACAGGGACGATGTGGAGCTCACGTGTGGAGGGACGTTGCTGAAGGCGGTGGAGTTCGGGAAGAGCACCGCCATCATAGACCTCACGCAGGGCGAGACGGGCACGCGCGGATCCGCGGAGCTGCGCGCCGAGGAGGCGAGCCGCGCGGCCGAGATACTCGGAGTGTCGGCGCGGATCAACATGGGATTCCCGGACGCGGGCATCGTGAACGTGCCGGAGACGCGCGCCGCGCTGGCCGTGGCGATCCGCCGTTTCGCGCCGCGCGTGGTGATCGCGCCGTCGCCGCACGGCCGGCACCCGGACCACCGCGTCACCGCCGAGCTGGTGCGCGACGCATGCTTCATAGCGGGGCTCCGGAAGATCGAACCATCGGTGCCGGCACACCGTCCATTCAAGGTCATCCACTGCATCACCTTCCGTGAAGACCATCTGAAACCCACCTTCGTGGTGGACATCTCGAGCGTCTTCGAGCGGAAGATGGAGGCGGTGCGAGCGTACGAGTCGCAGTTCGACGGAGCGACGCAGGCGGGCGAAGTCTACCCCAACGGCGAGTCGCTCTTCGACATAGTGCGGCACCAGGCGGCGCACTATGGCTCGCTCATCCGCACGCGCTACGGCGAGCCGTTCTACACGGTCGAGACGATGCGCGTCGACGACGTCTCGGCGCTGCAGGTATCCACCTTCTAGCCCAGGTCACCCGTGATGGACTCGGCATCCTCGGCGAAGCACGACGCGAACGGCACGGAGATCAGCTATCCCAGCTATCTCGCGCTCGACGAGCTCCTCTCGCTCCAACGGCCGGTGTCGCGCCCCGAGCATCCCGACGAGCTCCTCTTCATCGTGGTTCATCAGTCGAGCGAGCTCTGGTTCAAGGTGATCCTCCACGAGCTCGATACGCTCGTGGAACGGCTCGAGGCCGAGGACGTGCTCGGTGCCACCTTCTCCGTTCGGCGTCTCAACGCGCTCATGCGCATCGTCACCGACCAGCTATCGGCGCTCGACACTCTGCCGCCCCAACGCTTCGCGGAGTTCCGCGGCTACCTCGGCAGCTCGAGCGGCTCGCAGAGCTCGCAGTTCAGGGCGATCGAGGCGGCTTCGGGGCTGCGTGAGCCCAACTTCATGCACGTCATCTCCGAGCACGGCGAACCGGCCGACATCGTGAAGCGCTGGCTCGAGCGCCCGACTCTGCAGGCGCTCTTCGAGCGCCTCCTCGCAGCCAAGCATCGCACGCTCGAAGAAGTCTACTCCGCGCCGGAGCCGTCGGACCTCCTCATGCTCGCCGAGGAGCTGCTCGCCTACGAGCAGCAGTTCTCGCGCTGGCGTTTCCTGCACGTGCAACTCGTGGAGCGCATCATCGGCCCCGGCACGATGGGCACCGGCGGTACGCTGGGCGCCCGCTACCTCTCGCGAACGGTGTCGCAGCGATTCTTCCCCAACCTCTGGGACGTCCGCTCCAGGTTCTTCGGCTCCGCACCACACTCCGGTTGACCACCCGCGACATCAGCATCGCCATCGGCGAAGGGACTCCGGAGTGGCCCGGCGATACGCCCTTCTCGTGCAACTGGACTTGGCGGATCGCGCGCGGCGACAGCGTGAACGTCTCCGAGATCAGCTCCAGCCCGCACGTGGGCACGCACGCCGACGCTCCGCTCCACGTACGAGACGAATGGCCCGCCTCGCACGACCTCCCGCTCGAGCCCTTCCTCGGCCGCGCCTTCGTGCTCGGCGTCGATCCTTCGCTCCCGTTCATCGAGCCCGCGCAGCTCGCGGCTCTCCCTTCCGGCCCCATCGAGCGCCTCCTCCTTCGCACCGGTCGCTCGATAGCCGGGGGCTCCTTCCCCGGCGCGTGGCCCTCGCTCAGCGACGCCGCGCTCGGCCTCCTGCTCTCGCGCGGTCTTCGCCTTCTCGGCGTCGACGCTCCTTCGATAGACCCGCGCACCAGCACCGCTCTCGACATCCACAAAGCACTCTTCGGCGCCGGCGCCTTCAACATCGAGAACCTCGACCTCCGCGCCGTGGAAGACGGCGAATACGAGCTGATTGCCCCTCCGCTGAAGCTCCTCTCCGCCGACGCCGCCCCGCTCCGCGCCCTCCTCCGTGCCATCTGAGCGGGCAGGAGAGCCCGCTCCAATCGCTCCACCCGCACCCTGTACTTTCCTTTCTTCTTCCCGCCCGCTTCCGCCATTACCTTTCTCCTCATGCCCACTCCCATCTACCTCGACCACGCCGCAACGACGCCCGTGCGACGTGAGGTGCTGGAGGCGATGGAGCCGTACTTCGGCTCGCGCTTCGGGAACCCGTCGAGCATGCACCGCTGGGGGCGTGAGGCGAGGGCCGCGCTGGACGCGGCGCGCGAGCGGCTGGCGCACTGTCTCGGCGCCGAGTCCGATGAGCTCTGCTTCACATCCGGCGGCACCGAGGGCGACAACTTCGCGATCCTCGCCACCTTCCATGCCAGACGCAAGGAAGGGAGGACGGCCGTCGTCACTTCGCCGATCGAGCACAAGGCCATCCTCGGCGCCGTGCATCAGGCCGCGCGCGAAGGCGCCGAGGAGCGCATCCTCGATGTGCATCGCGACGGCCTCGTGGACCGCGACTCCTTCGACGCCAACGTGCGCGACGACACCGCCGTCTGCTCCGTCATGTGGGTCAACAACGAGATCGGCGTGGTGCAGCCCATCGAGGAGCTGGCGGGGCGCGCCAAGGAGCGCGGCGCGGTCTTCCACACCGATGCCGTGCAGGCCTTCGGCAAGCTGCCGGTGGACGCGCGCAAGGTGCCGTTCGACATCCTCACCATCTCGGGGCACAAGATCGGTGCGCCGAAGGGGATCGGCGCGATCTACATCCGGCGCGGTACGCCTTTCGAGCCGCTCCTGCACGGCGGTGCGCAGAACCGGGGCGTGCGGCCCGGCACCGAGAACGTAGCCGCCGCGGTGGGACTCGCCACCGCGGCGGAGCTCGCGGTGGAGGAGCGGGAGGCAGAGGTTCGCCGCCTCGGCGAGCTGCGCGACAGGCTGGAGGCCGCTCTTCTCGAGCGTATCCCCGACGCCGTGGTGAACGGCAAGGGTGCGCCGCGCGCGCCGCACGTGCTCAACATCTCGGTGCCCGGTACCGACAGCGAGTCGCTCCTCCTCGCGCTCGACCTCGCCGGCGTCGCCTGCTCGTCCGGCTCGGCGTGCCAGAGCGGGAGCGTGGACCCGTCGCACGTGCTCACCGCGATCGGCGTCCCGCGCGAGCTCGCCGTCGCGGCGGTGCGCATGAGCCTCGGCCCGCTCACCACGCCCGAGGGAGTGGAGCGAGTCGCTTCGCTCTTCCCCGCTCTCATCGCCAAGGCGCGGCGCCTCTCGGCCGTCGCGGGTTGACCGCCGTGCGCGAGCGGGTTCTGGTGGCGATGTCCGGAGGGGTCGACTCCTCCGTGGCCGCGGCCGTGCTCGCGCGGCAGGGGTACGACGTCATCGGCGCCACCATGAAGCTCTTCTGCTACGGCGACGATGTTCCCGACCGTCCCTGCTGCTCGCTCGACTCCATAGACGACGCGCGGCGCGTGTGCGAGAGCATCGGCGTGCCGCACTACGTGCTCAACCTGGAGAGCGCGTTCAGCCGCGACGTGATCGGCAACTTCGTGAGCGAGTACGCGGCAGGCCGCACGCCCATCCCGTGCGTGCGCTGCAACACCTTCACCAAGTTCCGCGATCTGCTCCGCAAGGCGGATGCGCTCGAGGCGCGGTACATAGCCACCGGGCACTACGCGCGCTCGGTGAGCGGCGAGCTGCACCGCGGGAGCGACCGCGCCAAGGACCAGAGCTACTTCCTCTGGGGCATCGACCGCGACGTCGTGCGGCGCATGCTCCTCCCGGTGGGCGAGCTCACCAAGGATGAGACGCGCCAGCTCGCGCGCGAGCTGGGGCTGCGGGTGGTGTCGGAGAAGCCGGAGAGCCAGGACATCTGCTTCGTCCCCGATGGCGACCATGCCAAGGTCATAGCGCGGCACCTCGGCGCCGATGCGCCAGCACTCTCGCCGGGCGACTTCGTCACCTCCGACGGGAGCGTGGTGGGGCGCCACGACGGCTACGCGCGCTTCACCATTGGCCAGCGGCGCGGGCTCCCGGGCGGTCACCGCGAGGCGATGTTCGTCATCGCCATCCGCCCGGAGTCGCGGGAAGTGGTGATCGGCCCGCGCCAGGAGCTTCTCGGTCTCGGCGTGATCGCGCGCGAGATCAACTGGCTGGTGGACGAAGCTCCCGATGTGGGCGCGCGCGTGCAGCTCCAGGTGCGCCACCGCTCCGCGCCGGCGCCGGCCGAAGTGCTGCGCCTCGACGGCGGCGAGATGGAGCTCGCGCTCGACGAGGCGGTGGCCGCCATAACGCCGGGCCAGTCGCTCGTCATCTACGACGGCGAGCGAGTGCTCGGCGGCGGGATCATCGAGTCCGCTGTCGGTGCCCGCGGTGCCTCGCGCACCGCGCTCCCGGTCATCGCCGCCTGACGTAATCGGCTGCCCATCGCCACCACAGCCTGCCCACCGTCGGGGGCCCGTCATCCCCGCAAAGCCGACCGTCATCCCCGCGAAAGCGGGGATGACGGTCGGATGCTCTCCGCCCACGCGACTACGATGGTTGAACGAATCCTGGCTTTCGCCGGGATGACTTACGATCAGTACTTCAGATTCCCCGCCGCCGCGAACTGCTTGATCATCTCCTCCTGCTCGGGCGTCAGCTCCTCGGGCACGGTGATCGATACCTCGATGATCATGTCTCCGCGCTTCCCGTCTTTCTCGATCCCCTGACCGCGAACGCGGAAGCGCTTCCCCGACGGCGTACCGGCAGGGATGCGCAGCGCGACCTTCTTCCCGCCCAGCGTCCGTACGCTCACCTTCGAGCCGAGCGTGGCCTGCGCGATGTTGAGCGGGATGGTGGCGATCACGTCGAGCCCATCGCGCCGGAAGAAGCGGTCGGGCTGAACCTGGAAGGTGATGATCAGATCGCCGGGCGGTCCGCCGTTGGCTCCCTTCCCCCCCTGCCCCGAG
>Ga0182741_1001754_pt1 | contig 27076 bp, 20 predicted proteins | sample eDN5th37CBELigOP_FD_128874 | JGI IMG/M metagenome (GOLD analysis project Ga0182741, IMG submission 128874) | Enriched Organic Plus compost microbial communities from Emeryville, California, USA - eDNA 5th pass 37_C BE-Lig OP (version 2) (version 2) ... | reverse complement strand
CGCGCTCGACGTCGAGCCCGAGGGGCACCGTCCGGTTCGGGTTCTCGTGCCCGAGGCCCCGCCGGTACTGGCGGATCAGGTCGACGTGCGTCGCCTCGTCGGGGCTGCGGAACATCGGCAGCAGCACCGAGAACGCGAGCGCCGCCACCACGTGCAGCAGCACCACCGTCCAGGTCAGGGGGTGGTGCCGCCGGGTGAGCACGGCCCGTGCGCGGCGGTTCGGGCGGGTCGGGGCTGCGGAGCGGGACAACCCGGCGAGAGTAGCCACGTCGGGGGCGGGTACAGTGGCTCCACATGCCCGGATCCCCCCCGACCGCTGCTCGCCGCGCGCCCACGCACGTCCTGGTGGTCAACCAGCACGGCGACAACACCGGCGACGAGGCGGCCATCCGGGGGATGCTCGACGGCCTGGCGGAGCAGCTCGGCGATGCCCGGTTCACGGTGCTCCACCAGTTCCGGGAGCGCTCGAGCGAGGTCGACACCGGCCACGACGTCCGCTGGATCCCGCTCGTGCTGCCGCCGCTCGAGGCGGTGCGCCTGGTGCTGTACTCGCTGCTGCAGCTCCTCGGGGTGCGCAGCCGCGCGCTGCTCGGCACGACCGGCCGAGCGGTCGTCGACGCCTACGACACCGCCGACCTCGTCGTCTCCGCACCGGGTGGCCCGTACTTCGGCGACCCGTACTGGTCCCACGAACCGGTCCACTGGTTCTACGTCTGGCTCGCCCGCTGGCGGCGGCTCCCGACCGCCCTCTACGCCCCGTCGACCGGCCCGTTCCGCAAGCGCCTGCTCAACCCGCTGCGCCGGCTGACCTACCGCTGCTTCGACGTGGTCACGCTCCGCGAGGAGCGATCCGCCGAGTACCTGCGGGAGCTGGTCGGCGACGACGTCGGGTTCGAGGTGACCGTCGACGCCGCGCTCCAACAGCAGGTGCCCCCGCTGGACCGCGACGACTGGGTCGTGCGCACCGGGCATGGAGGCGAGCCGCTGGGCGACCGCTTCCTGCTGGTCGTGTCGGCGATCGACTTCCCGTACCCGGGGGACCCCGACCCCGCCGCACGCCGGCGCCGCTACGACGAGGCGATCGTCGCCGCGGTGCGCAGGGTCGTCGAGCGGGCCGGCGGCCCGGACCGGGTGCACGTCGCGTTCATGCCGCAGCTGCACTCGGCGCAGCACACCGACGTGCCGTACCTGACCCGTCTCGGCCGCATGCTCGGCGACGAGGTGTCCTGGGAGGTCGTCGCCGACAGCGCCAGCAGCATCGTGCAGCGGTCCCGCTTCGCTGCCGCCGACCTGGTCATCGCCGGTCGCTACCACCCCGCCGTGTTCGCGGTGTCCGCCGGCGTGCCCGTGCTGTGCATCCCCTACGAGCACAAGGCGGCGGGGCTGATGGAGGCCGCGGGCCAGTCGGCGCACGTGGTCGACCTCGACGAGGTCGAGGCGTCGCGCCTGGAGCGGGCGGTCGACGAGCTGTTCGACCGGCGCGACGAGGTCGCCAAGGAGCTCGCGGAGGTCGAGCCCGTGCTGCGGGCACGCTCGCGCCGCACCAGCGAGCTGGTCGCGGGGCTCCTGCAGGGCTGAGCGGGTCCGGACCGAGGGTTCAGGGCACGCCGGCCGCGGCGCGGGCGACCCGCATCCTGCGGAAGGTGTAGGCGTACCCGGCCCCGCCCAGCAGCACGGACGTCGCGAGCATCACCCCACGGTCGACGGTCGCGGCGAGCAGCCCGACGTCCAGTTCGGAGCCCATGCCGACCGCGGCCGCGGTGACGAACGCCTCGCGGAACCCGAGCCCGCCCGGGGTGAACGAGAGCGCACCCGCGAGCCCCGCCGCGGGGGCGATCACGAGGAAGTACCACACCGGCTCCTCGACCCCCAGCAGGGAGAACGAGATCTGGAACCGCCAGGCGACGAGGACGTACTTCGCGAGGTCCAGCACCAGCACGCCCACCGCCACGCTCGGTCGGCGGCGGATGTCCTCCCAGCCGGACCGGAACCCGTGCCACACGCGCCCGGGGGTGCCCCGCAGCCAGCGCACGTGCGGCATCGGCACGAACACCAGCATCGAGGAGCCCACCCCGAGCGCGGTGAACGCCGCGACGAGCCACCACCTCGCGGTCCCACCCGCGAGCACGACCCCGGCGAGGCCCAGCAGGCCCGCCACGGCGGAGCTCGCGAACGTGATGACGAGATTGGCGCCGAAGCTCGAGCCGCTGCGGGTGTAGGAGAAGTCGTGCACCACCTTCAGGTACCGGAACCGGTAGAGCGTGCCGACCTGGCCCGGGAGCAGGTTGCCGAGCTGCCCCGCGGTGAACACCATCCAGTTCTCGAGCAGCCCGATGGCCATGCCCTGGGCCCGGTAGAGCAGCCAGAACTCGGCGGAGTTCAGCGAGTGCCCGACCACCACGAGCACCGCGATGAGCAGCAGGCTGCCGTCGGGGTCCTCGAAGATCGGCGAAAGGTCGTCCCAGCGGTTGACGACCACGGCGACGAGCGCGGCGGTGAACACCGCCGGCAGCACGACGTTGCCGAACAGCCAGCGAGGCCCGCGGCGCCGGCGGGCGGGTTCGGTCATCGCCGGTGGAAGGACGCGTACGACGCGAGCAGGCCGACCGCCTGGAAGGTGTGGTGGCCCAGCGCGACCCGCTCCCGGTACAGGTGCTCGACGAACTTGGGGCGCAGCAGCTCGTCCACGTAGGCGCGGTCCCACTCGAAGGGCAGGTGGTCCAGCAGGTCGAGCAGCTCGCCGCGCAGCGGCCCGGCGTACCAGGCGTCGACCGGTGCGTCGACGGGGGACTGCTTGGGCATGTCGACGACCTCGTCGGGCAGCAGCCGGTGCCGGCGGATCATCTCGATGAGCACCGCCTTGCCGGCGGAGCCCGCCGCGGTGCCGGGCGGCCGGAGGTACTCGATCGGCAGGCCGGCGACGAAGTCCCGCAGCGACGGCTGCAGGAACGGGCTGTACTGCCGGAGCCCGGTCGCGGCGACCGCGCCGTCCACCTTCACCCGGCTCTGGCCGGTGGCGGCGTTGCCCTGGAACGCGAGCCGGACCGGGTCGAGGTCGGCGAGCCCTTCGGCGAGGCGCAGCCGGACCTGCTCGACCGTCTCGGTCTGCGCGGGCGGCGGCCCGGTGCGCAGTCGCGCGAGCGCGACCTCGTCGAGGTAGCGGGTCGGCAGGTGGCCCCGGGCGGGCATCGGGAGCAGGAGGCTGCCCAGCGTGCTGCGTGCCATCCGGGCGACGTGGCCGAGGTACCGGTCCGCGAGCCGCGTCGAGGCGGCACGCAGGCCCAGCCGGACCAGCGGCGCCGGGGCGCTGCGGAGCGCCGCGAGCAGGCGCGCCCGGGTGTTCACCATCGGGTAGCCGAGGAAGATCGCGTCGCAGCCGTCGCCGGTGAGCACCATGTCGAACCCGTCCTCGCGGATCCTGCGGCTCGCGTGCAGCGTGTGCACCTGGTAGTGGGGCTGCGGGCCCGGCTGCGCGTAGATGCGCCCGAAGTCCCAGAGGCCCTCCATGATCACCTCGGGGGACATGTGCACCCAGTGCTCCCGGCTCCCCACCGCGCGGGTCACCACGCCGACGTTGCGCTGCTCGTAGCGGGCGTCGCCGAACCCGAAGGTGTAGGTGCTCACCTTGCGGCCGAGGCGCGAGAGCGCGGCGGCGACGAGCGCGGAGTCGAACCCGCCGAGCAGCACCGCGACCTCCTGCGACGGCCCGGCGACCTCCTCGACCGCCTGCATGAACCGGTCGTGCAGCTCGTCGGCCGCTGCCTCGAAGGACGGCACGTCCCGCGCCGCGTCGGTGGCGGCCGGGTCGGTCGCCGTCGACGGCGCGGCGGCGGGCGGCGTCCCCCAGTGCCGGACCCCCGGTCCGATGACCCGCACCCCGCGGTGCACCGTGCGGTCGTCGGGCAGGAACCCGAAGCCCAGCAGGAAGTCCTCGTAGCTGCGGTCGGGCTCCACCCGGTCGCCGAGCAGCCGTGCGAGCACGCCGAGGTTCGAGCACACCACGGCACCGCCGCCGACCTCGGCGGTGAACAGCCGGTGCCAGCCGGCGCCCACGGCCGCCGACAGCAGGCCCCGCGCGGGGTCCAGCGCGACCGCGACGGAGTCGTCGGGGGCGTCGTGGAGCCCGGTGGCCGCGGCGCGCCGTGCGAGCTCGGCGGCCGCGGCGTCGGTGCTGCCGTGGGAGGTGTGCAGGCCGGTGCCGAACGTGGCGAGGTGCACGCCGCCCTCGGCCGCGGTGCCGACGGCGTTGCGGTCGGCACCCAGCACCGCCATCCAGTGCGGGCCCACGGGCCCCACGAGGTCCACGGGATCACCCAGCGAGCGGAGCGAGCCCCTGAGCTCCTCCAGGACGGCGGGATCGACGTCCACGGCAGCCACGACGCAGTACATCCCGCGGCACGCTACTCAGCGGTCCGCTCGGTTCCGAACCGGCGCCTGTACCCTCAGCGCCCGGAGGGGCGGGGGGAGCGTCGAACAGGAGGCCCGCGTGGTGGTCGCGTCGCGTCAGAAGTCCATCGGAGCGGCACGACCGCTGGTCACGGCGATGCTGGTCGCCGTGCTGTCGACCGCGGTGGTGCTGGTCGGGGCGCCTCCGGGAGCGGCCGTCGAGGAGGTCGCCGCACCGCTCGCCTCCGCGGTCGGGGCACCGGACTTCCGGCCGGTCACCCCGGCGCGCCTCGCCGACACGAGGCCGGGTCGCGCGACCGTCGACGGCTCGTTCCGGGGCGGGGGCTACGTGAAGCCGGCCTCGCCGCTCCGGCTCACCGTCACGGGACGTGGCGGCGTGCCCGCCTCGGGGGTGGCGGCGGTGACCCTCAACGTGACCGTGACGGGCCCCACCGCGCCCGGCTACCTCACCGCCTACCCGAGCGGGAGGGGCCGCCCGAACGCCTCGAACCTCAACTTCGAGCGGGGGCTCACCGTCGCGAACGCCGTCACGGTGTCACCCGGTGCGGACGGCCGGGTGGTGCTCTACACCTCGGCCTCCGCGCACGTGATCGTCGACGTCACCGGCTACTTCACCGCAGGTGGGATCGAGCCGCTCACGCCCGCACGCCTGGCCGACAGCCGGGCGGGGCGGGCGACCGTCGACGGCAAGCACGCCGGATCCGGCCCGCTCTCGGCCGGCCGCCGTGACGTGCAGGTCACCGGCCGGGGCGGCGTGCCCGCCCACGCCACCGCGGTGGCGCTCAACGTGACGGTGACCGGTTCGGCGACCGACGGCTACCTGACCGTGTACCCGGCGGGTGCCGCACGCCCGACCGCGTCGAACCTCAACTTCGTGAGGGGCCAGACCGTCGCCAACTCGGTGGTCGCGAAGGTGGGCACCGGCGGGAGGATCAGCATCTACGGGTCGGCCCAGCGGTCGCACGTCCTCGTCGACGTCGCCGGCTACTTCACCGCCGGCTCGGACTTCGTGCCGATGACCCCCGCGCGCTTCGCCGACACGCGGGCGAACCGCTCCACGGTGGCGGGCCCGGTGTACTACCCGCCGAGGACCAGCAGGGGGACCGGCCCGATCGGGGGCGGCTCGCCGAACGGGCCCCAGCTCGACGTGCTCGTGTCCGGCCGCGGCCCGGTGCCCCTCACCGACACGGGCACGGTCGTGCTCAACGTGACGGTGACCTCGCCCTCCGCGTCGGGCCACCTGACGGTCTTCCCGCTCGACACGCCGCCACCGTCGACCTCGAGCCTGAACTTCGGCGCCGGCCAGACGGTGGCGAACATGGTCGTGATGCCCCTCGGCCGGGGCGGCGGCATCTCGATCCGCTCGTCGGTGCCCAGGGCGCACGTCCTGGTCGACGTGCTCGGGTGGTTCCCCGGCTGGTCGACCGCGGACCAGCCGGGCGTGTGGTCCTCGATCGCCCGCGACGTGCTCGGCATGCCGATGACCTACGACCGCTGCTACCAGATCCCGTTCAAGATCAACCCGGGCTCCCGTCCGGAGTGGGTCGCGGACACGCGCGCGGCGATCGGCGTGCTCGAGGCGGCGACCGGCATCGACTTCGTGGACCTGGGCATCTCGAACGAGGTGCCGAGCGAGGCTCGCTTCGACGCGGACCACCTGCTGATCGCGTTCACCACCCCCGCGGTCATCGGGGACCTCGGCGACGGGGTCCTCGGCATCGGCGGATCGGTCTACGGCGGGCTCGCCCACCCGGTCCGCTGGATCCCCGAGCAGTTCTGGCACGGGTTCGCCTACATCGACGCCGGCGCGCCGATGGCGACCGGGTTCGAGGAGGGCCTGTCGTTCGGGCAGGTCGTCCTGCACGAGCTCGCCCACGTCGTGGGGCTCGGCCACGTCGACAACGTCGACGAGATCATGAACCACTCGACGATCTTCCGGGCGGGCCACTTCGGCCCCGGCGACCTGTACGGGTTGTCGCTGCTGTACCGCACCCAGGGGTGCCCCGGCTCGCCCGCCACGTTCGGCGCGGTGCGCGCGACGGCGGGCAAGCCGATGCCCGACGGGGTCGACCCGGAGGTCGTGATCTCCACCGTGCGCCGCCCGTAGCGGGCGGCGCACCGTCGACCAGCCGGGTCGGTCAGTCGCTCAGCCCTCGCCCCCGTCGGGCTCCACGATGACCACCACCTGGCCGGCCGTCACCGAGGTGCCGGGCTCGACCTTCACGTCGGTGACGGTGCCGTCCACGTCCGAGGCGACGTTGTTCTCCATCTTCATCGCCTCGAGCACGACGACCGGGTCGCCGGCCGAGACCGTCTGGCCGGCCTCGACGAGCACCTTCACGATCGTGCCCTGCATCGGCACGGCGATGTTGCCGCTGCCCGCGGCCGCGGCCGCGGCCGACTGGGACGACCCGCGCTTGGGACGTGGCCGTGGCGCCTGGCCCCCGCCGGGGTTCGCCGCGGAGGGGGCGAGCTGCGACTCGGGGACGTAGAGCGACACCGAGAACCGCTTGCCGTTCACCTCGACGTCCAGGTCGCGGCGGACCTTGGGCTCGGCCTCCGGATCCTCCGGGGGCGCGGCGGGCGTGGCGCCCACGCCGCTGAGGTCGAGGACCTCCTCGACCCACTTGGTCGAGTGGTCGATCGCCGCGAAGTCGGGGTGGCGGAGGATCGCGAGGTCCGCGGGGATCGTCGTCGCGACGCCCTCGACCTCCATCTCCTCGAGCGCCCGGACCATCCGCGCGATCGCACGGTCGCGGTCACGGCCCCACACGCAGAGCTTGCCGGTGAGGTTGTCGTAGAACTGCGAGATCTCGTCGCCCGCCTCGTAGCCGCCGTCCCAGCGCACGCCGAACCCGGAGGGGACGTGCAGCTTGTGGAGCGGGCCGGGGGAGGGCAGGAAGCGCCCGCCCGCGGGGTCCTCGGCGTTGATCCGGCACTCGATGGCGTGGCCGTCGATCCGGACGTCCTCCTGGGTGAACGGGAGCGGCTCACCCGCGGCGACCCGCAGCTGCAGCTCGACCAGGTCCACGTTGGTCACCAGCTCGGTGACCGGGTGCTCCACCTGGAGCCGCGTGTTCATCTCCAGGTAGTAGAACTCGCCGTCCTGGTAGAGGAACTCGACGGTGCCGGCGTTGACGTAGTCGCATCCCCTGGCGACGGCGACCGCCGCCTCGCCCATGCGGGCGAGGACGTCCTCGGGGATGCCCGGCGCGGGCGCCTCCTCGATGAGCTTCTGGTGGCGGCGCTGCGCCGAGCAGTCACGCGTGCCGAGGTGGACGACGTTGCCGTGGGTGTCCGCGACGACCTGCACCTCGACGTGGCGGGGCTTGGTCAGGTAGCGCTCCATGTAGCACTCGTCGCGACCGAAGTAGGCACGCGCCTCGCGCTGGGCCGACTCGAGCGCGGACGCCACCTGGTCCGGCGAGCTCACGACCTTCATGCCGCGCCCGCCACCGCCGTAGGCGGCCTTGATCGCGATCGGGTAGCCGTACTCCTCACCGAACGCCGTGACCTGCGAGGGGTCGGTGATGATGTCGGTCGTGCCGGGCACGCCGCTCACGCCGGCCCGCTCGGCCGCCAGGCGGGCGGAGATCTTGTCGCCCATCACGTCGATCGCCGCGGGGGGCGGGCCGATGAACGTGACGCCCAGGTCGGTGATGCGCTTCGCGAAGTCGCTGTTCTCCGAGAAGAAGCCGTAGCCGGGGTGCACCGCCTCCGCGCCGGATCGCTGGATGACGTCGAGGACCTTGTCCGCGTCGATGTAGCTCTCCGCCGCGGTCTGGCCGCCGAGCGCGTAGGCCTCGTCCGCGAGCCGCACGTGCAGCGCGTCCCGATCGAGCTCCGAGTAGATGGCGACCGTGGAGATGCCGAGCTCGCGGCAGGCCCGGATCACCCGGACCGCGATCTCGCCACGGTTTGCGATGAGCACCTTGGAAAACACGCCTTATCTTCCCCTCATGGACTTCGAACGCGCCAAAGCAGCGCTCGCGGGACTGCGGTTCGCCGACCTGCGGTGGGTCGCCGCCACGGGTTCCACCAACGACGACGTGCGACGGTGGCTCACCGAGGGCTCCGCGGGCCCCGAGCCGGTCGTCCTCGTGGCGGACCACCAGACCCAGGGCCGTGGCCGGCTCGACCGGTCATGGCAGGCGCCGCCCGGCAGCTCGGTGCTGATGACCGTCGGGCTGCCCGTGTCCCACGTCGAGCCGCCACGCCACCCGCTGATCCCGATCGCCCTGGCGCTCGCGGTCACCGACGCCTTCCCGCAGCTCGCGCTCAAGTGGCCCAACGACCTCGTCGTGCCCGTCCCCGCCGACGAGCTCGGCTACCGCAAGGCCGGTGGGTTGCTCGCCGAGGCGCTCGAGGTCGACGGCGTGCCCTGGCTGCTGGTCGGGCTCGGCCTCAATGTGAACTGGCCGTCGTTCCCGCCGGAGCTGGAGGCGTCCGCGACCTCGCTCGACCGGATCGTGGGCCGCCCGGTCGACCGCGCGGACCTCGTGGTCGGGACGCTGACCGCGTTCGCGACGCGCTGGCTGCCCCTGCTGGAGGACCCGGAGCGGGTCACGGAGCTGCTCGGCGCGTACCGTGCCCGCACCACGACGCTCGGCGCCCGGGTGCGCGTCCAGCTGTTCGACACGCAGATCGTCGGCGTCGCGACCGACCTGCGCGACGACGGGGCGCTGGTCGTGACCGACGACGGCGGCGTCGAGCACGCGGTGACCGCCGGCGACGTCGTCCACCTGCGGCCCGTGGCCGGTCAGGGGTCGAGCACCTCGTCGTAGGCCTCGTGGAACGCCCGCGACGCCTCGGCGGTGAGCGGACCGGGGCACGCGGGCAGGGCGCGGTCGTCGATCGCGGCGATCGGCTGCACGTGGCGGGTGGTGGAGACCAGGAACGCCTCCTCGGCCTCCGCGAGGCGCGCCATCGGCACGTCCTCGACCACGGCCGGCCTGCCCGCGCCCTCGAGCGCCTCGAGCACCAGCTCGCGGGTGATCCCCGCGAGGCAGCCCGAGCTGACCGGCGGGGTGACCAGCCGGCCGTCGAGCCCGACGAAGACGTTGGTGCCGGTGCCCTCGCAGAGGTTGCCCACCGTGTTCGCGAAGAGGGCCTCGCTGGCGCCCTGCCGCTCCGCGTCGGCGAGCGCCTTCACGTTCTCGGCGTAGGACGTCGTCTTCAGCCCGGCGAGCGCGCCGCGCTCGTTGCGCGTGTAGGGCACGGTCACGACCTTCGTGGGTCCGTCGGCCACGGTGAGCGGCCCGGCGGTCACGAGCAGCGTCGGGGCGGAGCCGGCGGCCCGCCCAGAGCCCATGGGTCCCGGCCCCGCGGTCAGCGTCACGCGCAGCCGCCCGGGACGCTCCCCCCAGGCCGCGGTGACCCCGTCGACGGCGTCGCGCAGCTCCCGGTCACCGGGCCACGCGAGGCCGAGCCCGTCGGCGCTGGTCCGCAGGCGTCGCAGGTGGCGGCCGAGCGCGAACGGCTGCCCGCGGCGCAGCTCGACGGTCTCGAACACGCCGTCGCCGACGGTGAGGCCGTGGTCGGACCAGTGCACCGAGGCCGTGGCCGGGTCTCGCAGCCCGCCGTCCAGCCAGACGACGACCTGCGGATCGGTGTTCATGCGATGACCTCCATGCCGGCACCGCTCGCGACGGAGAGGAGGCGGTGCGCCTTGAGCTCGGTCTCGTCCCACTCCCCGTCGGGGTCCGAGTCGTAGGTGATCCCGCCGCCGGTGCCGAGGTTCAGCTCGCCGTCCTCGATCCAGAACGTGCGGATCGCCACGTTGAGCTCGCCCCGGTGCCGGTCCGCGTCGACCCAGCCGACCGCGCCGCAGTAGGGGCCGCGGGGCTCGGGCTCGAGCTCGTCGATGACGCCCAGCGCGGCGAGCTTGGGTGCGCCGGTGACCGAACCCGGCGGGAACGTCGCGTCGATCGCCTCCGCCCAGCCGCACCCGGCACGGAGGCGGCCCTGCACGGTGCTGACGAGGTGGAACAGGCCGGGGTGCTCCTCGACGCCGAGGAGGGTCGGCACCTCGACGGTGCCCCAGTCGCAGACGCGCCCCAGGTCGTTGCGGACCAGGTCCACGATCATCACGTTCTCCGCCTGGTCCTTGTCGAGGAACCCGTCACGGGTGGCCGCCGTGCCCTTGATCGGCGAGGACCACACCCTACGGCCGTGGCGGGCGAGGAAGAGCTCCGGTGAGGCGCTCGCGACGTGCACCCCCTGGCGGGGCAGGCGCACGACCGCCGAGTAGGGGGCGGGGTTGCCGTGCGCGAGCGCCGCGCCGAGCGCCGCGATGTCGTGGGAGGCGCCCGGCGGGGGGTCGCCCAGCGGGGCGCGCAGCCGGCGGGTCAGGTTCACCTGGTACACGTCGCCCGCGGCGATGCGCTCCCGGATCTCGCCGACGCCACGCACGAAGCCCTCGCGGCTCAGCGACGAGGTCCACCGATCCGGGTCGGGGCCCCTCCACGGCGGGCCGGGCCAGGGCCGCGCGGGTCGCACCTCGGCGAAGCGGGCGCACACGGGCGGTCCGGAGTAGGGGAGCACGACCGCCCAGAACCCGCTCGAGTCGAGCGCGGCGAGGTCCGAGGTCACCTCCTCGAGGCCGGTGCAGAGGCGGCCGCCGACGACGGCGAGGGGGTGCTCGTCACGGGTTCGGACCAGCGGTCGGTGCATCGGCGCCACGGTGACCGGAGTGTACGGTTCGCGCCGTGTCAGGACGGCGCCCCCGGCGATCGCACAGGACGTGGCCCCAGCGACTGCTGATCGCCACGAACGTGGTGCTCGTCGTCGCGTGCCTGGGCTCGGCCGCGGCGCTGTCGAAGCTGCGCAGCACGATCGACGAGGTGCCGGTGGTCGACGTGGGCTCGTCGCTCACCCCGACCGTCGAGGCGACCGAACCGCGCAACTTCCTGATCATCGGCACCGACTCCGCGGCGCGCATCGACCCCGACGACGAGATCCGCAAGGGCCGGGAGGGCGGCGAGCTCGCGGACGTGATCATGATCCTGCGGGTCGACCCCCGCGACGGCACGGCGCGCCTGCTGTCGATCCCCCGTGACAGCCGCGTCGCGGTCGCACCCGACTGGCGGATGGCCCGCATCAACACCGCCATCTCGGGGGTGAACGGGCCGCGGAACCTCGTCCAGACGATCAAGCGCAACTTCGGCATCTCGATCGACAACTTCGTGAAGGTCGACTTCCAGGCGTTCCGGGACCTCGTCGAGGTGCTCGACGGCGTCGCGGTGTACTTCACGACCCCCGTGCGGGACCGGGAGTCCGGGCTCTACATCGACGAGGCGGGGTGCGTGACCCTCGACGAGCGCCAGGCGCTCGCGTACGCGCGTGCCCGGCACTACGAGTACCAGGTGGACGGGAGGTGGCGGACCGACATCTCCAGCGACCACGGCCGGATCGCACGACAGCAGGACTTCATCAAGCGGGCGCTGCGGCGTGCCTCGGACAAGGGGCTGCGGAACCCGAGCACCGCGATGGGGGTCATCGACGCCGTGCGCGGCTCGCTGGTGCTGGACGACACGCTGGACGTCGGCACCCTGCTCACGCTCGTCTCGGAGTTCCAGAGCTTCAACCCGGACTCGCTCGACTCGCAGCAGGTGCCGACCGAGTACGCGCCCCGCGGGGGCGTCGCCTACGAGGAGATCATCTGGTCGGCCGCCGAGCCGATGCTCGAGCCCTTCCGGGGCGTCGAGCCCGGGGCACCGCTGTCCCCCCGCAACGTGATCGTCGACGTGCGGGGCCGTGACTCGATCGAGGACGAGCTGGCGGCGCACGCGGCGTCGCTCGACGAGGTGGGCTTCGACGCCGAGTACGTCCGCGGCGGCTCGCTCGGGTACGACACCGTCATCCGCTACGGCCCGAACGGTCGGGAGGCGGCACGCCTGCTCGCCGCCCACCTGGAGGGCACCCCCGAGGTGGAGTTCGACGAGGAGCTGCCCGGCTACCGGGTGGTGCTGTCGATCGGCTCCGACTTCGCGGGCGTGCGCGCCGAGCCCCGACCCCTCGAGGAGCTGCCGGCGGACCTGCTGCCCGACGACGACGCCGGCGAGGGCGAGGCAGGGGAGGGCCCGGTGGACGAGGGCGAGGGCCAGGACCCCGATCCCGACGGCGGGGACCCGTCCGGCGAGGAGCCGGGCGGCACGGGCGAGGTGACCACCACCACGACCACGACGACCACCACGATCCCCGGCATCGCCCCGGCCGACTCGGAGGCCGCGGCCCGCTGCCGCTGAGGCCCGCGGTCCCGAACGCCGCGGTTCGGGTCGGCGCAGGGCGACCGTTAGGATCTGCCGTCGCTGCAGCGACGACGCGGCAACGTGCGGGCGCCGGCGGACCGGGGCGCGGGAAGGCATCGCAGATGAGCAACAGGATCGCGGTCGTCGGAACGGGCTACGTGGGCCTGACGACGGGCACCTGCCTGGCGCACCTCGGCCACGACGTGACTTGCATCGATAACGACCCGGCCAAGATCGAGCTGCTCGAGAGCGGCGGCATCCCGATCCTCGAGCCCGGCCTCCCGGAGCTGGTGGCGGAGGGCGTCGCGGCGGGCCGGCTCCGGTTCACCGGCGACATCGTCGAGGGCGTGCAGGGGCGCGAGTTCGTCCTGCTGTGCGTGCCGACCCCCCAGGGCTCCGACGGCTCCGCGGACCTCAGCTACATCGAGTCGGCGGCCCGCTCGATCCGCGACCACCTCGAGCCGAACGCCATCGTGATCAACAAGTCCACGGTGCCGGTCGGGTCCACCCGCGTCGTGGCGAACGCCCTCGGGCGCGAGGACGTGCACGTGGTGTCGAACCCCGAGTTCCTGCGCGAGGGCTCGGCGGTGTCGGACTTCCTGAACCCGGAGCGGGTCGTGATCGGCGCGGACGACCAGGCCGTCGCGATCAGGGTCGCGGCGCTGCACCTCCGCCTGGCCGCCCCGCTGCTCGTGACCGACCCCGCCACCGCGGAGCTGACCAAGTACGCCTCGAACGCGTTCCTGGCGCTGAAGATCAGCTACATCAACGCGATCGCGGCGGTGGCCGAGGCGGTCGGTGCGGACATCGACGACGTCGTCACCGGCCTCGGGCTCGACAGCCGGATCGGCCAGAGCTTCCTGCGCCCGGGCCCCGGCTGGGGCGGCAGCTGCCTGCCCAAGGACACCAGCGCGCTCATCCGGATCGCCGCGGACGCGGGGTACGACTTCTCGCTGATGAAGGACGCGGTGAAGGTGAACCGCCAGCAGTTCGAGCGGGTGGTCGACAAGGTGCGCCGGGTCGCGGGCGAGCCGCTCGAGGGCCGCACGATCGCCGTGTGGGGGCTCACCTTCAAGGCGGGCACCGACGACCTGCGCGACTCGCCCGCGATCGAGGTCGCGCGCCAGCTCGTCGCCGAGGGGGCGAAGGTCCGGGCCTACGACCCGGAGGTGGCCGCGGGTGCCGACGTGCTCGAGGGCGTCGAGGTGGTCGACGACCCCTACGCGTGCTGCGACGGCGCGGACGCGCTCGTCGTGCTGACCGAGTGGCCCGAGTTCTCCCGCATGGACCTCGACCGGGTGGCCGCGGCGCTCGCCCAGCGTGCCGTGGTCGACACGCGCAACGTGCTCGACCGCGCCGCGCTCGCGCGGCGGGAGTTCACCTACCAGGGCATCGGTCGGGTCTAGGGCCCCGGGTCAGACGGCGCGGGCCTCCGCCACGTCGCGGTGCTCGCGGTACCAGGCGATCGTGCGCCGCAGCCCCTCGCGGAACGGCACCGACGCCTCGAAGCCGAACAGCTCCTTGGCGCGGGTCGGGTCGACGCGGCGGCGGGGCTGGCCGTCGGGCTTCGAGGTGTCCCAGCGCACCTCGCCCTCGAACCCGACCTCCTCCTTGATGAGGTCGACGAGGTCCCGGATGGGCATCTCCTCGTTCGTGCCGAGGTTCACCGGGTCCGCACCGTCGTAGCGCTCCGCGGCCAGGAGGATCGCCTCGGCGGCGTCGTCGACGTAGAGGAACTCGCGGCTCGCCGAGCCGGTGCCCCACACCTCGATGTGGTCGGCGCCGGACTCCTGCGCGTCGACGCACTTCTTGATGAGCGCGGGGATGACGTGGCTCACGGCCGGGTGGAACTTGTCGCCCGGGCCGTACAGGTTCGTCGGCAGGAGGTAGATGCCCGACTGGCCGTACTCCGCGCGGTTGGCCTGCAGCTGGGTGAGCTGCGCCAGCTTCGCGACGCCGTAGGGGGCGTTGGTCTCCTCCGGGTAGCCCTGCCAGAGCGAGTCCTCACGGAACGGCACGGGCGTGTGCTTCGGGTAGGAGCAGATCGTGCCGGTGACGACGATCTTCGCGGTCCTGGCGCGCCGGGCCGCCTCGATGACGTAGGTGCCCATGAGCAGGTTGTCGAGGTAGAGCTCGCTGGGCCGGGCCATGTTGGCGCCGATGCCGCCGACCCGGGCCGCCAGGTGGATCACCAGGTCGGGCTGCAGCTCGTCGAACATCGCCTCGACGTGGTCGGCCCGGCGGAGGTCGTACTTCGACGAGGGCGGTGCCGACACCCGGCCGGGTGAGCGCCGCTCCAGCGCACGCATCACCGCTGAGCCGAGGAACCCGCTCGCTCCGGTCACCAGCACGTGCGTGTCGCCCCAGAAGCCGTTCATCGGGCGCCCACCGTACCGTCTGGCGCGCCGCCGGCTCGTTCGGTCGCACGTGCCTCAGAGGCGCAGCTCCATCCAGCTCGGGTTCGGCTCGAAGCCCGCGCGCTCGTAGAGCGGGCGCCCGTCGTCGGTCGCGTGCAGGACCAGCAGTCGCAGGTCCGCGACCACGTCGAGGTCCGCGTCGGTTGCTTCCCGGACGAGCACCCCCCGAGCGTGACGCCCGCGACGCACCTGGGCCAACCGGGATCCGACCCAGCTACGGGGTGGCGCTCCTACGGTGGCCAGATGGCAGTGTCCGACTCGGTCGATCGAGCCGCCACCGCGGAGGGGGAGGACCGTTCGTCATGGGCCACGGACGTCGCCCTCTGGTCGGCCCTCATGGTGCCGTACCTGGTCGTCGCGGCGCCCTGGTACCGGTCGGGCTGGTTCCCGGTCCAGGACCAGGCGGTGATCGACATGCGGGTCGCCGACCTGTGGTCCGGTGAGCCGCCGCTGCTCGGCGCGTTCTCCCGCTACGGGTGGAGCCACCCCGGACCCGTCTTCTTCTACGTCCTCGCGCCGTTCCGGCTGCTCGGCGCCGACGCGACGTGGATGGTGGTCGCCTCGGTCGTGCTCTTCGGCGCAGGGTTCGCGACCACCGCGGTCGTGGTGCGGCGCCGCTTCGGGAACGGTGCCTGCGTCGCGGCCGTCGTCGCCGGCATGGCCGTCGCCGGCGGGGGCGGCCCCTTCGCGCTGCTCGTCCCGTGGAACCCGAACCTGGCCTTCGCGTGGTTCGGCCTCTTCCTCGTGCTGTGCGTCGGCGTCGCCTCGCTCGGCCGCCGCGCCGACCTGTTCGCGGCGGGCTTCGTCGGCTCCGCACTCGTCCAGCTCCACGTCGGGTACGTCGTCCTCGTCGGGGTCCCGCTCGCCGTGTCGGCCTGGCTGGTGCTGGCGGGGCAGGAGGGAGCGATCCGGGGTCGCCTGCGGGAGCTGTTCTCAGGGACCGTTGCCCGGTGGTGGACGGCCGGGATCGGACTGCTGTGGCTGCCACCGGTGCTCGACCAGCTGGCGAACGGGCGGGACGGCAACGCCTGGCGGCTGGCGGCGTTCTTCCTGAGCGACCACGCGGTCGCGGGGGAGCCGACGGGTTGGGCGTTCGCCACGAGCATCCTCGGCGAGGTGACCCGGATCCCCCTCATCGGCTACGGCGGGGTCGGAGAGCCCAGGGCGCCCAACTCCGGCGACATCGTTCCCGGCACACCCGCACTCGTCCTGCCGCTGGTGGCGCTGCTGGTCCTCGCCGTCGTGGTGACGTCCCGCCGCCCGCTGGACGGACGCGCCAAGGCGGTGCTCGTCGCGGTGAGCGCCGTCGCCGCCGCCCTGTTCGCCGGCGCGCGAGTCGTCGGCGAGCGGTGGCCGTACCTCTTCGTCTGGCGCTACCAGGTCGTCTGGTTCGCCGTCACGGTCGCCGTCGTGGCGCTCGCCTGTGACGTCGCAGCACGGCGACGTCCGCAGCTGCGCACCACGGTGCATGTCCTGATGGTGAGCGCCGTGGCGACCACGATCCACCGGGGGCGTGCACGGCCTCCCGACGGTGGGTTGCTGCGCTACGAGTCCGCCACGCAGCTCCTGACCGAGCAGCTCGTCGAGCGGGGCCCTCCCGACGGGCCGGTGACGCTGGTGCGCTTCGGCGGGATCCTCCGCGGGATCGGTGACGGCGTGCTGCGCGTGACCGACGGGGAGGGCTGGAAGGTCGGCATGACCGAGGACCTCGACTTCAAGTACGGGGCCGACCGGGTGGTGGCGCTCGGTGACGCGGGCAGCGTGTGGCTCGTCACGGAGTCGTCGACGGACACCACGATCGCGGAGATGGTGGCCGGCAGCGTCACCCTCGCGAAGGTGACCCCGCTGGAGCCGAGGTCGGAGCGCCGCCTCTCCGAGCTGCAACGACGAGCGCTCCGGGAGCTGCGCGACCACGGGCGCCTCGACCTGCGGCACGCGGTCGGCTCGAGGTTCGTGGGCTTCGCCTTCGCGGAGGCGGGCCTGGACCTCGGTCCCGGGGTGCTGCGTGAGCTGGGGGCGCTCAATGCACGGGTCGAGGCGGCGTCGCAGTGCCGGTGCGCGGTGGTCGAGGTGCCCGTCACGGCTCCCCACCACCCCGCCGTCGCACTCGAGCTCGCCGACGAGAAGCGGGGACCCTGAGCGTTCACGGCCTCGGGGGTGGGAACTCGACCCCCCGCTCGGCGACCTGGATGCACCGTCCACGGCGCGAGCCCATGGATCGCACCCGCCTGAGTGTCACTGGGCGTTCGTAGTGTCGTGTCCGTGTTCGAGCGGGACGGGAAGGGTCAGGGGAGGGGTCAGCCGGGCGGGTCCGGCGCCGACCAGCTCTCGGAGTTGGTCGGGGTGTTGTGCGAGGCGGCGGGTGAGTCGCTGGGGGCGCTCGCCCGGTTGGACGTCGCGTCGATGCACGCTGACGACCTGGCGTCGGCGGTGTTGGCGCTGGAGGGGATGCGCCGGTCGCTGGATGCCGCGGTGGGTCACGCGCTCGGTGCGTTGCATGAGGTGAAGGGCACACGGTCCTCGGGGTTGGCGACCTCGAAGTGGCTCGCCCGTGAAGCGAACCTGCCCCAGGGGGTGGCGCGTCGTCGTTTGGCGGTGGCCCGCACGATCGAGGAGCACCTGCGCGTCGTCGACGATGCCTTGTCCGATGGGGTGATCGGTTGGGAGCACGCGGCGGTGTTCGCGGAGGTCGTGAACGACCGCAACGCGGAGGCGCTTGCTGTGGTGGCACCGCAGTTGATCGACGCGGCGGGGCGCACGGCGTTCGCACGGTGGGCCGAGGACGTGCGAGCGGTGGCCCGGGTGTTGGATCCCGACGGCACCCACGACCCCGCGGGGGATCTGGCCCGCAATCGGCTGACCCTGTCACCAACGGATGGGTTCTGCTTGCTGCGGGGTGAGTTGGTGGGTGAGCACGCCCTGTTCGCCCGGGAGGTCATCGAGGCCCGCGCGGATGAGCTCCACCTGCGCTACCAGCGCGAAGCCGAGCAATTTCCTGATGTCACGGTCCCGCCGCGGGCGACGCTGCGCGCCCTCGCGCTGGTCGAGTTGTTGCGTCAGGCCCACGGCGTGGACCCCGACACCTCCCGCGGGCCACGCACCGAGGCGATGGTGGTGGTGCACCCGGATCACGCACCCGACGACCCCGCCAACCCACCCGAAACCCAGTTCACCGACGAGGCGGTGGTCACGACCGTCGATGGTCGCCGCCTGCCCGACGACGCAGCCGGGTTGTGGGGGTGCGCGGCGGTGTGGCACACCGCCGCGCTCGCCCTCAGCCGTGAGGGGGTGCCGATCGCCCGCACCGACGGCTACCAGCCGCCCCGGTCGCTCCGAGCGGCCGTCGAGCGACGCGACGGCGGCTGCACCTTCCCGGGGTGCACCGCGAAGCGCACCTGGTGCGACGCGCACCACGTCGTGCCCTGGCCCGCCGGCGCCACGGAGCTGACGAACTTGGTGCTCCTGTGCCGCACGCATCACCGTCACGTGCACACCGGCGGATGGCAGCTCACCCTCGACCCGGACGGGTGGACCACCTGGGCCAGCCCCGGCGGCACCACCCGCACCGGCCAACGCCACCACCGACAACGCCACCACCGACAACGCGCGGGCCCCGACTGAACCGAGGACCGTCCGGCGCGCTCGTCGCCCCGTGCGAGACTCGGCGGATGCCCGCACGACCCCGCGTCGCGATCACCATGACGCAGTGCTGGCACCGGGTCCCCGGCGGCAGCGCCACGTCGATCCTCGGGCTCACGGACGCGCTCGCTGCGACCGACGAGGTCGACCTCGTCGGCGTGCTCCCGCGCGGGGACCTGCGCCGCCCCTCGTCCCTCCTGGCGGGTCGGCTGCCGCCCGCACCGTGGACCCCACGGATCCCCACCGCGGTGCTGCCGCTGCCACTGCCCGTGCTCTACGACGCGTGGGCGCGGACGGGACGACCCTCCATCGAGCGGGCGACCGGTCCGGTCGACCTCGTCCACGTGACCGTGCCGGTGCCGCTGCCGAGGTGCACCGCCCCGGTCGTCGCCACCGTGCACGACGTGTTCCCGCTCACCGACCCCGACCTCATGACCCCGAGGGGAGCGCGCCTCACCCGCGCGGGGCTCGAGTGGGCCCGACGGCACGCCCGGGTGGTGATGGTGCCCAGCAGGACCGTCGAGGGCGAGTGCGTCGAGCACGGGTTCGACCCGGCGCGCATCCGCGTCGTGCCGTGGGGAGCGCAGGTGGGCGTGCCCGACGACGACACGGTCCGGCGGGTGCTCGACCGCCACGGGATCACCCCGCCGTACGTGCTCTTCGCCGGCACCCTCGAGCCGCGCAAGAACCTCCCCACCCTGCTCCGGGCGATCACACGCCTCGACCGGCCGGACCTCACGCTCGTGCTCGCCGGCCCGGACGGGTGGGGCGACTCCCTCGAGGACGACCTTTCCGCCGTGGCCGGCCCGGTCGCCCGGCTCGGGCTGGTCCCCGGCGACGAGCTCGCGGCCCTCCAACGCGGCGCGGCCGCCTTCTGCTTCCCCTCCCTCGCGGAGGGCTTCGGGCTGCCGGTGCTCGAGGCCATGGCCGCGGGCGCGGCAGTGGTCACCTCCTCGGTGTCGGCCACGGCAGAGGTCGCCGGCGACGGCGCACTGCTCGTCGACCCCACCGACGCCGACGCCCTCGCCGCGGCGCTGGCCTCGCTCCTCGACGACCCGGCCGGCGCCCCCGACCTGCGAGCCCGGGCGATCGAACGCGCCTCCGAGCTCAGCTGGGAGGAGGCCGCCCGCCGCACCCTCGAGGCGTACACCGAGGCGTGGGCGTGACCACCGGCGTCCCGACCGTGCTGGTCAACCTCACCTGGCTCGTGCCGGGCGTGGTCGGCGGCAGCGAGGAGTCGGTCACCGACGCGCTGCGCGCCGTGCACGCCGAGGGGCCGGACGACCTCGCGCTCCACCTCGCGGTGCTGGCGCCGTTCGCCGCGGCGCACCCGGACCTGGCCTCCGCCTACGGGTGCTCGGTGCTGCCGCTGGACGGGCGCAACAAGGCGTTGCGGGTGCTCGCCGAGCAGACCTGGCTCGCACGCACGACGCGCCGCGTCGACGCCGCGGTCGTGCACCACGCCGGGGGAGTGGTGCCCCTGGTGCACCCCCGGCGCGTCGTGCTGACCATCCAGGACCTCCAGCCCCTCGACCAGCCGCACAACTTCGCCCCCGCGAAGCGGGCGTACATCCGTGCGATGGCCGGTCGGTCCGCCCGCGCCGCGCAGGTCGTGACCGTCCCCAGCGAGTTCTCCCGCGGGCGTGTGGTCGAGCTCCTCGGTGTGGACCCGGCCCGCGTGGTGGTCGTGCCCTGGTTCCCGCGCCCGGCGCCCAGCCCGTCCGACCCGGCATCCGGCGAACCGGGCGAGCTGCTGCCGCCCGCCGTGGCGGGCGGGCGGCCGTACTTCCTCTACCCGGCGATCACCTACCCCCACAAGAACCACCTGGTCCTGCTCGAGGCCTTCGCCCGCGTCGCGGCGAGCGACCCCGACGTGGCGCTCGTGCTCACCGGCGGCGAGGCCGCCACCGAGGCGGAGGTGAGGGAACGCATCGCGCGCCCCGACCTCCGTGGCCGCGTGGCGCGCACCGGGCGCGTCCCGGCCGCCACCCTCGAGGTGCTCTACCGGCACGCGACCGCCGTGGTCGTGCCGTCCCGCTACGAGGGGTTCGGGCTCCCCGTGCTCGAGGCCCAGCTCCGCGGCTGCCCCGTCGTGGCGTCCTCGGCCGGTTCCCTCCCCGAGGTCGCCCGGCCCGAGGACCTCGTCGACCCCGACGATGTGACAGCGTGGGCCGAGGCCATGCACTGTGTGCTCCGCCTCTCGGCGCCCGAGCGCGCCGAGCGGGTCGCCGCCGGGCGCCGGCTCGCCGCGGCCTTCACGCCGGGACGAACTGCCGCCGGGCTCCTCGGGGCCTACCGTCAGGCCCTCGGACACCGCTGATGAACCTGCTCGTCCTCTGCCCCCACTTCGCCCCCGACGTCGCGCCCACCGGAGAGGTGATGACGTCCATCGCGACCGCCCTCGCCGAGCGCGGGCACCGCCTGCACATCGTCACGTCCCTGCCCTGGTACCGGGAGCACGCGGTCGAGCCGGGCTGGGGTGGCCGACCGTGGCGCACCGAGCGGACCGAGTGGGGTCGCATCACCCGGCTGCACCCGTTCCCGACCGACAAGACCAACATCCCCGCCCGCGCCGTCGCGTTCGCGGGCTTCACCGGCTTCGCGGCGGTCACGGCGCTGACCACCCGCGTCCGACCCGACGCGGTGATGGTGATGTCCCCACCGCTGCCGCTCGGCCTCGCCGGCTGGCTCGCGGCCCGCACCCGGCGCGCGCCGTTCGTGTTCAACGTGCAGGACGTGTTCCCCGACGTCGCCGTCGAGCTGGGTGCGATCACCGACCCGCGGGTCATCGCGGCCGCGTCGTGGCTGGAGCGGTTCCTCTACCGCCGCTCGGACGCGGTGACGGTCCTCTCCGAGGACCTCCGCGACAACGTCGCGGGCAAGCTCGGGGGCGCCCGCTCCGAGCGGGTCCGGGTGATCCCGAACTTCGTCGACACCGACCGCATCAGGCCGTCGCCGCGCGAGAACGAGTACCGCCGCGAGTACGGCCTCGGCGACCGCACCGTCGTGATGTACGCGGGGAACGTGGGCCTGTCGCAGTCCCTCGACCTGGTGGTCGAGGCCGCCCGACGCTTCGGTGACCGCGACGACGTGGTGTTCGTGATCAACGGCGGCGGCTCCGCCCGCGCGGAGCTGGAGCGGTCCGCGGCGGGGCTCCCGAACCTCCGGTTCGTCGACATGCAGCCCCGCGAACGGCTCCCCGAGGTGCTCGCCGCCGCGGACGTGCACCTCGTGCCCCTCCGGCGGGGCCTGGCACGGTCGAGCGTCCCCTCCAAGCTCTACTCGATCCTCGCGGCGGGCCGACCGGTGCTGGCGAGCGTCGATCCCGGCACCGAGGTGGCCAACACCGTGGAGCGCGCCGCTGCGGGCATCTCGGTGCCGCCGGAGGACGCGGACGCCTTCTGCGACGCCCTCGAACAGCTCCTCGACGATCCGGACCGGCGCGCCGAGATGGGCGCCTCGGGGCGCCGCTTCGTGGAGGGCTGGGTGTCGCCCGCGGCCGTCGGCGCCGCCTACGAGCGGCTCTTCGAGGAGCTCGTCGCCGCCCGCCCACGCGGCGCCCGCCGCTGAGGCGACGCCCCGGCGCGTTCGGATCCCCCGCGCCCCGGCGAGTAGCTTGGTCGACGCTATGGGCAAGGCGTCGTCCGCGAAGAAGATCAAGAAGGTCCAACAGGCAGGCGTGAGCCGAGCCCCAGGCCAGCGCAGGAACCTCGGGTACCCGGCGTTGATCACCGGCATCATCGTGGTCGGGCTGGTGCTGACGTTCTTCGCCCGGCAGGAGCGGTCGGCCGCCTCGTCAGAGGCCCCGGTCGCCAACCGCGACCACTGGCACGCCGCGTTCGGCCTCAACATCTGCGGCGAGTGGCAGGACGTCCTGCACGACGCCGGGCCCGACACGATGGGCATCCACACCCACGCCGACGGACTGATCCACATCCACCCCTTCGTCGGCGCCGCCTCGGGTGACCGGGCCGTGTTCGCCCGCTTCGCCGACCAGGTCGCCCTCGACCTCGGCGACGGGGAGATCACCCTGCCCGACGGCGAGTCCCGCCGCGACGGCGACGAGTGCGAGGGCGAGGACGGCGAGAAGGAGCCCGCCCGCTGGGCGCTCTACGTGTGGCCGCCGCAGGCGACCGAGGCCACCGAGCCCGAGGTCGTGACCGGCAAGGCCATCGGCGAGGAGCGGTTCCGCCGCGACGGCCAGGCCTTCGTGCTCGCGTTCGTCCCGGAGGACTTCGAGGTCGGCCTGCCCCCGTCCTTGCCGGAGCTGGCGAACCCGAACGACCTGGAGACGCCGTCCGAGCCCGGCTCGGTCGACTTCACGATCCCCGGCGACGAGCAGCCGAGCGATGCCCCCGCGGACGGCGATGCCCCGGCGGACGGCGACGCCCCGACCGAGGGTGACGAGCCCGCGGGCGACGACGCCGGCGACGAGGGCTCGGAGTCGACCTCGACCACGGCCGCGGGCTGAGCAGCACCATGAGAGCGATCGTTCTGGTAGGTGGGTTCGGCACTCGCCTGCGTCCCCTCACGTTGTCCGCGCCCAAGCAGATGCTGCCGATCGGCGGCGTCACGATGCTCGAGCGCGTCGTCGCCAAGCTCGCCCAGTTCGGGGTGGAGGAGGTCGTGCTCTCGCTCGGCTACCAGCCGGACGCGTTCAGCACCGAGTTCCCCGACCAGACCTGCGCAGGCGTGCGGCTCATCTACGCCGTCGAGCCCGAGCCCCTCGACACCGCCGGCGCCATCCGCTTCGCCGCCGAGGCCGCGGGGCTGCGCGAGCGCATCCTGGCCGTCAACGGCGACGTCCTCACCGACCTCGACGTGGCCGACCTCTGGGCGCAGCACGAGCGCTTCGGCGGCGAGGCCACGATCGCGCTGACCCCCGTCGAGGACCCGTCCCGGTACGGGGTGGTGCCCATCGACGAGCACGGCCGGGTCGAGGCGTTCATCGAGAAGCCCGCCCCGGGCACCGCGCCCAGCAACTGGATCAACGCCGGCACCTACGTGCTCGAGCCGTCCGTGCTGGACCGCATCCCTCCGGGTCGCAAGGTCTCGATCGAGCGCGAGACCTTCCCGCAGCTCGTCGCCGACCGCACGCTCTACGCCGTGCAGTCCGACGCCTACTGGATCGACGCCGGCACCCCCGCCGCGTACCTCCAGGCGCACCTCGACCTGCTGGACGGTCGCCGTGGCGAGTTCGCCGTCGCGATCGACCCCACCGCCCGCATCGACGCGGATGCCAAGGTCAGCCGATCGATGATCGGTCCCGGGGTCGTCGTCGCGGGCGGGACCACCGTCGTGGACTCGGTCGTCATGGCCGGTGCCCGCATCGACGCGGGCTGCCGCATCGAGCGCTCGATCATCGGGGCGCGGGCATCGATCGGCGCGGCGTGCGAGCTCGACGAGCTCACCGTCGTCGGGTTCGACGAGGACGTCCCTGCCGGAACCACCGCGAGCGGCGGTAGCCTGCCCCCACCGGAATCCTGGTGACGCGGCCCGCCCGGGCAGGCGGCCGAGCAGAGCGGGAGTGGAGGCAATGAGAGCACTGGTGACCGGCGGAGCCGGCTTCATCGGTTCCACGCTGGTGGATCGCCTGCTGGCGGAGGGACACGCGGTCGAGGTGGTCGACGACCTCTCCTCGGGCCGCCTGGCCAACCTCGCGGACGCCCGGGCCGACCTGGACCACGACTTCTCGTTCCACCAGATCGACATCTGCGACCCGAACGTCGTCGAGCTCATCGAGCGCAGCCGCCCCGAGGTGGTGTTCCACCTCGCCGCCCAGATCGACGTGCGCGTGTCGGTGGAGGACCCCGTGCGTGACGCCCGCATCAACGTGCTGGGCTCGCTCAACGTGCTCGAGGGCGCGCGCCGCGCCGGCACCCGCAAGGTGGTCTTCGCGTCCTCCGGCGGCACGATCTACGGGGAGGTCGACCCCGAGGACCTGCCCGTGGGCGAGGGGCACCCGCAGCACCCCGTGTCGCCCTACGGGGTGTCCAAGAAGGTCGTGAGCGACTACCTGCACGCGTACCGCGAGCTGCACCAGCTGGAGTTCACGTCGCTCGCGCTGGCGAACGTGTACGGGCCCCGGCAGGACCCGCACGGCGAGGCGGGCGTCGTCGCGATCTTCGCCGGCCGGCTGCTCTCCGGTGAGCCCTGCACGATCTACGGCGACGGCGAGCAGACCCGCGACTACGTCTACGTCGACGACGTCGCGGACGCCTTCGTCCGTGCCGCGGAGCGGGGGAGCGGGCTGCTGTGCAACATCGGCACCGGCATCGAGACCTCGGTCAACGAGCTCTACCGGGCGATGGCCGAGAACGCGGGGGTCGACACCCCTCCGCAGTACGCACCGGCGCGGCCGGGTGAGCTGGCCCGATCGGCGCTCGACGCCGGGCGTGCCGGGCTGCACCTCGGGTGGCGGCCGTTCACCTCCCTCAAGGAGGGCACCGCGGCGACCCTCGAGTGGTTCCGGTCCACGCAGGGCTGATCCGTGGGGCGCTTCAGGGGGGTGGCGGCACTCGTCAGCGGGGCCGCGTCGGGGATCGGTCGTGCCACCGCGGTGCGCCTCGCGTCCGAGGGCGCCGACCTGGTGGTCACCGACGTCGACGGCGAGGGGCTCGCCGCGACCGTCGAGCTGTGCGCCGAGGCGAACGGGGGTGGCCAACGGGTGCTGCCGCGCGTCGCGGACGTGTCCGACGAGGCGGCGGTGCGCGACCTCGTCGCGGCGGCCGCGGGTGAGCTCGGCCGGCTCGACGTGCTCTGCAACGTCGCCGGCATCCTCGCCTTCGAGGACTTCCGGCACACCACCCTCGAGCAGTGGGAGCGGATCCTCTCGGTCAACCTCACGGGCACCTTCCTGATGTGCCGGGAGGCGCTGCCGCACCTGCTCGAGGCCGGCGGCAACATCGTGAACGTCGCGTCGACCGCGGCCCTCGCCGGGCACCCGTGGACCGCCCCCTACTCGGCGTCCAAGGGCGGCATCGTCGCGCTCACGCTGACCCTGGCGGTGGAGTTCGGCAAGCAGGGCGTGCGCGCGAACGCGGTCGCCCCCGGGTCGATCGAGACCCCGATCCAGGAGGCGTTCCGGCTCCCCGAAGGGGCGGACGCCAAGTTGCTGCACCGGATCATGGCGCTCGACCGCCCGCGCGGTCCCGAGACCGTCGCCGGGGCGATCGCGTTCCTCGCCTCCTCCGACGGCGCCCACGTCAACGGCGAGGTGATCCGGGTCGACGGCGGCACCCTCGCCTGAGACGGACGACCATCGACACGATCCGGCCGCGTGGGTAGATTTACCCAAGAGGTTGGGTGATCCGCTGGCGTGCTGGGTGCCGGCGTCGGACACGTCCTGCGCATGCGTGCGTGCGCGGCTGCGTTCGGCAGTCCCCTGACCCGTCATGGAACCGTAACTGCTGTAACGTGTTCGTCATCTGGCCGGCTCGTCCTGGGCCGGTGTCCCCCACCCCACACCGCGAAGGGGAACGCCATGCATCGTCACCGGACCGGGACCTCCCGTCGGCAGAAGGGCCTGTTCGCTGCCTGCGTCGTCGCCGTCGTCGCCGTCGTGGCGGCGTGCTCGCCGCCTCCCGACCTGGAGAGCCGACTGGAGGAGCGCCGGGGGGAGATCGAGCGCGAGGTGCGCGTCGAGCTCGAGCGCATCCAGCGCGAGGCGACCCGTGCCTGGCACCGGTGGCTGGAGCGTCGCCAGATGAGGGGTGGCACCGACGCGCCGCCCAGGCCCGGCGGCGAGCAGCCCGCACCGCCGCCGTCGACGACCACGACGACGGTCCCGCCCGCGCCGGAGCCGGCACCCGCTCCGCCCCCGGCGAGCGCGGGCAGCCGGCAGCCGCTCGGTCCGGGGGGCAACTGGACGCTGAGGTTCGCGGACGAGTTCGACGGGTCGAGCCTCGACCTGTCGAAGTGGCGCCCGAACTGGCTGGGTGGCAGCGACTCGGAGCGCACGCCGCCGGTGAACACCGCGGAGCTGTCCTGCTACGACCCCGCCCAGGTGCGCGTGTCGGGCGGCATGCTGCACCTCACCGCCGAGCGGCTCTCCTCGCCGCGGCAGGGCTGCGTGCTGCGCAACGGGCGCCAGGCCGAGTACGCGTCCGGGCTGGTGCAGACCAACTCGGACTACCGGTTCACCTACGGCTTCGTCGAGGCCCGCATGTTCCTGCCGGGTCCGGCGAACCGCCCCGAGAACTGGCCGGCGTTCTGGACCAACGGCCAGTCGTGGCCCCGTGACGGCGAGATCGACGTGATGGAGGTCCTGGGCGGCGAGCCGCGCTGGCACTTCCACCACTCCGGCGGCAGCCAGGGCTCGCGGTTCGACCTGGTCACGCCCAAGGCGGGCTGGCACACCTTCGG
>Ga0182741_1001753_pt1 | contig 27078 bp, 23 predicted proteins | sample eDN5th37CBELigOP_FD_128874 | JGI IMG/M metagenome (GOLD analysis project Ga0182741, IMG submission 128874) | Enriched Organic Plus compost microbial communities from Emeryville, California, USA - eDNA 5th pass 37_C BE-Lig OP (version 2) (version 2) ... | reverse complement strand
CGCTACAAGACGTCTGAAGCTGGCCCTTCTCGCGGCGACTTTCGCCGTAGCTGCCTGCCATCCGTCGGCCGGCGCGCCGCCCGCGACCACTACCACCGCCGCCCGCCCGGCCGCGCACTTCCCTGAGGGATGGCGCTTCCAGGCGGGAGGCCGCGCTCCGTTCGCGCGCGACGCCATGGTGTCCAGCAACAGCGAGCTTGCGAGCAGGGCGGGCGTGGAGATCATGGAGCGCGGCGGCAACGCCGTGGACGCGGCGGTGGCCACGGGCTTCGCGCTGGCGGTGACGCACCCGGCGGCGGGTAATCTCGGCGGCGGCGGCTTCATGGTGATCCGCATGGCCGACGGCCGCACCGGCGCTCTCGACTACCGGGAGGTCGCGCCCCTGGCGGCCACCAGAGACATGTTCCTGGACGAGCAGGGCAATCTCACGGACAAGAGCGTCATCGGGCCGCTTGCCTCGGGAGTCCCCGGGGCCGTGGCGGGGATGACCGCCGCGCTCGCGAAGTTCGGTAATCTGTCGCTGAAGGAAGTCATGGAGCCGGCCATCCGGCTCGCCAGAGATGGTTTCACCGTCGACAGCGCGCTCTATCGCTCGCTCCGGGGCTCCAGCGACAAGATCACGCGCTTCGCGGGGGCTGCCGTGTTCTTCCCGAACGGGCAGCCGGTGCAGCCGGGCACGCGCCTCGTGCAGCCGGCGCTCGCGCGCACGCTGCAGCTCATAGCCGATCGCGGCCCCGACGCCTTCTACAAGGGTGAGATAGCCGACAGCTTGGCCGCCGAGATGCGGCGCGACGGCGGCATCATCACGAAGGAGGATCTCGCGCGCTACGAGCCCATCTGGCGTACTCCCATCCGCTCCACCTATCGCGGCTACTCGATCATCGCGATGCCGCCGTCGTCGTCGGGCGGCATCACCACGGTCGAGACGCTCAACATCCTCGAGACGTTCGACAAGCTGCCGCCGTTCGGCAGCGCCGAGTACGATCACCTGGTGGCCGAGGCCTTCCGCCGCGCCTTCGTCGATCGCAACACCAAGCTCGGCGATCCGGCGTTCGTGAACGTTCCCGTGGCCGAGCTGACGAGCAAGTCGTACGCGAAGAAGCTGGCCTCCAGCATCGTGGCTGGTGAGGCCTCGCGCACGCCGAGCTTCGCCGCGAGCGCGGGTGAGCCGATGCACACCACGCACTACTCGGTGGCCGACTCCAAGGGGAACGCGGTGGCGACCACCACCACGATCAACAGCAGCTACGGCTCGGGGGTGTTCGTGAGCGGCGCGGGCTTCTTCCTGAACAACGAGATGGATGACTTCTCCGCGCAGCCCGGGCACGCGAACCAGTTCGGGCTGGTGCAGGGCGAGGCCAACGCCATTGTGCCGGGGAAGCGGATGCTGAGCGCCATGTCGCCCACGATCGTCCTCGACAAGGATGATCGTCTCTTCCTGGTGGTGGGTGCGGCCGGCGGTCCGACCATCATCACCGCGACCACGCAGATCATCCTCAACGCCATCGACAACGGGATGACGCTCGCCGACGCCATGCGCGCGCCGCGGCTGCACCACCAGGCGTGGCCCGACACGCTCTTCTACGAGCGGGGCGGGGCGGCGCCGGCCACGCTGGAGGCGCTGCGCAAGATGGGCCACCACCCGGATGCACGCGGCTCGATCGCCAACGCGAACGGGGTCATGAAGGTGGACGGCGGCTACGTGGGACTCTCCGAGCCGCGGTCGAGCGGCGGAGCCGTGGGTTACTAGCCGTGGGTTGCTGACGGCGCGCGTCAGCGACGCTCGAGCGCTTTCACCTCGTCCCAGAGTGCGTCGAGAGTGGCCAGGCCGGCATCGCTCATCGCTATGCCGCGTTCCGCGGCCAGCGCCTCGACGCGCTCGAAGCGGCGCGTGAACTTATCGTTGGCGCGGTCGAGCGCGAGCGAGGCGTGCACGCCGGCGCGGCGGCAGAGATTCACGACGGCGAAGAGCAGATCGCCGAGCTCGCTCTCGAGCGCCTCGTGCGTGCCGCTCGGGCTCGAGGCATCCGCGGCGCGCGCGGCCTCGGCGGTGGGGAGGAGCTCGCGCACTTCGGCCAGCTCTTCCTCGACCTTCCGCGCCGGACCTTCCGTGTCGTTCCAGTCGAAGCCCACGCCGGCCGCGCGGTCCTGCAGCCGGTGAGCGCGGTGGAGGGCGGGGAGGCCGGCTGGGAGTCCTTCGGCTATGGACGTCCGCGCGCGGGCCTTGATGGCTTCCCACGGCTCCCGCTCGCCGCCGCCGTAGAGGTGCGGGTGGCGGCGTTTCATCTTGCCTATGAGGGCGGCCGCCACATCGCCGGCATCGAACTCGCCCTCCTCCTCACCGATCACGGAGTGGAAGAGCACCTGAAGAAGAACGTCGCCCAGCTCCTCGCGCATCCGTTGCGCGTCGCCGCCGCGTATCGCGTCGTCGAGCTCGTAGGCTTCCTCTATCAGGTAGGGGCGCAGCGACTCGTGCGTCTGTGCGTGGTCCCACTCGCAGCGGGCGCGCAGGTCGCGCATCAGCTCGAGCGCGTCTTCGAGCGTGGTATCTTCTTGCATGGCTCCTCCGGGGCCGGTATACTATCCGCCCGAAACATGACAGGTCAATGCAAACGAAGCTGACGCGCGCCTGGGTCGAGATCGACCTCGGCGCGTTGCGACGTAATGCCGCGGCGATGGCGGCGCGTGGAGGCCGCCTCCTCCCCATGATCAAGGCCGACGCCTACGGTCTCGGCGCGATCCGCGCCGCCCGCGTGCTCGAGACGCTCGATCCGTGGGGCTACGGAGTGGCCACCGTGGCGGAGGGCGTGGAGCTGCGCGAGAGCGGCATCGAGCGGCCCATCCTGGTCGCAACGCCGCTCCTCCCGGACGATCTACCGGAGGCGCACCGCTGGCACCTCACGCCGGCGCTCGGGCGTACCGAAGAGATCGCGCTCTGGAAGTCGCTCGGCGGCGGCGCATGGCATCTCTCCATAGACACCGGGATGAACCGCGCCGGGATCCGCTGGGACGAAATAGACTCTCTCGGTGATCTGCTCGTGGACTTCCCGCCGGAGGGCGCCTTCACGCACTTCCACTCGTCGGCATGGGATGCCGCATCGGTAGTGGAGCAGCAGACGCGTTTCGAGGGCGCCGTCGCGCGACTCCCCGCGCGCCCATCGCTGCTGCATGCCGAGAACTCGGCGGCGCTCGAGCGCGTGGGCGGCACGCGGTGGGACCTGGTGCGGCCGGGCGTCTTTCTGTATGGCGTGGGAAGCGGCGAAGGGGCGCTGGTGGCGCCGGAGCCGGTGGCGCACGTGCGGGCGCGCGTGGTGGATCTGCGTTCCGTGCATCCGGGCGAGACGGTGAGCTACGATGCCACGTACGGTGTGCCCGGACCGGCCGCGCGCCGCATCGCCACTCTGTCCATCGGCTATGCCGACGGGTATCGTCGTTCGCTGAGCAACTGTGGCCAGGTGCTCGTTCGCGGCGCTCTGGCGCCGGTCGCCGGGCGTGTCACGATGGACATGACCATGATCGACGTCACCGATGTGGAATGCGAGATCGGCGACGTGGCCACCCTGATCGGCCGCGATGGAGCGCGGCTGCTGGATCTGGTATCGGTGGGCGAGCGATCCGGTCTTTCGCCCTACGAGCTCCTCACCGGGCTGCGCGGCCGCCTCTCCAGGGTATATCTCGAGGGGGCCTGATGTGGTCGGGGAGGTGGGCTCGTTCGCGTCATCCTAGTAGATTTGGCCTGATTCTCGGGCACCCAATGCGCCCGGCGGGGTTTCATCAACGTCACCGCTTTCCTCCCGCGTCGCTCAAGTCTTCTCGATCCCCCTATTGCAAGTGAAGCTCGGAGTACCCGTGTTGACCAGATCATGGCGCGCGCTCGCTGCGGTAGCGGGGGTGGCGCTCGTGCTCGCCGGCTGCCAGGAGAATCTGGCCGGCGGCGCAGCCTGCCCGGCGCTGTGCCCTGACACTCTCACCGTGAGAGACACGGTGCTCCTCGCCAGCGAGGCGCTGGAGAGCGACGTCACCCTCCTCGGCTCACCCGCCATCGGGACCGAGGCGCAGCTCCTGGCGGCCGACTACGAGCAGGGCGGCGACCGGCTGCGTACCGGGATCGTGTTTCGCTTCGACTCGGTCCAGCGCGCCATCGTGGACACCACCGACGACCCGCCGCGGCCGCTCACGTCGGTGGATACGGCGAGTCTTCGCATCAACATCGTCACGCCCTCGAGCGGTGCTTACGACAGCACGCTCGTTCGCGATTCCGTGGTCACCTTCGTGGTCTACGACGTGAACGCGGACGCGGGGGACTTCGACACCGCCGCGGTGCGGGTGCGCTTCGGGGTAAGCGAAGTGGGATCGCTCACCGTGAAGCGCGACTCGCTCACCGGAACGCTCTCCATACCCCTCGACACTGCGTACCTGGGCGCGCACATCCGCGACGGCGAGCGAGTGCGCCTCGGACTGCAGGTGCGGAGCGACAACGGGGCGCAGGTGCGCATCTACAGCGTCGAGGGGGGCTCGCCCGCTTCGCTGCAATACACCGCGCGCGCCGACACCGCGCGCCTCTCGACGGCGCTGAGCGTGAACACCAGGTCGGGCGCGGGGCCCGCGATACGCAGCCTCGCGGACTACACGCTCCTGCTGGAGGGCGCGGGGCCGCCGCCGGCGGGCATCCTGGCCGCGGGCGGGATCCCATCGAGCCGCATCTTCATGCGCTTCGACATCCCGTCGGAGCTGATCGACTCCACGACCACCATCGTGCGGGCCAATCTCGAGGTGCACCAGCAGGGGAACGACCTCTACTCGAGTGAGGACACTGTGGCGCTCGTCACGCGGTTGGTGCGCGCCACGAAGGCCATTACCGACCCCGCCCAGGCATCCGTGCTCTCGGTCGATCCGATCTCCATATCGACCAGCTTTGCCGTGCCGGCGGTGAGGGTCAGCCCGAGCGAGACGAGAGTGGACACCATCCCGCTCGCACACATCCTGCTTCTCTGGAAGACGGAGGGGCCGGAGACGATGCAGCGCTCGATCGTGCTGCAATCGTCGGGACAGGGTCTCGACCCGAGGCGCTTCTACCTGTACTCGAGCGCCGCGACGGACGAGGAACTGCGTCCGAAGCTCCGCATCACCTACATCCCGCGCAGCGGTTTCGGACTCCCGTGAGACACTCGCTCGCCATCGCGCTTCTGCTCCCGGCGGCCATCTCGGTGCGGGCCGCCGCGCAGGGAACTCTCAGCACGCAGGGCTTCGGCTATCCGCCGGGCCAGCTCTCCACCCGCGCCACTTCCCTCGGCGGCGGCCTCGGCGAGACGGATCCACTCTCCCCGATCAACCCGGCGGCGATCTCCGACTGGGTGCGCTCGGGGCTCTACGTGCAGTACTCGCCGGAGTACCGGAGCGTCGAGTCCACCGGTGCTTCCGACCACACGATGACGGTCCGCTTCCCGGTGATGATGGGTGCGGTGACCGCCGGCAACCGGGTGGTGATCGGCCTCTCCACGTCCACGCTCGTCGACAGGACGTGGGAGACGAGCCGTGCCGGCTATACGTATTCGGGTTCCGACAGCGCGCGCTTCGAGGAGGACTTCACCAGCTCCGGCGCCATCAACGACATCCGCCTCGGCGTGGCGTTCGCCATCACTCCGTCGCTCTGGATAGGCGCCGGTGGGCACATCTTCAGCGGTGACGACCGGCTCAAGATCCAGCGCATCTCGGAAGACACCACCTATACGCCCTTCCTTCAGCAGTCGCGTCTGAGCTACTCGGGGACGGGTGTGAGCGGCGGCGTGACGTGGCGTCCGACGCCGGGGCTCACGCTCGGTGCATCGGGGCGCGTGGGTGGGCGCATCGAGACGTTCCGGAACGACACCAGCCTCACCCACGCCACGGTTCCATCGCGGTGGGGAGTGGGCGCGTCGTTTGCCGGGGTGAGTGGCCTGCTCGTTGCGGCGCGCGCGGATTGGGTGGGCTGGTCCAGTATGGGCGACCTGGGCCGGCCCGGCCTCGGCGTCACCGACGCGTGGGACATGGGTGGCGGCGTGGAGGTGAGTGGTCCGCTCTTCTTCGGGCTCACGCTCCCGCTCCGCGCCGGCTACCGGCATCGCACGCTCCCCTTCACCGTGGGCACCGCGAAAATAGTCGAGAACAGCTTCACCTTCGGGGCAGGGATACCGATCTCGGGAGGCCGCTCCCGGATCGACCTGGGCGCGGAGCGCGCCAACAGGGGGTCGTTGAATGGGATCTCGGAGAAGGCGTGGATACTCAGCGCCGGCTTCATGGTACGGCCGTGATCCAGTGGCGGAGATAGCGACCCAGCCACCCCTCATCCTCGTCGCGGACGACGTCCCGGCGAACGTCGAGCTCCTGCACGACCAGCTCGCGCTGCTCGGCTACCGGGTGGTGAGTGCATCCGACGGCCCTTCCGCCGTGGAGGCGTGCTTCGAGCACCGTCCCGATCTCTGCATCCTCGACGTCGCGATGCCCGCGGGCGAGCTCGGTGGGAGCGACCGGACCACCGGCTTCGAGGTGTGCCGCCGGATCAAGCGCGACCCGCGCACCTCGCGCATCCCGGTCATCTTCGTCACGGCGCTCAACGACGCGACCGACCGGGTGAAGGCCATCGAGGCCGGCGGCGACGATTTCCTCACCAAGCCGCACAACCGCCAGATCCTGAGCGCGCGCGTGCGCTCGCTCCTGCGCCTCAAGTTCGCCACCGATGCGCTGGAGGAGAGCTACCGGAAGCTGCGCGAGCTCGAGAAGGTGCGCGACGACCTCATGAAGATGATCGTCCACGACCTCAAGACGCCGCTCACCTCGGTGCTCGCGTCGCTCGAGATGGCGCTCGATGGCGACTTCGGGGTGGTGGGTGAGGGGCTTCGCCGCGCTCTCGGGGACGCCGAAGCGAAGGCGGAGGATCTGCTCGCGCTCATCGAGGATCTGCTCGAAGTGGCGCGCATCGAGGAGACAGCGCTGGAGCTGGAGCTGCAGCCGCTCGCGCCCGGCGCGCTCCTCGCGGAGCTCGTGGAGGAGTGGCGGGTGCGCTTCCAGCAGGAGGAGGTGAAGGTCTCCACCGACGTCTCCGACGACTGTCCGGTGTTCAGGGCCGACAAGGGACTCATCAAGCGCGTCTTCTCGAATCTGATCCAGAACGCGATGACGCACGCCGGGTCGGGAGTGCGCATCGGTCTGAGCGCGCGTGCTCACCGGGATGCTTCCGGATCGGATGGGGTGATGTTCACCGTATCGGATGACGGCCCGGGGATCCCGGAGGAGTATCACGAGGTGATCTTCCGGAAGTTCGAGCGGGTGAAGAACCCGCACCTGCCGCGCGCGAGGAATTCGGGGCTCGGGCTCGCCTTCTGCAAGCTGGTGGTGGAGGCGCACGGCGGCCGCATCTGGGTGCAGAGCAGCGAGGGGCGCGGTAGCCAGTTCCACATGACGCTGCCCGTGGAGCCGGGGCGACCCGGCTGAGCGGGGAGCCGTGAAGGTCTACATGCGCACCTTCGGGTGCCGCGCCAATCAGTACGACAGCGAGGCCGCGCGCGCCATGCTGGAGGCGGGCGGCGCGGAGCTGGTGGACGCTCCGGACGAGGCGGACGTAGCGATCTTCAATAGTTGCGCGGTAACCTCGCGCGCAGAGGCGGAGCTGCGGGGCGGGATCCGGCGTGCGGCGCGCGCGAACCCGTCCCTGCGCACGGTGGTCATGGGGTGCGCCGCCGCGCTCGACGCCGAGCGCGGTGAGCAGCGCTCGCTGCGCGTGCTTCCCACCGTGGAGAGCGTGGTGGCTGGCGCGGATCTCGAGGGCGTGGCGCGCGCGCTCGAGATCGACCCCGCGCTCGCCCTGGCGCGCTCCGCGCGGCAGGCCGGCGCCCGGGCGCTCCTGCGCATCCAGGATGGGTGCGACGAGCACTGTACCTTCTGCGCGACCACGATCGCGCGCGGTGCGAATCGCTCGCGTCCCGCGCACGAGCTGGTGGCGGAGGCGGAGCGGCTGGCGGAGTGGCATGGCGAGATCGTCCTCACCGGCGTGCACATCGGCACGTACGGCCACGACAGCGGCTCGTCGCTATCGGCGCTCGTCGAGCGGCTGGTGCGCGCGCTTCCGGGCACCCGTTTCCGACTCTCGTCGGTGGAGGCGACGGAGGTGGACGACGCACTGCGCGAGCGCCTCGCCACGCGCGATGGCGGGCTCGCGCCGTATCTGCACGCGCCGCTGCAGTCGGGATCGGACAGGGTACTCAAGCGGATGGGGAGGCACTGGTACACGGCGGCGAGCTACGCCGAGGCGGTGGAGCGCATCGTGCGCGACGCGCCGGTGTTCGGGCTCGGCGCGGACATCATCGCGGGCTTTCCCGGTGAGAGCGAGGCTGATCACCGCGCGACCATGGCGCTGGTGGAGTCGCTCCCGTTCACGGGGCTGCACGTATTTCCGTACTCCGCGCGGCCCGGAACCGCGGCGGAGCGCCTCGGCGAGCGCGTTCGCGAGGGCGATGTTTCGCGGCGCGCCGCGGAGCTGCGCGCGCTCGCCGCGCGGAAGGTGCGCGCCTACGTGCTGCGGCGCGCCGGCGGACGGGCCGACGTCGTAGTGCTCGGGGGAAGCGCCGCCGATGGCGCGCGGAAGGGGCTTACCGAGGACTATCTGGCGGTGAGCATCTCGGGGTGTGCCGCGCCGCGCGGAGCGCGCGTCGATGCGCTGCTGGAGTCGCGCGGCGGCGCCCTGTTCGCCCGCCCTCTGGAGTTGTAGCTTTTCAGCATGAGCGACACTCCCCGCGGCACGGTTTACATCGAGACCTACGGCTGCCAGATGAACGTCAGCGACTCGGAGCTGATGTACGGCAGTCTCGCCGCGCACGGCTACGCGGCGGTGGATGCGCCCGACGGCGCCGACGTGATCCTGGTCAACACCTGCGCCATCCGCGACCGCGCGGAGCAGCGAGTGATCGGACGGCTGGGAGAGCTGAAGCGCTTCATGAAGCGCGACACGGTGCTCGGCGTGACCGGCTGCATGGCGCAGCGGATGGGGCAGGGGCTGCTCGACCGCGCGCGCCACGTGCAGCTCGTGGTGGGCCCCGACGGCTACCGCTCGCTCCCGGAGCTCATAGAGGGCGCGCGTGCGGGCCAGCGGGTGGCGAAGGTGGATTTCGATCTCGAGGAGCACTACGAGGACTTCCACGCTCGCCGCTTCGACGGGGTGCGCGCGTGGATCCCGGTGCAGCGCGGGTGTGATTACAAATGCACCTACTGCATAGTTCCGATGACGCGCGGCCCCGAGCGAAGCCGTAGATTGGCCGACGTGGTTCGGGAGACGCTGGAGGTCGCGTCGCACGGGATAACCGAGGTCACGCTCCTCGGCCAGACCGTGAACTCGTACGACGATGGCGAGCACGATTTCGCCGATCTTCTCCGCGCGGTGGGCGCGGTGCCGGGGATCCGGCGCGTGCGCTTCACCAGCCCGCACCCGAACGACTTCAGCGACCGCGTGATCGCGGCGATGGCCGAGACGCCCACGGTGTGCGAGCACGTGCATCTTCCGATGCAGTCCGGCTCGTCCAGGACGTTGAAGCGGATGCTGCGGCGCTACACGCGTGAAGGATACATGGACTGCGTTGCTCGCCTGCGTGCGGCGATCCCCGACCTCGCGCTCACGACGGACATCATCGTGGGTTTTCCGGGGGAGACGGAGGAGGAGTTCGAGGAGACGTTGAGCGCGGTGCGCGAGGCGAGCTTCGACGATGCCTTCACCTTCATCTTCTCGCCGCGCGATGGCACGCCGGCCACCCGGCTGCCCGAGAAGCTCGTGGTTCCGGAGGAAGTTGCCGGGGAGCGGCTGGAGCGGCTGATCGAGGTAGTGCGCGAGGGCGCGCGGGTGCGCAACATGGCGCTCCTGGGATCGAGGCACGAGGTCCTCTTCGAGAAGATCTCGCGCCGCGGTACTCTGCTGCAGGGACGGACGCGGCGGCATCACACGGTGCTGGTGCCGGGCGACGAGTCGCTCATCGGCTCCTATCGTACGGTGGAGCTCACCGGTACGACCGGTTCCACCTTCACGGGCGCCGTGGTACGCGCGCGCGCCGCGCTCCCGCTCGCCGGATGAAGAACCTGCTGGAGGGAACCATCGCGTCGGTGTACGACGATCTCCGCGCGCAGAATCCGCAATTCTGCGTGTGCGAGAACTGCCGTACCGATGTCATGGCGATGGCGCTCAACTCCGCGCGCCCGCGCTACGGCGGCGGCGCCGACGTGGGGCATGCGCTGATGGCGCTCGATCTTCAGAAGGACCAGACGAGGGCGACGATCGCGGTGCTCGTCTTCGAAGCGATGCGGCGCGTGGCTGCGAGTCCGAGGCACACCGAGCCCAGGAAATAGTCCGGCATCCTCGGCCTGCACGTCGCAAAACCCCGCGCCCACCGGCGACGGGGTTTTTTCTTTCAGCGCCGCGTGCGGCGTACGCACGGCGGAGGAAGGATGAGGCGGAGGGCAGTGTGCCGCTCATAGCGCGGGCCGCGATCGCCCTGATCGCGGGCCTCCTTGCCGGCTATGGCGGCGAGGTGGTGCCAGCTCTGCTCCTGGCGCTCGTGGCCGCGGGTGCGGCGTGGGTGGCGCGCGATCAGGCGCTCCCCGCGCTCCCCGCGCTCGCCGCGTTGCTCGCCGCCGGTGCTCTGCTGGCCGCGGCGGACGAGGCGAGGAGTGGTGATTGTGTGGGGCGCATGCTGCGCGCGAGATCGTGGAGCGCGCAGCTCGAGGAGTCGGCCGCGTCTGGTGCCTTCGTGCCTGTCACGCTGTCCGGCGCCGGCTGCACCGCGCGCGCCAGGATCTCGGTGGTGGCCGGGAGCGCGGCGGCAGGCGCGCGCGTCCGCGTGAGCGGAGATGTGGTGAAGTCGGATCGCGGGCTCGGCATCCGACATGCGCGCGTGAGCGCGGATGGTGGCCGCTCGCTCCTCCTCACGCTGCGCGCCAGCGCCGGCGCGAGGATCGACCGCATCTTCGGCGCCGATGCGCCCATGGTGCGCGCCCTCCTGATAGCCGATACGCACTCGCTCTCGCCCGAGCTGCGCGACCGCTACGCGTCGGCGGGGATCATCCACATGCTGTCCATCTCGGGGCTGCACGTGGGGATCATCGCCGCGGCGATGGAGCTCATCTTCGTGGCCGCGCGGCTTCCGCGCCGCGCCGCGTACATCTCCACGCTCATCATCACGGCCATCTACGTGGCGATAATCGGCGCGCCTGCTCCAGCGCTCCGATCCAGCGTGATGCTGACCGTCGTTACCTGCTCGCGGCTCATGCAGCGGCCCACGTCTCCATGGGCGGCGCTCTCGCTCGGCGCGCTCGTCCCGCTCGCGAGTCCACGCAACGTGCTAGCGATAGGATGGCAGCTCAGCGTGATCGGGATCGCGGGCCTCATCGCCAGCGGCGCGCTCGCGCGCAGGTGGATCGCGCCGCGCTGGGACGGCTGGCGCGCGCAGATCGCTACGCTCGCTCTGGCGTCGGTGGTGGCGTCGGCGGTGTCATCACCTTTGGTTACATGGAAGTTCGGACGCCTCAGCGTGATCGCGCCCGTGACCAACGTGGCCGCCACACCTGTTGTGGCGCTCCTGCAACCCACGATCTTCCTCGCGCTCGTCTTCGCCCCGCTGGAGCCCGTGGCCCGCTTCCTGGCCGGCGCGGCGCACCCCATGATCATGGCACTGGATGGCGTGGCGCGAGCCGGGGCGAGCGTCCCCTTCGGCGCGCTCACCGTCGCTCCCACGCTGCAGGGTGCCGTGCTGGCCGGGATCGCGAGCGCAGCGCTGGTGGTGGCGTGCGTGAGCTACTTCCCCGCGCGCGCCCTGCTGGTGTCGGTGGCCGCGTTCACCGCCGCGCTCTGGCTCCCGATCCTCCCGCGGCGTGGGGGAGAGCTGGAGATGCACGTCATAGACGTAGGGCAGGGCGACGCGGTGGCGCTGCGTACGCCGCGCGGCCGCTGGCTCCTGGTGGATGCCGGAAGGGCGTGGCGAGGCGGCGATGCCGGACGCGCCACGGTCATACCGTACATCAGGCGACGCGGAGGCGACGTTGCGCTCTTCGTTCTCTCGCACCCACATTCGGATCACGTGGGCGGGGCCGCCACGGTGCTCCGATCGCTGCACCCGGGGGCGTACTGGGATGGAGCCTTCGCCGGCACGAGCGAGCCATACCTGTCCTCTCTCGAGGCGGCCCGCGAGGTGCACGTTCGCTGGCAGCGCGTACACCCCGGCGACAGCCTCGATGTGGACGGTGTTCTCCTGCGCGTTCTCGCCCCGGACTCCACCTGGATGTCCACGCTGGCCGATCCCAACGAGGCGAGCGTGGTGATACTGGTGCAGTATGGCACGGTCCGCTTCCTGCTGATGGGCGACGCCGAGCACGGAGAGGAGCGCTGGCTTCTGGAACACGAGCGACCGTTGCTCCGGGCGGACATCCTGAAGGTGGGGCACCACGGTAGCGGGACCAGCAGCGGGAACGATTTTCTCGATGCCGTGCGGCCGGAGCTGGCCGTGATCTCGGTGGGCGCCGGGAACAGCTACGGCCACCCCGATCCCGCCGTGGTGCGAGCGCTCGGCCGGCATGGTGCGGTGGTGCTGCGCACCGATCGGGAGGGAAGTATCGTAGTGCGGACGGATGGCAGAGTGCTCGACGTGCAGGAAGGAGACGACAGGTGGGAGCTCTCGCGCGGCTCGCAGCGCCGCTGATCGGCAGCGGTGTGGAGCTCCCGCGTACGCTGCTGGAGCGGCACCCGCAGCTCGCGCGGATGCGCGTGCGGCGCGGCGGCATCGCCGTGCGCGTCGGGGGCTGGGTGCTGGGCCGGAGCACCGTTGCCGCCATCACCCTCTGGCGCACCGTTTTCGTGGCGCCGGGGGTGGCGCTGGACGCGGAACTGCTCTTGCACGAACTGAGGCATGTACACCAGTTCGAGGCGAGCGCGGCCTTTCCCATCCGCTATCTTTGGGAGAGCATCCGGCGTGGGTATCGCGCGAACCGATACGAAGCGGATGCCAGGACGTATGCCGCGGCGCAACTGCGCGCCTCCATGAAGGAACCACCCAGAGGAGACGTGTAACGTGGTCAACCACACCCCCACATCGGTCGTCACGATCGACCGATTCATCGTCGAGCAGGAGCGCCGCCACCCCGAAGCCACGGGCGAGCTTTCCGGCATCCTGTACGACCTCGCGCTCGCCGCGAAAATGATAGCGAACAAGGTCCGCATGGCGGGCCTCGCCGACATCCTCGGTTCCAACGAGTCGCAGAACGTGCAGGGAGAGGTGCAGCAGAAGCTCGACGTGCTGGCCAACGAGATCATGATCAAGGCGCTCGATCACGGCGGTCGGCTCTGCGGTATGGCGTCGGAGGAAGAGCCGGAGATCATCCCCATACCGGAACGGTTCAAGTGCGGGAAGTATCTCCTCCTCTTCGATCCGCTGGATGGCTCGTCCAACATCGATGTCAACGTTCCCGTGGGGACGATCTTCTCGGTGGTACGCAAGATCACGCGCGGAAGGGACGCCGAGATGGAGGACGTGCTGCAGCCCGGCCGGCGGCAGGTCGCGGCGGGATACGTGATCTACGGTTCGAGCACGATGCTCGTGTACACGACCGGGCAGGGCGTGCACGGCTTCACGCTCGACCCGTCGATCGGCGAGTTCCTCCTCTCGCACCCAGACATCCGCATTCCCGAGAGCGGCCGGTACCTGAGCGTGAACGACTCTTACGAGCAGCACTGGGACGATCAGGTCAAGCTGCTGATGCGCTGCTACCGTGGCCTGGAAGGTGAGCACTCCGCGCTCAGCGTCCGCTACGTGGGCAGCCTCGTCGCCGATTTTCATCGCAACCTGCTGGGTGGGGGCGTGTTCGCCTATCCCGCGAGCTCGCGCAGCCCGCGCGGTAAGCTCCGCCTCCTCTACGAGGCGAACCCGCTCGCCTTCGTCGTCGAGCAGGCCGGTGGAGCGGCGAGCGATGGCTCGCGCCGCATCATGGACATCGATCCTCTCGAGCTCCACCAGCGCACGCCGCTCTACATCGGCAGCCGCAACGAAGTCGAGCTCGCGAACTCGATACTGCGGGAAGCGGCGGTGGTGTGAGCGAGCGGGAGAGAGAGCAGCGGGCGGAAGGCACGAAGCAGGAAGCGCTCGTGGCGCCGTGTTCCTCGCTTCGAGATAGTTTACTGCTTTCCGCTTTCTGCTCTCTTCCCCCACTCTCGAGGCATCGGGCGCCGCGCAAAGATGACTGACCCCACCACCCCTTCCGGTATCGAGATAAAACCCGTCTACCATCCCTCGGACGTCGCGGGAGATTACGAGAAGGAGCTGGGAGAGCCTGGCTAGTTCCCGTTCACGAGGGGCGTGCAGTCGCTGATGTATCGGTCGCGGCTCTGGACCATGCGGCAGTACGCGGGATTCGGCACGGCGGCGGAGACGAACGAGCGCTTCCGCCTTCTCCTCGACGCGGGGCAGACGGGGCTTTCGGTGGCGTTCGACCTGCCGACGCAGATGGGCTTCGACTCCGACTCCGCGCGCGCGGAGGGAGAGGTGGGAAGAGTAGGGGTGGCCATCGACACCGTCGACGACATGCACATCCTGCTCGACGGCATCCCGCTCGATCGCGTTTCGACGTCCATGACGATCAACGCCACGGCCGCGACGCTTCTCGCGATGTACATCGTGGTCGCCGAGGAGCGGGGAATCGACCGGTCGCGGCTCAGCGGGACGATCCAGAACGACATCCTCAAGGAGTACATCGCGCGCGGGACGTACATCTATCCGCCGGCGCCGAGCCTCGCGCTCATCGCCGACGTCTTCCGCTTCTGTGCGGAGGAGGTGCCGCGGTGGAACCCCATCTCCATCTCCGGCTACCACATCCGCGAGGCGGGTGCCACGGCCGTCCAGGAGCTGGCGTTCACCTTCGCCAACACGGTGGAGTACGTGGAGCGCGCGCTCCGGGCCGGGCTCTCCATCGAGACCTTCGCGCCGCGGCTCTCCTTCTTCTTCGCCGCGCACAACGACCTCTTCGAGGAAGCGGCGAAGTTCCGGGCCGCGCGGCGCATGTACGCGCGCCTCATGCGAGAGCGCTTCGGCGCGTCCGACAAGGCCGCACGGCTGCGCTTCCACACCCAGACGGGCGGCGTGACGCTCACGGCGCAGCAGCCTCTCGACAACGTCGTGCGCGTCACCGTTCAGACTCTCGCCGCCGTACTGGGCGGCACGCAGTCGCTGCACACGAACGGGTACGACGAAGCGCTCGCGTTGCCCAGCGTCGAGGCCGCGACGCTGGCGCTGCGCACGCAGCAGGTGGTGGCGTACGAGTCTGGCGTGACGAACACCGTGGACCCGCTGGCGGGCAGCTACTACGTGGAGCAGCTCACCGATGCGCTGGAGCGCCGCGCCGGAGAGCTCCTGGTCCGCGTGGACGAGCTGGGCGGCGCGGAGCGCGCGATCGCTTCCGGTTTCTTCCAGGAGGAGATCGCGCGCAGCGCGTACGAGCACCAGCTCCGCGTGGAGCGCGGCGAGACGGTGGTGGTAGGGGTCAACCGCTTCAACGACGAGAGCGAGCCGGAGCCGATCCCGCTTCCCGACTACTCGCGGCTGGAGGCGGAACAGGTCGCGCGTCTCCGGGCGGCGCGCGAGGCGCGCGACGACCAGGCGGTGCAGGCGGCTCTGGACGCGCTCGGCGCGGCCGCGGAGCTGTCGAATGGCACGTTCTCTGCTTCCGTCATGCCGCTCATTGTGGACGCCGTACGCCGGCGGGCCACGCTGGGAGAGATATCCGATACGCTTGCCGCACGGTGGGGAGTCTACCGTCCGGCATCGTGACCGCACCGAAGCCCCCCGGAGCGTTCCGCGCATGCACGGCGCCGCGAACCTGGTGGCCTGCATCTGGTGTAGAAGACGTATCGGGCACGCCGGGAGCAGCCATGGAATCTGTCCGTCGATTTCGTAGTCGCAGCACGATGCGGTACCGAGGTGTTCCGAGTGATCTTTGATGAGTTCCGATCCGCCAGCGGCTCGTCCAGGCGCGCGGATCAGCGTGCAGGGAAGCAGGCCGATCGCGCACCCAACCAGGCGCGCGGACGTCGCGCCGGTTCCGACGAGACGGCGCACGACGACGGTCGCATCCCGACGGTCCGGAATGCCGACCGGAGGCCGGAACGTCCGGCGGACGACAGGAGCTCGGGCCGCGCGCGCGCCATCGAGCGGGAGCACGAGCTCGCCGACTTTCTCCCCGATGCCTATCTGGTGACCGACCCCGACGGGGTCATCCGGGGCGCCAACAAGGCCGCGCTGCAGCTCTTTGGGATGCGCGACGCCGCTCTGCGCGGCGCACCGCTCGCCGATCTCCTCATCCCCGCCGACCGCGCCCGCTTCCGAGCGCGCCTCCGGCGCCTGGTCGCGACTCCCACCGGTGCGGCATCGCGCGCCTCGTGGCAGATCCGGCTGCACACGGCGACGGCGGACGAGACGGATGCGCGAGTGGATGCGCGGATCGTCCGTGCCGACGATGGTGGAGTCTCCTTCGTGCGCTGGCTCCTGCATCCGCGCGCGCCCGAGGCCGGCGCCGTGCTGGTGAGTGACGATGCGGCGGAAGGTACGGCCGCGCGCTACTCCTCGCGCAACGCCCGCATCGTGGCCGATGCATCGGCGCTCCTCTCGCGCTCCTTCGAGCTCGAGACGACGCTCGCGGCTATGGCGCGCGTAGCCCTCCCTGCGCTCGGCGACCATTGCTGGGTAGACATCGTGGAGTACGAGGGCAACATCGTGCGGCTCCACGTGGCGCGGCGCGATGTCGAAGTGGAACGCCGCGAGGCGCTCGGCGTCGCGCCGGCCACGCAGGACATCACGAACTCCGTCATCTCCGTGCTCGAGAGCGGGAAAGCGCTGATGGATCGCGCGCTCACCGACGAGAGGCTGCGGCGCCTGGCGGTGAACGAGGATCAGTTCCGGGCACTCGTGGCGCTCGGCGCGCGCTCGGTGCTGATAGCGCCCATGATCGCGCGCAACAAGGTGCTCGGCTCCCTGACCTTCATCGCCACGCACCCGCACCACCCGCACCGCGCCGAGGATCTGGCGCTCGCGCAGGACCTGGCGCAGCGCGCGGCGCTCGCGGCCGACAACGCGCACCTCTACGCCATGGCGCAGGATGCCAATCGCGCCAAAGACGAGTTCATGGCGTCCATGTCGCACGAGCTGCGCACTCCGCTCACCGCCATCATCGGCTACACCGAGCTGCTCGGCGACGAGATCGTGGGTCCTCTGAATGCCACGCAGCGCGAGCAACTCTCGCGCATCCGCGCGAGCGGGAATCTCCTCCTGGCATTGGTGGACCAGATCCTGGACCTGGCGCGCGTGGACGCGGGCGCGCACGCGCCGCGCTTCGCCGAGGTGAGTGCGGCGGATGTGGTGGATCAGGCGTTGATGCTGGTCGGCAACCAGCTGCGCCAGAAGAACCTCGCGCTGACGGTGAAGGCGCCGCCGCCCGACGTGGTGCTCGTGACCGATCCGCTCTGGCTGCGGCAGATCCTCGTCAACCTCCTCAGCAACGCCGTGAAGTTCACCGAGAAGGGCGAGGTGGGGATCTCGGCCGCGCGCGATGGCGACACGGTGATCTTCGAGGTGTGGGACACCGGCATCGGGATCCCGGAGAAGTATCAGGACAGGATCTACGATCCCTTCTGGCAGGCGGAGCAGCGCATGACGCGCAGGTACGGCGGCGCGGGCGTGGGACTCGCGGTAGCGTACCGTCTCTCGACGCTGCTGAGCGGGGAGATAGCCGTGTCGAGCGCCGTTGGCGTGGGGAGCCGGTTCATCGTGAAGCTTCCGGTGCGGCCCCCCCGGTGAGAGCTCGCGGCACACTCGTCCGCCTTGTTGGGCGCGCTGCCGCGGCGTAGATTCATAGGTCGGTAGCAATCCGTCCTAAGTTACTCACCAATGCCAACTTACGAGTTCGTCTGTACCAACGGCCATCACTTCGACAAGTTCTATCGCAAGATCAGCGATGCTGCCAGCGAGCTGCGCTGTCCGGAATGCGGCGCCGTGGCCACGCGTCAGATATCCGGCGGTGCCGGCCTGTTGTTCAAAGGCTCGGGATTCTACATCACCGACTACGGGAAGGATGGTAAGAAGGGGCTGACGTCCGCCCCCAAGTCGTCGAGTGGAGAGGGCGGCGCTTCCAAGGGATCGAGCGGAAGCACGTCCAACGGCAGCGGATCATCCGGCGCATCATCCAGCGAATCCAAGTCCGTCAAGGCGGACGGCGGCAAGAAGAGCGAATGACGCCCCGCGAACTCATTCGCGCCGCGCTCATCGACGCGGCGCGGGAGCTCGGTGCGCCCGAGAACGTGGAGCCGCTGCTGGAACGGCCGCGCGACCCTTCGCACGGGGAGTGGGCCACCAACCTCGCGATGATGCTCGCGCGCCCGCTGCGCAAGCGGCCCGCCGACATCGCGCGCGCTCTGGTGGCCGGTCTCGATCTGGGAAAGGCAGGCGTGGAACGGGTGGAGATCGCCGGTCCGGGCTTCATCAACTTTCACCTCTCGGCCACCGCGGTAGCCGGGGGGCTGGGCTCCATCATCGCCGCCGGCGCACGCTACGGAGCCGGCTCCACGGGCGGCGGAGAGAAGGTCAACGTGGAGTTCGTGTCCGCGAACCCCACGGGCCCGCTGCACGTCGGGCACGGGCGGCAGGCGGCGTTGGGCGATGCGATCTCGGAGCTCCTCGGCTGGACGGGGTGGGATGTCTCGCGTGAGTTCTATTACAACGATGCCGGCGTGCAGATCGCCAATCTCGGGAAGAGCGTGCAGGCGCGCGTGCGCGAGCGTGCGGGCCGGGAGGCCGAGATCCCCGATGGTGGCTACCATGGCGCCTACATCGCGGAGATCGCGGAGCGCTACACGGTGGAGCACCCGTCCGACGCGGACGGCGACGACCTCGATGCGATCACGCGCTTCGCCGTCCGCGAGCTTCGCAAGGAGCAGGATCTGGATCTGCAGGCGTTCGGCGTTCGCTTCGACACGTACTTCCTGGAGTCGTCGCTCTACACCGACGGGAAGGTGGAGGCGACTGCCGAGGCGCTCGAGAGGGCCGGCCACACCTACGAGAAGGACGGCGCCCTCTGGCTGCGCACCACCAGCTTAGGCGACGACAAGGATCGCGTGATGCGCAAGCGCGACGGGACCTACACGTACTTCGTTCCCGATGTCGCCTACCACGTGACCAAGTGGCAGCGCGGCTTCCATCGCGCGATCAACGTGCAGGGGTCCGACCACCACAGCACGGTCACGCGGGTACGCGCCGGACTCCAGGCGCTCGACATGGGGATTCCGAAGGGCTATCCGGAGTACGTGCTGCATCAGATGGTCACCGTGATGCGGAGCGGCGAGGAGGTGAAGATCTCCAAGCGCGCCGGGAGCTACGTGACGGTTCGCGACCTCGTAGACGAAGTGGGGCGCGACGCCGTCCGCTACTTCTTCCTGATGCGCAAGGGTGACTCGCAGCTCATCTTCGACATCGACCTGGCGCGCTCGCAGTCGGAGGAGAACCCGGTCTACTACATCCAGATGGCGCACGCCCGGATGTCGGGGATCTTCCGCGTGGGCGGAATCGACCCGGAGAGCATCACCGCCGATGGAGTGGATCTCTCCGCGCTCTCCGAGCCGGCCGAGCAGGCATTGATCAAGGAGCTCCTCGACTTTCCCGATCTGGTTTCCGGCGCCGCGGAGGCGCTCGAGCCGCATCGCATCGCCAACTACCTTCTCGAGACGGCGCGGCTCGCCCACCTCTGGTATCACAAGCACCATGTGCTCAACGAGCCGCCGCGGATCATGAACGCCCGCTTGGTCCTCGCCCGCGCCACCCGCATCGTTCTCGCCAACGCCCTTGCCATACTCGGCATCTCGGCGCCGGAAAGAATGTGATCTCGAGAGAAAGCAGACCTCTCCTCTCTCTAACCAGCACCCGCAATGTCATCCGTACTCGTGGTAGGCTCGGTAGCGCTCGACTCCGTGGAGACTCCGTTCGGCAAGGCCGAAGAAGTGCTCGGAGGATCGGCCACCTTCTTTTCGGCGTCGGCCAGCCTGCTCGCGCCCGTGCAACTCGTGGGGATCGTGGGGGATGACTATCCCGTGGATCGGCTGGATGCGCTGGCGCAGCGCGGGGTGGATCTCGCGGGTCTGGAGCGTGCCGATGGTGAGAGCTTTCACTGGCGTGGGAGATATCGTCACGATCTGAACAGCGCGGAGACGATCGAGACGCGCCTCGGCGTGTTCTCCCACTTCAAGCCCAAGATCCCGGCACAGTTTCGCGACTCCCCTTTCGTTTTCCTCGGCAACATCGATCCGCGCCTCCAGCTCGAGGTGCTGCAGCAGGTATCGAAGCCGCGGTTGGTGGCGTGCGACACGATGAACTTCTGGATCGAGAGCAGGCGGAGCGACATACTGGCGCTCCTCCCCCGCGTGGACATCCTCACGCTCAACGACGCGGAAGCGCGGCAGCTCACCGAGCAGGTGAACCTGGTGAAGGCCGCGCACTGGATCATGGAGCACGGGCCGAAGCACGTCATCATCAAGAAGGGCGAGCACGGTGCCTTCATGTTCACGCGCTCGAGCGTGTTCTACGCGCCCGCGTATCCGCTCGAGGAAGTATTCGACCCCACCGGCGCCGGCGACGCCTTCGCTGGCGGCTTCATCGGGTATCTGGCGCGCACGGGCGATCTCAGCGAGCCAAACCTCAAGCGCGCGGTGGTGTATGGGTCGGCCATGGGCTCCTTCGCCGTGGAACGTTTCTCGATCACCCGCTTCCTCGAGATCGGCGCGGAGGACATCGTGAAACGCGTGCGGGAGTTCCACCGGCTGGTGGCTTTCGAAGAGGATCTGCTGCGGTGACCGGACCACTCGACTATCGCGGCGCGGGAGTGGACATCGATTCCGCCAACGACGCGCGCGACCGGATAAAGGCGCTGGTGGAGTCCACCTTCACCGAGGGTGCGCGCGGGCGCTTCGGTGGCTTTGGCGGGATGTTCCGCATGCCGTCAGGCGCCGAGAAGCCGGTGCTGGTGGCGAGCGCCGACGGCGTGGGCACCAAGGTGAAGGTGGCCATCGAAGCGCAGCGCAACGACACGGTGGGGCACGACCTCGTGAATCACTGCACGAACGACATCCTCGTGCAGGGTGCGCTTCCGCTCTTCTTCCTCGACTACGTGGCGTTCGGCGAGCTGGTGCCGGAGGTGGTCGAGGCCGTGGTACGCGGAGTCGCCGCGGGCTGTCGGGAGAACGGCTGCGCTCTCCTCGGCGGCGAGACCGCGGAGATGCCCGGCCTCTATACGCCGCCCGACTACGACCTCGCCGGCTTCATCGTCGGTTCGGTGGAAGAAGACCGAATCCTCGGCTCGGAGCGAGTGCGCCCGGGCGACGTGCTGGTGGCGCTGGCGAGCTCGGGACTCCATACCAACGGTTATTCGCTCGCCCGGCGGATCGTGAAGGAGCGGCTGCGCCTGACGCCGGCCGATGCATTTCCCGATGAGGACGGGAGTGTGGCCGATGTATTGCTCAGAGTGCACCGGTCGTATCTCGCGGCGCTCCGGCCGGTGCTGCAGCGCGTGCACGCCATGGCGCACATCACCGGTGGCGGTCTCCCGGGCAACCTGAACCGGGCGCTTCCCGCCGATCTCGATGCGATCGTGGAGCTTTCCAGTTGGGATGTTCCGAACGCGTTCCGGGTGCTCGAGCGTGCGGGGAACGTCGTGCGCGAGGAGATGTTCCGCGCCTTCAACATGGGCGTCGGGATGGTCGTGATCTGCGCCGCCGCCGACGCAGAGGCGGTCATCGAGAGCGCGGGCGCGTCGAACGTGCCGGCCTGGCTGCTGGGCGAGGTTCGAGCGGGCAGTGGAGTAGTGGTCCTGAAGTGATCGTCGCCGGGCGGCTCGCTGCGGATGCCCGGACGCCGGCCGGCGCGATCCGTCCAATGGAGCTGCAGTATGAAGTCGATCGGGTCATTGATTCTCGTCGCGCTGATCGCGGCGGCGCCGGCGGCTGGATCGCAGAGTGTGGATGCTCGCTGCTCCGACCCGGCGTTCGTGGGCGCAGCGCGCGAGGGCGGCGATGCCTGCCAGAAGGTGGTGGACATCTACCGGTACATGGGCGGACAGCTCGGCGCGCTCGTGGCGGGCGGGAACGCGGTGCTGGGGCAGGGTGGCACGCTGGGCGGCTTCCCGCACTTCACGATCGCGTTGCGGGCGAACGCCATGCGTGCGAGCATCCCCGATGTGAACGGCACCGGCATCTCGATCGGAGAGCCGCGGCGCTCGACGTACGACATGAACGAGAAGTGGGTGGCGATCCCGCAGGTGGATGCGGCGCTCGGCATCTTTCGGGGATTCCCGGTGGGCATCACGCGCGTCGGCGCCGTGGATGCGATCGCGAGCGTGGCGTACGTGCCCGACGTGAGGAGCGGTTCGGTGAGCATCGCGTCCACCGACGGATCGCTCAAGCTGGGTTACGGAGCGCGGCTCGGGATCATCGGCGAGAGCGCTCTCGTTCCGGGAATCGCCATCACGTACCTGGAGCGCGAGCTGCCCGCCACCACCATCACCGCCAGGGAGGGTGACAACACGCTCACCATCAGCGATCTCCACGTGAAGGCGCGATCGTGGCGTGTGGTGGCCAGCAAGAGCTTCTTCATGCTCGGCGTGGCGGCCGGGGTAGGGCAGGACGAGTATCGGGCGGGCACATCGCTCACGTACGATGTGGAGGGCGTGCGGCCGGAACGGCCCTTCGCTCTCGCGATATCGCCGAAGCGGACCAACATGTTCGTGGACCTCTCGGTGACGCCCTTCCCGTTCGTGCGAGTGGTGGGTGAGCTGGGGCGCGTCTCGGGTGGCGAGGCGCAGACGTACAATCGCTTCGACCCCGCGGCCGACGATGGGCGGCTCTACGGGTCGGTGGGGTTGCGCATTGGTTTCTGACGGCTTCCCCCCCGCGGCGCATGTGGGCGAGCGGGCCGGCGACGCGGTGTTCATGCGGCGCGCGCTGGAGCTCGCGCGCCGCGGGCTCGGCCAGACTGCGCCCAACCCGATGGTCGGCGCCGTGATAGTCCGCGATGGAGAAGTGGTGGGCGAGGGCTACCACGCTCGCCACGGTGAGGCTCACGCCGAAGCGGCCGCGCTGCGCGCTGCGGGCGATCGAGCGCGCGGAGCCACGGTGTACGTATCGCTCGAGCCGTGCGCGCACACCGGGAAGACCCCGCCGTGCGCGGACGCGCTGGTGGCTGCCGGCGTTGCGCGCGTGGTGATGGCCGTGAGCGATCCGAATCCGGTGGCCGGAGGGGGAGCGGAGCGTCTGCGCGAGGCGGGGGTGGAGGTGGTGCGGGGTGTGGAAGAGGAGGCCGCTCGCGAGCTGAACGCCGCCTTCTTTCACGCGATGGAGTCCGAGCCCGCGCACCGGCGTCCGTGGATCACGCTGAAGCTCGCGCTCTCGCTGGACAGTGCGATCGCGGACGCGGATGGCGGCTCCCGCTGGATCACCGGCCCCGGGGCGCGCGCCGCGGTGCACGAGTTGCGTGCCGGGAGCGACGCGGTAGCGGTGGGGATCGGCACCGTGTTGGCGGATGACCCGCTCCTCACCGTGCGCGATGCGCCGGCGCCGCGGGTGCCGCCGCTGCGCGTGGTCTTCGACCGCCATGCCCGCACCCCGTTGGACTCCCGGCTGGTGGCGGGGGCCCGCGAGCTCCGCACCTTGCTGGTGGTGGAGGATCCCGACCCCACCGCGGCCCGCGCCCTGGAGGAAGCTGGCGTGGAGCTCCTCCGCGCCGCCTCCCTCGAGAGCGCGCTCGAGGAACTGGCGCGTCGCGACGTGCGTTCACTCCTCGTGGAAGGGGGCGCGCGGCTGGCCGGCGCTCTGCTGGAGCGCGCGCTGGTGGACCGGCTGATTATCTTTCGAGGTGCGGTGCTGCTGGGGCGTGGCGCGCGGGGCGCCTTCGCCCACGTGCCGTCCATGACGATCGCCGGGGCGCCGCGCTATCGCGTGCTCGAACGACGCGCCCTGGGTGACGATACGATGATCACATACGCGGTCCGATCGGAATGTTCACCGGCCTGATCGAGGACGTCGGCGTCATCGAGGAAGCGCGCGACAGCGCGGCCGGACGCGAGCTGCGAGTGAGGAGTGCCTTCACCGGGCTCGCGGACGGCGAGAGCATCGCCGTCAACGGCGCCTGCCTCACGGTCCTCTCGCGCGGTGATGGATGGTTCACGGTGGCTGCCGTGCTCACCACGCTGGGCCGCACCGACATCGGATCGTGGGGGCCGAGCACGCGGGTGAACCTCGAGCGCGCCATGCGAGCCGACGCGCGTCTGGGCGGCCACATGGTGCAGGGACACGTGGACGGCGTGGGAACCGTGGAGTCCACCGCTACGGCGGGCGACGCGCGGCTCGTGGACGTCCGCATTCCCGGCGAGCTGGTGGAGCTCATGGTGCCGCGCGGCTCGATCGCCGTGGATGGCGTGAGCCTCACGGTTAACGAGCTCCCCCGAGCGGGCGTGGTGCAGCTCTCTCTGATCGAGTACACGCTCGCGCACACCACGCTCGGCGATCTTCGCGCGGGCTCACGCGTGCACGTCGAGGCCGATGTGATCGGCAAGTACGTACGTCACCTCCTCGCGCCTTACATGGCACAGGTCTAGGAAAGCGAATGCCTTTTGGAACCGTCGAACAGGCGATAGCCGATATCGCGGCCGGCCGCATGATCATCGTGGCCGATGACGAAGATCGTGAGAACGAGGGAGACCTCATCTGCGCCGCGTCGCTGGTGACGCCGGACGTGGTCAACTTCATGACCAAGCGCGCGAGCGGCCTGCTCTGCCTCGCCCTCACCGGTGAGCGCTGCGACCAGCTCGGTCTCGCGCAGCTCAGCGAGAACAACATCGATGCCTACCGGACGGCGTACACGCAGAGCATAGACGCGGCGCCGCGCTTCGGCATCACCACGGGGATCAGTGCGCACGATCGGGCCAAGACGATCCGCGTGGCCGTGGATCCCGCCACCGTGCCGGCCGACCTCCGGCACGGCGGTCACGTGCAGCCGCTGCGCGCCCGCGGGGGCGGAGTGCTCGAGCGGGTGGGCCACACCGAGGCAGCCATCGATGTCGCCCGACTCGCGGGCCTGTATCCGGCCGGCGTGATCTGCGAGATCCTCCGCGATTCCGATGGCCAGCCGGCCCGCAGGCCCGAGCTCGAGGAGTTCGCGCTGCTGCACGGGCTCACCTTCATCACCGTAGCACAGCTCGTGGCGCACCGGCTCCAGAACGAGCGGCTCGTGCACCGCGTGGCCGAAGCGCGGCTCCCGAGCGAGTGGGGCGAGTGGCGCGTCATCGGCTATCGCAACGATGTCGACTCGCACGAGCACGTCGCGCTCGTGCTGGGCGACGTGCGCGATGGCGAGGACGTCCTCGTCCGCATGCACTCCAAGTGCCTCACCGGCGATGTCTTCGGCTCGCTGCGCTGCGATTGCGGCTGGCAGCTCCACACGGCGATGAAGATGATCGCCGACGAGGGGAGGGGAGTGGTGGTCTACCTCGACCAGGAAGGGCGGGGGATCGGCCTGCTGAACAAGCTCAAGGCGTACGAGCTCCAGGACGCGGGCGCCGACACCGTGGAAGCGAACGAGCGGCTCGGCTTCAAGCCCGATCTCCGCAACTACGGGATCGGCGCGCAGATCCTGCTCGACCTGGGGCTCAGGTCCATCCGCCCGATGACCAACAACCCGCGCAAGCTCGTGGGGCTCGAGGGATACGGACTGCGGATCGCCGAGCGGGTGCCCATCGAGGCGCCCGAGACGAGCGAGAACCGCGGCTACCTCGAGACCAAGCACACGAAGCTGGGTCACCTCTTCGCGCACTGATGGCCGAGTTCTCGGGGACGCCTTCGGGCGCCGGACGGCGGATCGCCGTGGTCGTGAGCCGCTTCAACGAGTCCATCACGCAGAAGCTCGTGGACGGAGCCGTGGACGCACTCACGCGTCACGGCACGCGCTTCGACGACGTAGACGTGGTCTGGGTGCCTGGCGCGTGGGAGCTGCCGGTCGCCGCGCGCCTCCTCCTTTCGACCGGGCGCTACGACGCCATCGTGGCGCTCGGCGCCGTCATCCGCGGCGAGACGCCGCACTTCGACTATGTGGCCGGCGAGGCATCACGCGGCCTGGCGCAGGCGAGCACCGAGTTCGATACGCCGGTGGGCTTCGGTCTCCTCACCTGCGACACCATGGAGCAGGCCGAGGCGCGCACGGGCGGAGCGTACGGTAACAAGGGGTGGGATGCCGCGCTCGCGGCGCTGGAAATGGCGGATCTCTTCGATCGGCTGGGAGTCTCCTGTGAGGATTGAGACTCGCGCCCGCGCCCGCGCGCTGCAGGCGCTCTACGCCTGGGAGATGCGCAGCGCTGGGAGAGCGCCGCGCTCGCCCGTGAGCGCTCCTCGCGCGGACACGCCTCGCGCGGGTACGCAGCGCGTGGCGCTCGGCGTCGACGCCGATCCGCGCGACCTCCCCCGCGTGGCCGAGCAGGTGTGGGACGACATGCAGGTCCCCTCGGAGCAGAGGCGCTTCGCGAGCGCACTGGTGGGCAGCGTGGCGAAGGAGAGCGATGACATAGACGCCGCGCTCGCGGACGTCACCACCAACTGGCGTCTCGAGCGGCTGGGCTCCATCGAGCGCTCCGTGCTGCGGCTCGGCGCCGCCGAGCTGCGCCGCGGCGAGACGCCGCCCAAGGTGGCCATCCAGGAGAGCGTGCGGCTCGCCGACCTGTACGGCAGCGCGCAGAGCGGCCGTTTCGTGAACGGCGTGCTCGACGCCCTGGCCAGGAGGATGGGCAGGCTCTAGTGCGCATCCTGTTGGTGAACTGGCAGGACCGCGAGAACCCACAGGCCGGCGGGGCGGAAATCCACCTGCACGAGATCTTCGGCCGGCTCGCCGCACGCGGTCACGAGCTCACGCTTCTCTGCGGCGGCTGGCCGGGGTGCGAGCCGCGCGCGTGCCTCGACGGGATCACCGTGCACCGCGTGGGGACGCGCTACACGTTCCCCTT
>Ga0182741_1001752_pt1 | contig 27082 bp, 19 predicted proteins | sample eDN5th37CBELigOP_FD_128874 | JGI IMG/M metagenome (GOLD analysis project Ga0182741, IMG submission 128874) | Enriched Organic Plus compost microbial communities from Emeryville, California, USA - eDNA 5th pass 37_C BE-Lig OP (version 2) (version 2) ... | reverse complement strand
GGACTTGGTGCAGGTGGCTTCTGACCTGGAGGTGGTGCAGAAGTCGGGTAGTTGGTTCAGTTACGGCGAGGTGCGGTTGGGTCAGGGGAAGGAGAAGGCTGTGGAGCTCCTGAACACCAGACCCGACCTCGTAGACGCGATCAAGCAGGGCGTCTACGAGACGCTGCAGAAGGCAGGGGCGGTGAAGCTGCCCACCAGCTCCGGCGACGAGGAGGACGACGGCCTGTCCCTCGAAGCCTGAGCCAGAACGCGGCGTGCGACAGCGGGGTGGCGTGGCCTAGCGGGCGTGAAGGACGCCCGCGGCTCGCCGCCCCGCTGGGTCGTCGTACCACTGTGACCACTCCAACCTCAGGCGGCGCGGGGACCCGAGTTACTATGCCGCGAGGACGGCGAGCGGGCGTGCTGAGGCGGCGCCCGAGCGCCGCGTGAAGCGGGAGCGGACCGCGCCCTATCGCGGGCGTGCGTTCTCCGCCCGCCCGGAGGTGCACGCACAGGGATGGGCGTCCAAGAACCGCTAACCGGCCCGCGCGTCGAGCCGGCGGCAGCTGCGATAGTCAACGACTTCTCGATCGCCGTGGCCACGGCGAACGGCACGGGCAGTCAGACCGCGAATCTCGCCCTGCTGCGCTCCTTCTTCAAGATGGGCATCCCGGTGCACGGGAAGAACATCTTCCCCTCGAACATCCAGGGGCAGCCCACCTGGTACCACATCAGGGTCAGCCGGCACGGGTACATCGCCCGCCGACCTTCGGAGCTGCTCGTGGCCTTCAACCCGGCCACCATCCACGAGGACGTCGCCGCCCTGCCATCGGGCGGCGTTTGCGTCTACAACGCCGACATCCGCTTCCACCCAGAGCGCGCCGACCTCACCTACTACCCCGTTCCCGTGAAGGAGCTGCTCGAGGGCACGGAGGTGTCCGGCAAGGTCAAGGACTACGTCGCCAACATGACCTACGTGGGCGTGGTCGCTCGCCTGCTCGAGGTCCCGCTCGAGGTCGTGAGGGAGTCCCTCATGCACCAGTTCGGCGGGCGGGCGAAGCTCGTCGCCACCAACTTCGGAGTGGTCGAGCGCGCCTACCAGTGGGCGCGCGAGAGCCTGCACAAGGTCGACCCTTACCGCGTCGAGGCGATGAACGCCACCGACGGGCTCATCATGATGACCGGCAACGAGGCCGGCGCCTTGGGAGCCGTCTTCGGGGGCGTGAGCGTGGCCGCCTGGTACCCGATCACCCCCTCGACGAGCTTCATAGACGCCCTAAGGGAGTTCCTGCCGCAGCTCAGGAAGGACCCCGAGGGCCGCCCGACCTACACGGTCATCCAGGCCGAGGACGAGCTGGCCGCCATGGGCATGGTCGTCGGCGCCGGCTGGGCGGGGGCGCGGTCGCTCACCGCCACCAGCGGACCGGGCCTGTCCCTCATGGCCGAGTTCCTGGGCCTGGCGTACTTCGCCGAGGTGCCGGCCGTCGTGTGGGACATCCAGCGCGTCGGCCCCAGCACGGGCCTGCCCACGCGCACCAGCCAGGGCGACGTGGCCTTCGCCTACGGCGTGGGTCACGGCGACACCAAGCACGTCGTGCTGTTCCCCTCGTCCATCGAGGAGTGCTTCGAGTTCGGCTACAAGGCGCACGACCTCGCTGACCAGCTCCAGACGCCGGTCCTGGTCCTCTCCGACCTCGACCTCGGGATGAACAACTGGATGGGCGAGCCCTTCTCCTACCCTGAGGAGCCGCTCAGGCGCGGCAAGGTCCTCTCGGCCGAGGAGGTCGAGAGGCTGGAGAGGTTCCGACGCTACGCGGACGTCGACGGCGACGGCATCCCCTACCGCACGCTGCCTGGCAACCCGAACCCGCGCGCCGCCTGGTTCGGGCGCGGCACCGGCCACGACGAGGACGCCCGCTACAGCGAGCGCGGCGACGACTGGTGGCGCAACATGGAGCGCCTCCGCCGCAAGCACGACACGGCCAGGCAGTACGTGCCCACGGCCGTCATCGAGGAGACGCCCGGCGCGCGCCTCGGTGTCGTGTGCTACGGCACCACGCGCTACGCCATCGAGGAGGCCCGCGACGCGCTGGCGATGCAGGGCGTCGCGCTCGACGTCATGCGCGTGCGCGCGCTGCCGTTCGGGTCCGAGGTGGAGGACTTCATCGCCCGCCACCACGACCTGCTGGTCATCGAGATGAACCGCGACAACCAGCTCAGGGACATCCTCCGCGCCGAGCTCCCGCAGTACGCGCACAAGCTGAACGGCGTCGGCTACGTGGACGGCATGCCGCTGACCGCCGAGTGGGTGGAGCGGCAGGTCCTCGCTCACCTCGAAGGAAGGGCCTCCTGATGGATAGGGTGCAGAAGGTCAACCTCGCCGGCCTCGCGAAGGCCGACTACGCCGCCGCCCCCTCCACGCTCTGCAAGGGCTGCGGCCACAACTCCATCGCCAACCAGATCATCCAGGTCTGCTACGAGCTGAGCCTGCGGCCCCAGGAGGTGATCAAGCTCTCCGGGATCGGCTGCTCCAGCAAGTCGCCGGCCTACTTCCTCGGCCAGTCGCACGGCTTCAACAGCCTGCACGGGCGCATGCCCTCGCTGGGTACCGGAGCGCTGCAGGCCAACCACACGCTGCGGGCCATCGGCGTCAGCGGCGACGGCGACACGGGCTCCATCGGACTCGGCCAGTTCAAGCACCTCGTCAGGCGCAACGTGCGCATGGCGTACATCGTCGAGAACAACGGCGTCTACGGCCTCACGAAGGGGCAGTTCTCCGCCACCGCCGAGTACGGCCAGGACCTCAAGTACGCCGGCCACAACGACTTCCCGCCCATCGACATCGCCGTCGAGGCCATCGTGGCGGGCGCGGGGTTCGTGGCCCGCTCCTTCGCCGGCGACGCCAAGCAGGTGCGCGAGCTCCTCAAGGCGGCGCTCAGCTACCGCGGCCTGGCTGTCCTCGACATCATCAGCCCATGCGTGGCGTTCAACGACGAGGACGACTCGCGCAAGAGCTACGCCTGGGGCCGCGCCAACGAGAGGGCGCTACAGGAGCTCGGCTACATCGCGCCGCAGGACGAGATCGTCATCGAGGACTACGACCCCGGCACCACGCGGGTCGTGGAGCTGCACGACGGCTCGCGCCTCACGCTGCGCAAGCTCGAGTCCGACTACGAGCCGAACGACCGCCTAAAGGCCCTGGAGCGCCTGCAGCGCGGCGAGCAGCAGGGGGAGCTCGTCACGGGGCTGCTCTACTACGATGACTCGCGGCCGTCGCTGGCCGAGGTCAGCGGCTTGGGCTCGACGCCGCTCTCCGAGCTGCCCGACCATCTGCTGCGCCCCAGCCGTGAGGCGCTCGAGGGCCTGCTCGCGGCCTACGCGTAAGCCTTGGGAGCGAACGAGCCCGGCGGAGAGCAGCCGCTGCGCGTAGCGCTCGTCACGGAGACCTTCCTCCCGAAGGTCGACGGCGTGGTGACGCGCCTGGTGGCGACGCTGAAGGCGCTCGGCGAGCTCGGCCACGAGGTGCTCGTGCTGGCGCCGCCGGGGGCGCCGGAGTCGTTCGAGGGCGCCCGGGTGGTGTCGGCGGGCGGGCTGCCGTTCCCCTGGTACCCCGAGCACACCTTCGCCGTGCCGTCGATGCGCCTGGCGCGGGAGATAGACGACTTCGCCCCGGACGTCCTGCACGTGGTGAACCCGGTGCTCTTCGGCACGTGGGGCGCGGTCCACGCCCGGCGACGGGGCCTGCCGCTGCTGGCCTCCTTCCACACCGACCCCAAGGTCGTGAGGAGCCTGTCGCTGGGCTGGTTCGAGCGGCCGCTCGAGGTGCTCGACCGCGAGGTCCACAACCTCGCCCACGTGAACCTCTGCACCAGCCCGCAGATGGTCGAGCTCGCCGGCCGCCTGGGCATAAGGCGCGTGCGCCTGTGGCCCAAGGCCGTCGACGCCGAGAGGTTCCACCCCACCCGGCGCAGCGACGCGATGCGTGAGCGCCTGACCGGCGGGAACGCTGACGCCCCCCTGGTGGTGTACGCGGGGAGGGTCTCGTTCGAGAAGCGGGTGGACGTCCTGGCCGAGGCCGTGCAGGCGCTGCGCGGCGAGGCGCGCTTCGCCGTCGTCGGCGAGGGTCCTGCCAAGGCCTGGCTCGAGGAGAAGCTGGCCGGGACCGACACGGTCTTCACCGGCTTCCTGGCGGGCGACGAGCTGGGCGCCGCCTACGCCTCGGCCGACGTGTTCGCGTTCCCCTCCGACTCCGAGACGCTGGGGTTCGCCGCGCTCGAGGCCATGGCGGCAGGGGTCCCCGTCGTGGCGGCCCGCGCCGGCGGCATCCCTCACATCATCGACCACGGCAGGACAGGCCTCCTCGTCGAGCCGGGCAGCGGCCCGGCGCTGGCGGAGGGGCTCAGGCTGGTGCTGCGCGACGCCGCGTTGCGGGCCCGGCTGGCGGAGGAGGGGCGGCTGGAGGCCGAGCGCTGGTCGTGGACCGCGGCCACCCGCACGCTCGTCGGCTACTACCGGGAGGCCATGAGACTGAGGGGCATCGAGGTGGCGCGCACGGCCTGAACGCCGGGCCGCGCGGGCGGGCTGGACGAGCCGGTCGTAGGGTCGCTCCGGCCGAGCAGCGGTCCGCGGCGTCGCGCCGGCTGAGCGGCCACTCCGCAACGTCGCCCCGGCCCCGGATCCCCTTGGGCGTGGGACGTCCGCGAGCTTATGCGATGCTCATGCAGTTATCATCTGGAGTCGAGCGCGCGGTCGCCTGAGGGGGGCGCCGGTCGCGCGTGCCCGGGGGCGGGCCGGAACGGGACCGATGGAGGAGCGAAGCCACAGCCCTGGCAGAGCCACGGAGGCCTTCTTCCGGACTCATCCGCAGGCCGTGGTCGTCTACGACCCCGGCACCCTCGACCTGCTGGCGGTGAACCCGCGCGCGGCCGAGGTGTTCGGGCTGCCGGCAGGTCCCGCTCCGGGACGGACACTCCTCGACCTCCACGTCGGCGAGCTGCCTGACGCCGTCGCTCGCGACTACTCCACGGCCCAGACGCCGTTCCTGGCGGTGCTCGAAGGCACCCCGACGGTGCGCCTGCGCGGGGTGGCAGGCGAGTTCGACGCCGCCGTCAGCGTCTTCGAGCTCGTCTACGGCGGCAAGGTGGCACGCATGGCCATCTGCTCGGAGCTGGGCCGCCGCAGCCCCGCCGACTCCTTCGAGGATGAGCGCCGCGCGCTGCAGCAGCGCGTCGAGTACCTGGCGAACCACGACCCCGTCACCGACCTGCCGAACCGCCAGCGTTTCGAGGCGATGCTCCTCGACGCGCTCGCCGCGGCCCGCGCCGCCAAGATGAAGGTGGCCGTGCTCTACCTGGAGCTGCACGGCTTCAGGCTCATACACGACGCCGTCAGCCAGGACGCCGCCGACGACATGCTCAGGCTCGCCGCGCGGCGCCTGAAGGCCGTGGCCCAGGGGGCGACGGTCGCGCGGTTCGGCACCGACGAGTTCGCCATCGTCACCCGGCCCCTGCAGGACACGGTGGACGCCACCGACATCGCACAGCGCGTCGTCAGCGGCCTGGTGGAGCCGGTGGTGCTCGAGGGCCGCAGCGTGACGTTCAGGCCGCGCGTCGGCGTGGCCGTGTTCCCCGACCACGCCGAGACGCCGGGCGCCCTCATGAAGGCGGCCTCGCAGGCCAAGTACCGGGCCAAGGCCGCGCGCGGCCCGTCCTTCGCCGTCTTCCGGCCGGCCATGCAGGTGCGCGTGCAGGAGAGGTTGGAGCTCGAGGACGAGCTGCGCCAGGCGCTGGGCAAGAACCAGCTGACGCTCTACTTCCAGCCGCGCGTCGACCTGCGGGCGGGGAGGCTGGCCGGGGCCGAGGCGCTGGTGCGCTGGCGCCACCCCGACAGGGGCCTGCTCAGCCCTGACACGTTCGTGCCGCTGGCCGAGGAGACCGGCCAGATCGTTGCGCTGGGGCGCGAGGTGCTCCAGCTGGCCCTGGCGCAGGTGAACCGTTGGGACGAGGCCGGCTTCAAGGTGCCGCGCGTGGCCGTGAACGTCTCGCCGCTGCAGCTGCGCGGCGGGGGGCTCTTCGAGGACGTGCGCTCGGCCCTGCAGCGCGCCGGCGTGCAGGCCAGCCGCCTCGAGGTCGAGGTGACGGAGACGGCGGCCCTCGCCGACAGGCACCGCGGCTCCGACGTGCTGGCCGAGCTCAGGCGCCTGGGCGTGAAGGTCTCGCTCGACGACTTCGGCACCGGTTACGCCTCGCTGGCGCACCTACACGAGCTGCCGGTCGACGCCATGAAGCTCGACAGGGCCTTCCTCGAGCGCGCACCCGGCTACACGGCCCAGGGCGGCGAGCTGGCGATCCTCAAGGCCGTGGCCTCGCTCGGCAAGGCCATCGGCGTCGAGGTGACCGCCGAGGGCGTGGAGACCGAGGAGCAGCTGCGGCACGTCATCGAGGCCGGCTGCGACTCGGTGCAGGGCTTCCTCGTCTGCCAGCCGGTGCCGGCGGCGCTCGTGCCCGACGCGGCGCGGCGCGGCCTCAGCGTGCTGGAGCGAGTGAGGGCCTCCCGGCTCTAGGGGAGAGCGGGGGCCCTCGTCCGAAGCCCTCGTGCGCGGTTCTGCCCGCGGTCAACCGCCCCAGGTGAGGCGCAGCACGCGCAGCCAGTTCTTGTAGCCGATCTTCTCCAGCGACTCCTGGTCGTAGCCGGCGGCCTGCAGGGCCTCGATGAGCCTGGGCAGCCCGGCGGCGTCCTTGATGGCCGCCGGCATGGTGGCGCCGTCGAAGTCGGAGCCGAGCGCCACGCCGTCGATGCCCAGCTTGTCCACCAGGTAGTCGATGTGCCTGACCATCACCTCGAGCGGCAGCTCCGGGTCCGACGAGCCGTCGGCGGCCAGGAAGCCCACGTTGAAGTTGAGGCCCACCAGGCCCTTGGTGGCGGCTATGGCGTCGAGCTGCGCGTCGGTGAGGTTGCGCGGCGAGGGGGAGAGCGCGTGCACGTTCGAGTGCGTGGCCACCAGCGGCGCCTCGGAGAGGTCGGCGACGTCCCAGAAGCCCTTCTCGCTGATGTGCGAGAGGTCGATCATGATCTTGAGCTCGTTGCAGCGCTTCACCAGCCGCACGCCGTAGGGCGTGAGGCCAGGGGCGATGTCCGGGGAGGAGGGGAAGGCGAAGGGGACTCCGTAGCCGAAGGCGTTGCCGCGGCTCCACACGATGCCGAGGCTCCGCAGGCCGGCAGCGTGGTAGACGTCCAGCGCCCTCAGCTCCACGTCTATGGCCTCGGCGCCCTCGAAGTGCATGATCGCCGCCAGGGCGCCGTCCGCCATGGCCCTCTCGATGTCGCCGACGCTGCGCACGATCCGCAGCCGCCCCTGCGGGTCGGCGTCCCACCTGAGGAGCTGCGAGACCATCGCGTTGGTGGACCTCACGGCCGCGTGGTGGTCGACGACGGCCGGGGCCGTGCGGCCGGTGGAGCCGTCGCGCCGGGTGAAGGTCGACCTCGCGCCAGGGACATCGCCGCCGGGCGGGAAGACGGCGAAGAAGCCGCCTGCCAAGCCGCCCTGCTTGGCGCGCTCGAAGTCGATGTGGCCGGACTCCTGCCGAGAGAAGAAGTCGCGCTCCGGCTGCTCGTAGTGGAGGAGCAGCGTGTCGTTGTGGCCGTCGATGACCGGGATCATGCGCAGAGGTTAACGCGCTGGCCCGACCACGGTGGTCGGCGCCGGCCGGCCAGAACAGCGAACGCGGTCAGTCGCGCGGGTCGAACGCGTCGCGCAGCCCGTCGCCGAGCAGGTTGAAGGCGAGCACGGTCAGCGAGATGGCGGCGCCGGGGTAGAGCAGGAGCCACGACGAGCCGGGCAGGAAGCGGCGGCCGCGCGACAGCATCTCGCCCCAGTCGGAGGTGGGCGGCTGGACGCCGAGGCCGAGGAACGACAGGCCGGCCATGCTCAGGATCGCGAAGCCGATGCCCAGCGTCGCCTGCACCGTCAGCGGACCCAAGGTCGCCGGCAGCACGTGCTTGAGCATCAGGCGGGGGTCGTGCGCGCCCAGGGCGCGCGCCGCGTGCACGTACTCCTCCTCGCGCGCCGCCAGCACCACGCTGCGCGCCAGCCGGGCGTAGCCGGGCACGGACACGATGGCTACCGCTATGACGGCGTTGACCATCCCGGGGCCCAGCGTGCCCACCACCGCCAGCGCCAGCAGCAGCGAGGGGAAGGCAAGGAGCACGTCCATGACGCGCATCAGCACGTCGTCGAGCCAGCCCCTGTAGAAGCCCGCCAGCAGGCCTAGCGAGGTCCCGACGACGAGGCCCGTGATGACCGGCACCAGGCCCGTGAGGAGGCTGATGCGCGCGCCGAAGAGGACGCGGCTCAGGACGTCGCGGCCGAACTCGTCGGTGCCGAACCAGTGCTCGGGGGAGGGGGGCCGCAGGCGGGACCTGAGGTCCTGCGCGTCGGGGGCGTAAGGCGCCAGCCACGGCGCCAGCACGGCGGCCAGGACTAGTAGGACGGTCAGCGCCAAGCCGACCACCGCTCCGCGGTTGCGCAGGAACCGCCGGGCGGCGGGTGAGAGGCGCGCTCGGCGCGGCCTCGCGGCAGTCACCCGCTCAGCCATAGCGCACCTTCGGGTTGAGCGCGGCGTAGGAGAGGTCGACGAGGAGGTTCACCAGGATGAAGGCCACGGCGCAGAACAGCACCGAGCCTTGCACGAGCGGCATGTCGCGGCTGCGGATGGCGTCGACGAGCAGCCGGCCGACGCCCGGCCAGGCGAAGACGGTCTCGGTGAGCACGGCGCCGCCCAACAGGCCGCCGAACTGCAGGCCGACGACGGTGACGACCGGCAGGAGCGCGTTCTTGAGGGCGTGCTTGAGGCGCACGCGCGACTCGTTGAGCCCCTTGGCGCGCGCGGTGCGCACGAAGTCCTGGCGCAGCGCCTCGATGAGCGAGGCGCGCGTCACCCTGGCGATGAAGGCCGCGGAGGAGAAGCCCACGGCCGCGGCGGGCATCACCAGGTGGCGCCATGTCCCTGACCCGGAGGCCGGCAGCCAGCCGAGCTGCAGGGCGAAGACGAGCATGAGGATGAGGCCGGACCAGAAGACGGGCACCGACACGCCGAGCAGCGCCACGACTATCGCCACGCTGTCGATCCAGGTGCCCTTGTAGACGGCGGCGAGGACGCCGAAGGCGCCGCCGACGAGTATCGCGATGGCCATGGCGCTGCCGGCCAGCGCCAGCGTGGCGGGGAAGCGGGAGAGCACCTCGGAGGTGACGCTCTGCGAGCTCCTGAGCGACGTGCCCAGGTCGAGCCGGAGGACGTCGCCCAGGTAGTCGACGAACTGCTCGAGGAAGCCGCGGTCGAGCCCGTAGGCGCGCCTCAGCTCCTCGACCTGCCGCGCGCTGATGCCCTGGGCGCTCTCGCCCAGGAGCGCGATGACGGGGTCGCCCGGGGCCAGCCACAGCATGCTGAACACCAGCAGCACGACCCCGAGCAGCACGGGGACGAGTCCTAGTAGGCGCTTGGCGACGTAGACGAGCATTCCTGTCTCCGAGTATGCGGCGCTGCGGCCGCACCAGAAGGTGCGGCCGCAGCGACAGAGCCTAGACGGGCCAGGCTATCAGGCCCGGAGGCGGCTCACTCCTGCAGGGTGGCGTCGCGCAGGTCGAGGTTGATCCAGGAGAAGCGCACCACTTCGCCCTGCAGCGCCGGCGACTTGGCCGAGGTCGAGAGCGGGTAGTAGAGCGTCACCATCGGCACGTCGGCGAGGACGCGCTCCTGGACCATGCGGTAGAGCTGCTCGCGCTGCGCGTCGTCGGGCGTGGCGCGGGCGCCTTCCAGGGCGTCGTCGATCTCCGGCACGGCGTAGCGCGAGACGTTGTTGACCGGGATCTCGGACGAGTGGAAGAACGCGAAGAGCGTGTAGTCCGCGTCGAGCGTCACGGTGCCCCACGAGGTGGCGTAGAGCTCCACCGCGTCGGTCTGGACCGTCTCGGAGTAGGCAGCGTACTCCTGCACGCGCACCTCGAGCTCGATGCCGGCGTCGGCCAGCATCGCCTGCAGCACCTGCGCCACGTTCTCGAGATCGGGGTTCTGGTAGACGTCGAGGGTCAGCTTGAGGCCCTGGGCGCCGGCCTGCGCGAGCAGTTCCTTGGCGCGGTCGACGTCGTAGGGATATGGCTCCTGGAGGTCGGAGGCCGCGAAGCGCACGGTGGGCGGGATGGGCGCCACGGCCACCTCGGCCAGGCCGCCGAGCAGCTCCTCGGCGATCAGCTGCTTGTCGATGGCGTGGGCGATGGCCTGCCGCACGCGCACGTCGCCGAGCTTGGGGTTGGCCGTGTTGAAGCCGACGTGCACGCTGCCCCAGCCGAGGAAGGCGTTCGTCTCGATGCCCGAGACGCCCTGGAGCTGGAGGAACGGGTCGGCCGGGATGTTGAAGAGCACGTCCACGCCGCCGCTGCGCAGCTCGACGATCTGGGTGCTCACCTCGGGAACGATCCGGAACACGACGCGTTCGATGGCCGGAGCGCCGCCCCAGTAGTCCTGGTTGGCGACGAGGACCACGGTGTCGCTCTGGGTCCACGACTCGAACACGAACGGGCCGGAGCCGATGGGCTCGCGGGCCAGGGAGTCGCCGTACGACACGGGCACGATCGCCGCCACCGGGTGCGCGAGGTGCGCGAGCAGCGGAGCGAACGGCTCGCCCGTGACGATGTCGACGGTGCGGTCGTCCACGACCTCGACGGACGTGATGGCCGAGACGACGAAGCGGCCCGGAGCCGCAGTGGCCGGGTCCAGGAGCCGCTCGAGGGAGGCCTTGACGGCGGCCGCGTCGAGCGGGGTGCCGTCGGTGAACCGCACGCCTTCGTGCAGGGTCACGCGGAGCCGGTCGGGGGAGACGTACTCCCAGCCCTCGGCCAGGAGCCCCTCGATCTCGCCTTCCGTGGTGACGCGGAACAGCGGTTCGTAGATGTGAGTGGTGACACCGAAGGAGAAGCCGTTGAAGGTCTTCTGCGGGTCCAGCGTGGGCGGGTTCGAGCCAACGGCCGTGGTGAGGGTCTGCGCCGCGGCCAGCGGTGCGGTGAGTAGAAGAAGCAGAAGGAGCAGCGTACGTCTCATCGATCCTCCGGTGTCACGGCCGGCGGCTTCCGCCGACCGCGCGGCAAGTGGGTCGCCGCCCGCCGATGCTATGCCGCTGGCGCGCCACACGTAGGTGCGCTAGGATGCGGGCCCAGTTCACGGAGAGGTGGTGGGTGTCGATGAGCGAACTCGAGCTTGCACATGCGATGGCGCCCCGCCGCCCCCGTTAGCTGGCCAGACCCCTCTAGCACACGCATGGCCTCCGCGGCGGCGGGCTCAGAAGCCCGACGATCGGGACCTCTCATACCGCCCTACGGAGGACGGACTTGCACTGGTACGACGATGACGACGCCGCCAAGTTCGGCGTGCGCACCAAGGCTAGGCGCGCCGGTGACGCCTCGAAGCGCGGGAGCTGCAAGCGCGCTCCCCTCAAGCGCTCCTCTGTCAGCGAGATCGTGTGGGACGAGAACGAGGAGCGCCCCACGACCACCACCGAGTTCGCGGACCCCGACATGCAGCGCCTCTACGACAGGGGCTACTTCGACACGCTGGTGGGCCAGCTCCGCCCCGGCAAGGAGGCCACCGTCTACGTGGTGAGGCGCGGGCAGGAGAGCCTGGCCGCGAAGCTCTACACGGACATCGCCGTGCGCTCCTTCCGCGACGACGCCGGCTACTGGGACGGGATCTTCGTCGGTGACGCCCGCGTGGCCAAGGCGATGCGCCAGGGGAGCAAGGCGGGCCTGGCCGCCAAGCAGGGGATGTGGACGTTCCGCGAGTACCTCACCCTGTGGCGCCTGCACGAGGCGGGCCTGCCGGTGCCCAAGCCGGCCGTCGGCCCGAACGTCAGCGACTTGGCCGAGTCCGGCTCGGTGGTGCTCATGCAGCTCGTGGGCGACGGCGACGAGCCGGCGCCGCGCCTCTCCGACCTCCGTCTGGCGGCCGATGAGGCGCACGGCGCCTGGGAGCAGGCGGTCGCGCTCTACCTGGGCCTGGCCGAGATGGGCCTGGCGCACGGCGACCTCTCCACCTACAACCTCCTGTGGCACGAGGACCGGGTGTGGCTCATAGACGTGCCCCAGACCGTGGAGGTGGCGGCCGCCCGCGACGGCCTCGCCCTGCTGAGGCGCGACCTGGCCTCGCTGGCCACCTCGTTCCGGAGGCTGGGCGTGAGGGTGGACACCGCGGACGTCGAGCGGCGCGCGCTGGCGGCCGTCAAGGGGAGAAAGTGATTGTGAGTTAGCATCCGTTTCGCGCGGCGCGCGGCCCGTGATGATGGCGGCGATGAAGTCAGGCAGCGAGGGAGCCTACGAGCTCGAACTCGCCGAGCTCGGGGCCCTCCTCGACGGCGCCAGGGCGCTCATCGAGCTCGACGACGCTCACGCGGCCAAGGCGGAGATCGTGCGGGCCCTCGACGTCGTCGAGCGTTTGTGCGGGCGTGAGCCCGCCGCGGGGGAGCGGCTCGTCGACCGCCTGGCGACCCTCGACTCCGCGGACGTCCCTCCCGAGGTCGGCCGGGTCATCGCCGAGGCGATGCGCCTCGGCCTGCGCAGCTCAATGCTCTCCAACGACGTCGAGTCGGCGCTGCCTTTCGGGCGCGTGGCCTTGGCGTTCGCCAGCCGTCTCGGCATGCCCTTGCTGGCGGCGCAGGCCCACAACGACATGGCCTCGGTCTACGGCATCAGGGACTTCCACGAGCGTGCCACCTACCACCTGCGCGCCGGCATAGAGGTGCTCGAGCGCGCCGGCGAGCGCGTGTTCCCGGCTCTCGTGAACAACCTCGGCAACGTCTACATGGCCACCGACAGGGTCGAGGAGGCCCTGGCCTGCTTCGACAGGTCCGCGCAGGGCGCCGGCGAGGAAGGCGACGAGATGCGCCGCGCCATAGCTCTGTCCAACAGGGGTCGCGCTCTCAGCGCCCTGCGCAGGCACGACGAGGCCATCGCCGCGCTCAAGGACGCGCTCGGGCTCTTCCGCTCCTTGAACAGGCGCGCCTACGTGGCCACCACGCTGGCGAAGCTGGGCACCGCTCACACGGCCGCCGGGGACCTCGCCACGGCCATGACCTACTTCCAGAAGGCGGCCCAGGAGATCGACGACCCGGGGCTGCCGTTCAGGGGCGAGGTGGTCGAGGCGATAGGCCGGGCGCTGCTGGAGGCGGGCGAGGCCCGCGACGCGCTGGCCGAGCTCGAGCGCGCCGAGGAGCTGCACCGCGAGGTCGGGGCCTTCGGGGCCGCCGCCGCGCTGCAACGCGACCAGGCGCGCGCCCTGGCCCTCCTGGGACGTCACGAGGAGGCGTTCGACAGGCTGATGAGCTACCTCGAGGAGACGGAGGCGCAGCAGCAGGAGCATGGCGAGGTCCTGCTGGGCGTCCTCCTCGTGGAGCTGGAGGCCGGCCTGACGCGCGACAACGAGCTCCTGGCCATCACCGGCCGGGCGCTCGCCGAGGCGAACAGGGCGCTGAGGGCGCAGGCCGAGCGGCTGGAGCGCCTCAGCGCCACCGACGAGCTCACGCAGGTCTACAACCGCCGCTACCTGAACGGAAGGCTGCAGGACGCCGTCGTGAGGTGCCGACAGGACCCCACGTGCGAGCTCAGCCTCGTGCTGTTCGACGTGGACGAGTTCAAGGCGATCAACGACAACTACTCGCACCTCGTCGGCGACGAGGTGCTGCGCAAGACGGCGGCGGTCCTCGCTGGCACCTTCAGGCGCACTGACGTCGTCGCCCGCTGGGGCGGCGAGGAGTTCGCGGTGATGCTCACGTCCACGACCAAGGAGGCGGCCGAGCGCGTGGCCGATAGGGCCCGCGAGGCCGTGGCCGCGGCCGACTGGAGCGAGGTGGCCCCCGGCCTCGAGGTGACGGTCAGCGCCGGCGTCGCGTCGGTGCGCGAGATGCAGGGCGGGCCCAACGCCCTCGAGCTACTCAGGCTGGCCGACAGGCGCCTCTACCTGGCCAAGTCGAGCGGCAGGAACCGCGTCACCGCCGGCGACTGAGGCGGGGCACGACTCGGTAGCCCGTCCGGCCGCGGCCTGCTACCGCGGTCCGGGAGCCGGGCCGAACGCGACTGCCGTGGCGCGGTAGGATCGCCCCATCCACGACCTATGACGCCGGCGCGGCGCTCCCGGCCGCTCGCCGGCAGGGAGGGCTGGGATGTCGCCACTCGACCCGAAACGCACAGTCGCCGAGCTCAAGGACCTGCGCGCCCGCACCGGCAACGAGGACGGCGCCTGGCGCGTCGCCTGGACCGACACGTGGCTGGAGTCGCGCCGCTGGCTGCGCGAGAAGCTCGACGCGCTCGGCCTGGAGACGCACATGGACGCGGCCGGCAACGTCTGGTCGACGCTGCAGGGCGAGTCGGACACGGCGCTGCTCATCGGCGGCCACATGGACTCCGTGCCAGGCGGCGGCTGGCTGGACGGCTGCCTCAACGTCCTCGCCGGCCTCGAGGTGATCAGGCGCATCAAGGAGCAGTACGGCGGCAAGCCGCCGGTGACGGTCCGCCTCGTCGACTGGGCAGACGAGGAGGGCGCCAGGTTCGGCCGCAGCCTCCTGGGTTCGAGCGCCGCCGGCGGCACGCTCGACCCCGACGCCGAGGCCGACAGGAAAGACGCCGACGGCGTGCGGCTGGTCGACGCCCTCGAGCGCTGCGGCGTCGACCTCTACCGCATGAACGAGGCCCACGCCGAGCTCGCCAACGCCGGCGCCTACCTGGAGCTGCACATCGAGCAGGGCCCCGTGCTCCTCGACATGGGGCTGCCGCTCGGCGTCGTGCTGGGCACCTTCGGCGTCGAGCGCCACGCCATCCACTTCCGCGGCCAGGCCGCGCACTCCGGCTCCACGCCCATGGACAAGCGCCGCGACGCCTTCCTCGCCGCCGCCCGTATGAGCCCGGAGGTGTACGAGATCACCGAGCGCCGGGGCGGCGTGTGCACGATCGGCTCGTGCGTCACCAGGCCCGGGATCGTCACCTCGGTGGTGGCCGAGTGCGACATCACGCTAGACCAGCGTCACCTGGACCCCGACGCCCTGGCCGGCATGCTCGCCGACGCCAAGGAGGCCAGCGAGCGCTTCGCGCGCGAGGGGGGTGTGGACGTGTCGTGGAGCCACCTGTGGAGCATCGCGCCCATGCCGTTCCACCCCGACCTCATCGAGCTGGCCGACGACGCGGTCAAGGAGGCGGCGGGCGTGTCGCACCGACTGCCCAGCGGCCCGCTGCACGACGCCGCCGAGGTCGCCCGCGCGGGCGTGCCCACGGTGATGCTGTTCGTGCAGAGCCTCCACGGCATCTCGCACAACAAGATCGAGGACACCAAGGAGGAGCACCTCGAGATGTCCGTGGTGGCCCTCGACAAGCTGGCGGATAAGACGATGGGGTGGCTGCTGGCGCGCGGCTGAGCTTCCCTGCCCGCGCCGGGTGGGCGTGACCTGTCGCACCTTGCGCACTGCGTGACGGTGCTGTAATCGGCTATCCCCGGGGGGTGGGGAGGAGCCGTGGGGGCGTGGCGCCCAGACAGCGAGACGTCGTGCATCGCGGAGCTGCCACGGTGGGTCTGTCGAGGGGTAACCGCGGGCCGCCGCCCGAGGCCTGGTGCCGGCGCCCCCGTCGCGTGAACCAGCGTCCAGGGGGAACCGGTTGAGCACCGAAGCCAAGACCCTGGAGGTCGCGCGCCTGCAGGAACGCCGCGTGGTGGGCGTGTTCCTGTGGGCGCTGCTCGCGCTGATCATCGTCTCCTTGACCATCGACGTGCTCCGGTTCGGCAGGCAGCTGCTGCTGGTCGAGACCGTCGCCGGCAACCTGCTCGTCGTGCTCTTCGTGCTCGGCGCCATCCGCTTGAACGCGGTGGGGCACACGCGGCTGGCGGTCTCCCTGGCCGCCGGCTTCATCATGGCGGCGGCCTCCGCCCTGCCCCTCACCCAGGGCCTGGAGGGGTCGGAGCCGGCCCTGCTGCTCTTCTTCGTGCCCCTGGTGGTCGCCGGCCTGCTCCTCGACCGCTTCGCCCTGGGGGTCACATCTGTATGGGCCCTGGGCGTCGCCATCGCCGCCCCGGTCATCCACGGCGAGGGCCTCTTCGGCTCGGGCGACGACCCAGGCGTGTGGCAGACCCTCGGACCGTTCGTGATGGTCTACTCGTTCATCGCCTTCCTGCTCGACAGGTTCGGCCTGCGCTTCAAGGAGTCCATGCGCGAGGCCTTCTCGGCGCAGGCCAAGGCGCAGTCGGAGCTGCTGGAGGAGAAGGGCTTCATCGACGCCGTGGTGGAGAGCCTGCCTGGGCTCTTCTTCGTGCGCGACCAAGAGGGCAACTACGTGCGGACGAACCGCCGCTTCAACGAGGTCACCGGCTACCGCCCCGAGGAGCTGGCCGCGCTCGAGCCGCTGGCGCTGTTCCAGGGCGAGGACCGCGAGGAGGCGAGGCGCGGCATCGAGAGGGTCTTCGCCGACGGCAGCAACATGGCCGAGGTCCGGATCACGGCCAAGGACGGCGCGAGGCGCCCGTACTTCGTCAGCGCCGCGCGCGTCGAGCGCGGTGGGCGGCACTACCTGGTGGGGACGGGCATAGACCGGTCCGACATCGACGCGGCCCGCACCGACATCGAGAACCTCAACGTCGCCCTGCGCGAGCGCGTCGAGCGGCTCTCGGCGCTGCGCGACATCGACCGCGCCATCGTGGGCTTCCTGGACCTGGGCCTCACGATGGGCGTGATGCTCGAGCAGGTGACGGGCCGCCTGCGCGTGCCGGCCGCCCGGATCCTGCTCTTCGACGAGGTCGAGCAGGTCTTGCGGCACGGCGCCAGCCACGGCCTGCCGGCGGCGGCGTCGCGCGGTCTCGCCGTGGCGCTGGGCGAGTGGCCGAGCGGGGCGGTGGCGCGCGACAGGCAGCGGGTGGTCCTGCGGGGCGCCGACGAGGTGGCCGCCGTGCCCGGCCTGCCTCAGGGCAAGCGGGTGTTCCAGGGGTACGTGGGGGTGGCGCTGGTGGCCAAGGGGCGGCTGCAGGGCGTGCTGGAGGTGTTGCACGACGGGCCGTTGCCGGAGAGCGACGACTGGCACGACTTCCTCGACGCCCTGGCACTGCAGGCGGCCATCGGGCTCTCGAACGCCCGCCTCTTCGACGACCTGGAGCGCTCGAACGTGGAGCTGCGCCTGGCCTACGACACGACCATCGAGGGCTGGGCCCGCGCGCTGGACCTCAAGGACCAGGAGACCGAGGGCCACAGCCGGCGCGTCACGGAGCTGGCGGTGCAGCTGGCCGCGCGCCTGGGGATGAAGGGCGAGGACCTAGTGATGGTGCGGCGCGGCGCCCTGCTGCACGACATCGGGAAGATGGGCGTCCCCGACAGCGTCCTGCTCAAGCCCGGCAAGCTCGACCCGGACGAGTGGGAGGTCATGAAGAGCCACACGACGCTGGCCTACCAGCTGCTCTCCGGCATCCCGTTCCTGCGGCCGGCGCTCGACATCCCGTACGCGCACCACGAGCGCTGGGACGGCACCGGCTACCCCCGCGGCCTCGAGGGCGAGGAGATCCCGTTGGCGGCGCGCCTCTTCGCGGTCGTTGACGTCTACGACGCGCTCACGTCGGACCGGCCCTACCGCCGCGCCTGGTCGCGCGCGAAGGCCCTGGCCCACATACGGGCGAGCGCCGGCACGCACTTCGACCCGCGCGTGGTCGAGGAGTTCGTGGCGATGATGGAGGAGCGCTTCGCTGCGGCTGGGACGGCCGGCCGCCGCGGCGCGGCCGCGGAGGGCGACGACTAGGGAAAGCTAGGCCCGCGTCAGAGTGGCACGGGACCTGCTCGTGAGCGCCCACGCCGCCGCGAGGACGAGCAGCGCCACCCCGGCGATGGCCACGTACATGACCGTGACGCTCTCGCCGCGGCGGGCGGCCGCCACGCCGAAGAGGCCCCACGCCACCACCAGGGCGATGGCCGGGTCGCGGCGGCTCACCGTCGCCAGCAGGCCGATGCCCGCTGCCACGGCCACGACGACCGCGGCGATGGCGGCGGCCGCGGTGCCGCCGTCCACGCCCAGGCTCACGAGGGTCACCGAGGTGTTCGCCACGGTGGCCACGCTTATCCAGCCCAGGTAGAGGCTGAACGGCACGTCGATCAGCCACCTCTCGCCGGCGGTGGCGGGCGCGCGCCAAGCGTCGATCCGCCTGTAGAGCGCGATGAGGCAGAGGAGCAGGGCCACCATCACGACCTCGCTCACGACGATGGCGTCGGCGTGCCAGGCCGTCAGCCAGGCCACGTTGAGGAGGCTGCTCAGCACGAAGAGCGGCCGCGCGGCGGCGAGCCTGGGGTCGGCGGCGCGCGCTGGCAGCGCCTGGAGGACGGAGAAGCCCGCCAGCGCCGCGTAGATCACGCCCCACACGGCGAAGGTGAACGGCGCGGGCGTGAAGAGGTTGGGGTAGGCCTGCGACACCTCTCCGGTGGTGTTCCCGAAGAGCGGCAGCGTGTTGGCGAGGCCGTTGTAGGCCACCATCACGAGGTACGCGGCGATGGCGAGCCACCGCCACGGGGCCGTGGCGGCGCCGAGCGATGCCGAGGTCGTTGGTGCGGTCATGCCGCATCATGCCCGCCGCGCATGAGGCGCGGCAGAGCGCGCTGGCTCGGTGTTGGTGGGCGGTGAGGGATTCGAACCCCCGACCCTTCGCGTGTAAGGCGAACGCTCTTCCGCTGAGCTAACCGCCCCGGCAGGCACGGCATTGTAGCGCGCCGCGGGGCCGCACGTTGACAGCCGGCTGGCCGGCCAATAGGCTGCTGGCGAGGGCATGTAAGCGTTTACATGTAACCGCTTACGGCGAGCCCGATCACCGGCGAGTGCAGGAGGTCGGCGTTGTCGGCACGCGCGAGGCGAGGCGATGACGGGACGGCACCGGGCCGTAACGGGCGAGGTGGCGCGAAGGACGGCACCTCCCGTCGCGGCGCCCGGGGGGCCGGGGCGCGCTCGTCCACCCGTCGCCCGACGATCCACGACGTGGCCCGCGCCGCGGGCGTCTCGATAGGCACCGTCAGCCGCGTCCTCAACGACCGCGGCGGGGTGCGGCCGGCGACGCGCGAGAAGGTCTTGGCGGCCATAGAGCGGCTCGGCTACCGGCCCGACAGGGCGGCTCGCGAGCTCAGCGTCAGGCGGCCCGTGACCATCGGCCTCAGCACGGCCTACGGCCACCGCAGGCTCATCCCGTTCTTCGTGCTGTTCCTCGAGCACCTGCTCGAGGAGCTGTCGACGAGCGGCCTGCGCGTGCGCGACGTGCCCACCGGCGCCGACGGCATGCCCGTTGAGCCGGCCGACGCCTACATCCTCCTCGGCGCCCACGCCGACGACCCGCGCGTGGCGGAGCTCCAGCGCCGGCGCGTGCCTTTCGTGCTGGTGGGGCACGCCGAGGGCGTGAGGAGCGTCGCGGCCGACGACGTGGCCGGCGGACGGCTCGCCGGCGAGCACCTGCTGGCGCTGGGCCACCGCCGGGTCGTGCACGTGACCGGCGACGAGCGCTCCCAGAGCTTCGCCGACAGGCTCGCCGGCCTGCGGCAGGCTCTGGCTGCCGCCGGTGCGCCGGCCCCGCAGGTGCTCACCTGCGACGACCCGTCGTCGCTGGGCGCCTACAGGGCCCTGCGGCGCCACCTGGAGGCGGGGGAGAGGTCCTTCACCGCGGTGTTCGCCGCGACCGACGAGATGGCCGTGGGCTGCGTCGCGGCCCTCGGCGACGGCGGTCTGGAGGTGCCGCGGGACGTCTCGGTGGTCGGCTTCGACGACATGCCCGAGATCGGTGAGTCGCTCACGACGGTGCGGCAGGACATCCGAGAGGTGGCCCGCGTCGCCGTCGAGCTCCTCCACGAGGGGCTCAGGGGAGCGAGAGCACGTGAGGTCCGCGTGCCTGTGCGTCTGGTCGAGCGCGGCACGACAGCGGAGAGGCGGTGATCGGCTGGGGAGTACCGGTCGGCCCAGGGTTACCGAGATCTCTTGACGGCAATCCCGCATAGCGAGGAAGGAGAAACGGTGAGGAAGGCAATCGTCACGGCCCTGCTGCTGGCCCTGTTCGCCGGCACGGCGTGGGCCCAGAACATCCGGATCATGGGTTACGGCGGCAACGACCCCGCCATCGTCGTGCGCCTGCTCGAAGAGGTGATCGGCGACGAGCTCGAGGCCGAGGGCATCACCCTCACGTACGAGCCTCTCGAGGGCGACTACAACGCGGCGCTGTTCAACGCGCTGTCGGCCGGCACCGCCGCCGACCTCTTCTACATCCCCGTGGAGACGGCCCCCGGCATCATCGCCACGGGCAAGGTGCTCCCGCTGAACGGCCTCGTCGACGTCGACCCGTTCATCGACAGCCTCGTCGAGGCCTACACGTTCGACGGCCAGGTCTACGGCATCGCCAAGGACTTCAACTCGCTCGCCGTCGTCTACAACAAGGACCTCTTCGACGAGGCCGGCGTCGCCTACCCCGACGAGAACGACACCTGGGAGACGTTCGCCGACAAGCTGCGCGCGGTGTCGGCCCTCGACGACGACGTGTACGGCGCCTGCTTCCAGCCGGCCTACGACAGGTTCGGCGCGTTCGCCCTCGCTGCCGGCTGGCAGCCGTTCGACGCTGACGGCCACACCGACCTCCTCGACCCGGCCTTCGTCGAGGCCGTCGAGTGGTACGCCTCGCTCGTCCAGGAGGGCGCGGCCGTCCTGCCTGCCGACATCGGCCAGGGCTGGACCGGCGGCTGCCTCGCCACCGACCAGGTGGGCGTGGCGTTCGAAGGCGCCTGGGTCCTCGGCTTCCTCCGCGACGAGGCCCCGAACCTCCAGTACGGCGCCACCTTCATGCCTATCGGCCCGTCGGGCCAGCGCGGCAACATGCTCTACACGGTCGCGTGGGGCGTGAACGCCGACTCGCCGAACCGTGACGCCGCCATCCGCGTCCTCGAGGCGCTCACCAGCCCCGAGGCCCAGCAGTGGGTCCTCGAGCAGGGCCTGGCGATCCCCAGCCGCGAGGCGCTGGCGGACAACCCCTTCTTCGACACGGGCACGCCCGACGCCGAGGCCAACCGCGTCGTGTTCCAGGGCGCCTCGGACGGCAACGTCGCGCCGTTCGCCTTCGGCACCGTCGGCACGGCGTGGATGAACCCGATCAACGACGCCCTGGTCGCGGTCCTCTCCGGCCAGGCGTCGGTCGGCGACGCGCTGGCGAACGCCCAGCGCGAGATGGACACGCTCCTGCAGCGCTGAGTGCCGTCCCCGGGAGGGCGCCAGGCCACGGTCTGGCGCCCTCCTAGGGCGCCCCTGGGGAGGGAGTAGCGCATGCGTCAGTCGCGCGCCGACGCGCGGGCCGCCTACCTTTTCCTGCTGCCGTTCCTCGTACTGCTCGTGGTCTTCTTCGGCTACGCGGCGGTGCGGGCGGTCTACTTCAGCTTCACCGACTACGACATGTTCAGCCGGCCGGAGTGGGTGGGCCTCAGCAACTACCGGCGGCTGTTCGAGGACGCGCTGTTCCTGTCGGCGCTGCGCAACTCGGTCGTCTACGCCGTGGTCGTCACGACCACGCAGACGTTCCTGGCGCTCGTCATGGCGGCGGTGCTCAACCAGCGCATACGCGGCATCGGCTTCTTCCGCTCCGCGTTCTACATGCCGAGCATCACCAGCTCGGTGGTCATCACCCTGATCTTCCTGTGGATGTTCCAGCGCCGCGGGGTGATCAACTATCTGATCGAGGCTTTCCAGCGGTACTCGCCCGTCCTGGGCGCGTTCCTGCTCTTGGCCGTGGGGCTGCAGCTGGTCCAGGTGCTCATCGAGCGCTCCCGCGGCCTGCCGGCCGGTTGGCTCGACCCGGCGCTGGCCGTGGTATCGCTGCTCGTGGCCGGGGCCGGCACCTGGCTGCTCAACGGCATCGGCGTCGTCTACCCGCGCGAGGTGCCCACGTTCGACTTCGTGTGGCTGCAGACGACCGACGCGGTGCCCGCCGGCGCGCCCTTCTGGCTGCAGGCGCCACTGCCGCTCGTGGCCATCATGATCCAGAACGTCTTCACGACGGTCCCCACGTTCATGCTCATGTACCTGGCCGCCATGCAGGACGTGCCGCGCAGCCAGTACGAGGCCGCGGCGCTCGACGGCGCAGGGCCGGTGCAACAGTTCTTCTACGTCACCATCCCGGCGCTCCGGCCCGTGACCTTCCTGGTGCTCACGCTCGGCACCATCGGCACGCTGAAGATGTTCGACCAGGTGGCCGTCTTCGGCAACGCCGTGCCGCTCAGGTCGATGGTCACGCTGGCCTACTTCGTCTACGACCGCATGTTCCCCGGCGCCTCGCTGCCGCAGGTGGGCTTCGCCGCCGCGGCCGCTCTCTTCCTCGCCGCCCTGACCCTCATCGTCGTGCTCATCCAGCGCAGGTTCGTGCGCTCGGAGGCCGTATGACCACGGCCACCCTGGCGGCCAAGGCCAAGGCCGCGGGGATCTCGGAGGAGGCCTTCCGCCGCTGGCAGGCCCGCCGCCGGTGGTCGCGAGCCGCGCTCGTCTACGCGGTGATGCTGTTCTTCGGCATCCTGCTCGTGGGGCCGCTCCTCTTCGCCACCGTCTCGAGCCTCAAGTCGGACCCGCTCGAGTACCCGCCTAGCCTCAACATCGCGCAGCTGGACCCGCGGAACTGGGCGGCCGCGGCGAGGCTCGGCGTGGCTGGCGCGCGCGACCGCTGGTTCGGCGGCTTCGCCCCCGGCGCCGTGGTGCCGTTCGAGGTGCGGTACTTCGTGCCCGACGGTGTGGAGGCCGCGCCGCCCGAGGTCGTCGTGCCGCGGCGGAGACCCGGCGCCGGACTGGGCGCCGTGCTGCGCATAGACTTCGCCGCCGACTACGCCAGCGTCTCCGACGTCAGGCTCGTCGAGTCGCAGGCGGGCACCGTCCTGGACGCGGACGGCGAGGCCGTCCCCGGCACCTTCCTCACCTACGGCTTCGAGATCACGTACGAGGGCGAGGGGCCGGAGGTCCAGCGCCTGCCCCTGGACGTGACGGCCTCGCCCGGCGTGAGGTTCGTGGGCTCCACGCTCGCGCCGACGCGCATGGAGCGACGCGGCCGCACCGCGTCGTTCGACGACGTGGCGCCCGGTGTGCTCGGCTACGTCTTCCACAACTACGTGCGCGTGTTCAACGAGGTGCGCAGCCCCTCCACCGGCCAGAGCCTGTTCCTGAACTGGATCCTCAACTCGTTCAGCTACGCGTTCTTCCGCATCGTCACGAGCATCGCCATCGCGACCATGGCCGGCTACGCCCTGGCGCGCCTGAGGTTCAGGGGCCGCGAGCTCATCTTCATCCTGGTGCTCTTCGCGCAGATGATCCCCGACCAGGTGCTCTTCATCTCCAACTACCTGGTGCTGAGGGACGGCCTCATCGACTTCGGGGGCTTCAAGCTGTCGGCCCTGTGGGGCCAGCCCGGCGGCCTGCTCAACTCGATGACGGGCCTGGTCTTCATATCGGCACTGCAGACGGCGACGGTCTTCATGATGAAGCAGTTCTTCGAGACCCTGCCCCGCGAGGTGGAGGAGGCCGCGTCGATAGACGGCGCCAGCCACTGGCAGCGGTTCTCCCGCGTGGTGCTGCCCATGGCACGGCCGGCGCTGGGCGCCGTGGTGGTGCTGCAGTTCCAGGGGGCCTGGAACGAGTTCTTCTGGTCGTTCGTCATCCTCACCAGCCCCGAGCAGGTGAAGACCTTGCCCATCGGGCTGCTGTCGTTCCGCAACACCTACGGCGGCATCGGCGATTGGGGGCTGATACTGTCGGGTGCCGTGCTGTCGGCGCTGCCGGTGATCGTCCTGTTCTTCGTCTTCCAGCGGTACTTCCTCGAGGGCGTGTCCTTCGGGGGCGGCAAGGAGTGAACCACCAAGAGCCGTGAACTTCACTGAGAACCTGGTGCTCAAGGAGCACTACACCTTCCTGGTCGCCGACATGGACGGTCAGGTCGAGGGCGGCGAGCGCGGCCTCTACGACCACGACACGAAGTTCCTCTCGCGCTACACCTGGTCGTGGGCGGCGCGGGGCCAGCAGCTCATGTCGCTGGCCGTGGCCACGCCGCGGCCCGACACCCTCTACGCGCACCACGCCCTCATCGAGGGGCCGTCGCAGGTGCTGGCGGTGCGGCGCACGGCCCGCATCGCGGCCTCCCGGCTGCGGGACGAGATCGAGGTCTCCAACACGTCGCTCATGGAGGAGGAGCTGGTCCTGAGCCTCGAGCTCGAGCCCGGCTTCAGCGACGTGTTCGAGACCCGCGGCTGGGCCAGGCGCGAGAGGCGCCTCGAGGCCCCCACCGTGGCGGGGCGCGCCGCCACCTTCGCCTACGTCGCCGAGGACGGGCTGCGGCAGGGCTTCACGGTGCGGCTGGACGGCGAGCCGGCCACCTTCGAGCGCACCGAGGGCGGCGTGAGGGCCGCCTGGGTGCTGGCCTTGGCGCCCGGAGAGGCGCGGCGCCTCGCGGTCGAGGTGGCGGTGGACAACCCGGTGAACGGGGCGGCCCCGCGGCCCTCCGACTACGAGGCCGGTGCCATGAGCTACGACGACTGGCGGGGCAGCTTCTCCAGGCTGTGGTCGAAGCCGCTGGCGTCCGGCGGGCACCGTAGGAGCCTGGAGCGCGCCATAGACGACCTGCGGGCGCTCCTGCTGTTCACGGCAGAGGGGCCGGTGCCCGCGGCCGGCATCCCTTGGTTCGTGGCCGCCTTCGGCCGCGACGCGCTCATAACGAGCCACCTGCTGCTGCCGTTCAGGCCCGACGTGGCCGCCGGCACGCTGCGCCACCTGGCGCGGTGGCAGGCGCGGGAGAGCGACTTCCACAGGGCCGCGCAGCCCGGCAAGATCATGCACGAGCTGCGCTTCGGCGAGCTGACGCGGCTGGGCATCACGCCGCACGCGCCCTACTACGGCTCCATCGACGCCACGCCTCTGTTCCTGATGCTGCTCGGCGCCTACGTGGACGCCACCGGCCACGCGGCGCTCCTGGACGAGCTCCGCCCCGCCTGGGAGGCCGCGCTCACCTGGCTCGTCGACCACGGCGACCTGGACGGCGACGGCTTCATCGAGTTCGACTCCGAGGGCGAGGGCACGGGCCACCTGACCGTGCAGTCGTGGAAGGACTCCCACGACTCGATGAGCCACGCCAGCGGCGATCTCGCCAAGGGCGCGCTGGCCGTCTCCGAGGTCCAGGGCTACGCCTACGCCGCCTACGTCCACGCCGCCGCCTGGTACCGCGCCCTGGGCGACCAGGCCGCGGCCCGCGATTGGGAGGGCCGGGCGTCCGCCCTGAAGTCCGCCTTCGACGCCGCCTTCTGGCTAGGGTCCAAGGGCACCTACGCCATGGCGCTCGACGGCGAGAAGCGCCCGCTGGAGGTCATCAGCTCCGACGCCGGCCACCTGCTGTGGTGCGGGATCGTGCCGGAGGAGCGGGCGGCGCGGCTCGTGGGCACGCTCTTCTCGCCGGCTTCGTGGTCGGGTTGGGGCCTGCGCACGCTCGGCGCGGGGGAGGCGCGGTACAACCCGCTCAGCTACCACAACGGCTCGGTGTGGCCGCACGACACGGCGCTCTTCGCGGCCGGCCTGGTGCGCTACGGCTTCCGCGAGGAGGCCGCGCGGGTGCGCGACGCGCTCATGGCCCTGACCCTCGAGCAGGCCGACCTGCGGCTGCCCGAGCTCGTGGCCGGGTACCCGCGCGACGACCGGCCGCCCGTGCCGTACCCCGTGGCCTGCCGCCCGCAGGCCTGGGACGCGGCGGCGCTCGTCTACCTGGCGAGCCTGGACATCTGAAGCGGCTGCTAGGAACCGAGAGGCGCCCGGGGAACCGGGCGCCTCTGTTTGGTGACCCCTACCGGATTCGAACCGGTGCCGCAACCTTGAAAGGGTTGTGACCTAACCGCTAGTCGAAGGGGCCTCGCGGCCTTCGTGCCCTCGCCTTACCTCTCGCGAGCGCGTCGGTGATTCTACAGCACCCTGGCGCGCCTTGGTCAACTGGTCGACACCTGGGTAGCGCCGTCGGCCCTGACCCTGGGAGCGAGAGGGCTCGGTCGCGGTGGTGGGTCGCCCGGGACTCGAACCCGGAACCCGCTGGTTAAAAGCCAGCTGCTCTACCGATTGAGCTAACGACCCTCGCACGCGGCCCTGCGCGCCCTGGAGCGGCGCCGGGGCATCACGGATGATAACGCGGCGTTTTCTACCTCGCGGCCTCTTCGCCTTGTTGGGGGGTAGGGGCGTTGCTAGACTGGCGCCAGCTCGTGTTCGAGAAATCGCGCACGAGTGGTGATGAGGAACGTGAGCCCCTGCCAGGGCTCATCGACCGTGCGGCCCCAGCGCTGAGCGCCGGGCCGCAGGGCGCGAAGGCGCAGTCGAGGAGGGAGGGCGCGTGTACGCCGAACTGCTCATGATGTTCCTCGCGGCCGGCCTCATAGCCACGGCGGCCATCGCCGTGGGCGCGCTGGTGGGTCCCAAGCGCGCCACCGAGACCACGCTCTCCCCGTACGAGTCAGGCATCCCCGCGGTGGGCACGGCGCGCGAGCGCTTCCCCGTGCACTTCTACCTCGTGGCGATGATGTTCATCATCTTCGACCTCGAGACCGCGTTCTTCTACCCGCTGGCCGTCAAGTTCAACGCCGCGCCGCAGTTCCTGCTGGCCAACGGCGTCCTCTTCATCCTGCTCCTGGCGGTGGGGTTCGTGTACCTGCTGCGCAAGGGCGTCTTCGACTGGAAGTGAGCATGGGACTGCGCGACCTGTTCGAGAAGGACGTCCAGGAGCTCGAGGCCGAGGGGATCCTCTTCACGACGCTGCAGAACCTCGTCAAGTGGGGCCGCAGCAACAGCCTGTGGCCCGTGACCTTCGGGCTCGCCTGCTGCGCCATAGAGATGATGGCCGCCACCAACTCGCGCAACGACATGGCGCGCTTCGGCTCGGAGGTCTTCCGCGCCAGCCCGCGCCAGGCCGACGTGATGATCGTCGCCGGCCGCCTCTCCAAGAAGATGGCGCCGGTCATGCGGCGCGTCTACGAGCAGATGCCCGAGCCGCGCTGGGTCATCAGCATGGGCGCCTGCGCCTCGTCGGGCGGC